>Ga0335082_10010352_pt1 | contig 10116 bp, 7 predicted proteins | sample Lox_Sample_41_FD_206718 | JGI IMG/M metagenome (GOLD analysis project Ga0335082, IMG submission 206718) | Soil microbial communities from Loxahatchee National Wildlife Refuge, Florida, United States - Lox_Sample_4.1 | ecosystem: Environmental > Terrestrial > Soil > Wetlands | place: USA: Florida...
CATGGGGCCGCGCGCCGATGGGCTGGGCACGCAGGCCGTGCGCTTCGTCGCGCACGACCAGGGAATTATGCGGCCGGTAGCCCTGGCGCGTGTGGTCGAGGAGCGACAGCACGACCGCGAGCACGATGCTTTGCGAGACGCCGACGAAAACAACCGTCAGCGCCGTAACCAGCGCGATCCAGAACTCCGAGGGGCGGGTGGAGAAGATGCGGCGCATACCCCGGATGTCAACGAGATCGAAGCCGATGCGAAAGATGATGGCGGCCAGGGCAGCTTCGGGCAGCAGCTCGAGCGGGCGCGTGAGGAACAGCAGCACGAGCAGCGCGATGAAGCTCGCAGCGAATTGCGCGAGCTGGCTTCGCCCGCCCGCGCTGTGGACCATTTGGGTTTTGGTCGGGCTGCCGTTGACGACGAAGGTACCGGAGAGGGCCGCGCCGAGATTGGCGAGCGCCAGGCCGGTGATGTCGGTGTTTTCGTCGAAGCGCTCGTTTTCGATTGCGGCGAACGCGCGTGATGTGGCGGCGCTTTGGGCGAGGATGACGACGAACATGGCGGCAGCCGTGGGCAGGAGCTGTTGAATCAAGGTCCGGCTCCAGAGGACGTGCGGCAGGCCGAAAGCGGGGAGCCCGCTGGGCACCGAGCCGAGGAGCTTCACGCCCAACCGGTCGAGATGGAAAAAGGAGGCCGCCAGGATCGCGCCCGCGACGGCGATGAGCGCTCCCGGCACCTTTTTCGACAACACGTGCGCCCCCAGGATGACGGCGAGCGTGGCGACGGCAAGGCCCAGCGACGGCAGGTTGGTTTCCCGGGCATGAGCGATCAGGTTCAGGAGTTTCGCGGCGGTGCCGCCATGGGTGGAAGGCAGGCCCACCATATCCGAGAGTTGGCCGACCGCTACCTGGATGCCGACGCCGGTCAAGAAACCCGTGAGCACCGTTCGCGAGAGGAAGTCGGCGAGAAACCCCAAGCGCAGCACGCGGGCCAGCAGCAGCAGAACTGCGGCGAGAAGAGCCAGCACCTGGGCCAGCGCGAGCCACTCCGCCGAGCCGCGAACCAGCGACAGGCCGGAGAGGCAAGCCGCGACAATCGCCGCCGTCGCCGAATCCGCTCCCACCACGAGATGGCGCGAAGCGCCGAACACGCCGTAGAGCAGCATCGGCAGCAGCATGGTATAGATTCCGGTGATCACCGGCGTGCCGGCGATCTTGGTGTACCCGAGCACTTCGGGCAGCGCCAGCGCGGCCAGCGTGACCCCGGCGAGAATGTCGGGCAGGACCTGCTCGCCCGGGAGCGGCAGCACGCCCTGAAACAGAGGGAGAATCCGGCCTGGTTTTTGGGGCGCCAATGAAGTCCAGATTAACTGGATTAAGGGTGGGCGGGGTGGGGGCAGACGGGGGCGAGGCCGCTTGGTCCGGCTCGGATTCCAAAAGGTGCTGCGAGGATGTGTAGCTCAGCGCGGAATGGTCCGATAAGAGAGGTGAGTGGGGCTATCGACCGCTTGTCGCAACATGGTCCCGGATTCGCTGGCGCCCGGCGTTCTGGAGGACCCGCCCGTTGAGGAACTGGTCTCTTTTGTATTCCGCGACGCCTCCATCGGTATGATCATTACCGGCGAGGATGCGCGCTTTTTGGCGGTTAACGATGCGTTCTGCAGGATGACCGGCTACCCTCGGCAGGAGCTGCTGGGGATGACATTTGCCTCAATGACCCATCCCGACGACTGCTACCAGAATCTGCGAGTCAAAGACGACCTCATCAGCGGCCGTATCCGCACCGCGGTTTTCGAAAAGCGGTATTTGAAAAAAGCCGGCGGCATCGTGTGGGTGCGCCTCAACGTCACGGTGCTCCGGGATTCCGGCCGGATCCGTTTTCTCACTCTCTGCGAGGACATCAGCCTCAACAAATCGGCCGAAGAGGCGTTGAAGCAGAGCGAGCGCCGTTTCCGCTCGATGATCGAAAACGGCCTCGACATCATTTCCCTGGTGAGCACCGGCGGCGCGATTCTCTATGAGAGTCCGTCGGTCAAAAAAGTGCTGGGCTACGACCCTGCGGAATTGGTCGGCCGCAACGTCGCGGACTTCGTTCACGAAACCGACCTGGCAGCGGTCCGCGAAGTGCTAGGCCATCTGGCCTCGGGTGCAGTCCGTGAGGTTGAGGTTACCTTTCGTTTCCGGCATAAGAACGGCTCGTACCGGATTCTCGAGGCCATAGGCCAGAACCTCAGCCACGAGCCGGGCATTCAGGGGGTGGTAGTCAACTCTCGCGACGCTACCGAGCATTACGCCGCCCAGGAGCGCATCACCGCCGCCAACCGAGAGCTGGAGCTGGCCCTCGCAGTGGCGCGCGAAGCCACCGAATTGAAGAGCCGCTTTCTGGCCAACATGAGCCACGAAATCCGCACTCCCATGAACGGAATCATGGGCATGGCAGATCTCCTGCTGGGCACGAGTCTCGACAAAGAGCAGGAGGGGATCGCGGCCGATATCAAAACCAGCGCCGGTTCGCTCCTCACCGTAATCAACGACATCCTGGATATCTCCAAAATCGAAGCCGGCAAGCTGACGCTCGAAAGCGTACCGTTCAGCATCCGCCAGGCGCTGCACGACGTCGCGGCTCTCATCGCTCCGGGGGCTGCGCAGAAGGGGCTGGAATACGAAACTCTGGTTGACAACGAGGTTCCCGATGTTGTCTCAGGCGACCCTGTGCGCTTCCGCCAGGTACTGGTGAATCTGGCTGGAAACGCCGTCAAGTTCACATTGAAAGGCCGAGTCACCGTGTGCGTAAAGGTTCGTCCGGCGCCCAGTCGCTGTGCGCCGCTCCGCATCGTTTGCACCGTCTGCGACACCGGAATCGGCATTTCGCCGGAGCAGCAGACGAACCTCTTCGAGAGCTTCCGGCAAGGCGACAACTCCACTACCCGGCGGTTCGGCGGCTCGGGGCTGGGCCTGTCGATCTCGCGCGAGTTGGCCCGCATGATGGGGGGAGATGTTACCTGTGAGAGCATTCCTGCCCGCGGCTCTACCTTCCGGTTCACCGCCGTATTCGGATGGCCGGCCCGCGACCACGCACGAGTCGATGACATTCCCGGCCCGCTCGATTGCACGCAGGCCGTTGCCGGCCGGATTCTGCTCGCCGAGGACAACGAAATCAATGCCCGCCTGGCCGTGCGGATTCTGGAAAAAGCCGGACACTCGGTCGGTCTGGCGAAAGACGGAGAACAGGTGGTCCGGGAGTTTCAATGCGGCGGCTGGGACGTGGTTTTGATGGACGTGCAAATGCCCGTCCTCGATGGCGTCGAGGCCACGCGGAAAATCCGGCAGCTCCCAGGCGGCGCTGAAGTTCCCATTGTCGCGCTGACTGCTAATGCCATGGCCGGCGACCGCGAGAAGTATCTCTCCCAGGGCATGGACGACTATTTGAGCAAGCCCCTGGACAGCCGCCAACTGCTGAACAAGATTCAGCACATCCTTCGAAGTAAACCGGCCGCGGACAGCCATCCGTCGCCGGCAAAACCAGGCCTGCATGACCGCTCCCTTTCACCGAGTCACATCAGTGCCCACAGCACTGTGTGAATTCGGCCGGCGAGTTGGCTAGCGCGGCGTGGCCGATTCAGACAAGCTTCTTTTTTCACGTGACAGTTTTTCCGCGCTGACTCCGCTCTAGAGGATGAGAGACGTCGGGATCAACCCGGGCTCGAAGAAAGGGAGGAACTTCCATGTCGCGACATCCGTTGATTCACAAGGTCCAATTCGCCGCAAGTTCGCGGACGATCCACAGCGGTCTGCCGATCCTGACCGCACTCCTTCTGGGCGGCCTGGCAATGCCGGCCTCGGCTCAGAATAGCCCCTTGGCCCCGACTGCTCCGGAACGACACTTCACCGTGCCGCCCGACGTCCTTACGGCAGTGGTCCTCCAGACCGTGCCCGACGCGCCCTGCGATCTGCATCCTGCGGGCGTCAACGACCCGTCCCAGAATATGAGGCTCTATGGAAACGTGGAGGGCTACGTCCGGTTTCATCTCACGCCGGTGCAAGATGTCCAGGATGCGTACCTGCAGCTCGATTGCACCGCCGCGGGGGTAGCCGCGACCTACCCGTTGCATCTGCGGATCGCGGCATCTCCCACGGAGGACATGCCGGCGCCGGAGCATTTCGTGCCGCCACCCAGGGGCTCGAAGGTCCGGCCTGCGTTGACGGAGGAAGCCGCGCGGCAGCTCTCTGACGAAGAGATCATCGCCAGGGGATACCCCGCGCGGCCCAAAGCAACGGAATCGCCGGAGGCGTACGCCAAGTGGCTCGGCCGGGTTTCTCACGCGATAACGGTTATTCCGCCACATTCGGTGAGTCGTTCCGACATTTCTCACTCGTTGAAAGGTGTCGCAGAGACTACTGCGAACGACCATTGGAGCGGTTTCGCGGCCAGGGGCCGACCGGCAGCTATCGGGCAGTGGAAGGCCTGTGGGCGGTGCCCTTTGTGCTGGGGTCCGGGACGCCATGCTACTCATCCGCCTGGGTTGGGCTGGACGGTCTTCCTTCGGATGATGTGATACAAGCCGGATCAGAATCGGATGCCGCGATCATCACAAAATCCGGGATCGTGACTAACTTTTACATATGGCATGAGGCTTGGCCGCAACAGCCCACGGCGCACGAGTTTGCCAGCATCTCGCCGGGGGACCTGATCAGCGTCTATGTCTACGTCGGCGATTCGAGCGGGAAGATCGACCCGTCCGGCAATTACGCCTATTTAACGATTCAAGACCAGACCGTGTGGCAGAAGTACAGTGCTTCCACGAAGCTCGGATCGAGCTTCGGCTTCTCGGCCACCAGCGCGGAGTGGATCATAGAGAGGCCGTTTGTCAGCGGTGCATTCCCTGAGTTATCCGACTACAGTTTCCTGGATGACGGGCGCGTATGTTCTGCCCGCGACGGGGACGACCATGATCCCGTACAGCAAGGCTGAGAACGTGCAACTGACCATGTGCGGGAACTACGATGGGCCCTGGTACGACAATAATGTGCTGTCGACGGTCACGGGAGACTCGTATTGCTCCAACTGTATGTGGTTCTACTGGAAGAATTTTCACTAGATCTTGCTCAAGGTAGCACTCGCTTACGCTCGCGGCTCGGATCGGAGCCGCCAGCGTGAGCGAGCGGATGCCAGTGCGCACTGGCCCACGAGGCGGCATAGGCGAGGTTCAATGGCAAGGCCCACCATATCTGGACGGGCGAACGCCACAGCCGCTTCGCCACGCTGGAGAGGGAATAGAACCGCGCGTTGGCGTAGCGAAAACCGGCCAGGAGCTCGTCCACAGTCATTTGGTTCGGCCGGAACACGACGGCGGTGCGTCCGTTGTACTGTCGCCAGTCACGCGTCAAAATGCGTCCCTGGGCTTCCAGCCTTCGAAAGAGCGGGGTGCCCGGATAGGGGGTCAGGATATTGAACGTCGCATTCTGCACACCGGCCTCTTCGAGGAAATCGAGCGTGTGCTCGAAGATCGCCGTGGTGTCGTGGTCAAAGCCGAACACAATCCCGGCCTGGACGGCAATCCCATGGGCATGGACGCGCTCGACCACGCGAGCATACTCGGCGACGCGGTTGAACCCTTTGCCCACCTCCTGCATGCTCGATTGGGACAACGATTCCAGGCCGAGGAACAACTGCTTGCAGCCGCTCCTGGCGGCCGCGTCCAGAAACTCGTCGTCCTGCGCCGCGTGAACCGTGGCCTGGCTGCTCCACCACTTGCGGTAGGGCGCGATGGCGCGAAACAACTGCCTGGCATATTCCTTGTCGGCGGCGATGTTGTCGTCCCAGAAGATGATTCTCTTGCCGTCGAAGGAACCGAACTCACCGGCAACTTCGGCGACCGGCCGCTTGCGGAAGCCCTGGCGGTACATGGCGGCGATCGAGCAGAAGTCGCACCGGTTCGGGCATCCCCGGGTGGCGAACAGGACGCCGCTGGTGAAGTCGCGGCGGTGAAAGAGCGACTTGACGGCCATGGGCGCACGGTCCAGCGACACCGGGCCATCCTGCCGGTACATGTGGCGATAGGTTCCGGTGGGGAAGGCATTCAGGAACTCCTCCCAGAGGCCCTCGGCTTCGGCCACGAAGATCACGTCGGCATGTTGGCTGGCCTCTTCGGGCAGCAACGTCACATGCGGCCCGCCCATCACGACGCAGGTTCCCCGCGACCGGAACCGCGCCGCAAGGTCGTAGGCGTGATGCGCACTCGGCGTGTGAAACGTGATGCCGACGACATCGGGACGATCGGTCCAATCGATCTCTTCGGCCTGTTCATCGACGTGCGATACTTCCCAGCCGGCGGGAACCCGGGCGGCCAGATAGGGCATCGTGATCTGCTGGAAGTCAAGGAATCGCGACCTCCGTGCTCTGCGGATCTCATCCGAGGATGCGGTAATCAGAAGGAGCTTCGGCACATCAGGGAAATGCATATCATATCGAGACGGCGGGCACACTCCAGCAGCGATTCAGCAGCGAATCGCCAGCTAGCTGCTTGACTTGCCGCGACTCTTGCCATTCAATTAGGTATCGCTGTAACTGACTCAGGTCGCGACATGCGTCGCACCAACTTCCTCGAAGGCGCCATGCGTGACCTGCAATTCGCAGCGCGTGTGCTGCGCAAGGCGCCGGCATTCACGCTGGCGGCGGTGGCTACGCTGGCGCTGGGGATCGGCGCCAATACGCCATATTTCAACTTCTGGATGCTGTCCGGCTGCGGAGCCTGCCGGTACGCGATCCGCACGGGCTGGGACTGATCCAGATCCCGGGCAAGGGCGGCTTCGGCATCTCGCAATATTCGGACAATCTCAGCTATCCGCTGTTGGAACAGATTCGCGAGCACCAGCAGGCCTTTGCGAGCGTCTTTGCGTGGAACAGCGGATACACGGACGCGCGGATCGGACAGGGCGCACAGGCGCGGCGCGCGACGGTGCTCGGGGTGACGGGGGAGTTCTTTTCGACGCTGGGGATCTCGCCCGCCGCCGGGCGGCTGTTCCGACCCGAGGACGATGTGCGCGGCTGTTCGGCGCCCGCGGTGGTGCTGAGTTATGCATTCTGGCGAAGCGAATTCGGCGGAGAGTACTCAGCCATCGGCTCGCGCATGATGGTGATGGATCATTCGCTCGAGATCATCGGTGTGACGCCCGCCGGGTTTGCCGGACCCGAGGTGGGACGGCACTTCGATCTTTCGCTGCCGCTATGCTCGATTACCCTTCTTCACCACGGCGACACCGCGCCATTTGAGCGCCGCGATTATTCCTGGCTCAACGTGATGGGCAGGTTGAAGCCCGGCTGGACGCTGGCACAGGCCTCGGAGCACCTTCGGGCGATCAGCCCCGGGCTGATGCAGGCAACCGCTGTGAGCGGCTATTCGCGCGAATCGATGGAGCGATACCTCGAGTTCCGGCTGGAGGCTTTCCCGGGAACGACAGGCGTGAGCCGGCTGCGCGAGACATACGACCGCTCGCTGTGGCTACTGCTCGGGCTCACGGGGTTGGTTCTGCTGATCGCGTGCGCGAACCTCTCGAATCTCATGCTGGCGCGGGCGGGGGCACGGGAGCGCGAATTCGCGGTGCGGCTGGCCCTGGGCGCCGGCAGGGGGCGGCTAGTTCGCCAGACGTTGATGGAGGGCCTGCTGCTGGCCTCGGCCGGCGCGGCGTTGGGACTCGGCCTGGCCGAAGCGCTCAGCCGCGGCATCCTTCGTTTTCTGGAAACCGAAGGGAATCCCCTGGCGCTGGATCTTGCGCTGGATTGGCGGATGCTGGCGTTCACGGCGGCGGCCGCGTGTCTGACCTGCGTGCTGTTGAGCGTGGCGCCGGCGCTACGTGCGGTGCGAGGCCAGCCGGCGGCGGCGATGAAGGCGGGCGCGCGCGGGCTGACGGCGGACCGGGGGCGGTTCGGATTTCAGCGGCTGCTGGTGGTGGTTCAGGTTTCGGTCTCGCTGGTGCTGGTGGCGGGCGCATTTCTCTTCGTCGCGAGCTTCCGCCGGCTGGTCACGATGGACCCGGGGTTCCGGGCACAAGGCGTGCTGGAAGCAACGTTCGAGCTAGACCAGCAGGCTCACGACGAAGCCGTGCTGCGGCAGTTGCTGGAGGAAGTGCGCGCAGCACCGCGGGTGGAATCGGCAGCGAGCACCACCAATTTCCTGATTGGAAGCGGCATGTGGAGCCTTGTGGCTCGCACGGACGCGATGGTGCGGGACGCGAGGTTCACGTGGGTCAGTCCCGGGTTTTTCGCCACGCTGCGGACGCCGATGGTGGCGGGGCGCGACTTCACGACCAAGGACAGCAGGACGTCACAAAAAGTGGCGGTGGTCAACGAGATCTTCGCGAACATGTTCTTCCCGGGGGTCAACCCGATCGGGAAGACGTTCCGGACCTTGCCCGAGCCGGAGTATCCCGAGGCGGAGTACGAGGTGGTGGGGCTGACCAGGAACACACGGTATTTCGCGCTTCGGGGTGCGGAGCCGGCGATGGTCTACGTACCGGTGAGCCAGTTTCCGCCGGGCGTGGAGGGGAGCATGATGTTCATTCGCTCCGCGGCGCCGCTGACCGCGGTGGAGGCGGCGGTGCGGCGGCGGATCGCGGCGTGGCGGCCCGGCACGGGAATGCGGTTCCAGGGATTCGAGCGGACGCTTGCCGACAGCGTGATGCGAGAGCGCCTGTTGGCCGCGCTCTCCGGATTCTTCGGCGGGCTGGCGGCGCTGCTCGCGATGATCGGCTTGTACGGCATGCTGGCTTACCACACCATGCGGCGGCGCAACGAAATTGGGATCCGGATGGCCTTGGGCGCCACGCGCAGCCAGATCGTGGGGCTGGTGCTGAAAGAAGCGGCCGTGCTGATCCTGGGTGGCCTGGTGCTCGGGCTCGCCGGGTCTTTGGCGTTGGCACAGACGGCGGCATCCCTGCTTTTTGGCATCGCGGCGCGCGATCCCGGACAACTCGCCGCGGCCGCGTCGGCACTGTCGGCGGCGGCGGTTGGCGGCGAACAGCAGGAAGCCGACGGCGCCTTCGACAACGTGGAATACGTCATGGACGCGGTCTCTCTTGGCATGACCAAAGGCGTCATCATGACGACGTCGACTTCGGGCGTTATGCGCGGAGTCGCGTACCCGGGGCCGACGAGGATCCGGCTCACCTTGGCTTTCGGGTCGCCCACGCGGCGGAGGGCGCGGGCGCCGCTGGAGCGTTTCACCCGGGCCGCCAACTCTCCCAGGGTGGTCTCCGGAATGGTGCAAATGCCGGGGCGCATGGTGGCGTGCTCGCCGCCCGGAATGCCCGCCGAACGAAGCTCTCCCACCACCGTGTAATCGGGCGTCATGGCGTGCATGTGGTCGTGACCGCGCCAGACGACCATACCGTTCTTCAGGGCAAGAGCCGAGACGCCAATCAATGGGGGAATCCATCGATTTCTCATGATGGGCAATTCTCCTTTGGATTTGATCGAAGGCCGAGATCAAGATATCAGAGACGGCGCGCGCCCGGCAGTCCAGGATGAGGTCGGTTGCGGCGAGGCGCAAGGCGGGTTAACTCGTCATTCGATCTTCAACTTTGCCAGCGTGCCGGTCATGCGCATTTCCTTGGCGCCGCTGGTGAGTACGATGGCCAGGCGGCCGTCTTCCTGGGTGGCGCCGCGGCCGGTGTAGGTGTCTTCGTCGGTACGGAGGTTCAGCGACGTGAGTCGCAGGCGCGGGCCTGCCTGCCACCAGGAGAGGTTGTAGTTCCCGGCGGCGGTGCGGAGCGGCGCCAGACCTCCGAAATCGAGATTGGTTCCGCTGAAGGCGCCGTCGGCGGCCAGGTTGGTGAGCAACTGCGAGCCCGTGCCGAATGTTTCGACCGTACCGTCGAGATCCAGCTTGCCGCTCTGCCAGTCGATCCCTTTCATTCGGGCGGTGAGCTTATAGTTGGGACGCGAGCCGCGCAGGTTGACATCGAGCTTGCCGGAGATTGCCGCGCCCTCGAGTTTCGCCTGCAAGTTTTCCAACTGCACCCGTGCCACATCCCAGAGCAGGCGTGCGCGAAAGTTCTCCAGGTGCGCGCCCGCGAGCGTGAGGTCGTCGACCTGCACCGTGCCATCGATGCTGCGTTCCCGCAGCCA
>Ga0335082_10010353_pt1 | contig 10116 bp, 9 predicted proteins | sample Lox_Sample_41_FD_206718 | JGI IMG/M metagenome (GOLD analysis project Ga0335082, IMG submission 206718) | Soil microbial communities from Loxahatchee National Wildlife Refuge, Florida, United States - Lox_Sample_4.1 | ecosystem: Environmental > Terrestrial > Soil > Wetlands | place: USA: Florida...
GTGAGCTTCGGAGAGTTGCCGAAGAGCATGCCTCCGACCGTCACGTTGGGGCACGAGATGTTGAGCTCGATCGCGGCCAGGTCCTTCGCGGGCTCCAGGGCCTCGACGACGGCGACGTAGTCGTCCTCCCGGTCGCCCCAGACGTTGGCGATGACCGTCACGCCGCGGCGCGAGAGGTCGGGCAGCTTCTCCGAGACGAACGCCTCGATCCCCACGTTCTGCAGGCCGATGGCGTTCAACATCCCGGCCGGCGTCTCGCAGATGCGGGGCGGCGCGTTGCCCGCGTGGGGTTTCAAGGAGAGGCCCTTGGTGCAGATGCCTCCGAGCGAGGCCAGGTCCACGAAATCCGAGAACTCGAGACCGTAGCCGAACGTGCCGCTCGCCGTGAGGATCGGGTTCTTCAGCGTGAGCGGCCCGAGCCGCACGTCCATCGCGGCGCTCACCATCGCACCTTCTCCGGCGAGAGGATCGGTCCCTCGACGCACGAGACGATGAAGGGCTTCTCGGTGCCCGGGATCACGCAGCCGAGGCACGCGCCGAAGCCGCAGCCCATGTGGGCCTCCGTCGAGAACTCCGCCGGCACTGCCGCCGAAGCGGCGATCGGCGCCAGCGCGGCGAACATGGGCATGGGGCCGCACGCGTAGAGGCGGACATAGGCCGAGGCGGAGAGGCGCCTTCGAAAAGCCTCCGTGACGAAGCCGCGCTCGCCGATGCTTCCGTCGTCGGTCGTGAGGATCGCGTCGCCCGTGACCAGCCCGGCGAAGCGGTCGCGGATCGCGAGCTCCCGGGCGTTCTTGCCGCCGAGGTAAAAGTCGACGACGGCCCGCGCCGCGCCGAGAGCCCTGAGGAGCAGAGGAAAGGGCGCGGCCCCGATGCCGCCCGCGACGATCGCAACCCGGCTGCCGCGGGAGAGGCCCTCGACCGAGAAGGAGTTGCCGAGAGGCCCGAGCAGCCCGACCTCGGCGCCGTCGGGCAGCTGCTCGAGAGCCGCCGTCCCGGGTCCGACCGTCTTGACCAGGAGCTCGACCTCGCCGCGGGAGGCCTCCGCGTCCGCCACGGAGTAGGCGCGCCGCAGGTAGGGCCGGATGCGGTCGGGCACGTCGACCATGACGAACTGGCCGGGGGCGATGGCGCGGGCGAGCTCGGGAGCGTGGAAGGTGACGGAAAAGAGGCCGGGCGCGAACGTGCGGCGCCGCACGAGAACGGCCCGGTGGTCGGACTTCACCGGGCGGGCATTGTATGCCCTTTAGATCGTGCTGTTCAGATCCTCGGTCTCGGCCTCACGGCGCTCGCGCACCTTCTTCGCGCAGCGCTCGCACTTGAGCGCCCCTTCGATCTCCTCGACGCGGGCGTAAGCCCCGCAGCCGTGGCAGCGCCGCAGGGCCCTGTGGTGGGCCTCCACTTCCAACTCGAGCTGCATCGGCTGCCATCTCATTTGGCTACTCCCGTCTACGCAGAAGGAGAGTGCAGGGTTCATACCAGCGGGACGCCGCTGACAGGATTGAGGTTAGCAGGGGATCCCGGGAGAAAATTTGTCGCCGCAGGCGACGTTGTTGTCCTGACTTGAGGTCAGGCGAGCGATCAGAACCAATGGATCTGCCAGGCGGCGATCACGGAGGTGAAGTTGGTGCCGACTCGAACCGAGGCGCCTCTGCTGAAGGCGACTTTGACAGACTGGCTTCGGGAGAGCGGCAGGGAGACCGTCGCCCCGACGCGCGTGTTGGCGAGCCTCTCGCTCTTCGGGCCGCCGTTGGTCGACGAGGCGCCGCCCCCGTACCAGGTCGCGTCGAGCGCGACCCAGGCTCCCGGGCGCAGGGTGTAGCTGGAGTGGAACTGGATCGCCGTGATCGGATCCTGCTGGCGATGCTGGCCGCCCGGGTAGAAGTCCGGGTTCGCCGTGAAGAAGATGACGCCGGCGTAGGCCTCGAAGCTGAACTTGTTGACCGGAACCGCCACGCCGACCTCGGGCTTGAAGGCCCAGCGGTTCGTGCCGATATTGATCAGCTTGTCTTCGTAATACTGGCCGGTCGGAGCCGAAAGCGTCAGGCTCATGGCAACCAGCACCGCGTCGTGCTCCGTCTGCGCGAATTCCCGCGGGGTCTGGGAGGGGTTGCCCAGGAGATTGACGGAGAGCCTGCCTCTCATGTCGGCCTGCCCGGTCCGCGTGATGCGCCGGGCCTGCTCCTGGACCTTGCCTTCCATGTCTCCAAAAGCGAAGGGCAGCACGAGCGTTCCAAGGGCCTGGCGGCCGAAGAAGTCGAAGGTGCGGCCGTAGGCCACGGCGATACCGCCGACGTGGGCGGTCACGTCGGTGATCGGAAGCGACGGGTCGAAAACGACGCCGCCGGTGGAGTACCCGTACGCGATGCCCGCGAAGTTCAAGCCGACCGGCGACGGAGAATAGGACCTCGGCTCGAGCTCCTGGGCCCGGGCAGTCCCGCAAAGCCCGGCCGCGCAGGCCGCCACAAGAACAATCCGGCGGAGCATCGCCGCATCCTGCCCGTCCGACGAAGACTCTGTCAATGATGAAAGAATGCCGGGTGATGCGATACCGAGCTCTGGCCGCGCTCGCTCTGGCCGCGCTGACTGCCCTTGCGACCCGCGCGGCCGACGACGCCGTCCCCGGGCGCGAGTTCTCGGCCATGTTCCGGCTGAAGGACCCGCAGGGAGAGCGCCAGATGGGCGCCACTCTCCTGCTCGACCGTTTCACGTCGCTCGAGGAGGCCAAGTCCCTGAAGGAGGTGCTCGCGAGCCAGGGCCAGTACGGCCTCGCCAACGCGATCCGGGGACGCGCCAACGGCCGGCTGCGGCTGGGGGTGATGGACTACTCGCTCGACCTCGCGGTGTTCGCGCCCACGCGGGACGGCTTCTATGTCGTCGTCGTGACCACGCGGCCGATCCGGTTCGAGGAATCGCAGGAGGGCTCGGACTCTCTCGACTATCCCTTCGGCGTCATCACGTTCGCCCTCGACAGCCTCGGCCGCGGGGAGGGCCGCTTCTACCCGAAGTCCAGGCTTCTCATCAACGAGGACGGGACGCTGGCGGCCCAGCAGTTCGCCGAGGGCGAGGGCAGGGTCACGGACGTCAGGAAGGTGCGGTAGCCCGGAGCCGGCCGTCTAGAACGCCGCCAGCCGGTCGAGGCCCTTCCGGATGTGCGAGGCCTGCGGGAGGATGAAATCCTCGACCTGCGGCTGGTATGCGACGAACGTGTCGGTCGCGGCCACCCGCTCCACCGGCGCGTCGAGGTACGCGAAGAGCTCCGAGCCGATGCGCGCCGCGATCTCCGCGCCGTAACCCCAGGACATCGAGTCCTCGTAGACGACCAGCGCCCGGTTGGTCTTGCGGACGGATTTTGCGATCGCGTCCCAGTCGTAGGGCGACAGGGTGCGCAGGTCCAGGATCTCGACCGACTTGCCCGTATCCTCGGCAAACCCCTTCGCCGCCTGCCAGGCCCGGTACACCGTCGCGCCGTACGTCACGATCGTGACGTCGGCGCCTTCCTGGACGACCGAGGCCTTTCCGAAGGGAACCATGTAGTCGGGCCCGGGGTAGGCGCCCTTGTTGTGGGTCTGGCGGTAGAGGTGCTTGTGCTCGAGGAAGAGGACGGGGTCTTCGCAGCGGATCGCGGTGCGCAGCAGGCCGTTGGCGTCGAGGGCGTTGGAGGGCATCACGACGCGCAGGCCCGGAATGTGCGTCATGAGCACCGCTCCGGACTGGGAGTGGTAGACCGCGCCCCCGCCGATGTAGCCGCCGGTCGCGACACGCACGACGACCGGGCAGGCGAAGGCATTGCCCGATCTCCAGCGCATGTTGGACAGCTCGTTGTGGATCTGCATGTAGGCCGGCCAGATGTAATCGTAGAACTGGATCTCGACCACCGGCTTCAAGCCCCGGACCGCCATGCCGATCGCGCGGCCGATGATGTTGGCCTCGGCCAGCGGCGAGTTGAACACCCGGTGTTTGCCGTACAGCCGCTGCAGGTTGGCCGTGAGCTTGAACACGCCTCCCTTGCCCTTGCACTCTCCGAGCACTTCGTCGCGCGAGGCGTCGGCCACGTCCTCGCCGAAGACCACGATCCGCGGATCGCGCTTCATCTCGTCGCGCAGGCAGGCGTTGATCAGGTCCACCATCGTCGACGGATGGGCGTCCGGCGAAGGCGAAGGCTTCGTGTCGAAAGCGGCGGAGGTCGGGTCCACGTCCGGCGAGTACACGAACTCGTAGGCGGATTCGGGCTTCGGAACTTCCGCCGCCAGCGCGCGGTCGGTTGCCTCGTTGATCTCCGCGTCCACCTCGGCCTTGAGCGTCTCGATCTCGGCCTCGGTCGCGATCCTCTCGGAGACCAGGAAGCGGGCCATCGTGACGACCGGATCCCGTGCGGCCTCCTGCTCGCGCTCCTCCTTCGGACGGTAGGACGCCTCGTCGTCCGAGAGGGAGTGGCTGTAAGGGCGGATCACGTGGGCATGCACGAGCGCCGGGCCCTGGCGCCTGCGGCAGTACTCGGCCGCGTAGCGCAGCGCGTCGTAGGACTCCAGGAAATCGCACCCGTCCACTTCGGCCAGGAAGAGGTTCGGAAAGCCCTTGACGAGCTTCGAGATCGAGCCGCCGGCGGTCGAGACCTCGACCGGCACCGAGATGGCGTAGCCGTTGTCCTCGATCAGGAAGAGAACCGGCATCTTGAGGTTGCAGGCGGAGTTCAGCGCCTCCCAGAACTCCCCTTCCGACGTCTGTCCCTCGCCCCCCGAGACCAGCACGATCTCGTCCTTCGCAAAGCCGCCCTTCTCGGCAAGCTCGGGCACGAGGCTCCTGCGCCAGCCCGCCTCGGCGGCGCCGACCGCGTGCAGAAATTGCGTGCCCGTGCAGGAGGACTTGGAGATCAGGTTCCACTTCTTGTGGCCCCAGTGGGAGGGCATCTGGCGGCCGGCCGAGGCCGGGTCGTCCCGGGCCCCGACCGATTGGAGGAGAATCTCGTAGGCCGTCACACCGAGCGAGAGGACCAGGGCCCGGTCCCGGTAGTAGCAGAGCAGCCAGTCATGCCCGGGCCGGACGACCATGCCGGCGGCCGCGGTCACCGCCTCGTGCCCGGCGCTCGAGATCTGGAAGTAGATCTTGTTCTGGCGCTTGAGCTGGATCTCCTTGTCGTCCAGCCTCCGGGAGAGGTAAATCCGGCGGTAGGCGGACAAGAGCGCCCGCGCATCGAGGCCGTGGTACTTGGCGCTCTCGACCTCGGTCGCCATCGTCCCGCGAATATACCAAAGGGGTTCTAAGCCGGCCGGCCCGGAGCCAGAGCCTTGTGTCAGAAGAGCTTGCCGAAGTGGCGTGCGAGCGTCCACAGCTCTAAGCCCATCAGGGCGAGGAGCACGAGCAGGAGCAGAAGCGCTGTCTTCTCCAGTCGGGGCTTCTCTGTGGCGCTCATCACGAGAAATACGTAAGCAGGAGCCATGCCATCGACCCTTCGGACGCGAAAGACCCGGGGCCCGGGGCCTGTTGTTATGCTCGACGGCCCATGAGCTCTCCGGAACCCTTCGCTCCGCGCCGCTTTCCGGCGGTACCGGCCGCGCCGGCGCCTCCGGATCTCGCCTCGATCGACCCCGCCCTCGATCTGGCGCAGGAGATCCTGCGCTTGAAGAAGCAAAAAAACGTCGTCCTGCTCGCTCACTACTATCAAGAAGAGGACATCCAGGACCTGGCGGACTTCGTGGGAGATTCCCTGGATCTGTCCCGGAAGGCGCAGCAGTCCGACGCCTCGATCATCGCCTTCGCGGGCGTTCGCTTCATGGCGGAGACGGCCAAGATCCTGAATCCGCAGAGGAAAGTCGTTCTGCCCGATTTCGAGGCGGGCTGCTCGCTCGAATCGTCCTGCCCGCCCGAGGCCTTTGCGGCCTGGCGCAGCGAGCATCCCGGCGCCGTTTCGCTGACCTACATCAACTGCTCGGCGGCGGTGAAGGCCCTCTCGGACATCATCGTCACGTCCTCGAACGCCGAGAAGATCGTCCGCTCGGTCCCGCCGGACCGCGAAATCCTCTTCGCCCCCGACCGGCACCTCGGCGCCTTTCTGTCGAAACAAACGGGCCGGGCCATGACGCTCTGGCCGGGCACGTGCATCGTGCACGAACAGTTTTCTGAACGCGAAATCACTAAATTGAAGATCCGGCACCCGGGCGCCAAGCTCGCGGCGCACCCCGAGTGCCCGGAGTCCGTGCTGGCCCAGGCCGACCACGTCGGCTCGACCCGCTCGATCCTCAACTACGTCACGACGGCGCCGGGCCGCGTGTTCCTGATCGCGACCGAGGAGGGCATCATCCACCAGATGAAAAAGCTCGCCCCGGATCGCGAGTACATCCCGGTTCCTCCCGACAACGGCTGCCGCTGCAACGAGTGCCCCTTCATGAAGCTCAACACCCTCGAGAAGCTCTACCTCTGCCTGCGCGACGAGCGGCCCGAGATCGTCCTTGCGCCCGAGCTGCTCGAGGCCGCGCGCCGCCCCCTCCTGCGGATGCTCGAGCTCTCCTGAGCGGACCGAGGCCGTGAGCGAGCGTGTCTACCGCGTTGCGAAGGTCTGGCGCGCGTTCTTCTTCGTCGGCGGTCTCGGCCTCGTGGGGCTCTTCGTCTTCGGACTCAACGAGACGCTGCACGATCCGACGGCGGGCGCCACGCAGCGCAACACCGTCATCGTCCTGCTCTGCGCGTTCACGATTCTCTCGGTGCTGTGCGTCTGGTTCGGCCTGCGAGCGTCCATCGCCGTCGGCCCGGAGAGCATCCGGTACCGCTCGCTCGGCCCCTGGCGCGAGTGGACGTTTTCCGAGCTTTCCGGCTTTCGCATCCCCGACCCGCACGCGCGCGCCGTCTGCATCCTGTTCGGCAAGGACGGCAAGCGCAAGCTGACGCTGTCGAGCGTGTTCGAGAAGCCGGCGGAGATCCTCGGGGCCATCGGCGCGCGGCTGCCGGATCTCGACCTCGCCGCGGCGCGGGCCGAAAACGAGGTTCTCGCGCGCGACCGGGATTTCGAGATCCGCTCCGGGCGCACGCCGGCCGACATCCGGCCGATGCGGCTCGCGTGCCGGGCTTTGAACGCCATCGCCCTCGCCGCCCTGCTGGCCGTCCTGGCGCGCCCGACCAATCTGCCGAGGGCCGCGGAGATCGCGGTGGTCGCCGTGGCCGTGCTCGTGGCGCCCGCCGCGTTCGCCCTTCGCCTCGCGCGGCCCGACGTCGTGCGCCTGGCGGGAACGCGGGGCTCGCAGCTGCCGTCGCTCGAGTTCGCCCTGGTCGGCGGCTTGATCGCGCCGTGCGCTCCGGCCGTGCGCGACTACGCGGTCCTCTCGGTCGGCGCACCCCTCACCTGGGCCGCCATGCTCGGGATCGCGGCCTCGATCGCGCTCGTCTCCGCCGATCCGTCGCTCGGAAAGCGCAAGATCGTGGCGCTGCTTCTCTTCCTTTCCTGCGGCGTCTGGGCCTACGGCAGCCTCGTGAGCGTCAACGGCGTGTGCGATGCCCGGCCCGGGCAGGCTTTCGCGACCCGCGTCCTCCACAAGAGCGCCTCGGAGCACACCAACAGCGTCATCGTGGCGCCCTTCGGCAGGCAGACCGGGGAGACGGACCTCGACGTTCCGGGCAGGGTCTTCGACACCCTGTCCGAGGGCGATGCCGTCTCCGTCGTCGTGCGCCCGGGCGCTCTCGGCTTCCCGTGGGTGTCCGGCGTCGTGAAGGCCGGCAGCGCCAAGAGCGCCGGGCTCTGAACTTCGCTATCCTCGCGGCGCATGGAGCGGCTGACCGGCGGGGCGCTCGACGAGCGTCTGCGCGAGTTCCTGGCCGAAGACGCCGGATCTCGCGACGTCACGACCGAAACGACGGTCTCCGAGGACGCGCGGGCCTTGGGTGAGGTCGTCGCGAAGTCGGCTTGCGTGCTTTCGGGCCTCGACGTGGCGCGGCGGGTCTTCGAGCTGACCGACCCCGAGCTCGGCTGGGCGAGCGAGGTCCTTGCCGGCGCCCCTGTCGCGGCCGGCGCGCGGCTGGCGCAACTGGCCGGCCGGGCGCGCGCGATGCTGACCGCGGAGCGCGTCGCTCTGAACCTGCTGCAGCGCATGAGCGGGATCGCGACGACGACGCGGAGGTACGTGGACGCCGTGGCCGGCACGCCCTGCCGGATCCTGGACACCCGCAAGACGGCGCCGGGCCTCCGTCCCTTCGACCGGCAGGCCGTCCGGGACGGAGGCGGCAGCAATCACCGATACGATCTGTCCGCGATGGTGCTGATCAAGGACAACCACCGAAGGCTCGCGGGCGGCGTCGCCGCCGCCGTCGCCGCCGCCCGGGCGGGAGCACCCCCCGGCATGGCGATCGAGGTGGAGGTCGAGACCGCGGACGAGCTCGAAGCCGCGGCCGCGGCCCGGGTGGACTGGATCCTGATCGACAACCAGAAGCCGGAAACCGTGGCGCGCTGGTGCCGCATCGTCCGGGCTCGCCCCGGAGCGCCGAAGATCGAAGCCTCCGGCGGGATCACGCTCGAGAGGGCGCGCGCCTACGCCGAGGCCGGAGCCGATGCCGTCTCGGTTGGAGCGCTGACGCATTCGGTCGCGGCCGCCGACATCTCGCTCGAGATCACGCCGGCATGAGTCCTCCCGCGACGGACGTGCTCGTCCTCGGCACCGGCGTGGCCGGCTGCGCCGCGGCCCTGGCCGCGGCCCGCGAGGGCGCCGCCGTGACGCTCGTCACGCGGGCCTCCGAGCCCGCGGAGTCCAACACCTTCTACGCCCAGGGCGGCATCGTGGCCCGCCCGCCGGGCGACACGCCGGAGGCCCTGGCCGCCGACATCGAGCGTGCGGGAGACGGCCTGTGCTGGCCCGAGTCGGTGATGATGCTGGCCCGCGAGGGGCCGGACCTCGTGCAGTCGTTGCTGGTCGAAGAGCTCGCGGTGCCGTTCGACCGCGAGGGCTCCGGCTTCCACTGGACGCTCGAGGGCGCCCACTCGGTGGCCCGCGTGCTCCACGTCAAGGACGAGACGGGAGCGCCCATCGAGAATGCCCTGCTCGACGCGTGCCGGCGGGAGCGCCGCATCACCTGGCACATCGCGACGTCCGCGGTGGACCTGCTGACGCTCTCGCACGACTCGACGGACGCGACCGACCGGTACCGGCCGCCGGCCGTCATCGGGGCCTACCTGTTGAGCCGGGGCGACGGCGCGGCCGTCTCCTCACAGCTGGCCCGCGAGACGATCCTGGCCACCGGCGGCTTCGGTCAGGTCTACCTCCACACGACCAACCCGCCGGGAGCGCGGGGCGACGGCATCGCCATGGCGCGCCGCGCGGGAGCGCGGCTCTTGAACCTCGAGTACGTCCAGTTCCATCCCACGGCGCTCGTCCACGCCAAAGGCCGGCTGCTGCTGACCGAGGCCCTTCGGGGCGAGGGCGCGCGCATCACCGACGCCCAGGGCAAGCCGTTTCTCCGCGAAGTCCATCCCGCCGCCGAGCTGGCGCCCCGCGACGTGGTGGCCCGAGCCATTCACCAGCACATGCTGGCCAAGGACGAGCCGCACGCTCTGCTCGACATCTCGCACAAGCCGGCGTCGTGGATCCGGGAGCGTTTCCCGGGCCTCGTGCGGCGCTGCCTGGAGCTCGGCTTCGACCTCACCGCGGGGCCCGTTCCGGTCGTGCCCGCGGCCCACTACGCCTGCGGCGGCGTGGCCGTGGACGTCAACGGGCGATCGGGCCTCGGGCACCTGCGCGCCGTCGGCGAGGTCTCCTGCACCGGCATTCACGGCGCCAACCGCCTCGCCTCGACGTCGCTGCTGGAAGGCCTGCTGTGGGGCTGGCGCGCGGGCAAGGCCGCGGCGCGCGAGGCCCGCCGCACGGGCGACCGGCCCCTGCCGGACGTGCGCCCGTGGCAGCCCGAGCACGAAGCCGTGGACCCGGCCCTGATCGCGCAGGACTGGATGGTCATCCGGCACACGATGTGGAACTACGTGGGCCTCCAGCGGTCGGAGAACCGCCTCGACCGGGCCGGGCGGATCCTCACGGAGCTGCAGGCCGAGATCGAGGACTTCTACCGCCGCGGCGAGATGTCGGACGACCTGGTCGGCCTGCGCAACGGCGTCCAGACCGCGCTCGCCATCCGGCGCGCGGC
>Ga0335082_10010354_pt1 | contig 10116 bp, 9 predicted proteins | sample Lox_Sample_41_FD_206718 | JGI IMG/M metagenome (GOLD analysis project Ga0335082, IMG submission 206718) | Soil microbial communities from Loxahatchee National Wildlife Refuge, Florida, United States - Lox_Sample_4.1 | ecosystem: Environmental > Terrestrial > Soil > Wetlands | place: USA: Florida...
CGCTGATTGACCAGCAGGTAATATTGCGACTCGCGTGTGTCAAAAAACAGAGGCCATTGGGTGTTGACCACGAACTTCAGTTTCGTGTCGGGAACGGCGGCGAGGACAGGTTCGCCGTCAACATGGAGAAGAACGGCCGGGCTGTAGCTCACAAAGACGAAAGGCGCGTCGTTCTTCAGCTGAACTGTGTTAGCCGTCTGCGGCTTGGGAACGTAAGCAACCACCCGCTCCAGCGAAATGCTCACCACTGGCGGGATGAAGCTGCGGAGCAGCTGATCCATTTTCGCGGAGGTTGCGGGATCCAAGTCGGGAAAATAGGTGTTGACGACCTGGATCCCATAGATCACGACCATGTGCTTGTCGTTGTCGACGTTGGTCGTTCCCTTGAGGGTAGCGGCGCCGATCACTTGCTTGCCGCCGGCGGGCGTGAGCTGAAACGCTTGCCTCCACGTGATGGCGCTGAAGTCCTTCCAGTCGTCAACTTGCGGCTGATAGGTGAGGAGCGTGCCTGTCGGCTGAACGTTTTTTCTTGGCCAACCTGGATCGGTTTGCCCGGATGCCGCGGCGGTCATCAGCAGCACCAGGACACCCAAACTGAGGCAAATACGCAATGCTTTCATGGGTACCTCCTAATCCAGGCCAACAGAGAACTGTACTAACTTGGTGCCTCTGGCTTTCTATTCCACGAGCTTGATCGCGGGCGGCTTCCACGTCCCGTCGATGATCGAAGGCGGCGTGTCCTTCGGCCAGTAGAGGCGGAGCATCGGAACGAATTTGGCTTTCGGGGCTGGAAGCCAATTGGCTTCTTTCGTCTTGCCCGGCGAATCGGACTGAATGTAGAGGTCCACCGAACCGTCCGCGTTGGAGATGAACTTGTTGCGCGAGCTCAATGTGTAACGATTGAGGGGATTCGGCACAAAGAACATCTCCTTGTCGTACATGGTCAGCGACCAAAAGCCATTCACCGGAGGAAATTGACCCTTGTCGAAATGCATCACGTACTTTTTCGTGCCGTCAAAGACCTTACCATCCGCGTCCTTCTCTCCGGTTGGATAGATCGCATCTTGCGGCCGATTCGCGCCTAGCCCAATGGCAGTAACGAATGCCCTCTGCAAGTAATCCGTCCCGTAGATGCCGATGTGATCGGTGAGATACATCCAGCCGTTCACGGGCACGGCTGCTTTTCGGAACCCTTCCAGGATTTTGAGTTGCGCCAGTTTCGGCACGCCTTTGATAGCTTCCTTGTCAAAAACCCCAAGCTTGCTTGGATCGAAATCCTGTCCAGGCACAATTCCGATCTTGGCCATCTTCGCAACCATGGGTGCGTCATCCGCGGTCGGGGGGTTGGTCTTCAGGAGCCGCGCCAGATAGGTGAAGTACTCGGTGACGCCGATCGCGTCCACCTGATCGCGTACACCTGTCTTCATGTCGAGGGCGTTGTCGACTTCGCCCGGCAGCGGCGTATACGGCTTGCCGTAAGAACTTAACGGGACGAGGGTGAATTTGTCCTGCAGGGCGTGGACTTTCGCATAGTCCTCGGGCGTGCCGGTGCAATAGATTCGCCCCAGGATCCAGACCATGCCGGTCGGGGATTTGTACTCTGTTGCGCCTTCGGGCAGTTTTCCCGTCCACCCGGGCCCGGTGATGGCGTACTTCTGCGCCTTGCCGCCCGTTGTCCGCTTTCCAGGAACCTGGAAAACATCGGTCCAGCCCGACAACATGGGGAGCAGATAATAGCGGTCTCCCATATCGGGCACGCTGAAAATCCACGGCTCCTTGGAAACATCGAGCCAGGCCGTTGTGTAAAGCGTGTCGGCGTTCGGCGCCGTGACGGCATGATCATCGACGGCAGGATAAGTCCGGAGCTTGATGATTTGCCCCATGGGTCCGCGGCTGCCGTCCACGGTCGCGTAGTTGGTCATGAACTTGCGCGTCAGGTCCATCGTAATCAGAGGATATCCGTACACGTAAGCGTCGACTGCGTCACTGATGGCCTGCTCCAAGCCTGGCGACGCCTTCTTACCCTGGTCTTGCTGGCAAGAAATCGATGCGAAGCAAAATGCGGCGGCCATGAGAATCGCGGCACCGCGCCAGATTGCCATGCGGATGCATGTTACTTTTCTCATCCAATTCTCCTTTTTGTGCGAATGCCAAAAGCTGGAACAGCGTTGCGTGCGTTACTGTTTGAAAACAACGGGCGGCCCGGAGATTTTGGCGCCTTTCAGGTCAACTGTGACCTCGACGCGATCGGCAATCTTGATGAAGGGGATGCCGCTGTTCATGCCGTATTCCTTGCGGTCGAAAGCCATGACTCCGTTGATCGATCCCGATCCGGTGCCTTTGCCCTCCAAACTGATGTGGAGGGTCTCTTGCTTCGAAACGCCCCTGATCGTGAATGTTCCGAGCGCATCGAAGGTACTTGGGCCGGTTTGCGTGATCTTGGTCGAGTGGAACGTGATGTAAGGGTCCTTCTCCACATTGAAGAAATCGCCGCCCTTCAGCTTGCCGTTCTTCATGCCGCTTCCAGTGTCCACACTGGCGGCCTCAATCTTCACGTCCAGAACCGCGGATTCCGCCGCCGGAGAGGTAAAGATGAGCGCAGCATCCCATTTGTCGAACACGCCCTCAATCGCGACGGACGCTTTGACGTTGAACTTGATGGTGCTTTTCACGGGCGTGATTTTGAAAACAGGCACGGCGGAGGGGGTTTGCGCACGACCAGAGAGCGGGGCCAGGCACAAGGACATCAGAGCGAGGCCGAGTAAGTGTTTGCGAAATGTCATACGTTCTCCTTCAGCATACGGATTTGCGAACAGCCGCTATCTAGCGATTTCGACGAGCAGAGAATCGGGAATGACGATATCGACGGTCCTGCCCGGCTCCAACTGGTCAAGATTGATCACTTCCTAGCTCCGTTCGCCGACCCCGATCAACGTGAGCGATGTGTTCACGTGCAAGGCAGCCACCGGTGATCCGTCGGCCACATCAAGCCGGGCGGGCTGTGCGGTCCAAGTCCATGGCCTCAGAAATCACACAGGCGGAGAAGAAACGGTAGATTCAAGGACTGTCGGAAACCTGGAGCGAGGTTTCTGTCTGGGGGGAGTTTATGCCGAGTTTCCAATCCGAGTCAACGAGCGCTTCCAACCAATTGGAGCGCATGTAGGGTGATGGGAGAATAACGAGGCGAATCGAAATGCAGATACAAAAGGGCTTGAAGCAGGATGATGGCACCTGCATTTTGGACTCGTCCGTGCTACCGTCCCGTGGGTAGATCTCATCGGCTTGACTCCCTTGGCAAATCAGCAGCGAGTCGGGCGTTGCAGGACCGAGTAACATACCCAAGGCTTGGAAAGAATTGATCTACGGGAACAGGACAACCTCAAGGAGAACGAAGATGAAATCGCACTACAAGGCAGCGCTATCCCTCTTGGCGGTCATGACTGTTGCACTCTTGGCGGGACGACCTGCGTCTGGTCAGGACGTGAAATACAACTTCATGCCGGGGACCGATTTCTCGAAATACCACACCTATAAATGGGTGACGATCGAGGGCGGTGCTCATCCGAACCAAATCGTCGATGCCCAGATCAAGCAGGCGGTCGACGCCCAGTTGAGTTCCAAGGGGATGACAAAGACGGATAGCGACAAGGCCGATCTCTATGTCGGTTACCAGATCGCCGTGGACCAGGAAAAGCAATGGAACGGGTACGGAATGGGCGGCGGACTGCGTTGGGGCGGCATGGCGACAGCAACCAGTTCCACGATTAGTGTGGGCACGCTGGTTCTGGACATGTATGACCCATCGACAAAGAGTCTGGTCTGGACAGGAAATGCGACCAAGACGATGGACCCCAGTTCCAATCAGGAGAAGAACCAGAAGAGTCTCGACAAGGCGATGCAGAAATTGCTGAAGAACTATCCGCCGAAGAAGTAGCAGCAGGACAAAACCTGGAGGTCAAGGGGACAACAATGAAATTATCGGCTCGTCTCAATACTTGAGACTTGAGCGCCCGTATACGCGCCAGCCTGAGGCATACTGTGCGCAGCAGGACTCCGCCCTCTCGTTCAGCCATCGAGTCGCAGATCAGTTGGGATTGAGTGGAGGCAGGTATCTCGACTTTGCCGCGGATGCAGCGGCGAACCGTCGATGCCGGGTCAACGATGATTGGAGGGCGCGACCGTTCCAGAGTGTGATGCCTGCCGGTTCGAAGAGTGTCCGCGCGAGCAGTTCGATTTGGCGGTCTAGAAGCGGGTCCCCCGCATTGGACTGAAACACAGCGAGAGGAAGGCCAAGGCGACGGAGCCAGGCAAGCAAAGAAGTGTATGAACGGGAGGCATCATTTGCGGAGAGTGCCCGAGTCAATCGGTGCCAGTGCCCGGCTTCGGAATCGCGATGCCGGGCGACGGAAGATCGACAATAGGCAACAAGCTTCGCGTGGCATCTCCAAAAAATCCAGGCTAGAACCGCTGTAAGCACGAAGACGGGCAGGTAACGACGGCTGATCCGGAGATAAGAGCGCCAGCCGGGAGTGGCCGGTTGAGCCGCCACTGCGGTCTCAGCCTCGGGCGGAACCTCTGATCTGTAGGCCGTGTCCTGGGTAACATGGACTTCTGCCGAAGGCAGTTTTGCCGTGATGAGCTTTCTTGAAGAGAGATTCCACCACGTAATTTCGATCTCCGGAAGTACGTAGTCACCAGGCCTGGCGAAGACATAGGTGGCCCTCTCCGTTCGAACACCCCGCGTAAATGCGCCTGTGGCGTTCTTCTCGTCGTCGACACTCGTTGCCTGCAGATAGACGCTCACTCCATCGGGGACTGAGAAAGCGATCGGCGGAATGAGCATCGCTTTCGCTTTTTGCGTTGTGACTGTAATCGTGCGGGACGCTGAATCACCGGCTCGGAGCTGGCTGATTGACTTGCTCCACTGTTGCGTGAGAGTAAGCCGCGAAGTCGGCAGAAAATAGTCGAGGTTGCGCGCTTGGGGAGGGAGAATCGCGGAAAGATGCATCGGTGGGAGCTGCAAATTGGCAACGGTGGTTTCCGGTGGTTTGGCGGCATATGGGACAGAGATCACCACCGCCGGCAGTGCGAATGTCCCCGGTTGTTCCGCATAAATCAGATAGAACCTGCGAATGCCCGCAAAGGTCGCTCTATTGACCTGCTCGTTGAAGTGTTCGGGCCGGTCATCCGAAAGCGTCACAATCGCCCCGTCCATGTCGAAGGCGGGAAACTCCGGCGCGCCGGTGAAAAAGTTGGGGACGAGAATCTCCACTTGTAAACGAACGGGCTCTCCGACAATGGCGCTACCGGCAGGCACAAACTTCGCGCGGACAATGGGTCCGGTCTGAGCGCCGGCCATGTACGGGCCCAGCAAAAGTAGAAGCAGGGCGAAGCGTCTCATGGCTTTTCCGCCTCGTTCGCCTGGATAGCAAAGCGGCGGCGAAGAAAGTCGGCAGGACTGGTCTGGATGTTGCGCATCCAGATGTCCGCCATCTTTTCGGAATTCATCTGAAATCGCTGAGTTCCCTTCTTACCGGAATCATCCTTATCTTCCACCTGCGTTTCACCGGGCTCTTTGGCGGGAGCCTGCTCCTGGTTGTTGTCGTCTTTTTTCGGGGGTGGAATCAGAGAGCGAACCAGCTTTAGATTGTCCTCAGCGTCCTGCCAGCCAGGCTTTGCGCGCAATGCCTGCTCATAAGCATGGGCGGCTTCCGGAAAGCGCTGAAGATGGGCGAGAGCGTCCCCCTGGTTGTACCAGGCTTGCGGCGAATCCGAGCCGGCAAACTGGTCGATCGCCGAAGCGTATTGACCCGACCGGCTGAGCGCGATCCCTTTCCACATGCGGTCCTGAAATCGCTGAGCGGCAACCGTGTATGCGCCCTTCTCGAAATAGTAGCGGCCCTGCTGGTCCGGAGTCAGCCAGAGGTCCAAAAACCAGTGTTGCCTGACGGCCGCGGCCGGGTGCTGAAGAACTAGCAGGCAGGCGAGAGCGCCCCGGCTCCATTGAACTGTCCAACCCTTGCGGAACCAGAGTGCAGCCAGCACGGCAACCGGAAGCAGCAGCCAATATCCTTCGTCAATCCACCGCAACTGGGCGTCGTTTTCCTGTGTGGTCTGCAGATGATTCTGTACGCGGCGCTGAATCCATCGAATGTCCGCATCATCGAGGGTCAGCGTCGTCACCGACGCGCCGATCTGGCGCAACGATTTAAGCGAGTCGACATCCAGCCTGGTGAAAATGCGCTTTCCCGTATTGTCCTCGACAAATCTGTTTCCCTCCCGGATCGGTGCGCCTTGCGAGGTTCCGACGCCAAGAACGAGCACGGAGTCCTTTCCCGCCTGGATGAACTTTTGAAGCGCGAGATGTGCTTGTGGCTCCACGCCGTCCGTCACAAAAAGGACGGAGCCCGGGACGTCCTCCCGACGCAGCAAATCTTGGATGGCGCCGACTGCCTGGGTTGTATCCTTTCCACGCTTCGGCATCAGGGATGTCGACAGCGCATCGAGGTACATCGCGAAAAGCTTGTCATCGGCAGTCAGTGGAACGACCAGGTGCGCGGAGCCAGCGTAAACAAACAGGGCTGTCCGGGCACCTCTGCGCGCGGCCAGCAAATCGCGGATCTTGAGCTTGGCGCGCTCGAGGCGGGTGGGATCCAGGTCAATTGCGTCCATCGTCTGGGAAAGGTCGAGCGCAATCACCAGAGGCGCCTTGTCTTCCGTGAAGGGGGGTTTTTCGCGCCTCCATGCTGGCCCCGCCAGCGCTATTCCGCTCAAAATCAGCCCGAGGCAGACCATGTGAATAGGACGGATCGTCCAGCGGCCGGCTCTCTTCACGATCAGATGCTCAAGAAGCTCGGGAGCAATCACCCGCTTCCAACGCGCACGGATGTCTTCGCGGAAACTGTGCAGGAAATAGATCAAGAGAACCAAAGGAATGAGGAGCAACCACAACGGGCGGAGGAAGTGAAAAGTGCTCATCCAATCCGTCATAGATGAACTCCAAAGACGGCTTCCGGGTCGTCCTCAGTCGCCTTCTCCCGATGAGTAATCCGCCTTAAGGCTTCAACGGCCAGCATGAGCAGGTGGTAGGTAAGAAGGGCCAGCGTGGCAGCAGCCAAGGGATACATGAAGAGAGCGCGCTTCGGGCGGTAGCTCAGAACCTTGTGGTTCTGCGGCGTAAGCTGGTCAAGCGTGTCGTAGGCTTTCTGAAGTTCTTTCTGATTTTCGCCATGGAAGAGCTGGCCTCCCGTGGCGCTCGCGATGCGCTGCAGGGCCGCATAGTCGACTTTGTCTTGCCCCGTGGCGTGAGGATCGCCGATGCCGACGACATGAATGAGAATTCCCCTTTGTCGGGCGATGTCGGCGGCTTTGTCTGGCGGCATCCGGCTGCCCGTGTCGTTGCCGTCGGTCAGGAGAATGAGGACGCGTTGCTTTGCATCGCTCGCCTCAAATTGCTTGATGGCCAGTCCGATGGCGTCACCGATCACCGTCTGTGGCCCTGCCATACCAGATTCCGTCTGCGCCAGCATCTCGAGGCAGGTCTTGTGATCGAGCGTGAACGGGGCTACCGGATAAGCGGACGTGCCAAACACGATCAGGCCGATGCGGTCGCCTCTGCGCTTCTGAATGAACGAGCCAACGACCTCCTTCACAGCATCCACCCGGCGGACATTGCGGCCCTCCGGCGTACGAAAATCCGGTGTTTCCATGGATTGCGAGATATCCAGGGCCAACATCAGATCGCGTGCGGGTTGTATTTTCTCAAGCGGCGGCTCCACGAACTGCGGCCGTGCGAGTGCCAACACAATCAGGCTCCAGCAAACAGGAGCCAGGATTCTTTGCGGCAGATTCGAATGAGGCACAACGGCGCCCGGCGACGCTTTCAGGCCCGTGGCGCGAAGGAGCGACTGGAAGAACGTGAAACGCACCGAATCACGCTCTTCCCGGTATGTAGGCAGGAGCCAATAGACGATGAACGGAAGGGGGAATAGCACCAACGTCCACGGGTATGCCAGCTCATACATGGTGCAGCCTCACCCAGTCCGCGGCCAGCTCCTTCATGTGCCGCTGGTCCGAAGGCGAAAGCGTTAAGCCCGAAAACGCAACGGATTCGATCTGGTCGCCGGGCGCAGATCGGAAACCATTGAGGCCGGACGAGTCGGCGAGAAAATCAGTCCACTGCTTTCCTGTCAGTGAAGCCACGTGAGGACGCGGCCAGCTGGCCAGCGCGGTTCGCTTCAAGATCTCCGACAATTGCGCGACGGGAGCATCGCGTATTTCGCGAAGTGCGTCCCTGCGGTAGCGATCCCCCCACCAGCGCCGCAATGAGCGCACGGCGACGAAAGCCACAACAATCAGCGCAAGCCCAAAGAGAACGTACCAGCCGGCGGTTTGCGGCATCCAGGATGGTGGAGACGGTTGGTAGAAATCGTGAAGCTTGCTGAGGTCGGCGCCATTCATCAGCGAGTCCTCCGGGCCGCGACCTGTCCGAGGAGGTGCCGAATCTGCAGTGCGGTGTCTTCGGCCGTGCTCAACGGCATGACGGGAACGCGAATCTCCCGCTGCCAGGAAAAAATGTGACGCATGCGGCGGTCGGAAGCTTCCAGGATGGTTTTACGGACCTTCTCGTCGCCAAAAGGAAGTTCGACCTGGAGTTCTCCGTCGCTGACGACGAGCTGGCCAACAGGAGGCAGGTGAACCGCAAGAGGATCGTAGGTGAACAGGGCGACCACATCATTATGCTCTGCAAGGGACCGCAAGAGGTCGCGGGTCATGGCGTCCGCGCCGTCGAAATCGCTGACCACGACGATCAGGTGATCGCGATGAGCAAGTTGTGCGACCTTCTGGAGTATATGGTTCAGCTGCAGCTCGGCAGATTGCGATTCGTAAGTCGCATGGAGCAGCCTGTTCAATCGGACCAGCATTTCCAGCACCCGGAGAACCGTGGCACGGCTGCGTCTTGGGCGGATCTGCTCAGTGGATTTGTCGTTGAAGATGAAAGCGCCGACGCGGTCGCCCTGTTGAAATACTCGCCAGGCGACAAGTGCGGCGGCTTCAGCCGCGATGACGGACTTCATCGACACACGGCTGCCGAAGAACATGTTCATGCGCTGATCGACCACGAGAAGCGTGGAGCGGTCGCGCTCTTCGGTGTACACGCGGACGAACGGCTTCTGCATGCGGGCGGTGACGCGCCAATCGATGACCCGGATGTCGTCGCCAGACACATAGCTGCGGAGTTCCTCGAAATTCAGGCCGCGGCCCCGCATACGAGAGCCTCGCCGCCCCGCCAATAGGCTATGAATCGGCTGAGACGGGAGGAAAGAGAAGCCCCGCGCCTTATATTCCAGGGCGATGAGAGATTCTAGGTCGGCGTATGCGCCCATCGATTTGATCCCAAGGCCAATCAGACCACGGCAACGCGCTCGACAATCCGCTCCAGAACTTTGTCCACTTTGATGCCCTCTGCTTGTGCGTCGTAACTGAGAATGATGCGGTGGCGCAGTACGTCGTAGACAACTCCCTGCACCTCATCGGGGCTCACGAAATCGCGGCCACGAAGCCAGGCAAGCGCCCGGGAGCACTTGTCGAGACCGATTGTGCCGCGGGGACTCGCGCCGATCTGGATCCACCCTCGCAGTTCCTTGTCATAGCGCTCCGGCAAACGCGTGGCCTCGATCAAAGCGACGATATATTGCTCTACAGCCGGAGCCATGTGCACCGAATGGATTTCTTTCCGCGCTTCGAAGATAACCTGTTGCGGGACCACGCTCGCAGCGGCTTTCGTGGCGTTTGCCGCAGGTTGTTCCTCGGCGCGGACCAGCAGCATGATCTCGCGCTCGGACTTTTCCTCGGGGTAATCCACTTTGACATGCATCAGGAAGCGATCAAGCTGCGCTTCAGGGAGCGGATAGGTCCCTTCCTGTTCGATGGGGTTCTGGGTCGCCATCACAAGGAATAGTTCCGGCAGTTTGTGCGTTTTGCCGGCAACGGTAACTTGCCGCTCTTCCATGGCTTCGAGCAGGGCCGCTTGAACCTTCGCGGGCGCGCGATTGATTTCGTCGGCAAGCACCAGGTTGCTGAAGACAGGTCCGGGCTGAAAGCGAAATTCGCCTT
>Ga0335082_10010355_pt1 | contig 10115 bp, 8 predicted proteins | sample Lox_Sample_41_FD_206718 | JGI IMG/M metagenome (GOLD analysis project Ga0335082, IMG submission 206718) | Soil microbial communities from Loxahatchee National Wildlife Refuge, Florida, United States - Lox_Sample_4.1 | ecosystem: Environmental > Terrestrial > Soil > Wetlands | place: USA: Florida...
CATGCCGAGCGCGTTCGACGGAATCCACTCGTAGAACGCATCGGCGCGCGCCGAGAGGTAGAGCCACGAAACGGGCTGCACGCGGAAGCTCACCGCGCCCGCCGCCCAGCCGGATGTGCCGAAGTCGTTCGGCTCGAAGCCCGCGTCCGCGTGGAGGATGGTCGAGAACCACTTCGTCGGCGAGTAGGTGAGGTTCGAGTCGAAGAGGTTTCGCACCGGCGTACCCTCGGGCGCGTTCTGCGGGCGCTCGACGCCGCCGAAGTAGAGAAAGTTGAACGTCAGCTTGTCGGGCACGGCGTAGGTCACCATGCCCTCGCCGGAGAGCTGCACGTTGTTGTCGATGACGCTGTTCCACCCGTCGCAGATCATGGCGGAGACGCTCCATCGATCCGTGAGCGGGTAGGTCGCGCGAACGCCCGTGTGATAGAAGGGCAATCCGAAGAAGAGATTCGATCGCGACCAATTGAAGTTGTCTTTGATCGCGAGCGACTCGGGCCCGATCGGCGAGAGAAAAATGCCGAGATCGATCTGCAGGCCCCGCCCGATCGGCGCGAGATAACCGACGTTCGCCTGCTGGATGAACTTCCACACGTCGGGTCCCGACGGCCCGGCGCCGTTCGTCGCGCGCCAGACGGGCTCCGCCGCATAGTACGTCTCCGGCGTGTTGCCGACCTGCAACGCGAGGCGCGCCGAGACGCGGTCGAACTTGCCCGCGGCGTCGAGCACGACGTTGTCGATGGTGAAGATGTTGTGGCGGTTGTCGAAGCCGCGATAGTTCGTGATGAAGTTCGAAGGCTGATTGAAGTTCCATTGATAGAACGCTTCGACGTAACCGCTGAGCGTCAGGCTCGCTTTCGTCGCCGTCTTCACCGCGCCTTCGGACGACGGTTGCTGCAGCGCCTTCACGGACGCCTCGAGATCCTTCACCTGCTTCTCGAGCGCGGTGACGCGCGCATCTTGTTCGGCGGGCGCACTCTGCGCGCTCGCTTGGTGGGCGACCGAGAGGACGATCGCCATCGGGAGAAGGAGTCGCTTTCTCATGCGGGGGCTCCGGTGCATCGGCCGCGCCGCGCGAGCCACGGGATGACGATCGCGAGCAGCAGGGCGAAGCCGAGCTCCTTGCCGAGCGCCTCGTGTCGCATCGCGCCGACGATTGCGCGAAGGACGCTCCCGGTCCACACGACGAGTGCGGCCCAGAAAATCGCGCGGCGCTCGCCGTCGTCCGGTGCGCGCTCGCGCGGAGCGGGCGTTCGATAGGGATGCATGGCGCAAGACCATGCCGCGCTCGAGATCAGGCGCGCGCTAAGACGACGCGCGAATCGATCAAGAAAGAATCAAACGCACGGCGTGCGGCACGCGCAGAGCGCGCGGTCACACGCCACGCTCGCGAAGCGTCCGCGCCATGACTGGCTCGGCGGATGCAAGTCACGCGAGCATGCCGGAAACGCGAGCGTCTTTAGCTTTCCCTAATGCGGCCGGGTCCAATCCTAGCAACGGCTTAATCCACGCGAACGTACAGTTCGCCCCGAACTCCAACCCGGAGCCATTTTCGATGATGGATCTCGTTTACGTCGGCCTCACGTTGGGTCTCTTCGCGTTCGGCTGGGGGCTCGTGAAGCTCTGCCAGCGCGTCGGTTGAGGTTCGTCATGCCCACACTCTATGTCATCGGCGGGATCGTCTCGGTCGCGCTGCTCGTCTATCTGTTCGTCGCGCTGCTGAAGCCGGAGGCGTTCCAATGAACGGCTACGGCTGGGCGCTGATGGTGGCCTACGTGGTCGTGCTCGTCGCGATCACCAAGCCGCTCGGCGCGTACATGGCGCGCGTCTACGAGGGAGAGTTTCGTCCGCTGCGTCGATTCGAGAACCTCGTCTATCGGCTGATCGGCACGCGCGAAGACGAGGAGATGTCCTGGATCACGTACGCCGGGGCGATGCTCCTCTTCAACATGGCGGGCCTGCTCGTCGTGTATCTGCTGCAGCGCCTCCAAGGGCATCTGCCGCTGAACCCGCAGGCGATGACGCCGCCGGATCCGCACCTCGCGTGGAACACGGCGACGAGCTTCGCGACCAACACGAACTGGCAGTCGTACGGTGGCGAGTCGACGCTGAGCTACGCGTCGCAGATGCTCGGGCTCGCGGTGCAGAACTTCGTGTCCGCGGCGTCGGGCATGGCGGTGCTCATCGCGCTGATCCGCGGATTGCGGAGCAAGCAAGCTTCGACCATCGGCAACTTCTGGGTCGACATGTTTCGAGGCACCGTCTACGTCCTCATGCCGATCTCGTTCGTCTTCGCGCTCTTTCTCGTGGCGCAGGGCACGGTGCAGACGTTCGCGGGTTACGTGACCACGCAGAGCGGGCAGGTGATCGCCCTGGGACCTGCCGCGTCGCAGATCGCCATCAAGGATCTGGGCACGAACGGCGGCGGGTTCTTCAACGCGAACTCGGCGCACCCGTTCGAGAACCCGACGCCGCTGACGAACTTCGTCATCATGCTGTCGATCCTCGCGATCCCGGCGGCGCTCACCTACACGTTCGGAAAAATGGTGAAGGACACGCGGCAGGGATGGGCCGTCCTCGCCGCGATGTTCGCCATCTTCCTGCCGCTCCTCTGGCTGTGCGTCTCGCAGGAGGTCCAGCCGAACCACATGCTCGCGTCGCTCGGGCTCGACCAGCACCTCGGCAACATGGAGGGCAAGGAGATGCGCTTCGGCGCGCCGGGCTCCGCGCTCTACGCGACCGTCACGACGTGCGCGTCGAACGGGTCGGTGAACGCGATGCACGACTCGTTCACGCCGCTCGGCGGGCTCGTGCCGATGTGGCTCATGCAGCTCGGCGAGATCGTCTTCGGCGGCGTCGGCTCCGGCCTCTACGGCATGCTCATGTTCGCGGTCGTCGCGGTCTTCGTCGCGGGGCTCATGGTCGGGCGCACGCCCGAGTACCTCGGGAAGAAGATCGAGGCGTACGAGATGAAGATGGCCTCGCTGACCATCCTTTTTCCGGCCGCTGCGGTGCTCGTCTTCACGGCGATCGCGGTCGTCCTCGAGTCCGGCACGAAGGGGATGGCGAACCCGGGCGCGCACGGCTTCAGCGAGGTGCTCTACGCGTACTCGTCGGCGTCGAACAACAACGGGAGCGCCTTCGCGGGCCTCACGGCGGCGACGCCCTTCTACGACACCACGCTCGGCCTCGCGATGTTCCTCGGTCGCTTCCCGGCGAAGATCTTCGCGCTCGCCATCGCCGGCTCGCTCGCCAAGAAGAAGCTCGTCCCGGCGAGCTCGGGCACGCTCCCGACGCACACGCCGCTCTTCGTCGGCATGCTCGTCGGCGTCGTCATCATCGTCGGCGCTCTCACCTTCATCCCCGCGCTCGCGCTCGGTCCGCTCGTCGAGCACCTCGCCTGGAAGTCGTCATGACCACGCATCTCCAACCTCCGCCCCCGAAAGACTCGAAGCCCGCCATGCCCCTCTCCGCCGAGACCACCGGGCTCGAGACCGCTCCGGTCGCGGGCCGCGTCCAGCACGGCGCGCACCGCAAAAAGGGCGAGGCTCGTCCGCTCTTCGAGGGCGCCATCGTCCGCCGGGCGATCGTCGCGTCGTTCCGGAAGCTCGACCCGCGCCACCAGATCCGCAACCCGGTGATGTTCGTCGTCGAGATCGGCAGCGTCTTCACGACGGCGCTCTTCTTCCAGGCGCTCGCGGGCAAAGGCGAGGCGTCGGCGGGGTTCATCCTCGCGGTGTCGGCGTGGCTCTGGTTCACCGTCCTCTTCGCGAACTTCGCCGAGGCGATGGCCGAAGGGCGAGGGAAGGCGCAGGCCGACTCGCTCCGCAAGGCGCGCAAGGACATCCAGGCCAAGCAGATCACCGTGCCCGAGCGCGACGCCGAGCCGCGCGCGGTGTCCGCCGCGACGCTCCGCAAGGGCGATTTCGTGCTCGTGGAAGCGGGCGACTTCATCCCGTGCGACGGCGAAATCGTGGAGGGCGTCGCGTCGGTGGACGAGAGCGCCATCACGGGCGAGAGCGCGCCGGTCATCCGCGAGAGCGGCGGCGATCGCAGCGCGGTCACCGGCGGCACGCGCGTCCTCTCGGACTGGCTCATCGTTCGCATCACGGCCAACCCCGGCGAGACGTTCCTCGACCGGATGATCGCGATGGTCGAAGGCGCGAAGCGCCAGAAGACGCCGAACGAGATCGCGCTCGACATCCTCCTCGCAGCGCTCACCATCGTGTTCCTCCTCGCGACGGTCACCCTCCTTCCGTATTCGATCTACAGCGTGAAGGCGGCGGGCCACGGCACGGTCATCACGATCACCGTGCTCGTCGCGCTCCTCGTGTGCCTCATCCCGACCACGATCGGCGGGCTCCTCTCGGCGATCGGCATCGCCGGCATGGACCGCATGATTCAAGCGAACGTGATCGCGACGAGCGGTCGCGCGGTCGAGGCCGCCGGCGACGTCGACGTGCTCCTCCTCGACAAGACCGGCACGATCACGCTCGGAAACCGCCAGGCGACCGCGTTCTTGCCGGCGACCGGGATCGATCCCGAGGCGCTCGCCGACGCGGCGCAGCTCTCGTCGCTCGCCGACGAGACGCCCGAGGGGCGCAGCATCGTCGTCCTCGCGAAGGAGAAGTACTCCATCCGCGAGCGCGACATCCACGCGCTCAAGGCGACGTTCGTGCCGTTCTCCGCGCAGACGCGGATGAGCGGCGTCGACATGGCGGACCGTGAAGTCCGCAAGGGCGCGGCCGACGCGGTCGAGGCCTACGTGAAGGCGAACGGCGGCGCGTTTCCCGAGGACGTGAAGGCGACGGTGTCGAAGATCGCGACCCAGGGCGCGACCCCGCTCGTCGTCGCCGAGGGCAAGAAAGTGCTCGGCGTCGTCCAGCTCAAGGACATCGTCAAGGGCGGCATCAAGGAGCGCTTCGCCGAGCTCCGCAAGATGGGCATCAAGACGGTCATGATCACCGGCGACAACCCGCAGACGGCGGCGGCGATCGCGGCCGAGGCGGGCGTCGACGACTACCTCGCCCAGGCCACGCCCGAGACCAAGCTCGCGCTCATCCGCGATCACCAAAAGGGCGGAAAGCTCGTCGCGATGACCGGCGACGGCACCAACGACGCGCCCGCGCTCGCGCAGGCCGACGTCGCCGTCGCGATGAACACCGGCACGCAAGCCGCGAAAGAGGCCGGCAACATGGTCGACCTCGACTCGAACCCGACCAAGCTCATCGAGGTCGTCGAGATCGGCAAGCAGCTCCTCATGACGCGCGGCGCGCTCACCACGTTCTCGATCGCGAACGACGTGTCCAAGTACTTCGCGATCATCCCGGCGGCGTTCGCCTCGACGTATCCGGCGCTCGGCGCGCTCAACATCATGCACCTCGCGACGCCGCAGAGCGCGATCTTGAGCGCGGTCATCTTCAACGCGCTCGTCATCATCGCGCTCATCCCGCTCGCGCTCCGCGGCATCCGCTATCGCGCGGTCGGCGCGTCGCGCCTGCTCCGCGACCACTTGCTCATCTACGGTCTCGGTGGCCTCGTCGTGCCGTTCGCGGGCATCAAGCTCATCGACCTCATCCTCGTCGTCCTCCACCTCACGTGAACCCATGCTGAAACAACTCCGCGCCGCGCTCGTCGCCATCGCCTTTTTCACCGTGCTCACGGGCATCGCATACCCGCTGCTCGTGACCGGCGTCGCGCAAGCCGCGTTTCACCGCCAGGCGAACGGCAGCTTGATCGAGAAGGACGGCAAGGTCGTCGGCTCCACGCTGATCGGGCGGCAGTGGGACGACCCCAAGTATTTCTGGGGCCGCGTGTCGGCGACGCTCGACTCGAACGGAAAATCGCTCGAACCTCGGACCGACCAACTCGGCGCTCACCGACGAAGTGAAGGGCCGCGTCGACGCCCTCAAGGCCGCCGACCCGGACAACACGGCGCCGATCCCGGTCGATCTCGTCACGTCGTCCGGCAGCGGTCTCGACCCGGACATCTCCGTCGAAGCGGCGATGTACCAGGTGCACCGCGTCGCGAAGGCGCGCGGCATGGACGAAGCCAAGCTCCGCGCGCTCGTCGAAGCGCACACCCAAGGCCGCCAGCTCGGCTTCCTCGGCGAGCCGCGCGTGAACGTGCAGGAGCTCAACCTCGCGCTGGAGTGAGTCGTGTTCGACGTCCTCTTCATCCTGCTCATCGTCGCCGGCTTCGGCGCGTGCATCGCCTACACGTTCGCGTGCGGGAGGCTTTGAGGTGATGTCATGTCCGCGAACGGCTGGCTGCAGCTCGCGCTGGTCCTCGCAGGGCTCGTCGCGATCACGAAGCCGCTCGGCCTCCACCTCGTGCGCGTGCTCGATCCGGAGGAGCTCGGGCCGACGTTCCTCGATCGCTTCCTCGGTCCCGTCGAGCGGCTGATCTACCGCGTCATCGGGGTCGACCCGAAACGCGAGCAGACGTGGAAGGAGTACACGGTCGCGCTCGTGCTCTTCACGGCGATCCCGTGCCTTCTCACGTACGGGCTCTTGCGCGCGCAAGGCGTGCTCCCGCTGAACCCGCAGCACCTCCCGGGCGTCCGCCCGGATCTCGCGTTCAACACTGCCGTGAGCTTCGCCACGAACACGAACTGGCAGAGCTACGGCGGCGAGACGACGATGAGCTACTTCTCGCAGATGGTCGCGCTCGTCGCGCACAACTTCCTGTCGCCGGCGACGGCGATCGCGACGGCAGCGGCGCTGACGCGCGGCATCGCGCGCGCGCGAGGCAAGACGGTCGGGAACTTCTGGCGCGACGTGGTGCGCCAGACGCTCTACCTGTTTCTTCCGGCCGCGCTCCTCTACGCGCTCTTTCTGATCTCGCAGGGCATCCCGATGAACTTCCTGCCCTACACGACGGCGAAGCTCGTCGAGCAGCCAGGCTCTTCTCCCGTCGTGCAGACCATCGTGCAAGGCCCCATCGCCTCGCAGATCGCGATCAAGATGCTCGGCACCAACGGTGGTGGCTACGTCAACGTGAACGCCGCGCACCCGTTCGAAAACCCGACGTCGCTCTCGAACTTCGTCCAGATCGTCCTCTTCATCGCGATCTGCAGCGCGCTCACCTACTACTTCGGCCGCATGGTGAAGAACCAGAAGCACGGCTGGGCCGTGTGGGCGAGCATGTTCGCGATGCTCGTCGTGGGCGTCCTCGTCCTCTGGTCGGCCGAGGCCGCGGGCAACCCGCGCGTCGCGGCGCTCGGCGTGGATCCCATGATGGGCAACATGGAAGGAAAAGAGGTGCGATTCGGCGTCGCCGCCTCCTCGATCTTCGCTTCGATGACGACCGCGACGGGCTGCGGCGCGGTCGACTCGATGCACGATTCGTTCACGCCCATCGGCGGTCTCGTCACGCTCGGGAACATCTTGACCGGGCAGGTCATCTTCGGCGGCGTCGGCTCCGGGCTCTACGCGATGATCGTGTTCGTCGTCGTCGCGATGTTCCTCGCCGGCCTCATGATCGGGCGCACGCCCGACTACCTAGGCAAGGCCATCGGCGCGCGCGAAGTGAAGCTCGCGGCGCTCGCGCTCCTCGTGAGCGGCGCACTCACGTCCGTGTTCACGGCCTGGGCGTGCGTGACGGGCTGGGGCCTCGCCGGTCTGAACAACGGAGGGCCGCACGGCTTCACGGAGATGCTCTACGCGTTCGCGTCCGGCACGGGCAACAACGGCTCCGCGTTCGCGGGCCTCACGATGACGCCCGCGAACGGGAACGTGATGTGGAACCTCGTGCAGGGCATCGCCATCGTGTTCGGGCGTCTTCTCCCGGAGATCTCGGTGATGGCCCTCGCCGGCGCGTTCGTCGCAAAGAAACGAGCGCCCGACAACCCGGCGAAGACCTTCCCGGTGACCGGCCCGACGTTCGTCGTGCTCCTCACGAGCACGGTCATCGTGGTCGGCGCGCTCAGCTTTTTTCCGGCCCTCGCGCTCGGGCCCATCGCCGAGCACTACTTGATGACGCGGTCCTCCGCGACGTTCTGAGGAATCATGTCCACGGCATCGAAAATCATGATTCACGAAGCGGCGACCTCGCTCCGAGCGCTCGCCGTCGTGCTGGTCTTGTGCTGCGGCGCGTACCCGCTCGTCGTGTTCGGCCTCGGCCAAGCCTTCTTTCCGTGGCAGGCGAACGGTTCGCTGATCGATCGCGAGGGACGTCGCGCGTCGCCCGCGAACGCCGCGGGCTCGCGCATCCTCGGGCAGCCGTTCATCGGCGCTCGGTACTTTCATCCGCGTCCGTCGGCCGCGGGCTCGGGATACGACGCCGCCAATTCGAGCGGCACGAATCTCGGGCCGCTCAGCGACAAGCTGTTGAACGGCGCCGCCGACGATCCCGCGACGAAGGACGTGGACGAGTCGTTCGCCGGCATCAAGGATCTGACGCGCGCCTATCGCGAGGAGAACGGCCTCGCTGAAGGCGCGCGCGTCCCGGCCGACGCCGTCACGCGCTCGGCGAGCGGGCTCGATCCGCACATCAGCGTGGCGAACGCGGACATCCAAGTCGCCCGCGTGGCGAGGGCGCGCGGGCTGTCCGCGGCGCGCGTTCACGCCCTCGTGGAAGCGAACACGGAGCCGCGCGGCTGGGGCGTCTTCGGCGATCCCGGCGTGAACGTGACGATGCTCAACATCGCCCTGGACGAGGCGCCGCGGTGAACCGGAAGCTCGTCCTGATGGTGGTGGCCGCGTCGCTCGAGGTCGGCGTCTGACATGAACACCGAACCAAGTACCGTCGCCGACTGGCTCCTCGGGCGGAGGCTCGCGTCCGAAGAGCAGGAACATCAGCACATCGGGCCGCTCGCGGGGATCCCCGTGCTCGGGCTCGACGCGCTCGGGTCCGCCGCGTACGGCCCCGAGGCGGCTCTGACGCTGCTCCTTCCGCTGGGCGCGCTCGCGCTCCGGTACGTCGCGCCGATCCTCGCGATCATCATCGCGGTGCTGCTCGTCGTGTACTTCTCGTACCGGCAGACCATCACCGCGTACCCGGGCGGCGGCGGCTCGTACACCGTGGCGAGCAAGAACCTCGGGCGGATGCCGGGGCTCCTCGCGGGCGCCGCCCTCGCGATCGACTACGTCCTCAACGTGGCGGTGGGCATCGCGGCGGGCGTCGGCGCGCTCGTCTCGGCGGTCCCGTCGCTTCTCCCTCACACGCTCCTCTTGTGCCTGATTGTGCTCGTGCTCCTCACGCTCGTGAACCTCCGCGGAGTCCGCGAGTCGGGGATCGCTTTCATGCTGCCGACGTATCTGTTCGTCGCGACGCTCGGCGTCGTGATGATCGTCGGCGTCGAAAGGGCGATCGCGTCGGGGGGACATCCCGCCGCGGTCGTCGCGCCGCCCGCGATCCCCGCAGCGACCGAAGCTCTCTCGGCGTGGATCGTCGTGCGTGCGTTCGCGAACGGATGCACCGCGATGACCGGCGTCGAGGCGGTCTCGAACGGCGTGCCACTCTTCCGAAAGCCGACCATCCAGAACGCGCAGCTCACGCTCACGGCGATCATCGCGATCCTCGCGATCCTTCTCGCGGGCATCGCGTACCTCGCGCGCGCGTACGGCATCGCCGCGACCGATCCGGGCAGGGACGGCTACCAGAGCATCCTCTCGATGCTCACGTCCGCGGTGATGGGCCGCGGCGTCTTCTATTACGTCACGATGGGCTCGGTCGTCGCGGTGCTCGCGCTCTCGGCGAACACGAGCTTCGCGGACTTCCCGCGCCTCTGCCGCGTCCTCGCCGAGGACAGGTTCTTGCCCGATTCGTTCGCGATGCGCGGGCGACGGCTCGTGTACACACAGGGCATCGTCCTTCTCGCGATCCTCTCGGGCATCCTGCTCGTCGCGTTCGGGGGAATCACGGACAAGCTCATCCCGCTCTTCGCGATCGGGGCGCTGCTCGCGTTCACGATGTCGCAGGCGGGGATGGTCGCGCACTGGAAGCGCTTGGGCGGCGCCGAAGCGCGGCACTCGCTGCCGATCAACTTGGCGGGCGCGATCGCCACCGGCGTCACGGTGCTCGTCGTCGCCGTCTCGAAGTTCGGCGAGGGCGCGTGGATCACCGTCTTCGTCGTGCCGTTGCTCGTCTTCGTCTTCGTGCGCATCAACGCGCA
>Ga0335082_10010356_pt1 | contig 10115 bp, 5 predicted proteins | sample Lox_Sample_41_FD_206718 | JGI IMG/M metagenome (GOLD analysis project Ga0335082, IMG submission 206718) | Soil microbial communities from Loxahatchee National Wildlife Refuge, Florida, United States - Lox_Sample_4.1 | ecosystem: Environmental > Terrestrial > Soil > Wetlands | place: USA: Florida...
ACTACCTCAACCACAGCGACCAGGTCTACAAGGACAACGTCGCGTACCAGAACCTCTTCGGCGGCCAAGCGATGGTGTCGCTCGTGTCGATGGACAAGGGCCACACCGTGGCCGAGCTCTTCACCGCCGAGAACATCAAGAAGTGGCAGGCCGCGGAGTCGGAGATCCGCCACTCGGGCAAGGTCGAGAACGTCGTGAGCCCGCTCACCGCGCTGCAGTGGAACGACAACCTCATCAAGAGCCCGTCGGGCAACGCGACCGACAGCGTCGCCGGGAAGGCGTTGCTGAGCGCGTTGAACCGTGATCCGACCGCGAAGGGCAAGGCGCTGCGGCAGGCCGACGCGACGAAGACACTCGAACGGCTGAACGCGATCCCGCCGGCCGACCGTGTGATCTCGAACCCGAAATACCTCGACTTCTTGCTGTACGACAACACCGGCGCGATTCGCAAGCCGCTCCTCGCGGTCTTCACCGATCCTCAACACGCGCAGATGGTCACGCGCATGAAGGGCAACCAGTCGATCGCCGACGAAGGCAAAGCGGCCGACTTCGTGCAGAAGGTGACGCGCGACAACCTGCAGTTCGCCAACTCGCAGACGATCAGCACCGGCGCGTCCAAGCTGCTGGAGAACGTGAACGACTACCTCACCGGCGGGATGGCGACGCTCGCGCTCATCGCGCTGGCGATCATGACGGTGATCCTGCTGCTGCTCTTCAGCGTGCGGTGGCGCTTGCTCCCGCTCGGCATCGTGTCGGTCGGCGTCATCTGGGCATTCGGCCTGGCCGGCTACCTCGGCATCCCGCTGACGGTCGTCACGATCTCGGGTTTGCCGGTGATGCTCGGTATCGGCATCGACTACTCGATCCAGATGCACGCGCGCGTCGAAGAGGAAGTGGTCATCGACCGCACGCCGCACCCGATCCAGGAGACCTCGCGCAGTCTCGGCCCGGCGCTGCTCGTCGTGACGTTCGACGCGATCTTCGCGTTCGCCGCGTTGCACTGGGCGCGCGTCCCGATGCTGCGCGACTTCGGCGTGCTCCTCGCGGTCGGTGTGGCCGCGATCTGCGTGAACAGCATCGTCGGCACGCTCGCGATCCTCGGCATCCGCGAGTACAAGTCGCCGACGAAAGGTCGCGACTTCCGTGAGGGCCCGCTCGGCCGCCTCACCGTGTGGTTCGGATCGGTACCGTTCAAGCTGGCGCCGATCTTCGCGGTCGTCAGCACCATCGTGTTCGCGGGCGGGATCCTCGTCGAGGGCAAGCTCGTGATCCAGACCGACCCGAACCAATGGGTGAACCAGCACTCGCAGGTGATCAAGGACCTCAACGTGCTGAAGGCCCAGACAGGCTCGAACAGTGAGCTCGGGCTCTACGTGCAGTCGAAGAACGTGTTCGACCCGAAGACCATCAACTTCCTCGACGGCTTCACGCGCAACCAGCTCAAGCAGAACTCCGACGTGTTGCAGACCGCCTCGGGCTTGGTCTCGACCGTGAGCGATCTGCTCGACGTGCCGGGCGCACCGCACGTCACTCCCACCGCCGGCGACGTCAAGGCCGCCTACGACGTCGCACCCCCCGACATCCAGACGTCGACCGTGTCGAGCAACGGCACGGACGCCATGAACGTCATCTTCCGTACCGGCACGAGCTCGCTCGACAAGCGCGCTCGCGTCGTGCGCGAGATCCGCTCCACCGTGCAACCGCCGCCGGGCGTGAGCGCGACGCCGTCGGGGTTGGCCGTCGTCGGCGTCGGCCTGCTCGACAACCTCAAGGCGAACCGCGTCTTCCTCACGTACCTCGCGATCCTCTTCGTGTTCTTGTTCCTCTCGGCGCGACTCCGCAGCGTCGTGCGCGCGCTGCTGTCGCTCGTGCCCGTGTTGATCGCCGTCGGCGCCGCGTCATTGTTCGCGTACGCGCTGTCGTTGAAGCTCAGCCCGATGACGGCGGTGGGTGGTCCACTTGTCGTCGCGGCGTGCACCGAGTTCACGTCGCTGATCTTGCTGCGGTTCGTCGAAGAACGGCGCCGCGGGCTGAACCCACGCAACGCGATGGACGTCACCGCGTCGCGCACCGGTCGTGCATTCATCGTCTCCGCGCTGACCGCGGTGTCGGGCATTGCGGTGATCGCGACGTCGTCGCTGCCGCTGCTGCGCACGTTCGGCGAGATCGTCGCCCTGAACGTCGCGGTCGCGTTGCTGAGCGCCCTCGTGGTGCTGCCGCCGATGCTCGTGTGGGCCGATCAGCGAAACTGGGTGTCGCGGGGCCTCGTCCCGAAGGAAGTGCTCGATCTGGCCGCCTCGGAAGCCGATCAACCCGTCCGGGTGTGAATCGCCGGGCCACGATCCGAGAGATTTCCGCTAGCTATCAGGACCCTCACAGTCGGCTCCCAATCGCGACCGGCACAATCACGCAAGACGCGCCACCCCCGGGCGCGCACAGATCGACAAGGATGCGTACCGATGAGCGAATCGGACCACACCTGGAACGCCGACAACGAGCCGGTGGTTCCGAGCGAGCCGCCGGCGCCGCCCGTGCCGCCCGCAGCCTGGTCGGCGGCCTGGCCCGCGCCGGGCATGCCGACTCCCCCGCCGGCACCGGCGACCTTCGAAGCACCGACCGAGCAGACGCCGATCGACGACACCCTCCAGGCGCTCCCGCCCGTGCCGCCCGCCCCGCCTGCGGGCACGCCGAACTGGACTGCGGCACCCCCGCCCCCAGTCGCCGGAACCTGGCAGCCGACCTGGCCGCAAGCGGAACAGCAACCGCAACAGCCTCAGCAACCGACCTGGCCTCCCACGTCCGCGCCCGGCAATGCCGCGGGGTACGGCTACGGGGGACACTGGGGCCCGCCGCCCGGCGCCGGCGCGTGGCCCCAACCACCTGAGTCGCACCAGCCGGCCGGCCGGCGCGTCGTCACGATCATCGCCGCGCTCGCCCTCGTGCTCGCGTCGGCGGGCATCGGCGCCGCGGTCGCGATCGCGGTGCACAAGAACAACACCTCGACGCAGAACAGCTCGGGGACGAACAACTTCGGCAACAACACCAACCCGTTCGGCGGCGGCAGCGGCAACTCCAACCCGTTCGGCGGCGGCAGCGGCAACACCAACCCGTTCGGCGGCGGCAGCGGCAACAACGGCGGTGGCAGCTCCAACACGACGCCGTCGAGTGGCGGCGCCCTCGACGCCAACGCGATCGCGTCGAAGGTCGACCCCGCGCTCGTCAACATCAACACGACGCTGTCGGGCGGCGACCGTGCCGCCGGCACCGGCATGATCATCACCTCCGACGGTGAGATCCTCACGAACAACCACGTGATCGCGGACGCGACGAGCATCTCCGTGACGATCGGTGGAACCGGCCCGACGAAGAGCGCCCACGTCGTCGGCTACGACGTGCAAGACGACGTCGCGCTCGTGAAGGTCGACGGCGTGTCGAACCTGCCCACCATCACCCTCGGCGACCCGTCGGGCGTGAACGTCGGCGATCCCGTCGTCGCGATCGGCAACGCGCTCGGCAAGGGCGGTACGCCCACCGCCGTGCAGGGATCTGTCACCGCGCTCGACCAGCAAGTCACCGCGGGCGACCCCGGCGGGCAGAGCGAGACGCTGCAGGGCATGATCCAGACGGACGCGCCGATCCAGCCCGGCGACTCCGGCGGTGCGCTCGTCAACGCCGACGGCAAGGTCATCGGGATGAACACCGCGGCCGCGGCCGGCCGGTTCGAGCTGCAGACCGGCACGAACATCGGGTACGCGATCGCGATCGACAACGCCACCACGATCGTGCACAAGATCGAAGCCGGCAACGACACGGGGCGCGTGCACATCGGTGCCCGAGCGCTGCTCGGCGTGAACGTGACGAATGCGAGCGACGGCGACCCGAACGGCAACTGCAGCCAGATCGCGGTCAGCAGCGGCGCGTTGGTGACCAACGTGCAGAGCAACTCGGGCGCGTCGAGCGCCGGTATCCAGTCTTGTGACGTAATCACGTCGGTGGCCGACAAGTCGGTGGCCGACTCGAACGCACTGCACTTGGCCCTGACCGTGTACCACCCCGGCGACAGCGTGAAGATCGGCTGGGTCGACGCGAACGGCGGTCACCACGACGCCAACGTCAAGCTGGTCGAAGGGCCGCCGGCTTAAACCCTGTGAACCGCAGCTCCCAACCGCGCAGCGGCCACCGGAGGAGGGGGAGCTCCGGTGGCCGCTGCGCGTGTCGTGGCGGAACGTGGGGTTAGTGGTGTTCGGGTGATGTCGTGGTCGTCGTGCCGTCGCCGTGCGGCTCGGTCGTGGTCGTGGTCGGTTCGTGGTGCACCGTCGTGGTCGTCGTGCCGTCACCGTGCGGCTCGGTCGTCGTCGTGGTCGGCGAGTCGCCGCAGCACATGATCGTGAACACGTTGCTGTGCGCGGTGACTGTCGACCCGTCGGCCGCGAGTGAGATCACGCGGTACCCGTAACCGGTTCCGGGGGTCACGGTGTTGTCGACGCACTCTTGGCCGTCGACCGTGGTGCAGATCACGCGGCCCGGACCGTCAACCGTCGTGATGCGCAACAGCGCGAAGCTCGCGTGACCGCTGCCCGCGTCGCCGTCCCAGCTGCAGGTGATCGACGCTGGGCTCGCGTGCCGGACGCAGTTGATCTCGAGCGACTCGGGATTGTTGGAGTCGCCACCGTGGTGGTCGCCGGAACCGTCGCCCGAACCGTTGCCGACCGTCGTGGTCGTCTCGCCCGAACCGTTGCCGTCGCCCGATCCGGTGCCGTGGTTGCCGTCACCCGTCGCGACCGTCGTCGTGGTGTCGCCGGTCCCTTCCGGGTTGTGCTTCTCGGTGGTGGGGGTGACGACGCCGTTGCCGTCGCCGTTGCCGCCGTTGTGGTCGCCGCCCTCGTTCGACGGAACGGTGGTCGTCGGGCTGTCGCCGATCGTCGTGGTCGTGGTGTCGCCGCCGGCCACGTCACCGTTGCCGCTGCTGCCTTCGTGACTGCCGGGGTCGGGTGGTGAGAACGGCGTGACCGCCTCGGTGGCCTTGGCGAAAGCGTGCTGCACCGGGCCGGGGAGCACGCCGGCCGCACCGGCACCGGTCGTCGCGGCCGCGGCCACACCGACGCCGAGCGCGACCTTGCCGGCAACACTCAGGCCGGCCAGGAATGCTTTGATCTTCATGTTGAGCTTCCTCCAGGGAGCGATGGTGGGAACGTCGTCGCTGGAGATGCCGCCCGCGGCGATCGCCGCAGCCAGAGCCGGAGAAGGAGTGGGAACCGCTTCCGACGCCGCCCGTACGTCGTCTACGAACGAAGACATCGCGGCGCCGGCACCGCTCGCGGCGGTGCCCTCCAGGAAAGCGTCGATCGCGCCGTCGTCGTAGGGGTCGTGGTGAGGCATCTCACGACCGTCATCGCCGCGACCGCTCATAGGGGTACGCCCTCCTTTTCGAGCAGTCGCCGGACGGCCTCGAAGCCCCGGCGCTGCAGCTGCTTCACCGCGCCCGGCGACTTGCCGACGACTTCCGCCACCTGCTCGACGGTCAGGTCGCCGAGGATGCGCAGGAGCAGCACCTCGCGCTGGTCGGGCGCGAGCCAGCCACAGACCTGCTTGACCCGCTCGGTGGCGAGGGCCCGCAGCGCGGCCTGCTCGACGTCGCCGCCCGGGTCGGCGGGCTCGTCGAAGTCGGCGATCGGGTCGGGCGGGGGCTTGCGAGACCGGCGGCGCCGCTCGTCCTGGAGCCGGCGGTGGGCGATGACGAACACCCAGGAGCGGAAGTTCGCCTCGGTGCCGGTGAACGTCTGGACATTGCGGAAGACGGCCAGAAAGACCTCGCTGGTGAGGTCGTCGACGTCGCGTGCACCCTGCAAGCGGAGGTAGCCGCCGACGGCGGGCGCGAGCCAGCGGTAGCAGCGGTCCCACGCCGACGGCCGGCCGAGCTTCACCTCGCGCAGGAGCTCGTCGAAGTCGGTGCAGGACGCGGCGCGTGACCGCGAGCCGTCTGCCCGCGCTCCGTCGAATTGCACGTGCGGGTATCGGCCGCTCTCAGGAGCGCCTGGAGGCCTCCCGCGCCGGGTAGGCCGGGTCAATACGCGAGGCTGGTGGGATGCACCGGACCGCCCGCCACGACGCGCCGGTGCATCACGGTCCACTCCGCCCGGGTGAGCTGGCCGAAGCGGTCGTGCTCGCCGACGTGTCGCTCGCGCTCACGGTCGTCGGTCAGGTCGTGCCGCTCGGCACCATCTTGCTGATCGCGGCGATCGTGCCGCTCGTCGTCGTCGGTGCGCGGCACCGATTGCGCGCCGTGCTCGCGGGCGCGATCGCCGCGAGCGTCGTGGGGTTCTTGGTCATCGGCACTGCCGCGCTCACCGCGATGGCCGCATGCGCGACCCTCGGCGCGCTCGTCGGCGCCGCGTTCCGGCGCGGGTGGAGCGAACGCCGCACCACCGCGTTCGGCCTGGCCGTCCTCTGGCCGCCGATCGCCGCGCTCGCGGACCTCGCGCTGCTGCTGTTCGCCGATCTGCGCAAGCTCACGCTCGAGAACGTGCGCAACGCGTGGAAGGGGTTGTTCCATCTCTTCCACAGCGTGCGGGTCGGCATGGTCTGGCTCGGGCACCATCCCGCGATCGTGGGTGTGATCGCGGTGGTGATCGTGGTGCGAACCGCGCAAGAGATTCGTCGGGGCGACACGACGGTGCTCAAAGCGGTGCGTGCGGTGATCGTCCTCGCGATCCTGCTCGCAGGATTGTTCGTGCTCGGCGGCTTCGAGTCGCGCGCGATCGACGCGGTCACGACGATCACCGAGTACTGGTGGATCACGGTGCCCGTCGTGTTGTTCGTGGGGATGTGGTTCGGCATCTGGCTCACCTACGGGCTGTCGGGGCCGGCGTTGAAGCGCGTCGAGTCGGCGTTCGGCGCGTTCGGCCTCGAAACGCACGACGACGAGGTCGCGGGCGACGGTCAAGCCGCGATCGCGCCCCTCCCCGCGCACCTCGAAGCAGTTCACTACCGCTACCCGACGGCAAGTGCCGACGCGCTCGCCGGGATCGATCTCGCGGTGTGCCAGGGCGAGATGCTGGCAATCGTGGGCGCGAACGGATCCGGGAAGTCGACGCTCGCGCGCGTGCTCGTCGGCCGGCTGGTGCCGACGGACGGCCGGATCGCGCGTCCGGGATCGGTTGGTCTCGGGCAACTCCACGGCAGCGCGATCGTGGCCCAGCGCCCCGAAGCGCAGGTGCTCGGCGTGCGCGTGCGCGACGACGTCGTGTGGGGACTCGACGCCACCGCGCGGGCGGGTGTCGACGTCGACGCGGTCCTCGAACGGGTCGGGCTCCGGGCACTGGCCGAGCGCGAGACCTCGACGCTGTCGGGCGGGGAGCTGCAACGGCTCGCGGTCGCGGCCGCGCTCGCGCGAGCGCCGCGCCTCCTCGTCTCCGACGAAGCGACGGCAATGGTCGACGTCGACGGGCGCGCGCAGCTCGTGTCGTTGCTCCGCGCGCTCGCGAGCGACGACGGCATCGGCGTGGTGCACGTCACGCACCACGGACGCGAAGCTGCGCAGGCCGATCGGGTCGTCACGCTGGCCGACGGTCGCGTCGTCGCGACCGCTCCGATCACCGACGGCGTCCGCGACGAGTATCTCGCGGCGCCGCCGCGGAGCATGCGGCCCGTCGTGGCATTGCGCGAAGCGGGTCACGTGTACTCGCGAGGGACGCCGTGGGCGAACCGCGCGTTGAGCGGCGTGACGTGCACCTTGCACGAGGGCGAGGCCGTACTCGTCGTCGGGCACAACGGTTCGGGAAAGTCGACGCTGGCGTGGATCATCGCCGGCTTGCTGTCACCGAGCGAAGGAACGGCCGATCTCGACGGCCATCCGGTGACCGAGCAGGTCGGGCGGGTCGCGCTCTCGTTCCAACACGCCCGCCTGCAGCTCCTGCGGCCCACAGTGCTCGACGACGTGCGCACGGCCGCCGCGGTCGACGACGCCGTCGCCGCCGCCGCCCTCGTCGCCGTCGGTCTCGATCCTCGCGCGTTCGGCACCAAACGCGTCGACGATTTGAGCGGCGGACAGATGCGCCGCGTCGTGCTCGCGGGCGCGCTCGCACACCAACCGCGCGCGCTCGTGCTCGACGAGCCGTTCGCCGGTCTCGATCCCGACGGATGTGACGAGCTGCGCGGCCTGCTCGCGCGGATTCGCAACGAGCGCAAGGTCGCGCTCGTGATCGTGTCGCACGACCCCGACCTCGCCCGCGACCTTGTCGACCGCGTGATCGAGCTCGACCGCGGCCGCGTGGTGCGCGACTCCGCCGTCGACGACACGTCGGGAGCGCACCCGTGACCGCCGCGACGACGGCGCGCACGCCGCGCCGCGCGCCCGAGCTGACGTTCCTGCGCCTCGTGCCGGGCGACACGGTCGTGCACCGCATGTGGGCCGGCACGAAGCTGATCGTGGCGGCGGAGCTGGCATTGCTCGTCTCCATCGCGCCGACGTGGCCGATGATCGGCGGCGCGGCGGCCGTCGTCGCAGTCGGCTTGTTGTGCGCGCGCATTCCGCTCGGCGCGTTCCCGCGCCTGCCGATCTGGTTCTGGCAGTTGCTCGGCGTGGGCGCGCTGCTCAGCCTGCTCTCGGGCGGTGGCCCGGTGGTCCACATCGGCGGCTTCTCCCTCAGCCTCGGAGGGCTCGAAGAGTGGGCGCGCTTCACCGCGCTCGCCGTCGTGCTGATCACATCGGGCGCGTTGATCGGGTGGACGACACCACTCGGCGAGATCGCGCCCGCGCTCTCCACCCTCGGACGCCCGCTGCGACTCGTGCGCGTGCCCATCGACGAATGGGTGATCGCGAGCGCGCTCGCGATCAGGTGCCTGCCGCTGCTGATCGACGAGATCCGTACGCTCGGTGCGGCCCGCCGGTTGCGCAGCCGCCGCGAAGACGCGAAAAAGGAGCGCTCGGGCACGGTGTTCCGCGAGCTCGTGCTCGAAGCGCACGACCTGATGGCCACCGCGATCGTCGCGTCGATCCGCCGGGCGCGCGATCTGGGCGACGCGATCGTGGCGCGCGGCGGCCTGCACGGAGGTGTCTCCGCCGACCGCAGCCGCCTCCGCGCGATCGACTGGAGCGTCCTGTTGCTGACGACTGCGGCGGCGGCCGGCGCGCTTGCGGTGCTCTACATCTGAGCGCCAGGATCGCCGAATGCAACACGTTCGACTCGGCCGTACCGGCCTGCGCGTCTCCCGCATCTGTCTCGGCACGATGACGTTCGGTTTGCAAGTCGACGAGCCGGCGTCGCGCGCGATCCTCGACCGCGCCACCGACCTCGGCGTGACGTTCCTCGACACGGCCGACGTGTACCCGCTCGGCGGCGATCTCACGACCGCGGGTCGCACCGAGGAGATCCTCGGGCGGTGGCTGCAGGGACAACGGCAGAACTACGTCGTCGCGACGAAGTGCTTCGGGCCGATGGGCACCAATCCGTGGGACATGGGCAACAGCCGCCGGCACATCATGGACGCGATCGACGCGTCGCTGCGCCGTCTGCAGACCGACTACGTCGACCTGTACCAGCTGCACTTCGACGATCCCGGCGTGCCGCTCGACGAGACGCTGGGCGCGCTCGACGACCTCGTGCGGGCGGGCAAGGTTCGCTACATCGGCTGTTCCAACTTCCTCGCGTACCGCCTGGCGCGAGCGCTCGGCCGCAGCGAAGCGCTCGATCTCGCCCGCTTCGACAGTGTGCAGCCGCGTTACAACCTCATCTTCCGCGAGTTCGAGCGCGAGCTCTTGCCGTTGTGCCTCGAAGAGCAGATCGGCGTCATCCCGTACAACCCGATCGCCGGCGGCATGCTCACCGGCAAGCACGACCGCTCGCAGGCACCGCCCGAGGGGACGCGGTTCATGCTCGGCAACGCGGCGCAGACGTACCAGGACCGTTACTGGCACGACAACGTGTTCGACACCGTCGACGAGCTCCAGAAGCTCGCAAGCGAAGCCGGCCTGCCGCTCGCGACGCTCGCGGTTGCCTGGACACTGCAGCACCCGGCGATCACCGCACCGATCGTCGGCGCGAGCCGGCCCGACCAGCTCGACGCGACCGTCGCGGCCGTCGACACCCCGCTCGACGCCGATCTCGTCGCGCGGC
>Ga0335082_10010357_pt1 | contig 10115 bp, 8 predicted proteins | sample Lox_Sample_41_FD_206718 | JGI IMG/M metagenome (GOLD analysis project Ga0335082, IMG submission 206718) | Soil microbial communities from Loxahatchee National Wildlife Refuge, Florida, United States - Lox_Sample_4.1 | ecosystem: Environmental > Terrestrial > Soil > Wetlands | place: USA: Florida...
AGTCGATCTGGCCGGAGGCGACGGCGCTGTTGTTCGCGACGAAGCCGACCACGTGGCCGCCGACGCGTCCGAAGGCGGTCACCACCTCCCGGGCCCGCTCCGGCTGCATCTCGAAGTAGTCGCCGTAGTCGCAGACCGCCTGGATGATGATCGACACGTCGAAGGGGGTGTTGAACCCGGTGGGCGAGTTGAAGGCCTTCTTGAGGAGCGTGTTGATCTCCCAGGTCTTGCGGTCCATGGGATCGCTCGTCTCCTGGAAGGGCGCCAGCACGGCGTTGTTGTCGGGGAGGTAGGCGAGGAGCCGCAGCGCCTGGCGCAGCGCGGCCAGCTCGTCCATCACGGTGAGGTCGGCGACGCCGGAGGCGCCGTGGACCTTGGGCCCGCCCAGCTCCTCGGGGGTGATGTCCTCGCCGAGCACCGACTTCACCACGCCCGGGCCGGTGAGGCCGAAGAAGGTGTCGTTCGGCTGGATGACGAAGCTGCCCTGGCGCGGCAGGTAGGAGCCGCCGCCGGCGTTGAAGCCGAACATGCACATGATCGACGGCACCACGCCGCTGATCTTGCGGAGCGCGGTGAACGCCTCGGCGTAGCCGTCCAGGCCGCCCACGCCCGCGGGGACGTAGGCGCCGGCGCTGTCGTTCATGCCGATGAGCGGGATCCCCTTCTCGCCCGCGAGGCGGAAGAGGCGCGCCAGCTTCGAGCCGTTGGTGGCGTCCATCGAGCCGGCACGGACCGTGAAGTCGTGGCCGTAGCAGGCGACGTCGCGCCCGCCCACGTTCAGCACCGCCGTCACCAGCGAGGCGCCGTCGAGGTTCTTGCCCCAGTTCTGGTAGAGGACGATGGGGTCCTTGTCGGTGAGGACGCGGATCCGCTCCCACACCGTCATGCGCTTCTTGGCGTGCTGCTTCTCGATCTGCTCGATGCTGACGGAGTGGACGGGGCGCTGGATGAGGTCGTACCCCTCCTTCATCGCGTCCTCGTAGCCGCCGGTGGCGCGGGAGATCTCGCCCGGGATGGTGAACTCCACCTTCTCCGGCGGGTCGAGCGGGTTCGTCAGGATCGGCTTCAGCGCCTTCGTCGACATGCGGTCGTTCCCTCGGGCGGTGGCGGTGGTTCGCGTGCTGCGAAGCGTGCGCTCCCCGGCTGCCCGCCGTCGGCGGACAGCGCGCGGAGAAGGGCCGGCGAAAAGGGGTGGATTCTGTCAAGCCGCGGCGGTCCGGGCAAGGCCCAGCGTGAGTAGGAAACAGGCCGTGGCGACGCGCTGCGCGCCCAAGGCGCAGTGCGTCGTACGCCGCCCCGAAGTGGAGCGGAGCGGGCGATGAAGCCACCCGGCTCGCTCGTCCCGGGCGCGGCGCCCGCGAGGTCCAGGGACGCCGGCGCCGGCACGTCCGACGCCCCCGCTACACTGGCCGTCCAGCCAGGAGGACGCCATGGACGTCGCCACGACCATCCTGCTCGCAGCGCTCCTCGCCGCCGCCGTGGGGCTCGCGGCCGCGCTGCCGCGGCGCACCGCCGCCGCGCTCTCGGCGGCGCTCGGCGCCCGCCTCGACGCGCTCGATCGCGCCCTGGAGCGGCTCGACCGCACCGCGCGGGGCGACTCCGCCCAGGCGCGGGCGGAGGCGGCGCGCGCGGCGCACGAGCAGCGCACGGAGCTGGCCCAGGCGCTGAGGCAGCTCGGGGACTCGAGCGAGCGGCGGCTCGCGGCGCTGCGCGACACGGTGGACGGCCGCCTGGAGCAGATCCAGAAGGACAACGCGGCGCGCCTCGAGCAGATGCGCGCCACCGTGGACGAGCGGCTGCAGGGGACGCTGGAGGCGCGCCTGGGCGAGTCGTTCCGCCTCGTGTCGGAGCGGCTCGAGGCGGTCCAGCGCGGGCTGGGCGAGATGCAGACGCTCGCCACCGGGGTGGGAGATCTGAAGAAGGTGCTCTCGAACGTGAAGGTCCGGGGCACCTGGGGCGAGGTCCAGCTCGGCGCCCTGCTCGCGCAGGTCCTCTCGCCCGCGCAGTACGCGAGCAACGTCCAGACGCGGGACGGCTCCGCCGAGCGGGTCGAGTTCGCCGTCCGCCTCCCCGGCGGCGAGGGCGAGGACGACCGCGAGGTGCTGCTGCCCATCGACGCCAAGTTCCCGCAGGAGGACTACCTGCGCCTGGTCGAGGCGGCGGAGCGCGGCGACGCCGACCAGGTCGAGGCGAGCGGAAAGCTGCTCGAGGCGCGGGTGCGCGGCTGCGCCCGCGACGTGCACGACAAGTACCTGAACCCGCCCCGCACCACCGACTTTGCCATCCTCTTCCTCCCCACCGAGGGGCTCTACGCCGAGGTGGTGCGCCGCGCCGGCCTGGTCGAGGCGCTGCAGCGCGACCTCAAGGTCTCGGTGGCCGGGCCGAGCACGCTCACCGCGCTCCTCAACTCCCTGCAGATGGGGTTCCGCACCCTCGCCATCCAGCGGCGGTCGAGCGAGGTGTGGCAGGTCCTCGGCGCGGTGAAGACGGAGTGGGGCCGCTTCGGAGACGTGCTCCAGAAGGTGGAGCGAAAGCTGGGCGAGGCGTCGCGCACGCTCCACGAGGTGGAGACACGCCGCCGCGCCATCGACCGGAGGCTCCGGGACGTCCAGGAGCTGCCCGCCGCCGACGCCGCGGCGCTCCTGCCAGCGCCACCGGTCGGCCTCCAGCCGGTGCCCGACGACGCGGAGGCGGGCACCGGGTGAAGGGTGGTTTCCCCTCTCCTCCGGTGAACGAGGGCGTCGCTCTCCCTCTCCCACCGCCCCCGCGGGGAGAGAGGGAAGATGCGTGCCGTGTCGCCAGCGCGGGAGATGGGGGTGGCGACTGCGCGCCGGAGGTGACCCCGGTAACCCCGGTGCAGGGAGGTTCCTCGCGGCCATCGCCGCGGACGGCCACGCCGGCGACGCTCAGTAGCCGCCGCCCCCACCGCCGCCTCCTCCGCCGCCACCGCCGAACCCGGGGGGAGGCATCGCCGGCTGCGCGGCGGGATCGATGGTGATGGTCGGGTTCGCCGGGATCATCATGCTCGTGTGGACCTTGCAGAAGTACGGGATCACCGTGCCCGTCGCGACGGAGCTCGGCATGGAGAAGCTGGCGCTCCCGGTGAAGGTCCCGGTGTCGAACGAGACGGGCCCGACCGCGCCGTTCACGAAGTCGCCGGGGTTGGTCTCGCTCGTCGCCGTGTGCGCGATGCCGTCCCCGTTCAGCACCGTCACGGTCGCGCCGGGCGGAACCGCCAGGTTCGAGGGAGCGAAGGTCTGGCTCGCGATGGTGATGTAGAACCCGGGGCCCAGCGGCTGCTGCGATTTGCTGGCCGATCCACAGGCGGCCGCCAGCGCGCCCGCCACCGCCACCGCCATCCTCCTCGTCGCTGCGTCGCGCATGTTGCCTCCGAGTGGCCCCGCGCTGCGCGTGTCGGGCGCGGGCGCCGATGCCTGATTCGATGCTCGGGATGGGTCGGGGTTTCGGCGCCGCCCCGCCGGGGCAGGCCCGGTTGGCCGCGCGCGCTACCGGCCGGAGACGTAGGTCGGCACCTGCACGCTGCTGGCCGACGCGCCGGCGCCGATCTGGCCGCGCTCGTTGTCGCCCCAGCACTGGACGCCGCCGTCCGTGCGGAGCGCGCAGGTGTGCTCGTACCCGGCGGTCACGGCCGCGATGCCGGTGAGCGGCGTGGTGACCTTGCCGCGGGCGGTCCGTCCGCCGGAGAGCTGGCTGCTCAGGTTGGCGCCGAAGCAGACGACGCCGCCCGTGGAGCTCTCCACCGCGCAGGTGTGCTCGTTCCCGCCCGCCGCCGAGGTGAACGAGACGGCGGTCAGCGGCGGCACGAGCTGCGGGGTGTTCACGAAGTCTCCGAACGACGCGACGCCGTTCGCCTGGCCGTTCGAGTTCGATCCCCAGCACCACAGCTCGCCGCTCGAGGCTCCGCTCACGACCGCGCACGAATGTGCCGCCCCCGCGGCGACTGCGGTCACGCCCGAGTTGATGGCCGTTTGCGGCCTCGCCTGGTTGGTGTTGCTGCCGTCGCCCAGCTGCTTCGATCCGTCGGCGCCCCAGCACAGCGCCTGCGAGCTCACCACCGCGCAGGTGTGCCGGTCTCCCACGGAGAGGCCCGCGGGCGTGGTCGTGATGCCAGACGTCTGCACGGGCACGTGGCTCTCGACGAACGAGTCGTTCCCGAGCTGGCCGGACTCGTTCGAGCCCCAGCACTTCACGCCCGTCGGGACCAGCGCGCAGGTGTGACCGTAGTATGTGGACGGCGCGGGAGGCGTCTCGGCGACCTCTCCGCCGCCGGCGGCGATGGCGGTCGCGCCCGTGAGCCCGCTCACCTGGACCGGGCTGGTGCGGCCGATCGTCGAGCCGTCGCCGAGCGAGCCCGTGGTGTTGTCGCCCCAGCACCACACCGCACCCGCGGTGCCGACCACCGCGCAGGTGTGCACGTACCCGGCGGCGACGGCGCTGGCGGTGTCGGGGAGCGCGACCGGCACGGGAACGGAGCTGTCCACGGTGCCCCCGTCGCCGAGCTGCCCGTGCTCGTTCGCGCCCCAGCACTTCACGGAGCCGTCGTCGAGCAGCGCGCAGGTGTGGGCCCACCCCGCGGAGACGGCCTGGGCACGCACGCAGGCGTTCCCGCTCCGGAGCCAGCCGGGATCGCACTCGAACGTGCAGGCGTGCGCGACGCAGGCCGGCCCGGCGTTCGCGGGCGGCTGCGCGCTTGCGGAGCAGTCGGCGCAGGAGCCTCCGCAGTGCTGCCCGTCCTCCGCGAAGCAGAGCGCGCCGCAGGCCACCTGCGAGGCCGCGCAGTTGTTCAGCAGGGCGGGGTCGGCGTTGTGATCGAGCAGCGTGTCCGAGCAGGCGGCGCCGGCGAGCGCCAGCGCGGCGAGGCCGGTCCGGAAGACGGAGTGGTCGGCGCCGGGCCTCATCTAGAACCCCCAGAGCGCCATGACGGAGAGCGACGCCGCCGGGCGTACCGTCTCGTGGGAATTGACGCGCAGGACCTGGGCGCCCGCGGTCGCGTCGAGGCCGACGCGCACCGCCCCGACCGGCGCGGTCGCCATGGCCGCGCCGCCGGCCCAGAAGATGTCCGACCCGAAGCTCCGCCGGTCGGCGAGCCGCTGCCACGCATAGCCCCAGCCGACCTCGGGACCCGCCTCCACCAGGATCCGCGAGGCGTTGAGCGGGTAGAGCGCTGCCACCGCGCCGCCCACGTAGGCGAGGTCGTACCGGACGCCCGCGTCGTCGACCGACTTGCCGAGGTAGTCGAGCCGGACGCGGACGCCCAGCGGGCCGACCTCCTTGCGGACGCCCAGCTGCACGGCCGGGGCGAAGCCGAAGTTCGGAAGGCCGATCGACTGGGCGCCGAAGCCGGCGAAGAGCAGCCCGGGCTTGGGGCCGCCCTTGGAGCGCGCCAGCTCGTAGCGGGTGGGCGCCAGCGGCGGCAGCAGCTCCGTGGCGCCGCGGTCGAGGACGAGATCGGCGGCGGCGCGCCCCTCCAGCGCGCGCCGCTCCACCCGGTAGCGCCCCGCCGGGAGCGCGAGGGTGACGGCCCTCTCGCCGGCCGCCACCTCGGCCAGGATCGACATGGGGCCGCGCAGCACGTAGGTGGCGCCCGGATCGCGCGGGAGCACCAGGCGCGCGTCGGCGCGGCGCAGGTCGGAGAGGACGACGTCGCCGCGCCCCGACATCCTGAACTCGTAGGTGGCGTGCTGCGCGCCGGTCGCGGTCGAGACCGTCCCGGCGAGCGTCTGGGCCGCCGTGTAGCGGAAGGCCTCACCCAGCGTGACGAGGCCGTCGCCGTCCGCGTCGCCCGCCCCGCGCAGCGCGACCTCCAGGTGATGGGTGAAGAAGCTGCCGCCGATGGCCGCCGACTCCTGGGCGGCCTCGCCCACCGCGGTGGAGGCGACGAAGGCGGTGCCGCGCACGCTGTCGTCGCTGGGGAGGGGGAAGTCGAGCGCGGTGGAGGCGGTGGCCCCCTTCACCTGGGTGAGGAGCCCGGCCTCGCAGGCGTCCACGATGGCGACCTTGGCGTCCGCCGAGGTGCCGGCCACCAGCGCGCGCAGCTCGTCGAACGAGAGCCGCTCGTCGCCCAGCTCGATCCCGCCCGAGGCCGCGTGTCCGGAGAAGTAGAAGACGAGGAGCGGGTGCTCGCCGGCGCGCCGCGCCTGGGCTATCCGCGTCTCGGTGGCGGCCAGCGCCTCCCGGATCCTCCCCGCGCCCGTGGCACGGAGGAGCAGGACGCGGTCGTCGGCGAAGTCGCCCAGCTCCACCAGCGTCCGGCGGAACCGCTCCGCGTCCTGCTCCGCGAACCACAGCCGCGGGCGCCCCGCGCTCCCGGTGTTGTTCCCCACCACCACCGCGAACCGCGCCGCCGCCGCCAGGGCGGGGACGGGCGCGAGCAGCGCGAGGGCGAGGAGGAGGCGCTTCACGGCCGTTTCTCGAGGAGGAGCGTGTCCTGGGCGGCGTCGGCGGGCAACCCCTGGATGGCACGCGCCCCGCGCACGCGGGCGTCGCCGCCCGCCGCGGCCGCGAGGGCCGCCCCCGCGACGCGATCGAAGGGCAGCGGGGTCGCCGAGCAGACCGCGAAGATCCGCTCCGGCCCGGCGCGGCCGTCCAGCACCGCGCCGCCCGGCAGCGGCCCCGCCCCGGGCACCTGGCCGGCCTCGCCCGTGGCGGGAAAGAGCCGGGACACGGTGCCGGAGGCGTCCACGGAGAGGACCCAGAGGCGGCAGGCCCCCCGCGGCCGAACCTGGAAGCGCAGCGCGGCGCCGGCGGGGACCACCTCGCCGTCCGTCGCGGCCCTCGCCCCCTCGACGGTCTGGACGAAAACGGAGAGCGCGAGCGGGCTGCCCTTGGAGCCGACGTAGTCGGCCGGCGGGCGCGCCACCAGCAGGACCGCCGCGGCGGCGGCCGCCGAGAGGGGCACCGCGGCGAGGAGCCAGGGGCGCAGCGGGCGGCGCCCCCGGGCGCGCTCCACCACCGCGTCCACCGTGGCAGGGAAGACCTCGCGGCGGAACTCCTCCCCGATGCGGTTCATCTCCGCCAGGCGCCCCGCGCAGCGCGGGCAGGCGGCGAGGTGGCCCGCGAGCGGCGAGCGCGCCGGCTCGAGGAGGTGCATCTCCAGATCCAGATCCGAAGGGCAGCGCGTCATGACTCGCTCCCGGCGAGGAACGACCTCGCCCGCTCCAGGAAGCGCGCGAGCTTGCGGTGGACGGTTCGCCGCGAGATTCCGAGCGCGGCCGCCAGCTCCTCGTGCTCCATGCCGTCCACCAGGATCCCCACCGCGACCGCCTGGGTCTGCACGTCGAAGCGGGCCAGGACCTCGTGCGCGAGGCGCCGCTCCGGAAACGGCTCGGGTGGGCTGGGGACGAGCTCCAGCTCCGCCCCGGCGCTCCCCTCACCCCGGCGCCGCGCGTCGCGCCGGGCGTTGAGGCAGTGGTTGGTCGCCACCCGGTAGATCCAGGGAAGCGCGGTCTCGCGATCGGTCAGCTTCCCGATGTCGCGGAGCAGCTTCACGAACACCTCCTGGGTCGCGTCCCTCGCCGCCTCGCGGTCCCTGAGGAGGCGCAGACAGCGGCGGTACACGGCCGGGCCGTAATCGCGATAGAGCTGTACGACCCGATCACCGTGATCCGACGCCTTCGCGGGTTGCATTCCGGGTGCACCTGCCGCCGTTCGAAGCTGTCAATTCTCTTTTTACGGCCAGGCTCGTGGCCGCGCAGGGCTCGCCCCGGGGGGGTCTCGTCGCGACCAGCGCCAGCCGCAGCGCGGCCCGTGCGCGGTGCAGGCGGAGCTTGACCGCGGTCCCGGTGATGCCGAGCCGCGACGCCGTCTCCGCCACCGACAGCCCCTCGACGTGGCGCAGCCGGAACGCCTCGCGATGCCCGTCCGGAAGCCGGTGCACCGCGCCGCGGACCAGGGTGATCGCCTCGCGCGCGGCCGCTGCCTGCTCGGGGCCGATCGCCTCCGGAGCCGGAAGCGCGTCCAGGTCGCGGGCGTCACCCCGGGCGTCGCGCCGGGCATGCCGCGCCCTCATGCGCGCCTCGTTGATGGCGATCCGGACGAGCCAGGTCGAGAAGGAGGCGGTGCCCTCGAAGCGGCTGAGGCCCACGAAGGCCTGGAGGAACGCCTGCTGGGCGGCGTCCTCCGCGTCGCGGTCGTCCCGCACCACGGCGCGCACGGCGCGCCGGACGCGCGCGGCGTGGCGCCGGACCAGCTCGTCGAACTCGGCGAACGCGCCTGCCCGGACGCGCCGAACCAGCTCCTCGTCGGTGGGCGGCTCTTCGTTGGAACACCAAGAGATGGCTTCGAGCGGCGGCGTCATCGGGATCCTCCGGACCGAACGACACCCGCGGCGCGTCCGGTGGGACACGCGGCCGGCCACCGCCCCACCAGGAGCTCGCCGGCGAGACCGGCCCCATGGGGTGCGTCCCGCCCGGTGCGCGACCGGTGTCGTTCGAGCGAAACCACCACGGGGCCTGGGGCCCGGAGGAAACGAGGTGAACGGCACGATCGGTCGGATGCACTGGATGGCGGGGCTCGCAGCCGCGGCGGCGCTCGCATCGGCCTGCAGCGGGTCGCATTCGGGAAGGCTGAGCGTCGCGGCGAAGGCGGCCGGCGCGGCGCCGGCGCAGGGGGCGGCGCCCGGGCTCGACGTCGGCCAGGGGATCACCCTCACCCGCGTGCGGGTGGCGGTGCAGCGGATCGGGCTGGAGGGCACGGCCGGCGAGACGGGCGGGTCGGCCGGCATGGACTCGGTCGCGCCGCGCGACCAGGGGGGCAGTGGGTCGGACGGCAGCGATCAGGGCGGGGGGGACGCGGGTGAGGTGAAGGTCGGCCCGTTCGCCGTCGACCTGGGCGGAGCGGACCTGGCCGGCGGCGTCCACCCGTTCTTCGACGGCGACGTGCCCGCCGCGAGCTACCGCGAGCTCAAGATCGTCGTGGGGCCGGTGGCCCCGGACGCGCCCGGGCTGTCGCAGGCGCTGGCGGACATGAGCGGTCAGTCGGTGATCGTGGAAGGGACGATCGACGGGACCGCCTTCACCTTCCAGTCGGCGCTCCAGTCGGAGCAGAAGCGCGAGACCGCGATCGACGTCGCGGGGGACGGGTCCTCCAAGAACGTGACGCTCACGATCGACCCCACCGGCTGGTTCGTGGGAATGGGCGGCCGCCTCGACCCGAACGCCGCCGCCGACCGCGCCGCCATGGAGGGCCAGGCGGATGAGCCTGGCCCGTAGCGACCAGGGGTCTGGGGGGCGGAACGCCCCCCAGCAAGACGACAGACCGCGGATCCCGGCGCCCCGGGGCGTTTCGTTCTCGCTGGCGGTCTGAGCCGCGCGGCGCGCCTGATCGCAGCCGCGGGCCGGGGCCGTCCTTCGCCGCAACGCGTCGCAATCGGCCGGAACGGCGGCCAGGAACGCGCCGCGTCCCCCGCCGAGCGCCCCGACAGGGCGCGCGCCGGGAACCGCACGCGGTATACGAATGTTTCCTCGGCTCCACACCCCACGCGCGCCGGAGGTCACATGGACGGCCTCATGATGAAGTACCCGCTCACCCTCGTTCACCTGCTGGAGCGCGCGGCGGCGTACGCGCCGAGCCGCGAGATCGTGTCGCGCCTGCCGGATCGCTCGCTCTCCAGGACGACGTGGGGCGAGGTCCACCGCAGGGTCATGAAGCTCTCCAACGCCCTGCGGCGCCTCGGGGTCGGCCCGGGCGATCGCGTCGCCACGCTGGCGTGGAACCACTCGCGCCACCTGGAGGCGTACTTCGCGGTGCCGGCCATGGGGGCGGTGCTCCACACCATGAACCCACGGCTCCACCCGAGCGACCTCGCCTACATGATGAACCACGCGCAGGACAAGGTCCTGCTCGTCGACGAGGTGCTCCTCCCGGTGCTGGAGCGGTTCCGCGGCGAGGTGAAGCCGCGCGAGATCATCGTGTGGGGGCACGGCGGGCCGGCGCCGGCGGAGACGCTCGACTACGAGTCGCTCATCGCGGAGGAGATGGCGTCGTTCGAGTTCCCGCAGCTCGAAGAGGAGGCCGCGGCCGGGCTCTGCTACACCTCCGGCACGACCGGGCGCCCCAAGGGCGTCCTCTACTCGCACCGCGCCATCGTCCTGCAC
>Ga0335082_10010360_pt1 | contig 10113 bp, 4 predicted proteins | sample Lox_Sample_41_FD_206718 | JGI IMG/M metagenome (GOLD analysis project Ga0335082, IMG submission 206718) | Soil microbial communities from Loxahatchee National Wildlife Refuge, Florida, United States - Lox_Sample_4.1 | ecosystem: Environmental > Terrestrial > Soil > Wetlands | place: USA: Florida...
CACCACGCTCCACGGTCGCCTCGACATGCCGGAGCTCGGGCCGCTCTACGCCGAGTTCCGCGACATGCCCGTGGTGTCGATCTCGCGGGCGCAGCGCGCGCCGCTCCCGCACGCGAACTGGCTGGCCACCGTCCACCACGGGCTCCCTCTCGATCTGCTGCGCTTCTCGCCGCGGCGCGGCAGGTACCTCGCCTTCGTGGGCCGAGCATCACCCGAGAAGGGCCTCGACCGCGCCATCGAGATCGCGCGCCGCGCCGGAATTCCGCTGCGCGCCGCAGCCAAGGTCGACGCAGCCGACCGCGACTACTTTCGCGAGTCGATCGAGCCGCTGCTCGACGACCCGCTCGTCGACTTCGTCGGCGAGATCGGCGAGGCCGAGAAGAGCGAGTTCCTGGGCGGCGCGCTGGCCCTCCTCTTCCCGATCGACTGGCCCGAGCCGTTCGGCCTGGTGATGATCGAGGCGATGGCGTGTGGAACCCCTGTCGTCGCGTTCGCCGGCGGATCCGTCGAAGAGATCGTCGAGCCGGGGCGCACGGGCTTCATCGTCCAGGATCTCGACGCGGCCGCGGAAGCGGTCGCCCGCGCGGTGCGGCTCGACCGGGCCCGCTGCCGAGAGGCGTTCGAGCTCCGCTTCTCTTCCGAGCGCATGGCCGGGGACTATCTCGAGCTCTACGAGGATCTCGTTCGCGTCGATCGCGGCCGCCCGGTCCCCCGAGGCGGCGGATCAGCTCGCCACGAGCACGGCGACCTCCCCCTCTCGGCGCGTCACCTCGACGACCGCGCGGTCTCCCCGTCGCGTCACCTCGAGATCGACCCGAGCCGGCCCGACCTGGAGGCCGACGATCGAGAGCTCGCGAAGGGTCTGCGGAAGCGCCGGTCGCTCGAAGCGGACCTCGCCGCGCGTCGCTGAGACCGATAGCCCGAGCACCGCCTGGAGCAGCAGGAACACCGCGGCCGCCGACCAGGACTGGGGCGCGCACGCGAGCGGATACTGGGTGGGGCCCTGATCGCTGCGCCGCGTGAAGCCGCACCAGAGCTCGGGGATGCGGTGTAGCTCGACGAAGAGGCTGGCCTCGAAGGCGGCGTTGGCGATGCGCATCGCCTCGTCGTGCAGTCCGTAGCGCGCCATTCCGAATGCGATCAGCGCGTTGTCGTGGGGCCACACCGAGCCGTTGTGGTAGGAAATCGGGTTGTAGCGGCGCTCGCTCGACGAGATCGTGCGGACGCCCCAGCCCGAGAACAGGTCCGGCGCGAGCAGGCCTTCGGCGACCCGCTGCGCGTGCTCGCGGGTGGCGATGCGACCGAACAGGCACTGCCCCGCGTTGGAGGAACGCACGCGACACGGCTCTCCGTCGCCGTCGAGCGCGAGCGCGTAGGTCCCGAGCTCGTCGCACCAGAACGCGCTCTGGAAGCGCTCGGTCAGCGCGAAGGCCTCGCGCTCGAGCTCGATGGCGCGCTCCGACCGGCCGAGCGCGCGGGCGAGCGCGGCCGCCTCGAGCTTGGCGAGGTGCACGTAGCCCTGCACCTCGCAGAGCGCGATCGGTCCCTGGGCGAGGCGGCCGTCCGCGTGGAAGACCGAGTCGGAGGAGTCCTTCCATCCCTGCTGCACCAGCCCGCGCGGCGTCCTGCGCTGGTAGGTCAGGAAGCCGCGCTCGTCGCTCGCCCGGTGGATGCAGCCGAGGGCCGCCTCGACGTGGGGCCAGAGCGTCGCGAGGAACTCGCGATCGCCCGTGCGATCGAAGTAGGCGCCGGCCAGCACCACGAAGAGCGGCGTCGCGTCGACGCTCCCGTAGTAGCGCCCGAACGGCACCTCGCCGAGCGCCGCGAGCTCTCCGAGCCGCGCTTCGTGGAGGATCTTGCCGGGCTCGGCGTCGCGCTCGGGGGCGGCCTCGCGCGCCTGGGTCGCGGCGAGGAAGGCGAGCACCCCGCGCGCCAGCCCCGGGTCGAGCCATAGGCGTTCGAGCGCGGTGACGATCCCGTCGCGCCCGAAGGGCGCGCTGAACCACGGAACGCCAGCGTAGGGATAGGGCCCGTGCTCCGTCTCGGTCACCATCATCGCGAGGTCGGCGGCCGAGCGCTGGAGCCACTCGCTCCAGCGCTGGCTCGCGGTGTGCAGGACCGCGCCGCCGCACGGAGCGGGAGGCGCAAACGAGCGCGGGGATTGCGCGACGACCTCTCCGTTCTCGCAGGTGACTGCGATGTGAAGGCGTTTCGTCTCCTTCGCGGCGAGCTGCAGGTCGAGCGCGAGCGACGCGCCTCGGCGCGCGGCGGCGGGCTGACAGGTGATGCGCGTGCGGCGCTCGAAGCCGTCGAGCCCGACGTAGCCGAGCTCGAGGGCGCCGTCCTGCCCGACCGACTCGAGCTGGCGGCCGCGTTTCTCGCGGCGAAAGCCGCGGACCTCGAAGATGTCCGCGAAGTCGGCGTCCACCGAGATCACGAGCGTCGCCGCGACCGGCTCGGTCCCGAAGTTCGTGAGGTTGACCTCCTCCTCGAAGGACGCCTCGCGCAGGGTCTTGATGCGGACCACGTGGAGGACGCCGCGCTCGAGCGAGAGCCCCCCGTCCCGGCGCACGTCCGGGTTGGTGAGATCCACCGTGAGCACCGCGTCGTGGTAGGCGATCGCGGAGCCGAGCAGCAGCAGCCGCGTGCCCGCGAGCGTGAGCTCGAAGTTGGAGAGGTGGCGCGTGCCGCCGACGAAGAGCCCCTGCTCGCCCCGCCCGACGTTGCGGATGTCCCCGCGCCGGTCGAAGACGGCGAACGTCTCGCCGTGCTTGAGCACCCGCGTGCGGTCGTCGAGCCGATCCGAGGTCGCCAGGATGTAGAACTGGTCGCGGAAGCGGATGACCTCTGCGTCGTCCGGCTCGGCGAGCTCGGTGGGATTCATGCAGGCCTGTCCCGTTCGACGCGCAGCACCGCCAGCGAATCGGGGGGAAGCGCGACGTCGCGCGAGCCGACGCGTACCTCGGGATCCGACGCGAGCAAGAGCTCGAGCGGCTCGGCCTCGAACGGCACCCTCCGCGCCCGGTCGCCGAGGTTGCACGCGATGCAGAGCTGGCCCCGTTCGATCGCGAGCCAGCGCTGCTTCTCGTCGAAGCGCACCGCGACGCGTTCGAGGCGATCGTCGCTGAGCTCCGGCCAGCGGCCGCGCAGTTGGATCAGGCGCCGGTGCCAGTCGAGGAGGCCCGCATGGGGCTCTTGCTCTCGCTCGCTCCAGTCGAGGCGGGAGCGGAGGAAGCTCGCTGGCTCCTGGGGGTCGGGGATCTCGGAGGGGTTCCATCCCCGCTCGGCGAACTCCTGCCGGCGTCCGTCGCGGACGGCGCGGGCCAGATCCGGATCGGGGTGCGACGCGAAGTAGAGGAAGCGCGAGCGGGCGCCCCACTCCTCGCCCTGGAAGAGCATCGGGATGAAGGGCGAGAGCAGCACGAGGCCCGCCGCCAGCTTGAGTCGCTCCACGGGCATGAGGTGGCTGGTCCGCTCGCCGTGCGCGCGGTTCCCGATCTGGTCGTGGGTTTGCAGGTAGGCGAAGAAGCGGTTCCCACCGAGTCCCCGCGGCGGCCAGCCGTGGCGCCGCCTGCGGTACCGCGAGTACTGGCCGTCGTAGACGAACGCAGCGGAGATTGCCTTGGCGAGGTCTGCGATCAGGCCGAAGTCCTGGTAGTAGCCGCTTCGCTCGCCGGTCAGCGCGGCATGGAGCGCGTGGTGGAAGTCATCGCTCCACTGCGCGTCCATCCCGTAGCCTCCGCATTCGACCGGCGTCACGACGACCGGGTTGTTGAGGTCGCTCTCGGCGATCAGGACCTTGTGGCGGCCGATCGCCGCCGCCAGCGCGTCCACCTCCTCGCGGAGCTCCACGAGCAGATGCATCGGCGAGTCGTCGAACAGCGCGTGGATCGCGTCGATGCGGAGCCCGTCGAGATGATAGTCCCGCAGCCATTGGACTGCGTTGTCGCACAGGAAGCGGCGCACCTCGCCGCTGTCGGGGCCGTCCAGGTTGAGCGCGTCGCCCCAGGGTGTCCGGTGGCGGTCGGTGAGGTAGGGCCCGAAGCGCGGAAGGACGTTGCCGCTCGGGCCGACGTGGTTGTAGACGACGTCGAGCAGCACGGCGAGGCCCGCTCGATGGGCCGCGTCGACCAGGCGTTTGAGGCCGTCCGGGCCTCCGTAGGGCTCGTGGGGAGCGAAGAGGCCGACGCCGTCGTAGCCCCAGCCGTGCGTTCCGGGGAAGGAATGGACCGGCATCAGCTCGACGTGGGTGACGCCGAGACCGACGAGGGCGTCGAGCTTCGCGATCGCTCCGTCGAAGGTGCCTTCGGGGCTGAAGGTGCCGACGTGCAGTTCGTACGCGATGCCCGAGGAGAGCGGCGGCGGCTGCCACCCCTCGTCGGTCCACGGGAAGCGCGCGTGGTCGACGAGCTGGGCCGGGCCGCTGGCGCCGCGCGGAAGCCGCGGCGCGCGCGGATCCGGGAGCGGCTCTCCCCCATCGAGCGAGTAGGCGTACTCCGCGTCCGGCGCGAGCTCGAGGTCGAGCTCCCACCAGCCGTCCTTTGCGCGCGCGAGGGGTGCTCGCCCCGTCGAGAGCACCGCGTCGACGCGCCGCGCCGACGGCGCCCACACGCGCAGGGGGCTCACGCGCCCTGGTCCTCGAGGAGCGCCACCGGGAACGGATCGAAGAGCTCCGCGACGAGCGTCCGGCCCGGGGGGTGGGCGCGCTTCGAGAGGAGATTGCTCCAGCGACCGGGCGGAAGCTCGATCCACGTCTCCCCGAAGCCGCCCGCGCGCTCAAGGCCCAGGACGAGACGCGGGGCGCAGGCGATCGCGGATCCGGCGCGCGAGAACGCGATGGCGTGCCGCGCCCGCTCGCCGGACACGGTGAGGGGCAGATATCCGCCTTCGGGTCCGAACCAAGTCGGCCTGCGCCGGCGCAGGTCGAGCGCCTGGCGGATCAGCCACAGCTTGGGCAGACCCTCATGGACGCGCGCCCAGATCTCCGCCGGCGGGAGCTCGTCCAACGTCGCGAGCAGCGCTCGACTGCGCGTGAAGTCGACTGGGCGTCGGTTGTCCGGATCCACCAGGTTGGACTCCCACAGCTCGCAGCCCTGGTAGAAATCGGGAACGCCCGGCGCCGTGAGCTTGAGCAGCGTCTGCGCCAGGGAATTGATACGGCCCGGCTTCGCGAGCTCGGCGACGAAGGCGTCGAGATCGCTCAGGAAGATCGGGTCCTCGAGCGCGCCGGAGACGAACGCGCGCAGCGCGCCCTCGTAGTCGGCGTCCGGGTCGGTCCAGGAGGTGTGCTGCTTGGCCTCGCGGACCGCCTTCTGCATCGTGGTCCAGACCCGGTCGGCGCCGATCGGCCAGGCGCCGACCAGCGTCTGGTACAGGAGATACTCGGCATTGCGGTCGGGGAACGGGCCGCTCCGGTAACGGCGGTTGTGCTCCGCCCAGCGCTCGACGGCCGACGCGAAGAGCTCGGGGATCTCCGACAGGAGGTGGAGGCGCGCGCGCACGTCCTCGCCGCGTTTGGCGTCGTGGGTCGAGGTGGCCAGCATCGTCGTCGGCCATCGCTCCTGCGTCTCGCGCGCGGCGGCGTGGAAGTCGGCCGGCGAGAGGCCGAAGCGGCTCGGGTCGCCGCCCACCTCGTTGAGCGAGATCAGGCGGTGGTAGCGGTAGAGCGCCGTGTCCTCGACGCCCTTGGCGTACGCGGGGCCGGTCAGCTGTTGGAAGCGCCCGAGAAGCTCGTCCTCGAGCGGTCCGCGCAGCTGGCGCAGCAGGATCGCCTCGAGGAAGTCGAACAGGGCGGCCTCCAGGTCGGGCCGCGAGCGCCTTGCGGCGGTGAGCGCCGCGAGGATCGCGGCGGCGTCCTCCTCGCGCGGCTCGCCGTCGGCGCGCACGTAGCTTCGATACGCCGGAAAGTGGATGATGCAGGTGCGCAGCGCCTCGTGCAGCTCGTGGCGCGTGAAGTCGCGATGGCGGCGGTGGCGCTCACAGACGTGCAGCATCAGCACGGTGAGCCGGCCGAGGTCGGCCGCCAGGCCTTTGCGGAGCACGGCGTCCTTCGCCTCGGCGACGACCGCCGCGAAGTCGCGGGTCTCGCCCGTGAACGACGCGTAGAGCTCGCCGAGCCCCTTCTCTCCGGCGGGGTCGACGAGGAGGCCGCCGACCCGGTTGGCGAACTCGTATCCGGTCGTGCCCGCGATCGGCCACTCCGGCAGCGCCTCGCCCTCGGTCAACACCTTTTCGACGACGATCCAGCTCTCGGGGAGCGCAGCGCGCAGCCGCTGCAGGTAGCCGGTGGGATCGCGCAGGCCGTCGACGTGGTCGATGCGAAGCCCTTCGACCTGCGCCGTCTCGCGCGCGGCGAGGAGCCAGCGGTGTGTCGCCTCGAAGACGACCGGGTCCTCGACGCGGAGCGCGACCAGGTGGTCGACGTCGAAGAAGCGCCGGTAGCCGAGGTCTCGCTCGCCGCTCCGCCAGCGCGCCACGCGCCAGTTCTGTCGCTCGAGAAGCGCGTGCAGTGCGTCGGCGTCCGCATTGAGGGCCGCCACGGCGGCGTCGACCGCGGTCGCGACTTCGGCGTTGCCGGCGATGAGGGCCCCCAGCGCGCGGCGCAGCACCTCCTTGTCGCGATGGCGCCGTCTGACGCTCGTGGTGTCGGTGGCGGTCGCGAGCGGAAGGCGCCCGAAGGCGTCCCCGAGGAACGCCAGCTCGGGGGATCCGCAGCGCTCGGCCGCGTCGCGCAGGAGCGCGTCCAGGGTCGGCGGCGCGACGGGCAGCTCGTGCGCGGCATAGCGCACGCGGAAGCGCCCGCCGTCGCGGACGAGCTGGAGGTGTCCGGCCTCGAGCTCGCAGCCGTAGTGGTCGGCGAGGATCGGAACCAGCACCAGGTTGCGCAGGCGCGCCTCGGGCGGATCCCAGTCCACGTCGAAGAACGCGGCGAAGGGGCTCGAGGGGCCGTTCTCGAGCACGTCCCACCACCAGGCATTCTCGCGTCCGACCGCCATGTGGTTCGGGACCACGTCGACGACGAGCGCGAGGCCGTGTTCGGCCAGGCGGGCGCAGAACCGTCGGAACGCGTCCTCGCCGCCGATCTCGCGGCTGACGCGGCTGTGGTCGACGACGTCGTAGCCGTGTGTGCTCCCCGGCAGTGCCTGCAGGAGCGGGGAGGTGTAGACGTGGCTGAACCCGAGGGCCGCCAGGAAGTCCGCGAGCCCGGCCGCTGCGTCGAGGTCGAATTCCGGCTGCAGCTGCAGGCGGTAGGTGGCGCGAGGCGTCATGGCTCGACCCGCTTGAGCACGCGAAGCGAACGGCCGCACACTTTGACCTCGGCGCCCGCCGCTTCGTGCGCGTCGGCGGGCTCGGCCGCCGGCGCGTTCGTGTCGATCAGCGCCGCCCACGCCGCTCCGCAGGACGCCTCGGGCAACCGGAAGATCACGGGTTCGCAGTGGGCGTTGAAGAGGAGCACGAAGCTCGAGCCTCGCACGGCCTCGCCGTGTGGTCCCGGACCCGAGATCGCGTCGCCGTTCAGGAACACGCCCAGCGACTTGGCGAAGCCGGTCCGCCAGTCCTCCTCGCTCATCTCGCTTCCGTCCGGGCGGAACCACGCGATGTCGGACACCGCCGAGCCGTCGCTCGCGCGACCCGCGAAGAAGCGGCGCCGCCGGAACACCGGCTCCGCCGCGCGAAGCGCAACGAGTCGCCGCGCGAAGTCGAAGAGCTCGGCGTCGGCGTTCTCCCAGTCGAGCCAGGAGAGCGGGCCGTCCTGGCAGTAGGCGTTGTTGTTGCCCTGCTGCGAGCGGCCGAGCTCGTCCCCGGCGAGGAGCATCGGGATGCCCTGCGAGAGCAGGAGCGTCGCCAGGAGGTTGCGCTGCTGGCGGCAGCGCAGCGCGCAGACGGCGGGGTCGTCGGTCGGTCCCTCGACGCCGCAGTTCCACGAGCGGTTCGCGCCCTCGCCGTCGCGGTTGTGCTCGCCGTTGGGCTCGTTGTGCTTGGCGTCGTACGAGACGAGATCGCGAAGCGTGAAGCCGTCGTGCGCGGTCACGAAGTTGACGCTCGCCCACGGTCGCCGCCCGGAGCCGCCGTAGAGGTCGGGGCTTCCCGTGAAGCGCAGCGCGAAGTCGCCGAGCGCCTCGTCCGCACCGCGCCAGTAGTCGCGCACGCCGTCGCGGAAGCGCCCGTTCCACTCAGACCACTGCGGCGGGAAGTTTCCGACCTGGTAGCCGCCGTCGCCGAGGTCCCAGGGCTCGGCGATCAGCTTCACCTGGCTCACCACCGGGTCCTGCTGGATCAAATCGAAGAACGCCGAGAGCCGGTCGACGTCGTGCAGCTCGCGCGCCAGCGCCGCCGCCAGGTCGAAGCGGAAGCCGTCGACGTGCATCTCGAGCACCCAGTAGCGCAGCGAGTCCATGATCAGCTGGAGCACGTGGGGATGGCGCATGTTCAGGCTGTTGCCGCAGCCCGTGTAGTCCACGTAATGGCGGGGATCCTCCGCCACGGTCCGGTAGTACGAGGCGTTGTCGATGCCCTTGAGTGAGAGGATCGGGCCGAGGTGGTTGCCCTCGGCGGTGTGGTTGTAGACGACGTCGAGGATGACCTCGATGCCCGCCGCGTGGAGGGCCCGCACCATCGTCTTGAATTCGGCGACCTGCTGGCCGGCCTGCCCCGCCGCCGCGTACTCGTCGTGGGGCGCGAAGTATCCGATCGACGAGTAGCCCCAGTAGTTGCGGAGTCCCCGCTCCACGAGGTGGGCGTCGTGGACGAACTGGTGCACCGGGAGGAGCTCGATTGCCGTGACGCCGAGCGCCTTCAGGTGCTCGACGACCGCCGGGTGGCCGAGGCCCGCAAAGCTGCCGCGCAGCGCCTCGGGCACATCGGGATGTCGGGCGGTCAAGCCGCGAACGTGCGCCTCGTAGATGACCGTCTCGTGCGCGGGTGTGCGCGGCGGCCGATCGTTGCTCCAGTCGAAGTAGGGATTGACGACCACCGACTTCGGGACGAACGGAGCGCTGTCGGAGGCGTTCGGAGCGTCGGGCGCTCCGAACCGGTAGGGGAAGACGGCCGGGTCCCAGCGCACCCCACCCTCGATCGCCTTCGCGTAGGGATCGAGCAGCAGCTTGTTGGGATTGCAGCGGTGACCGAGCTGCGGTGCCCACGGCCCGAAGACGCGAAAGCCGTAGCGCTGACCCGGCTCGACGCCGGGGAGATAGCCGTGCCAGCAACGGGCCGTCACCTCGGGGAGAGCCACGCGCGCCGTCGCTCCCTCCGCGTCGAAGAGCCAGAGCTCGACGCGCTCGGCGACCTCGGAGAAGAGCGAGAAGTTGGTGCCGGCTCCGTCGTAGCTGGCTCCGAGCGGATACGGGCGGCCCGGCCAGACGTCCATTCTCGCAGGCGAAGCAGCTTTCGTGCCGCGGAGCCCTTGGTTTGGTTCTTGCTCTCCATACGCGGCGAGGGTCTTTGAGCGCGGAGCGCCTCGGCGCCGGGCGCGCTTTCTACAAAGGGGTGGAGAATCGGCGATGCAGTTCCACGTGCTCGCCTTCGAAGGGCCGGATCCCTACGCGAGGGCCGGCGGCCTCGCGACGCGAGTCGAAGGCCTCGCGGGCGCGCTCGCTGCCCACGGCTTCGACGTTCATCTCTGGTTCATCGGCGACCCCGATGCGCGAGGCGAAGAGCTGCGAGACGGCGTCGGCCTGCATCGCTGGTGCCAGTGGCTGAGCCGACACCATCCGCTCGGCGTCTACCAGGGCGAGGAGGCGAAGCGGCTCGAGTTCGCGACCTCGCTGCCCCCCCGGCTCCTCTCGCACATGGCGCCGCATCTCCGGAGCGGCGGGCATGCCGTCGTGCTCGCCGAGGAGTGGCAGACGGCCGATGCGGTGCTCCACCTCGACTGGTTGCTGCGACGGTCGGCGCTCCGCGAGCAGGTCACGCTCCTCTGGAATGCCAACAACGTCTTTGGCTTCGATCGCATCGATTGGCCGCGTCTGGCCGGCGCTGCCGCGCTTACCACGGTGAGCCGCTACATGAAGCACGCGATGCGGCCGCTCGGGGTGAATCCGATCGTCATCCCGAACGGCCTCGGGCCGGAGGCATATGGAAGCCCCGAGCGCGCGGCCGTCGGCGCGATGC
>Ga0335082_10010361_pt1 | contig 10112 bp, 5 predicted proteins | sample Lox_Sample_41_FD_206718 | JGI IMG/M metagenome (GOLD analysis project Ga0335082, IMG submission 206718) | Soil microbial communities from Loxahatchee National Wildlife Refuge, Florida, United States - Lox_Sample_4.1 | ecosystem: Environmental > Terrestrial > Soil > Wetlands | place: USA: Florida...
CTGGTCCACGTGCCAGAGTTTCCACAATCTGACCCGGTGACGACACTGACGATGTCGCAGCTGCGGAGCGGAGCGATTCCCTTCCCTTCGAGTGGCACACTGCTCGCCCCCGACGCCTCGTTCCTCTTCACCGTGGACTGGGACAGCTTCTTCACACTCTTCTATGGCAAGCGCGCTTTTGTGACTGAGGTCGCCTCGATGCTCGACCTCGAGGGCTTCTTTGCCCTGCCCACCACGGAGCACGCCTGGTTCAACTACTCTATGGGCTGTGCCACCGTCACGCTGTCGCCGGAACACTGGCAGAGCGCGGGACAGGGTATCCGTTGAAGCTGAGCGCTTCCTTTCGGCTCGCCTATTGGTAACCCAGTGCGTTACTAAAATGGTTGCGCGTCTTTCGCACCCAATTGACCCGCGACAATACCCATTAGACAATGAATTATTCATGAGCCCGACAGTCAATCACTTTGACGCCTCGATCATCCACTTTGTAAATCAGTTTTCGCAGAGGTCATGGCTTTTTGACAGGACGGTTGCTGAACTCCAAAACAACCTTCTGCTGGCTGGAGGTTTGATCACATCCCTGATTTGGTGGGTCTGGGTGCGCGAGACTCCAGATCGAGAAAGGAATCGGTCATTTGTTCTTGCGGGTGTGGTATTGACGATTCTATCCCTCGCAATCGCAAGAGCATTAGCTTTGTTTCTCCCTTTCCGGGAACGTCCGATGTTCTCCTCGTCCCTGGGTTTACGAATGCCGATTTCGGAGGGAAACGCCCAACTGATCCACTGGAGCTCATTTCCAAGCGACCACGCAGTCATGTATTTCTCGCTTGCGACAATGCTCTTCTTTGCTGCGCGCAAGATCGGCATCTTTGCTTATTGCCACGCACTTTTCTTCATCTGCTTTCCGCTCCTGTATAGAGGGATTCACTATCCGACAGATCTCATTGCAGGAGCTCTCATTGGGATCGGAGTTGCGAGTCTTGCCTCGATCGATCGCGTGCGAGAAACAATTGCCAATCCCGGCTTGCGCTGGCGCGCAAGCTCACCGTCGACCTTCTATCCGACCCTTTACTTGTGCACACTTCTGACGGCAACGCAATTTGATCCTGTGAGAAATGTCGCCTACGGCCTCTGGAAAGTCTTGAAGAGACACCCCTGAAGCTCGAACGCCATCGCCATTGCGCGGCTGGCGCATGAGGAAGAGACCCCGCCAGATCAGCTTTGCGCGTTGAACGGCCATTGACCCAGCCTCATGGCTCGCCAGAGATAAACGAGAGTTCCGCTGCATGCAATGCCGGCCGCGAGCGTCAATCCCCAGGCGGCGTTCACGCGGTTTATGAGTAGAAATGCAAATCCCGCCATTGCGGCGAGCGGCGGCAGAGGATAGAGCGGTATCCGGAACGGCCGTTTCAATTCGGGCTGCCGTGCCCGAAGCAGCATCACTCCGATCTGCTGCGGGAAAAACTGCAGCAGGATCCGCGTAATGACCAGCATCGTGATCACCTGTTGCAGCGAAAAGAAGCAGAACACGCATGCCACAACACCAAGCGCAACCAGCGAGCGGTGCGGAATGCCATGCCTGGGATGCACAGCGGCTAACGCGCGAAAGTAGTTCCCGTCGCGCGCCGCGGCATATGGCACGCGAGAGTAGCCAAGCAGCAGCGAGAAAACCGACGAAAACGCCGTCCACACAATCAGCGCTGCCATCAAGCGACCCGCCCAATGGCCAAAAGCGGACTGTGCAATATCGGCGGCGAGTTGCAGGTGGACCGATGCACCTGCGGCGGCATGCGTCGCCGCATCGTGAACGGCAGGCAGAGCGGCGAGGTTCATGGTCACGTAGAATGCAGAGACGAAGACTACCGACAGCAGGATTGCGCGCGGAATCGTTCGCTCAGGCTGACGCACCTCGCTGCCCAGGAAGGTGATGTTGTAATAGCCCCAGTAATCGTAGGTAGCGATCAGCGTAGCCTGCGCAAGGCCGCCAAGAGCGATGGGAATAGACAGCGCCGGGGACGCCGGCATGCGCCAGCCACCATTGGCAGCAGCATGCGCAAAGCCCGAAGCTATGACCCCCGCCAACGCGGCCATGACGCCAACAAACAGCACCCATGCCGTTCCCGTAATGATGCTCAGCCTTCGATAAAGCAACCAGGTCACGAACAAGCAAGCCGCAGCTGCCGTAAAGTTCGCGTAATGCAATGCGGGAAGCGCCGCTACCGGCGCGCTCTCCAGCCCTGGCCAGAACCATGCGAGAAAGCTCGAGAGACCGATACAGCCCGAGGCTATCGAAAGTGGTGCGCTGAAACTGAGCTGCCAAACGTACAGGAAGCTCATCCAGTTTCCGGCCCGATCAGGTCCGTAAATCTCGCGCAGGAACGCGTAGGAGCCGCCGGCTCGCGGGAATGCCGCGCCAAGCTCCGCCCACACAAGGCCGTCAGCCACGGCGATCGCCGCGCCCAGGAGCCAGGCCCAAACGGAGAGTCGATATCCCGCGGCCGCGATCACCAACGGCAAGGTGATGAACGGACCCACGCCGATCATTTCGAGCATGTTGAAGAGCACCGCCGGGCGAAGACCGATACGGCGCTCGAGAGTGGCAGGCTTGTCTGTTGCCGGATTGCCGGGAATGGATGAGGACGGGATCATTCAGCAGTCATGCTGCCCGGATTGTACACTGACGAGAACCATGGATTTTCCCGAGAAGATTCATCGCACAACAGCGATTACGACTCTTGTGGGCCTTATTTCCGCCTGCATTGCCTCATCTGCCTTGAATGCGCAGCAAGTTGTCGCGCTCGCCTCGCTGCCGAAGACCGATCCACAGGTCACGGCGCTTCCGCTGCCCGAAGATCGCGGCGAGACCGCGCTTGCTCAGACGCTCAAGCGCCTGGGCACAACTGCCAGCGTGATGATGATTGTGGCGCATCCTGACGACGAAGATGGTGCGCTTCTTACCTATCTCTCGCGCGGCCTCGGAGTGCGCGCAACTCTCCTGACGCTGACGCGCGGCGAGGGTGGGCAGAATGCGATGTCGGCTGAAACCTACGATGAGCTCGGCATCATCCGTACCAACGAGCTATTGCGGGCTGGAGAATTCTATGGCGCCAAGCAGCTTTGGGGTACGGAAGCCGACTTCGGATTCTCAAAGACACAGGAGGAAGCCTTCGCAAAGTGGGGCCACGACCGTGTGCTCTACGATGCGGTTCTCGCCGTGCGGCGCGAGCGACCGCAGGTTATTGTCTCGACCTTTATTGGCGCCATCACCGATGGCCACGGCCAGCACCAGGTCTCCGGAGAGATTGCACAGGAGGTCTTCAAGGCTGCCGCAGATCCAAAGGTGTTTCCCGAGCAATTGAAGGACGGACTCGAACCCTGGCAGCCGCTCGCCGTCTACTCCATGGTTCCATTTGCTCCTGTCACAGAACAAGGAATGTTTGACTATGCGACAGGCAAGTGGGCTCCTGCGAAGTTCCACAACTATGTCAGCGGCGAATGGCTTACAAGCGCCCCATCTACCGATGTGCGGCTGCCGGTTGGCAATCTCGATGCGATGTTGGGACGAAGCTACGTGCAGATCGCGCGCGAGGGCTGGGGCGAGCAAAAGTCGCAAAACGGCGGAGCCAATCCTACGCTCAGTGGACCGGCAACAGCGAATTACCATCTGTGGGCTGTGGCTCCGGTCGCGCAGCCGGGTCCTCCATCGGGAAAGAACACCTCTGACCCTGTTGGCGCAGACCTGTTCTACAACAATCGTGTCAACATCGACACCAGCATCGAGGGACTTGCACACCTCGCGAAGTCAACACCGCCCTGGCTGTCGAGCAAGCTGCATGAAATTGACTCTGGCATCCAGCAGCTTGAGTCGAAATGTCCGTGCCACGCCGGCCTGTCAGTCGCGCAGGAGCTTGCTCCGATCTATCAGCAGACCCTTGATCTTCGCCAGAAGGTTGCGGAGAGCAATCTCGATCCCGAGTCCAAAGCCGGGCTGCTGCTGGAACTCGACGTCAAGATCGATGAGTTCCAGGCCGCACTCAAAGACCTCCTCGGTCTCGACCTCATCGCATTCAGGACGAATGAGAATCGCGCTCAACCGGCTGGATTCCGCGGCGGAACAGCTGATGAAACGCCCGACAGCGTGGCCCCGGACGAGAGCTTTCGCGTTCATGTGCACGCTGCGCAGGCGACGGCTTCGACACGCCTTGAGAAGGTTTGGCTTGAGAGCTACACCGGAGACGCGTGGAAGACCGAGGAGACGGGTAGCGCTCCCGATCCGGCAGCGCCGACTGCGGACCCCATATTCTCGGTGCACGTACCGTCAAATGCTGAAGCGACCGCCCCCTACTTCACAAGGCCAAACATCGAGCAGCCGTATTACGACATCGCCAGGCCAGAGTGGCGCGGGCGCTCTTTCGCACCCTATCCGTTCGCTGCCTGGGCTGAGTTCAGCTTTGATGGCCTTCCCATTCGACTGGGTGGCGTAGTGCAGTCGCTTCAGCGAATCGCTGGCCGGGGCGGCGTTTATCAGCCACTCATTGTCACACCGGCAATCGGAGTCAGCGTGGACCCAGAAGCGCGAACGCTTCCGCTCGATGGCAGCGCATTCCCGGTGAGAGTTACTGTGCACACACAGGCAGCTGCCGAGGGAACGGTCGAGCTCAATCTGCCTCCAGGCTGGCGCGCAGAGCCCTCCCTGGCGCAATTCCACCGCAAGACCGCAGGCAACACCGACCCCATTCTCTTCTCCATCACTCCAGATGCCAAGGGCACCGAGGCCTACTCCATCGTGGCCGTAGCTCGGGCCGGTGGTCGTTCCTATGAGAGTGGCTGGCACAATGTCAGCTACGCGGGACTGCGTCCCTACAACCACTACAAGCGCGCCGAGATGCGCGCGCGCAAAGTCGATGCAAAGCTTGCGCCGGGTTTGCAGATTGGCTACGTAATGGGAACCGGCGACCTTGTGCCTGAGGCGATCGAGGGACTTGGTGTAACGCCACAACTGCTGTCGCCCGCCGAACTCGCTTCAAATGACCTCTCCTCCTATAACGTCATTGTGATTGGTATCCGCGCATACTCGGCGCATCCGGAATTGGCTCACGTTCAGCCACGTCTTGACGAATTTGTCCGCCGGGGAGGGACGCTCGTCGTCCAGTACCAAAGTGGAACGTTCCCTGCTCCGCTGTCTCTGACCATCGGCCGATTCGCGGAGCGTGTCGTAGATGAGCAGGCACCGGTTAAGCTTCTTGACCCATCAAACTCTTTGCTCACTTCACCCAACAAAATCACTCCGGCCGACTTCGATGGCTGGGTTGAAGAGCGTGGTCACTCGTTCCTCGAATCTTGGGACCCCGCTTACACCGCTCTGACAGAGACAGGCGACCCGGGGCAGGATCCGCAGCGTGGCGGACTCGTCGTTGCCCATCCGGGCAGGGGCACCTATGTCTATATCGCATACGCCCTCTACCGGCAGTTACCCGAGTTAGTGCCGGGATCTTATCGTCTGCTTGCCAATCTGTTGAGTGCAGGCAGGAGCGCTAAAACGACACCGTAGCGAACAACAGAAATAGCGTTTTCCTCTGTGGCGCCATTGGCGCCGCATAGGCGTCATTTGTGCCCCCGCTGGGCGCGCACGTAATGGGTCCAGGAATCTGTGAACAGAATATGAAATTCATCAAACTGTAATAACAAGTAACTCCATTTACTAAGTTGTTAAAAGTATATGAATTAGTCAAATATTCATAAAGTTCTGCGAACCTCGGATGCAGATACGACCCGGGATAACTTCGTTCGTACAGGTCTTGCAAGAACCTCTCTGTGCAGTGGCGAAGGATCCTTGTCAAAAACTTCCAAACGAATGGCTTCATCTTCAAAACATCCTGAAGTGACCCAGCAAAAGGCGTTCGGATTCTTACGAGCGTTTGCACCACTCAACCTGATTCTGAGAGGAAACAGAGGTCAAATGAACTCCAAATTGAAATCGGTTGCCGTGTTGGCACTGGCAGCCTGTCTTGTAAGCTCACAAGCTTACGCCGGTGACCCCCCTGCGCCTGCGCAGAAGAAAACTGCGGCGAAGAAGCCGCCCAAGCCTACAGTCGAAGAACAGATCGAGGCTCTTCGCCAGCAACTGCAGGGTCAGATCGACAGCCTGAAGTCCGATCTTGCCGCAAAGGATACCCAGCTGAAGCAGGCGCAACAGACTGCAGCAGACGCGCAGGCGGCTGCCTCAAAGGCACAAGCTGACGCAACGGCCCAGCAGCAGGCAAACACCGAAAATGCCGCTGCGGTCGGCGCTCTGCAGGCCAATGTGGCGGATATGTCAAAAGCCAACGCGGCAATGGTTTCCTCGCTCAGCGATGACACCGCTTCCATCAAGAAAGCGATCGCCAGTCCAGAAAACATCAATTTCAAGGGAGTGACCCTCTCTTTTACAGGCAGCTTCCTCGCGGCTGAAACCGTGTGGCGTCAAGGGGCAGTGGGTGGCGACATCAACACGCCATTCACCGGCGTCCCGCTCGATAATTCCAATGCAGCGCAGTTGAGTGAATTCCAGGGAACGGCGCGTCAGTCGCGTCTGGCCCTGCGGGCGATTGGAAAACTTCCCAAAATGACGTTGACCGGCTACTACGAATTGGACTGGTTGGGCACCGGCATTACGTCAAACAACAACCAATCGAACAGTTACGTGATGCGTCAGCGGCAGTTGTGGGCAGACGTGGCAATGCATAACGGCTGGGACATCTCGGCTGGCCAGGGCTGGTCGCTTGTCACGGAAACGACCCAGGGCCTCAAGAGGGGTACCGAAATCCTGCCGGCTAACATCGATGCGCAGTACAACGCGGGCTTCGTTTGGACCCGCCAGTGGAGCATGCGCGTAAGCAAGCCTATCGGCAAGAAATTCTTCCTCGGCGCATCCGCTGAGAATGCCGAAACTTTGAATCCGGGGGGCAGCAACCTTCCTACGAACGTGCTGATCGGTTCCTCCGGTACCGGTGGCGGTCTTTATAACTCCACGGCGAACTACTCGTTCAACCTCGCGCCGGATCTGATTGCCAAGGTGGCCATCGAACCGGGTTGGGGACACTGGGAAGTCTTTGGCATCGGTCGCTTCTTCCGCGATCGTGTTTATCCCAACGCACCCACAAATGCCGACGGAGCCTATAACGATTCAACCGTGGCGGGCGGTATCGGTGGCGGTTTCCGCGGGCCGTTTGCGCACAGAAAACTCACGATCGGCCTGAAGGGCTTGTACGGACAGGGCGTGGGCCGCTACGGTAGCTCCACGATTGCTGACATCACGCTTCATCCTGATGGGCAGATCGCCCCTCTTCGCGGCTTCTCCGCTCTAGGCACTGTGGAGATCAACCCATCGCCCCGTCTGAACATCTACTCCTACTACGGTGGCGATTACATCTACCGCCGCTACTTCGGCAAGATCGGTTATGGCTCTCCGCTGACAGTCATGACCGGTTGCAATACCGAACCTGTTGCGGGTTCCGGAGTAGTGAACGGCGGCGATGGTTTCTCGCCGGCCGCACCTGCAAACTGCGGAAACCAGAACAAGGATGTTCAGGAATTCTCAGTCGGATACTGGTACTACATGTACCGGGGTGAAAAGGGCGGGCTGCGTCAAGGCTTCCAATACAGCCTTTTCCAGCGCAATCTCTGGTCCGGTGTCGGCGGCCCATTGAACCCCGGCGGCGGCGCACAGGGCACCGACAACATGTGGTGGACGTCACTCCGCTACTACCTGCCGTAAACCCGCGGCCTCCCCGCAAGGTGAGAGAGGCAGCCAACCCGGCTGCCTCTTTTGCATGTCTCAATGATCTCTACTGGGTATTCGTAACGACGGGCATCCCGTCCTGTCGGGTCCTCAGCGGATCAATGGTTCTCCGGTCTGGGCAAACGCCACGCCCGCCACCTTTTGCCCCGAGGCAAGCACGTCGCGAAGCTGCTCAGGATTTGCGCCGCTCTGTTGAGCCGCCGATTGAATCAGGTGTAGCGCAGCTGCGGGCGCGGTATTTGAAGGCAGCCGAAATATCCAGGGCACATTCGTCGACGTAAGCGCCTTGTCGTCGCTGAGCGCAACGACGGGAACAAATGCCTTCAGAGCCATCTGTTCAGAGAGATGTGCGGCGTCGCGATCGAGAGCCAGTATTGCCAGTGCATGCTGGTCCATCAGGGCGCGGACGAGCTGCGTGGATGCGGCGCCCCAGTTCTGATCGCTTTTCACTGGCAGCAACTCCCAGGTCTGTCCGCCTGCGGCGGAATTCAGCTCTGTTCTGATCTCTGCCATCTCCAACACGGCGTCTGCCCGAGGCCCGAAGATTACGACGCGCATTGGGCCTTCGATATTCTTGCGTCGCGGCCCGGCAAATGAAACGCCGTCTTCGCCGACTCGGGCATATGGTGCCGCGGACTGCGTCGCTGTTTGATCCGACGAAGTCGCAGCCGCCGCAGCCGGTTGCGCAGGCGGCTCTTTCTCCATGGTTGCAACCCGGTAGGAGATCGCCCCATTGTGGACGGTCGCCAGGTACATGTGAGCCACGTTCTTCTGATTGGGATCGAAGATCATGTGACCTGTCACGCCGTCATATTCTTCGATGTCGGCCAACGCATCGTGAATGCGAGCGCGATTCAGACCAGCTTTGCAGATCGAGTCGAGTAGAGCATTCATTGCATCGTAGGCAAGCGATGCGAATTGCTCAGGCTTCTCGTGAAAGCGAGCTTCAAAGCTCGAATTGAACTCGACCCATCGCGGGTCCTTGCGCGTCGGATCGTAAGGAAACACCGCCTCAAATCCTTCCGCCGCATCTCCCGCTTCGGCGAGCAACTCCGGGCCGATGGTGCGATAGGAGCCGAAGACACGCTGCTTCATCCCGAGCGCCTTCATCTGCTTCAGAATATTTGCCGCCGGTATTTCGTCAGACCACAGCACGATGGCATCCGCATGCGAATCCTGAATGATCTTCAGAGAGCGCGTGAAATCCGTGTCGCCAGGAAGAAATTTCTGTTCGATAACCACCGGATGTCCAAGGCGCCGGGATGCGTCGCGAAATTTCAGTACCCCGAATCTCCCGTACCGGCTGTTTACTCTGAGAATCGCTACACGCTTCAAACCCAATTCGGTAAAGATGCGGCGAGCCAGTGTCAGACTCTGCACTCGGTCGTCCTGCAGGTCGGTGAAGTACCAGGGAATGTATGTCTCCGGAATAGTTGGATCGGTGGATGCTGAGTTAACGATCGGGATCTCGGCTTTCAAGGCCACGCGCAACGCAATGTGCGTGGACTCGGAGCTGATCGAACCGAACATCGCCCAATCCTCATCGTCATAGATCATCTTGACGATTTCGTTGGACGCCGCTCCCCAGATTGCGGGATCGGTGGACCGGTCTTCGCCGTACACGGCCTTCGCCTGCCAGTTGTCGTAGTCGTTGTGAAGCATCAGCTTGAATGGCTTGCCCCCGTAGCCGCCACGCGCATTCGCCTCTTCAATTGCCAGTTGTGCGCCGTGCAGCATGCGCAGGCCGAATACCTGCTCCGGACTGTGTTCGATCGGACCAAAGAAACCGATCCGGACCTCGGTCAGATTCTTCGGATCGGGAATGTCGCGGCCCGCCCCGACGTAGATGTTGGGGCGAACGTAGTTCAAATCGTAGGGTGCCGTGAATTTGGCATATGGGCTTAGGTCCCGGGGCTCGCCGGCATACGGCTCGACGGTCCGGTCTCGCGGAGGCCCGGGCGGATGTGCGCCGCATTCGCAGGTCTTGCTGCTCTTGCCAGCTGTCTGCGCTGAACTGCCCGCCGTTGCGCCGGTGGCCAGAATGCAGGCCGCAACGAACAACCATCCCTTACACATGGCAACTACTCCTTGGTGCCGGCAACCTTCTCCGTGCGGAACATTGCGATTGCCTCAATCTCGATCAGCAGTTCAGGGCGGCACAGGTGAGCCTGGATACCCGTCGATGCCGGCAGGGGGTCGAGACCTTGCTCCTTGTAGAAAGCGGTGCGTTCCTCATTAAAGGCCTCGTAGTCGCGGTCGATATCGCGCAGATAGCAGGTGGTCCGCACGATGTCGTGCCACGTGCAGCCTTCGCTCACAAGCAGGCCGGTGA
>Ga0335082_10010362_pt1 | contig 10112 bp, 7 predicted proteins | sample Lox_Sample_41_FD_206718 | JGI IMG/M metagenome (GOLD analysis project Ga0335082, IMG submission 206718) | Soil microbial communities from Loxahatchee National Wildlife Refuge, Florida, United States - Lox_Sample_4.1 | ecosystem: Environmental > Terrestrial > Soil > Wetlands | place: USA: Florida...
CCGGAAACCTTTGTTGAAACGAATCTCGCGCAGATGATGGCCTACGCGGTGTACACCTGCATCGCAGAGGGCTGGCTGCCGATGACGTATCGTGCGAAGGCGGACGGAATGCGCGCGGCTGCAAGGACGAAGATGGATTCCTTTGGATTTGTGCAAGGAGCATGCAGCGCGCCGGATTTTGACCGGCCTGGCACGTCGACCGAGGCGCAGGCCTTTTGCATTCTCATGGAGACGGCAGGAAGCCGATTCGAGTAGAACGCGGCAAACGTCAAGTACCCTTTGGGCGCCAGCCAATCCAGTCAAGAATCCAGCGCCATGTGGCGTCGATCGTGTGCGTAGCGGGCGGTTTCGGTAACGCGGTACTCGGAAACGTAACGGGTTTGTCACGATATGCAGCGGCAAGTTGACGAAAGACCTGCCCCTGTTCCTTTACGCGTCCGTCATTGGCGAGCAGACCAAGGCTGTACTCGAGTGGATTGAAGGCGAATTTCCGGTCGACGTCGTGGCTATCCCAGTAACTGAACCAGCTTACGCCTTGATCAATTGCGGCAAGGACGGCCTTTTCGAGCCATTCGGCTTGCTGCTTCTCTGACAAAGCCTCGATGCATGTGTTGAATTCACCGGCCCAGACGGGCTTCTGCTGTGTTCCGGCGTAAGAACGGATCAGGGTTGCCATGGCGGCGAGCAGCTTGACGCTGGGCGGGTCGAATGCGTCGCCGTACTTCATGGCTCCGGTCCACCAGGGGTAGCAGTGCATGACGGGCATGCGCTGCATGGAGACAAGTGCATCCGGCGAGAAGGTGGTGTCGCGGAACCAGGGCATGTGGTCGACGCCGTTGATGTGCATGAGATCGGGGAGCAGCGAGTTCATCAGGCTAAAGGTGCGTTTCATCCATGCGTCACCCGTGGCCGGGTCGGTGCTCCAGCAGGTGTTGATTTCGTTGCCGAGATCGAAGCCGATGATATTCCGATGCGGGCGAAGCACAGGTGCGAGCTCGCGAATGAACAATTCTTCGGCATCGAGCATAACCTTATCAGTAAAGAAACCATCTGAGTGGCGATTAAAGGACGGCAGAAAATACCAGCCACTCAGCTGACCGGTGAAAACCGTGACGAGGGCGTCGAGGTGGCGTTCGGCCATATGAGTCAGAAGCTGGTCGAGATGTTCCAAGTGACGCGGGCTGACCCATGCGGGATTGGGTTGGAAGAAGGGCCAAATGAGGAGGATCCGGAGGTGATCGGCCCCGAGTGAGGCGATGGCATCGAGGTCGCGCACGATCGGCCCTGGGTCCCAGTCGTTCCAGCAAAACCACCAGTTGCGCGAGGGTGTGTAGTTTACGCCGAAGCGATGGCGCAACGGATCGAGCCGTGCAGGGTGGACTGGCTCGCTCGACGCAGAAGAGAGAGCGATATCGGCGAGTGTGAGAGATCCGGCAAATGCCGCGCCAGCGGAAAGAAATCGTCGCCTGTTCATTTCGTCATCCTCTGTGCAACGGGCAAGGTTAACTCCCAGGATGCGATTCGTACAGAGTCATACAGGCCGATTGCTAAAATGGAGTGTGCGCAAAGCAATTCTCGTCATCATCCTTCTCGTAATTCTCGTGCCGGTTGTGTTTGTAGTTGTTCGGTCTGCGACACCCGTCATTGATCTCAATGCCCAAATCACGACCTTGGGGCAGGCTACCCCCGTCAGCGTGCACGTGAGTGATCCGCGTGGTGTCAGCAAGGTGACGGCTTCAGTGGAGGAGAACGGCGCAAGGTACGCCGTTTGGGAGATGAAGGAGCCGACTAAAGCGCAGGACAACACCTGGAGCTTCACGGCAGGCGCGAAGACGACGCCGCAACTGCATGACGGGAAGGCGAAGCTCATCATCGAGGCAACCTCGAACGATCTTCTTCACAGAACGACGCGTGTCGAGCGAGATGTGACGGTGGTGACGCAGCCGCCGAGCGTCAGCGTCGATTCAGAGCAGCACTATCTTTACCTTGGAATGGCGGACCTGGCGACGTTTACGGTGACCGGAAGCTGGACGGCGGCCGGGGTGCGCGTCGGCGATCAGACATTTCGTGCGTGGCCGATGCCGGGCGGAAAGCCGGGACTATTCTCGCTCTTTGCGTTTGCATGGAACATGCCCCAAGGCACGATTCCGGCGGTATTCGCATCGAACGGCGCAGGCAACGATGTGACGAGCCCGCTCACTGTGCAATTCCCCAAGAAGGAGCAGCCGAAGTACACCGTGCACGATCTGCAGGTGAGCGATGCATTCATGCAGAAGGTCGTGGGCGAGCTCGATCCCAACGGATCCGGCGACATGGTTGCGCGCTTCGTCAAGATCAACAACGAGATGCGGAAGGCCAACAACAAGACACTTTCCGACCTGCGGCTAAAGACGGCGGATCATTTCCTGTTTTCGCAACCCTTTGCCCGCCAGGCGCACTCGCAGGCCGAGGCGACTTTTGCCGATCTGCGAAATTACATTTACCAGGGAAAGAAGATCGATCAGCAGGTGCATCTCGGGTATGATCTTGCAGTTACGCAGCATGTGGGTGTGGAAGCGTCGAATGACGGTCGCGTGGTGTACGCAGCGCCCCTGGGCATCTATGGAAATTGCATTGTGGTCGATCACGGATACGGCTTGCAGACGATTTACGGGCATCTAAGCCGGATCGACGTGCACGAGGGCGACATGGTGAAGCGCGGGCAGGTCATGGGTCAGAGCGGAATGACCGGGATGGCAGGCGGCGATCACATTCACTTTGCGATGCAGCTGGACGGGGTGCAGATCGATCCCAAGGAGTGGTGGGATCCTCACTGGATCCAGGATCATATTGCGCGGCGCGTCGATCTGCCGGGATTTTCAAAATAATGGCCCGACAGTGGCCACGCGAATCGCACCGGACGCCGGGCGAATGTCAAGCGATCGGCTGAACAAAGGAAAAATCGTGCGCGAACATTGCTGGATTTCCGGGGGAGAAGCAATGCCCGCGCACAGGGGGTGCAGAGGACCTTGGCTCGCCCCGACTCCATCGTGTCGAGGCGATGAGATCATTCATCCTAGAGGTCGCCTCCGAGCACATTCTCAACGGCCGTGATGGTTCCGAAGAGGCCGTGGCTCTCGTCGTCAATGCCCGCAGCAAAGAACAATGTCGTGGCCGGTCCTGAAGTTCCGCCGCTGCCAAAGTTGATTCCCCAGAGGCCTTTGATCGCGATGGGAGCGTTTTTCGCGTCGCGAAGCCGGCCGAGGAAGTGGCCTGTCTGCGGGTTGAACACAAGAATCTGGCCACTACCGAACTGGCCGACGAGGATGTCGTGGCTGTAGGCTCCGAAGTCTGATGGTGCCTGGGCAACTCCCCACGGAGCATTGAACCAGGTTCCATGGTCCAGGCGACGAATGAGCTGGCCCGCCGGCGTAAAGACCGTTACGTATCCCAGGCCTGCTCCATCAACCTCATCGTGCTTTGCGCTGTCCTGCTTTGCGAACGCGACATAGATGTTTCCGCCGATGTTCTGAACGTTAAATGGAGCAAAACCGCGCGGAACAAGCGGGTCTTGAAACGCAATGGGACCGAGGGAGATCTTGTTGAAGTGGCTGTCCCATACGACCACCCTTGCGTTGTGGAAGTCAGCGGCGTAGAGAAAGTAGGTGGGGCCAACAATCGGGTCGTTCAGGGTGGCGACAGTCAAACCCTTGAATATCGCGGCGCCTTTCGTGTCGACCTTGATCACGGCTGTTGTGGGGCTAACGGCAGGATTCCATCCAGATACCGTTCCATCTTCTGTCGCGAAGATGAACTTGGCTGGGTTCTTTGGCGTGAGCTCGAAGTTAGTGGTTCCATTGAAAACCTGGCCCGTCGGGTTGCCGGGCATGCCTTTGTTGACGCTGCTTGGGGGGATGGTGACAACAAGCGGCACAGGCGAACCGGTGCCTGCATAAAGCGTTGTGACGCCCATGCCGTTGTCAGAGACCCACCACGGCGTACCAGAACTTCGCGATATGCCCCACGGATTGACGAGATGCGAGTCTGTGACCGCAGCCATTCCGGGGATATCCGATACGAGATTCGTTTGAGTGTAATGTTGCTGGGCCCAGAGAGAGGTGGAAGTCGAGAGCAGGCCAATCGAAACAACGCACAGACCTGTCAAAAATGCGCGCGCTCCTATTCTGATCATGTAACTCCTCCACGAGCGGCGAGGGCCGTGCGGCCAGTCGTGTTCCCTGAGACGAAGCAGGTCCGTCCCATGTGCGATCAACATACCGATCAGGTACACGGTTGTTGTCAGGCAATTGTCATCGATTGGTAATTTCGTTGTTGTCGACGAAGGCGAGTCTGAACAGCGCGGGCTACCGGCACCTCTCGGCTATCCAGCGCGGCGCCCGGGCGAAGAAGTCGGCGAGTTCCTGTCCGGTTCCTGGAGAAGTCCTTAACCCGACAAACAAATGACATTCGCTTGACCGCTTCCTGACACTTGTATGCGCAGATGCCTCTAGATTCAAGGGATGTCGCGCAACGATCCCATCGCGAATGCTGCGTTCGGTGTGCTGGATTATGCAGCCTATCCCATCGGCATGCTGGTGGCGGCACCCATCGTTTTGCGCAACCTGGGAGTAGCGCAATTCGGCATATGGACCGTGGCGACTGCAGCAGTAAATATAGGCTCAGTGATCGCATCGGGATTCGGCGACGCGAATATCCAGCAAGTGGCAACGCAGCGGGCGGCAGGCGATGAAGAGGCTTTGACACGAGCCGTACGAAGCACGATGGGTATCCATCTCGCTCTCGGGCTGGCGATCGGCGCGAGTGCATGTGCGCTTGCACCAAGGATTGCAGTCCACTTGTCGTCATCCAGTCCCGAACTGGAGAGGGACTGCTTGTTGTGTCTCCGGATTGCCGGATCCCAGATGTTCTTCCGTGCCATCGAGAGTGTGTGCATCAGTACACAAAGGGCGTTCGAGCGTTACGGCCGCGCGGTGCGGATAAGCGTTCTGGCGCGATTGTTGAGTGCCGTGCTTGCGGGGGCGATGAGCGCGGCCTATCACAGTGCAGGCTCGATCATGGTCGTAACGGCTGCACTAACGGCGCTTGGGGTTTGCGCGCAAATCGTCGAGGTGAAGCATCTGTTGCACGCCAAAAGCCTCGCGCCATCGTTTGATTCGGAAGCCACGCGGTCGCTTGTGCGGTTTGGGGTTTTCAGTTGGCTGCTGGCCGTCTGCGGTGTTGCGTTCAACCAAGCAGACCGCCTGATTGGCGAAACGTCACAGGGTGCAGCTGGAGTGGTAGTTTATGCGCTCTGCGCACAGCTAGCCCAACCGATTTACGGCGTGGCTGCGTCGGGGCTGCATTTTGTCTTTCCTTACCTGGCTGGGCGGCGGGTTTCGTCGACGACGGCGGAGCTGAGACGGGCGGTCCTGCTGACATTCACGGCAAACGTTGCGCTGGTGCTCGCTGGGGCGTGCCTGCTGCTCTACTGGGGTGAGGGAATTCTGCATGCGTGGGTCGGGAAGAGCATTGCCGCAGAGGCGAGACGAATCCTGCCGACTGTCGTTCTAGGTTCGGCTGCTCTCGGCCTCAGCATTACCGGATCGTACGCGATGCTCGCGTTTGGGCGAGTGAAGACAGTTGCCTGGCTGAATGCGGCTGGAGCAGCGACGATGCTGCTCGCGATTGTATGGCTGCTTCCGGGCGACGGGGTTGGCGCAATCGCGGTGGGACGCATGCTTTACGGAGTGATTGCACTGTTCATCTACGCGCCGCTTACATCGCTTCTCATGCGCCAAGGAACGTCATTGTTGCCGTCTCTTTCAAGACGCGCTCCAGCCGCGGAGGAAGCATGACCGGGGGTCATCAAGCGCGCAGCAGGAAACCCGCGGCTGAGCCGATGTGCTGCGGCAACATCGCAATCGAGCGCGGCAGCCATGCAGAGTGCAGGATTGATCGGGCTCATGCAGATATCCTCGGCGTGCGTGTAGACGCGCTGGATATGAACAGAGCCCTGGCACGGATTGAAGACGCTCTTGTCGCGAAATCGAAGGGCTATGTCTGCATGGCGGGTGTGCACGGAATCATGGAAGCTCAACGGAACCCAGCTGTTTTGCGCGCTTATGCGGATGCGATGATGATCGCGCCAGACGGACGACCGACCGCGTGGGTAGGCCATTGGCAAGGGCATGCCGGCATGCGACAGGTGACCGGGCCGGATCTCATGCTGGAGGTATTCCTCAGGAGCGAGTTTGCCGGGTATTCGCACTTTCTCTACGGAGGCAAAGAGGGTGTAGCCGACGAGCTGGCGGAGAGGTTCTCGCGCTGGTTTCCGTGGGCGAGCATATGCGGTACTTATACGCCGCCATTCCGGGACCTGACAGACGTGGAGGCGGGGGACCTGACGGGCAGGATCCGACGACTCAAACCGGATATCATCTGGGTCGGCATCAGCACGCCGAGGCAGGAGATCTTCATGCGGAACTACCTGCCGCTGCTCGAGACGACCCTGATGTTCGGGGTCGGAGCCGCGTTTGATTTTCACACAGGCCGAATTAAAGACTGCTCGGAATGGATCAAGAGAGCAGGTCTTCAATGGCTGCATCGCCTTATGCAGGATCCGCGTCACCTGTGGAAGCGGTATCTCAGAAACAACCCGGCATTCGTCTGGAAGATGGCTTTGCAGATTTCAGGAATAAGAAGCTATCCGACTTCCCATACAGCAGGGGTGCGGCTGCTCAGCGAGCCGGTAACGCCTCACATGGTTGCTCGAAAGACGCCGGCGGATTGATCGAGGATTCTAACAACCCCGGAGTGCGGGACACGATCAATAGGTTGGCTTTGTCTCGCGATCGTACGGCTGTCCGTACATGTTTGTGTGCTTTGAATCCTGCTTGATCGCTGGAATCGTGAGCGCTCCAAGATCGCCGGATCCCTGGGTGAGATGGATCCTGCGCGTCATCTGAGACAGGGACGTCTGCGCCACACCCTCGATCCAGACGTGCAACTCGTAGTCTCCGGGCGGGACGTTGGAAAGGTGGAAGACGCCGCTGGAATCTGCCACGTTATAGAGACTCGTCGACAACGTGATGACAACCGCGCTCATTTCCGGATGGATGTTGCAGAAGATGAAAGAGATGCCTTCTCTCGAAAATGTGACTGCCTTTGTGGTGCCGGCCTCGTAGAGACCAAGATCGAATCTCTTGCCATCGAACAAAGAGAAGACGTTGTGGAAGAACGGGTCCGCGTTGGGAAAGTCCACGATACTGCCGACGGGAATGACGAGAAGATGTGGCGTAAACATGCGGTTCTTTTGCAGGAGCGTGTAATGGTGCTCCGGCAGAAATGGCGGTACTTGCGTCTCGTCCAGCGGCTTCAGCCAGAGGACAGCATGGGGCGCGGGGCTCCTACCAGGCTGCGTGGGAAGCTGGATTCGCATGCGCACGTCGGTGGTGGAGGCGACCTGCGCGTGAGCCAGGGTGGCTGCAGTAAGGGCGACGAAGATGAGGTGGCGATGCAGGATCGAAATCGACATCAGAATCGGTACCCCGTGGCAATCCCAATGACATCACCGCTATTGGTTGCACCATTTACCGGTGAACTCTGCAGATGGCGATACTCAAGCGAGAACAGAAGATAGGCGCTTGGGCTGAAGATGACATTTGCAACGTAGGTGCGGTTACGCGCGAGGTTGAGATACACCGCGGAAGAAGCGCCCGCATATGGCCTGAGCTGTCCGGCAGGAACCTGATCGGTTCCGAAGGCGGCATTGAATTCCAGGCGCTCGTTGACGCGCTGCTTGAGTTGCGCCCAGCCACCTGTGGAGTCCAGGGTACGATAGTAGAAATGACCGGGCTCATCCGGATCCGGTCTGACGAGGTAATCCTTGTAGGCACCGCCGCCCAATCCGCCGAGCGCCTGCCCGTGGTAGAAACTCCCGCTGAGTTCGGTGTGAGATGTGAAGGGAATTCGATAGTCGAGCGTTCCCGCCCACGAGTCGAAATTGAAGCTGAAGATGCGGTGGGGAGCGAAAAGGCCTCCAACACCCAATTGCAGGCCTCCCTGTTCCGAGTTGCCGAGGAAAGCGACACGGCCTTCGACGCCCGGCCAGCGACTGAGCTGTGCGGTCGTCGGCGTGACCAGGGAGGAGGACGACGTGGAGAAACTGTAGATCGGCGGAGCATCTGAGGAAGCGATCATCGCAGCCTGCATGCGAAGCCGCTGTGCCGGCGAGAGAGGCAGGTCTGCAGTCATTCCCCCCTGAGGATTCCAGGTCCAGAGGTTGCCCGACCATGCAAGCGCCGGAAGGGCGACGGCGGTCAAGGACGTTGGGCTATTGGGCGCCACGATGGCGTGGTCGAGGGAGAAGAAGGCATCCCCGTGATCCCAGCGCAGGTTTGCATGTGCCGTACGGAGGCGCATGATCCCTCCGGACGCGCCATAACCGGATGCCGACAAGTCGCCCGCGAAATCCACCCTGACGTCGGCATCGCTGTGGGCGTTAAATAGCTGCGGTCCTCGTGCGTCAAGTCCCAATACAGTCTGGGCGAGCGTGGCACCAGTGGTGCCTCTGCCAGAGAGAACGATCGTTGGTGTTGCGGGGATGTCGACCTGCCTGGTATTGACGAAGCCATTGAGCAGGACGAGGCCGTTGAGCTTAACGGGGAATTTCGAGTCGCTTTCGACCTTTGTCTGTTCATGAGTGGCGATCTGTGCTTCCTGCATGGATTGCTGCTCGCGAATCTCATTTACGGCAGCGGCAAGCTGGGTGGACGACGAAGAGGAAGCCTCGGACGAGGCCAACTGCCTTTGCAGCTCGGTGAGCTGGCCACGAATCTCCCGCAACTGGCGCTGTGACTCTTCAAGTTGTGCTTGCGTTCGAGTCATGGCGTCGGTGAGCTGTTGCAGCTGCTGACGAAGAACCTCGTCGCGTGCTTGCTGAGTGTGCGCAGGAGGTCCGGCAATGCACAAGATTCCAACAATGCAGAGGATTCTGCACCCCACGACGAAGAGGACGGCTGGTTCGCGACATGTGCAAGGCTGTTTCATCCGGCTGCCCACCTTTTATTGGCGCCTTCAGGCGCGGTTTGTTGAACGATACCTCGAGCAATCGTCATTCGAAAGATCGTCTGACCCGGGCATGTTGCAACAAGAACGACCTCTCCGCCATGCTCGGCGGCGATGCAATGCGCCAATGTCAGCCCGAGGCCTGATCCCTTCTGCTTCCCTTCACTGACGAACGGCTGGAAGAGACTGTTGCGGATGCTCTCAGGCACGCCCGGGCCATTGTCTTCGACCTCAAGCGCAATAAAACCATCCAGGACTTCCAGCCGGGCCTCGACACGGCCGCAACCGTTGCACCCGTGTGCTGACTGGCATCCATTGAGGAGCAGGTTGTAGATTGCGCGCTCAATCTGCTTGCCGTCAACGAGGGCGGCCGTTTCGGAAGAGTCACACTGATTCGTAACGAGAGTGACGCCGATCGCGTCGGGGTGAGCATGAACCAACGTCATTGCGCGTTCAAGCAGAGTCGATACGAGCTCGTGCGACCGGCGAATCGCAGCCCCGGTTCTGCTGAAGATCAGCATGGATTCGATAAGCTCAGTGGTTCCATGAACGGCTGTCCGTATGTCCATGAGGATCTCATTGCGCTCGGACTCGGAAAGCGGGGAGGACGCGAGAAACTCCGAATTGGCATATACGCTTGCCAGATAGTGCCGCAGGTCATGTGAAACGGAACTCGCCATGCGTCCGATGGTGGCAAGGCGCTCGGCTTCGAGCAGGGCCTGGTTTGCGTGGAGGATCTCGTTGCGCATGGCTGCAAAAGCGAGACTGAGTTCCTGCACCTCCCGAGTGCCCTTGTTTGGCAAAAGGTGCGCGCTGTCGCCTGAGCCGAAGGCACGGACTCCGGTCGCCAGATCTTCGAGAGGGCCAGTCACTAATCGGGACAAGGCGACCATCAGCGCGGTTCCGAAGATCAGAGCGAGGAAGCCTGCGAAAAGGACGAGCCGATCAATCTGGCGAATCGACTGCTCTGCCTGTGCAAAGGACTTGAGCAGGATCAGCTGGAGGGGCGCGGTCGCGCCGGTTGAAAGATCGCCAGTCGAGGCAAGGAACCGTTCGCTTCTCAGTTC
>Ga0335082_10010363_pt1 | contig 10112 bp, 8 predicted proteins | sample Lox_Sample_41_FD_206718 | JGI IMG/M metagenome (GOLD analysis project Ga0335082, IMG submission 206718) | Soil microbial communities from Loxahatchee National Wildlife Refuge, Florida, United States - Lox_Sample_4.1 | ecosystem: Environmental > Terrestrial > Soil > Wetlands | place: USA: Florida...
CTCGAAGAGGCCGGGTTTGGCCCGGTCGGCGCCGGTGAACGCCCCGCGCTCGTGGCCGAAGAGCTCGCTCTGGAGCAGCTCCTCCTGCAGCGCGGCGCAGTCGACCACCACGAAGGGCCGGCTCCGCCGGGGGCTGCGGGCGTGGAGCATCCGGGCCGCCAGCTCCTTGCCGGTGCCGGTCTCGCCGCAGACGAGCACCGTGGAGTCGCTCGCCGCCACCCGCTCGATCAGGGCCAGCGCCTCGCGGAACGCGCTGCTCGCTCCGACGAAGAAGACCGCCGGGTCGGGCGGAGTCAGCCCGCGCTCCAGCAGGGTCGCGCGCTGGTGCAGGGCGCGGCGCTCGAGCGCCCGCTGGATGCGCACCTCGAGCTCGTCGAGCGGGCAGGGCTTGGCCACGTAGTCGAAGGCGCCCATGCGGATCGACTGGATGGCGGTGTCGAACGAGCCGTGGCCGGTCAGCATGATGACCTCGGACCCGGGGCTCTTCTCCCGGATGGCCCGCAGGACCTGCAGGCCGTCCTGGTCGGGCAGCTGAAGGTCGAGCAGCACCACTGGGGGCTCGAGCCTGGCCGCGGCCTGGACGGCCTCCTCTCCGGAACCCGCGGCGGCGATCCCGAAGCCCAGGCGCTCGAGCTCGCCGGCCATCACCTGGCGGAAGGTCGCGTCGTCGTCGACGATGAGCAGCGTCGGGCTCTCCTTCACGGGACGACCCTCAGGGGGGCGGCGCGTCCGGCCGGGGGCAGCACGACCTCGAAGGTGGACCCCCGCCCGGGCGTGCTGCGGACCTCGATGTCGCCGCCCCAGTGGCGGACGAAGTCGAGGGACAGGAAGAGCCCGAGCCCGGTCCCGCCCGGCCGGGCGCTGAAGAACGGCTCGAAGATCCGCTTCTGGACCTCCGGTGCGATGCCGCATCCATCGTCCGCGACGCGGATGCGGACGGGATCGTCCCCCGAGGCCCCGAGGACGACCCGGCCGCCCTTGCCGCAGGCCTGGACGGCGTTCAGAGACAGGTTGAGCAGGACCTGCTGCAGCTCCGCTTCGTTGACCCGCACGCGGAGGCGGCCCTCGACCGGATCCACCTCCACCGCCACCGCGTGGGCCCGGGCCGTGGGCTCGATGAGCTGGGCGACGGCGGCCAGGATCGGTCCGAGGTCCACGAGCTCCCCGGGCGATCCCTGGCCCCGTGAGAGGCGCAGGAAGTGCTGGGTGATGCCCCGGCACCGGAGGAGCTGCTCGCGGGCGACCGTCGCGCTGTCTTCGACGCGACGCCAGCCCGCCGCGTCGTCCGTGTCCCCCGCCCGCGCCGTGCGCTGGATCCCCTCGACGCAGGCGAGCACCGTGGCGAGCGGCGTGTTGAGCTCGTGCGAGAAGCCCGAGGCCAGCATCCCCAGGGAGGCGAGCCGGTGGGACTCGGCCAGGCGGGCCTCCGCCGCCCGGCGCTCGGAGATGTCGCGCCAGACCTCGACGACCTGGGCGACGGCGCCGGTGGGCCGGCGGATCGGCGACGCGTGCACCTCCTCCCAGACGGTCTCGCCCTCGCCGGTCCGGCGCTCGCAGATCCGGACCTGGCGCTCTCCCAGCTGCAGGCACGCCTGGGTGGGGCAGAACCCGGTGCCGCACATGCCGGTGGCCGGGTCCCGGCAGGACGCGCCGAGCACCTCGTCGCGGTTCCTTCCCCGTCGGCGCAGGAAAGCGTCGTTGGCGGCGACGACGCGACGCTCGGCGTCCAGGACCACGATGCCGTCGTCGATGCTGTTGATGACGGTCTCCAGCTGCTCGCGCTGGTGGCGGACGTCGCTGAGGAGCCCGGTCATGGTGTCGGCCATGTCGTTGAACTCGCGGCCTAGCCAGGCGAGGGTGTCGGTGCCGCTGACCGGGACCCGCCGCTGGAGGTCGCCTCCGGCGATCAGGCGGGCCGTGCTCTCGAAGCGCTGGAGCCGGCGCACGACCGAGACCCGGACGACGCCGGCGATCGCCACCACGAGGAGGAGGGCCAGAGCGGCGCTCCCGGCGGTCGTCCAGCGCAGGTCCCGGTTCATGGTCGCCCGGATCTCCCCCGCGTCGATGTCGACGATGAGGATGCCGTTGATGCGGTGCTGCGGGTCGTGACACCGGAAGCAGGCCTCGCGGTTGCGCACCGGGATCACGGTCCGCAGGAGCGTCGCATCTCCGGTCTCGATGACCCGGCTCGAGGTCCGCTGCTCGGGGGGATAGCGGTGGCAGGCCTGGCAGGTCGGCGAGGCCAGGGTCAGGTCGACGTGCTGGCCCGGCGGCGCGCTCGCGTACCGCAGCTGCCCCTGCCGGTCGAGCAGCATGACTCTCTCGACCTGCCGCTCCTTCCCGAAGGTCTGGATCATGCGCTCGATCAAGGTGCGGTCGTTCTCCAGCATCTGGTGCTCGAGTCCCGCCCGGATGAGCTCTCCCTGGGTGAGCGCCGTCGCCCGGGCCCCCGCGAGGAGGGTGTTGAAGTGGTGGATCGAGTAGAGGTAGGTGCCGGCGGCGCAGGCGATCGCGACGGCCGTCGTGACCCCGACGGCCAGTCCACCGGTCATGCCCGCCAGGCGGATCCTCATGCGGTTCTCGAGGGCCTCGGCGAAGAGGCGGCTCCGCGCCGGGATGGCACCGGGAGTCCTGGCCCGCATACTGCACGGCTCGTCGCGAGCCGTCAACACCTGACGATTTGTCAGCCCGGCCCGCCAATCTGGCAGGCGCGCGGCGGCGATTCCGCCGCCCGGCCTCCTAACGGGAGCATTTCCGCCCGCTCGGGGCCGGCGCGAGCGTGGCACATCGCGTGCAACGCTCGCTCCTCCGGATGGACTCAAGGAGGTCGGGTCATGGTGATGTTCGCGACGATCCTGATCATGAGCCTGGTCGCGGTCGCGGTGTCCGCGGCGGCGTTCGCGGCGGCGACCCGGAGCGAGGCCCCGCCGGCGGCCCGACCCGAGCGCAGAGTCGTCCTCGAGCGGCCCCGGTTCTTCGCCAGCGCCGCGAGAGAAGGGGCCGACAGGCCGGTGGTTCCCGTCGAGGTCTTGCTCAGCCACATCGAGCGGCACGTGCGCCTCGAGCAGGCCGCCGCCGAGGCCTACCTCGACCTGCCCACCCGGGACGCCCTGCACTCCCGCACCGAGTCGCCCCTCCTCAACTAGAGAGCCCGGACCATGACCGGCGTCCAGCCCGATCTCGTGAGGGGCCTCTCCGAGGAGGAGACGGTCGGGTTCCTGTCCCTCGGGGTCCCGAATCGTCTGGCCAGCGGCCAGATCCTGTTCCGCCTGGGGCTCGAGGCCGACAAGGCGTACCTGGTGATGCGCGGCCGGATCGCGCTGACCCTTCCCATCCAGATCCGCGGCGGGGAGGAGGAGGTGGTGGTGGAGGAGAAGCTGCCCGGCGAGACCGTGGGGTGGTCGGGTCTCGTTCCTCCCCACCGGTTCACGCTGAACGCCGGCGCGGCGATCGACAGCGAGTTGCTCGCCTTCTCGCGGGCCTCGGTCCTCGACCACTTCGCGGCCCATCCCGCGGTCGGCCACACGGTGACCCGGAACCTCGCCGCGGTCATCGGCCGCCGGCTCCAGGTCTTCCAGACGATGTGGATGCGCGAGGTCCAGCGCGTCGTCGAGCAGCGCTACTCCTGACCGATGGAAGCCGCCGCATGAGACGAGCCGCTTTCGTCGGCGTCCTGCTCGCGATTACGTCGGCCAGGGGAGGGCTCGTCGCGGCCGACCGAGGGACGCCTCCGCCGGTCGGAACCCCGGCCGCCTCCGAGCGCCTCGAGATCCCCCCTCCGCCCTTCTCGGAGGGCATCTTCCCCTGCTCGGCCTGCCACGCGGACCTGAAGGTGAACCGCACCCGCCGCCCGCTCACCCAGATGCACGACGACGTCCAGCTCCGCCACGACGAGCAGCACCGCTGGTGCCTCGACTGCCACGACGCCACCGATCGCGACCGGCTGCACCTGGCGAGCGGCGAGCGGATCCCGTTCGAGCAGTCGTACCTTCTCTGCGGCCAGTGCCACGGCGAGAAGCTGCGGGACTGGAGGGCGGGAGTCCACGGGCGCCGCACCGGCAGCTGGAGCGGGCAGAAGAGCTACCTGCTCTGCGCGCACTGCCACAACCCCCATCAGCCCCGCTTCCGCTCGCTCGCTCCCAAGCCGGCGCCGGCGCGGCCAGAGAGGCCGAAGGAGACGATCGGAGGGCTCCCTTGACGCAGGACGCAGAAGGCGCGGGATCCCCATCGCGCCGCGAGTTCGTCTCCTGCGCCGCGGCCGCCGCGGCGGGCTTCCTCCTGACCGCGTGCGGCCCGAGGCGGCTCGTCGAGATGCCGAAGGAGAGGCTGCACCAGGCGCTTCGCGAGCTCGAGCGGGAGTACTCCTCGACCTACGGCACCGCAGTGACGGTGGCCGACACCCCGGCCCTTCCGGGGGTCCAGTTCGCCTACGCCCTCGACCTCTCCCGCTGCATCGGGTGCCGCCGCTGCGTGTACGCCTGCGTGGAGGAGAACAACCAGTCCCGGGACCCGCAGATCCACTGGATCCGTGTTCACGCGATGGAGAAGGCGAAGGGGGTGGACTTCTCGCACTCCGACCCCTACTACGACCCGAAGGAGGTCCCGGAGGAGGGTCGTTTCTACGTCCCCGTGGCCTGCCAGCAATGTGAGAACCCGCCGTGCGTGAAGGTGTGTCCGGTAGGGGCGACCTGGAAGGAGGAGGACGGCATCGTCGTGATCGACTACGACTGGTGCATCGGGTGCCGGTACTGCATGGCGGCGTGTCCCTACGGCGCCCGGCACTTCAACTGGGCGGAGCCCACGATCCCGAAGGGCGAGCTCAACCCGAGCACCCACTACCTGGGCAACCGCCCGCGCCGCAAGGGGGTGGTGGAGAAGTGCACGTTCTGCATCCAGCGCACCCGAGCCGGCCGCTACCCCGCCTGCGTGGAGGTCTGCCCGGTGGGGGCCCGGAAGTTCGGCAACCTCCTCGACCCCGACGGCGAGATCCGCTACATCATCGAGAGGAAGCGCATCCTCGTCCTCAAGGAGGACCTGAACACCGTGCCCCGCTTCTTCTACTTCTACGCCACGTGAGGCCCCGGTGAGGACGGCGCGTCTCTTCGCCAGCTTCACCACGGGGAGCCTGCGGCGGGTCCTCCGCGGGAACGCGACCTACTGGGCCTGGATCGCGGCCCTCGTCGTGCTGATCGTCTCCGGCGCCTTTGCGTACGCCCACCAGGTGCGGGCGGGCCTCGGCGTCACCGCGATGAGGGACCAGGTGAGCTGGGGCTTCTACATCGGCAACTTCACCTTCCTCGTCGGGGTGGCCGCCGCCGCGGTGGTCCTCGTGATCCCCGCCTACGTCTACGACTGGAAGCCCATCCGCCAGATCGTGGTCTACGGCGAGCTCCTGGCGGTGAGCGCCATCGTCATGTGCCTGCTCTTCGTCTTCGTGGACATCGGCCGCCCCGAACGGTTCTGGCACCTGCTCCCGCTCCTCGGGCACCTGAACTTCCCGACCTCGCTCCTGGCCTGGGACGTCCTGGTGCTGAACGTCTACTTCGTCCTGAATTTCGCGGTGGTCACCCACATCCTCTACCGCGCCTTCACCGGCCGCCCGTACATCAAGGGCGTCGTCGTCCCCCTGGTGCTCCTCTCGATACCGATGGCCGTCGGCATTCACACCGTGACCGCGTTCCTCTACAACGGCCTCGCCGCGCGGCCGTACTGGAACGCGTCCATCCTCGCCCCGCAGTTTCTCGCCTCCGCCTTCTGCTCGGGCCCGGCGATCCTGCTCATCCTCCTCCAGGTGCTGCGGCGCTTCACGCGCTTCGAGATCGACGACGAGGCCATCTGGAAGATCGCCGAGCTGATGGCCTACGCGATGTTCTTCAACCTCTTCCTGCACGGGGTGGAGGCCTTCAAGGAGTACTACTCCGGCACCGAGCACCTGCTGTACACCCGCTACTGGTACCAGGGCCTGGGAGCGCACCGTACGCTCGTCCCCTACGCCTGGTCGGCGGTGGCGCTGAACGTGACCGCCTTCGCCCTGTTCATCGTCCCCGCCGCGCGACGTCACTGGGTCACGCTCAACCTGGGCTGCCTCGCGATCTACGCGGGCGTCTACATCGAGAAGGGGATGGGCCTCATCATCCCCGGGCTGACCCCGGACGCCCTCGGGGAGATCTACGAGTACTACCCGACCCTGGTCGAGCTGCGGGTGGCGGCGGGGGTCTTCGCGGTCGGCTTCCTGGTGTTCACGCTCATGCTCAAGGTGGCGGTGCCCATCGCGCTCGGGGAGTTCCGATTGGACCGCGGGGCGGAGGGCGAGGACCTCGATCGACTATCGTTCGCGGCGGGCCGGGCCACGGGACCGGCGTGAGTCGCGGGACCGGTGGGCGGCCCGGCCCTGGAGGCCGCGGCCGGGGCGTCCGGCTGGGGTCACTCGCTCTCTCACTCCTCCAGGAGACGCCCTCCGAATGCCGGCCTCGCCGCGAGCGACACATGAAAGGCGAACGCAGCGACGGCGGCGAGGAGAGACAGCCCGAGCAACGCGTGGCCGGCGTACCAGACACCAAAGTCGATGGCGATCGGCATGCGCTGGAGCGCGAAGAAGAAGAGGAGCGCCGCCGCCTGAGCGAGAAGGCCGAACCGGGTGAGCGTCCCCACGGAAGCGACCCAGATCAGCGCGAGGAAAGCCGCCTCGACGGGCACGTTGTTCGTGCGGTACCACCAGAGGTTGAAGAAGATCTCCGTGACGAGGAGGAGAGCGATCGCAATCCCGTCCTTGCGGGTCACGATCCGGTAGAGGGCGAGGAGGAACAGGGCGATCAAGGCCATATGGATGGCCTCGCCGAGAAGGCGGAGGAGGTCTCCCACGACCAGGCGCAAGCCGCTCAGCGTCTCGACACCGCTCGAGAACGCAGCGAGGGGCGGCGCTCCGAGCTCCGCGAGCACGTAGTAGCTGAGATGCCACAGAAGCCCCATGAGGGTCCCGCCGAGAGCGCCGATCAGGATGTCGCGTCCGACGAGAGGGTCCTGCAGGCGGCCCGACAGGAGGCGGCTCCAGGAGATCAGCATCTGCGGCCAGCGGCGTCGCGCGTAAGGCTCGAGGGCCACGTAGAAGAGGCAGACTCTGGCGGCCTCCCAGAGCTCTGCTGCCAGCGGCCCCTCGAGGACCCTCGACTCCGCGAGCGGCGACGGCAGGTGATGTCCCGACAGCAAGCGGCCGAGCACCCGGACCACGAAGAAGACGGTGGCGATCCGGAACGCTCCCGCGGTATCGCTCCTCCCGAGCCGCACGTTGCGGCGAGCCAGGATCCCTCCCGCCACGATCAGGAACAGATTGCCGAGGGGGATCATGCCCCACCAGCCGAAGAGCCGGTGGAAGAGCGGGAACCAGGAGGCCGGCGTCCGGTCCTCGGGTACGTCCCAAGCCCAAACGACGCGGAAGTCGGCAGGATGGCCGCGGAAGGCTGCGACCTCGACGCGAGCCGCGCGGCCATGACGCTCGGGTTCCCGGACCTCCCAGGCGGCGCGGCTCTCCGAAGGCACGGGAGGCGTCCACCGGGGCTCGCTGGGCACGAGGTCCACGGGATCGAGCCCCGCCTCGGCGAGGAGCCGCGTCCAGTCGGGTGGTGGCGCCCCGCCCTTCGTGTCGTCGAACTCGGGGGGCACGACGGAGAAGCGCACCAGCCGACCCTCCGCTCCCAGGACGACCCTGACCATGCCCGGCTCCCGCAGCGGCGGGTCGTCTCGCCGCACTGTTCCCGAGCGAGGCTCGAGGTACCTCGGGCTCTGCCGGTACACGAAGCAGATGGGCGCCCCGCAGTAGCCCGCGGCGTCGAGGCTCGACTCGAACCAGCGCGCCCAGTCCACGGGCCCTTCGACGACACCGGCTTGCCTCACGATGTGCCGGGCTCTCTCCTCCATCACCTCCGGCGGCTTCTCGAATGATGCGTGCCGGAAGAGTGCCGTCTCCCTGCCGAGGAGGCCGACGGCGACGAGCCCGAGCACCAGGAGGGAGAGGCACGTCCAGGCGACCCCGAGCGGCAGCACGCCGGCTTCGCCGGCGGCCGCGACCATCCCCGGGGAGGGTGTGATCCCCGCGGCGAGCGCCGCCGCCAGCGGATCGCCGCCGGGTAGCTGTGCCGCCACCGAAAGAGCCGTCGCCGGTCGAGCCGAGGGGTCCTTCTCCAGGCAGCGTAGGATGACGTGCTCGATCGCCGGATCGAGATCCGTCACGTGGCTCGAAGGAGGGGGCGGCGCGGCGGATTCGTGGAGCCGCGCGAGATCGGCCGGCGTCTTTCCCGGGAAGGCCGGCCTTCCCGTGAAGATCTCGTAGAGGACCAGGCCGAGGGAGTAGACGTCGCTTCGGATCGACACCTCCCTGCCCGCGAACTGCTCGGGGGGCATGTAGGCCGGCGTGCCGGCGCCCGCGCCGCTGCGGATCCTCTCGGCCAGGTCTGCGATCCCGAAGTCGGTGAGCCGTACCCTCCCCCGGCCGTCGATCATCACGTTCGCGGGCTTCAGGTCGCGGTGCAGCACGCCTTTCTCGTGGGCGGCGGCCAGTCCCGCGCAGAGCTGCCGCGCGATCTCGAGCCCCTTGTCCGCCGGTAGCCTCCCGATGCGCCGGAGCAGCGATGCCAGATCCTCTCCGTCCACGTACTCCATCGAGAGGAAGTGATGCCCGTCGGCCTCGCCGAGGTCGTGGACCCGGCACACGTTCGGGTGGCTGACCTCCCGTGCGATCCGCACTTCGTCGTAGAAGCGGGCCAGCCGCCCCGGATCGCCCGCAACCGAAGGCGGTAGGAACTTCAGCGCCACCGGCTGGCGCAGCTTCAGGTCGTCGGCCCGATACACCTCCCCCATGCCGCCCCTGCCCAGGAGCCCGACGATGCGGTACCGTCCGGCGAGCACAACGCCGGGCGGCAAACGCCCGTCGATGGGCCCGAACGTCGAACCCTTCGTCTGAGTGGCGGTCGGCGACTCTTCCGTCTCCATCTGCTCAGGCAGACGCTGACTTTGCCGGCCGTGGGGGACCAAGTCAAGGGACCGCTCGGGGAGATTGGCCGGGGAAGGCCCCGACGGGCGGCGAGCCGGGCGTGACCGCCCGACCCGGCCGCCGTGGACGTGTCGGCTACTTGGAGGCCGGCGCCTTGACCTTGTTCGCCTCGACCGAGACCTGCACCTTCACCTCGTCACCGACGAGGACGCCGCCCTGGTCGAGGGTCTTGTTCCAGTTGATCCCGTACTCCTTGCGGTCGAGGGTGGTCGAGGTCTCGAACCCGATCTTCTCGTTGCCCCACGGGTCCTTCGCCTCGCCGAGAAGGGTCACCGGGAGGGTGATCGACTTCGTGACCCCGCGCATGGTGAGGTTGCCCGTCACCTGGAAGGCGTCCTTGCCGGCGGCCTTCACCGACGTGCTCTTGAAGGTGATCGTCGGGTGGGTCGCCACGTCGAAGAAGTCGGGGGACTTCAGGTGCTCGTCGCGCTTGGGCTCGCCGGTGGAGATGCTGGCGGCCTGGATCGTGAACTCCACCGAGGAGTTCTCGGGCTTCGCGCGGTCGATCTGGACCACTCCCGCGAAGTCCTGGAACTTGCCGCCCACCATGGTCACGATGTGGCGGACCTGGAAGCCGACCGTCGTGTGCGCCTTGTCGAACGTGTAGCTCTCGGCGGCGACGGCCGGGGAAGCGACGGCCAGGGCCGTGGCGAGCACCGCCGCGTGGCGCGGGCTCGGGGCGGGGAGGGGGAAACGGATCTTCATCGTGACATCTCCTTGCTCAGTTCACTCTGGTCCTTCTCGGCGGTCGGTTTCGTGGTCGCGGCGGAAGCGGCGGTTGCGCGCACGGCGTCGAGCAGCAGGATGAGCTCCGTCGTGCGCGCGTCGTCGAGGGACGCGAAGAGGCCGCGGGCGGCCTCGGCGAGGGGGTGGTCGATTCCGGCGAGGAGCCGCCGGGCCGACGCGGTGGCGTGGCAGAGGACCTGACGACGGTCCTCCGGGCAGCGGACGCGGCGGACGAGGCGCCTCGCCTCCAGGCGATCGACGAGGCGCGTGACGCCGGGGCTGTGCTCGATCATGCGCGCCGCGAGGTCCAGGGTGGGGAGGCCCGCGTCGCCGGCTCCGC
>Ga0335082_10010364_pt1 | contig 10112 bp, 8 predicted proteins | sample Lox_Sample_41_FD_206718 | JGI IMG/M metagenome (GOLD analysis project Ga0335082, IMG submission 206718) | Soil microbial communities from Loxahatchee National Wildlife Refuge, Florida, United States - Lox_Sample_4.1 | ecosystem: Environmental > Terrestrial > Soil > Wetlands | place: USA: Florida...
TCATCTTCTGGCGAAACGGTTACCTCCGTGACATGTCCAGCAATCTCGATCTGGGTCAGAATAATCAGCAATGAGACATGGGCGCTTATTGTCAGTCCTGCTGTGGGCTGTCGTGGTGCCAAGCCTCGTCCAAGCCCGGCAATTAGCGCTGGTCGCCGATACTGGCAACGCCACCGCCAACGTGGCCTCCACCGAGTTGGTGAAAATCTTCAACGCGCACACCCGCACCTGGCCGGATGGCCGCCCCATCACCATCGTTTTGCGCGACCCATCGTCCGCCGACATGCAACTGGTCCTGCGTAAGTTGTTCAACATGTCGCCGGACCAGGCACGGTCCTTCATCCAAGCCCACAAGGGCGCCATCGTAGTCGCCGATTCCGACGACGCCGTGATTCATTTTGTCTCGACCACTCGCGGCGCCGTGGGTGTGATCGATCTGTATTCGCTTACCAAAGATGTGAACGTCTTGAAAATCGACGGCAAATTGCCCGTCGAACAAGGCTATCTACTAAGGGGGAATTAGCTATGGCCCGCACGCACTTGATCTCGAAAACTGCGATCCGCATTGCAACTCTCGTTCTCGCAGCCTTCACCCTGCTGATCGCAGCCGGGGTTGTCTCCGCTCAGGAATCCAAAGTGGCGCCTGATGCTCCAACGGCTACCCTGCCGCTCACTTCCAAGTCTCCCGAGGCACAGCGCCTGGTGATAGAGGCCATGCGCGTGGATCTCGACTTGGTGGAGCAGGAGCAGTGCGACGTCATGCTCCGCCAGGCCATCAAACTCGATCCCGATTTCGCCATGGCTCATGAACTCCTGGCCCAGAACAGCCTGGATCCCGCCGAGCAAGTTGTCGAGAACGGCAAAGCCTGGGCGCTCCGAGGCCACGCCTCGCCCTCTGAGCGGCTGCTGATCGAGTGGTGGCAGGACGCCACTGACCACAAACTGATCTCCGCCATCACCAAAATGAATGACGTGCTCAGCCAGTATCCCCGCGACAAATGGGTGGTGTTCATGGCCACCAATTGGCTGATTGCCCAGACCCAGTTCGAGCGCGCTATCGCCGTCTACGAGCGCTCAGGCATCACCGATTCCCCGGGCCTGCTGAACAATCTCGGCTACACCTATGCCTACATGCGCGAGTTCGACAAAGCCTTCCCGCTGATGGACAAGTACGTCGCCGCCCTGCCCAAGGACGCCAACCCCGAGGACTCCTATGCCGAAATCCTCCGCATGGCAGGCAGCTTCACCAAGTCACTCGATCACTATCGCGCCGCGCTGGCCATCGATCCCCAGTTCTATTCCTCGCAATTCGGCATCGCCGACACTTACTCGCTGATGGGCGACCAGGTCCGCGCCCGCCAGGAATACGAAATCGCATTTCAAAAGTTCCCCTTACCCGAACTGCACCTGGTGCAATGGCAGACCCGCGAAGCCGAGACCTACATCCGCGAGGGCGATCTTAAAGGCGCCGACCATGCTTTCCAAAGCATCGCCGACTACGCCCACTCCAAGCACATGAGCCAGGTCGAGGCCGACACCTACCGCCAGATGGCGATGTACCAGCCGGATCCAAAACAAGCCCTGGAGTTCATCAGCAAGGCGGAAGCTGCCCTCAAGGAAGGCAAAAACTCCATGCAGGCTGCCATTCACCAGGAGCAGGCCCAGATCCTGCGCGCGCACATCGAAATCGCACTCAAGACCAGCAATCACCAGGCCGTACACACTCTGCTGGTCCGCTTGTCTGAGATGTCCGCCACGTCCAACGACCATTTGATCGATAGCGCGTATCAGGGCGCCGCCGGTGCGGTAGCTTTTTCCCAGCACAAGTACGATGAAGCTATCTCGCATCTGGAAGAGGACAAGAACAATCCGCTGTCGTTGAAGCTGCTGGCCGCGGCCTACCAGAAGATCGGCTACAGCGCCGGAGCCAAGCGCACCAGCGACACTCTGGCCAACCTGAACGATGCCTCCCTGGAGCAGGCGATGGTGGTCCCCACCTTCCGCAAGTGCTACGAAGACCCGTCGTGCAGCAGCAACGGCGTGAAGCCCGTCTCGTTGAAGAAGTAGAGTTCTGCCGGGTGCCGGGGCGCGCCGAGAGTGCTCGAAGAAAAACCCTCCCGTTATTTTGGGAGGGTTTTGTTTTTGACTTCTGGGCGATCAACTAAGATGGACGGAAGAAACGCAGGATCTCATGGATGACTGCCCAAGCTAGTGCAGGGGCCGGTAGATCGCCGCTGGGTGAGCGAGGATGCCCCGTGGGGCCGCCGGCGTGCTGAACCTGATGAGGAACGTATATAATCGCGCTCATGGCCGACCGTGTGATCCACATCTCGGAAGCAGAAGCCGCCAGCAACTTCGCTGACGTGCTGGCACGAGTGCGCGCGGGTGCGGAAGTGGTGATCGAGAGCGAAGGCGGCAAATTGCCTGTGGCGGTGATTCATGCGCCTGCGCCGCCGCGCCGCACCATCTCGGAGTGCATCGCACTCTTGCCCGAGGACTCGACCGCGGTCATGGACGCTGACTTCGCGAAGGACGTAGAAGCAGCCATCGCGAGCCACCGCGAAGCGCTCACACCGCCGGCATGGGACTGATCCTTGATTCCAGCGTTCTGATCGCCGCCGAGCGGCAGGGACAAACTGCGCGCCAGATGCTTGTCGCTATCCCCCGCAGCTGGGCGGGCACCGAGATCGCCCTGTCGGTGGTCACTCTCATCGAACTGGCCCACGGTGCGGCCCGCGCCGGCACCGCTGAGCGCAAGGCGAAGCGGCAGCAGTTTATCCAGGAACTACTCACGGCGCTGCCCATTCATCCGGTCACGGTGGCAGTGGCTCTTCGCGTCGGTCAGATCGACGGCGAGAACCAAGCCAAGGGAGTGCGCCTTCCGCTGGCTGATCTGCTGATCGGGGTGACGGCCTCGGAACTTGGCTATCAGGTGGCAACTGGGAATCTGCGCCACTTCCAGATGATCCCCGGCGTCTCGGTCGTGCAGTTCTAGCTCGGAAAAACTGGTTCCGGATTGGAGCGGAAAACCGGTGACGGGTCTGTCCCCGGGTTATTAATGCTACGAAGACCCATCGTGCAGCAGCAACGGCGTGAAGCCAGTCTCGTTGAAGAAGTAGGAATTGTCGGTCCGATAATCAACGCCCAGCCGATTGGCTGGGCGTTTCTCGTTTCACGCGGACCGGCGTCACATTTGCGGTCTTTCTGCAACATTTTTCACTCTCAACAATACATACGAAATCTGGTAGTATTGCTGCCGCGGCGTAAGAATTCTGCGCAGGTAGTTCGGTCCATTCTCACTCACCCGGTCGCTCGAGCAAGCTCCCCAGACTTTGGGCATGATGTGGATCACCTCAAATAAACCCAGTTCTTGGGAAAGGAAAAAACATGCAACGGAGTATCAAGGTTCTGGCTATTATGGCGGGCGCAACTCTTCTGTGCCTGACGCTAGCGTCCACCGTGCAAGCTCAAAACGCGGGAACGATCGTCACTCCCGCCTCCAGCATCCAGCGCCCCGAGGACCTCGGCCTGCGGGCACACACCAACTTCCACATTTTCGTTCCCAATGTCGTTCCCGGTGTGCGGAACGATTCTTCGGTGCCGCCTCCGAATGCCGAAACCCCGGCTTCTCTGGCTTGTGTTTATAAACTCGTCACGCAAGTGTCCGGCTGCCCCATCCACGGCACTACGCTGAACCCCACCGGTGGCTTTGGCGCCGTCGCCATCGTGGATGCGTTCGACAATCCCTTCGCCGAACAGGACCTGGCTGCCTATTCCACCCAGTTCGGATTGCCATCCTGCACCAAAGCGAATGGCTGCTTCCAGCAGGTCTATGCCAATGGCACGCAACCCCGGAATGATCCGGGTGGCTGGAGCCTGGAAATCGCTCTGGACATTGAAATGGCCCATGCCTTTGCCCCCAATGCGAAGATCATCCTGGTCGAGGCAGGCTCCAATAGCTTCGCCGACCTGTACCACGCCGAAGACGTAGCCGGACAAATGGTAGCGGCCGCGGGCGGCGGAACCGTCACCAACAGCTGGAGCGGTGGCGAATACAGCGGCGAGACTTCCGACGACTCCCACTTCAAGGTAAACAAGGTCGTTTATTTCGCTTCGACAGGAGACTCGGGAGCGCCCGAAGGATACCCGGCAGCTTCTCCGTTTGTAGTGGCGGCCGGCGGCACTTCAATCGGTCGTTCCGGCGGCAACTTCACCACCGAGACGGGATGGAGTGGCAGCGGTGGCGGGCCGAGCATCTACGAACCACGGCCAACCTATCAGAACCTTATCCAGAGCATTGTCGGCACCAAACGTGGAACACCGGACTTTTCCTTTGACGCCAACCCCGCCACGGGAGTAGCCATGTACGACCTGGACGGCGGCATCCAATGGCTCCAGATCGGCGGCACCAGCGTTTCCTCTCCTGCCTTGGCTGGGATCGTCAACGCTGCCGGACACCACGCGACCTCAACCGCACAGGAGTTAGGCGGTCTGTACCCATACGCCAAGAACCACTACACCCAGGTGTGGCGCGATATCACCTCGGGAAGCAACGGCCATCCCTGCACCACCGGCTGGGACTTCGTGACCGGTATCGGAACGCCGATCACTCTGGTTGGAAAGTAAAATCGTTCGTCTTCGGTCAGAATCAACAACGCCCAGCCAATTGGCTGGGCGTTGTTTTTCTTCCGGAGCGTTGCCGGTCAGCGTTTGTCTTTCACCACATCTCGTTCCACCACACCATCTTTGATGTGGATCACGCGGTGAGCGTACTCGGCGATATCGTGTTCGTGGGTCACCAGCACGATGGTGTTTCCCTGAGCTTGGAGGCGATCGAACACCGCCATGATTTCGTTTCCGGTCTGGGAGTCGAGGTTTCCAGTCGGTTCGTCGGCAAGAATAATGGAAGGCCGGTTTACCAGAGCGCGGGCAATGGCGACTCTCTGGCGTTGTCCGCCGGATAGTTCGTTGGGCTTGTGCATCATGCGTTCCGCCATGCCCACCGAAGCCAATGCCGCCTTCGCCCGCTCCGAACGTTCCTCCGCCGGAACGCCCGCGTAGATCAGCGGCAATTCCACGTTGTGCAGCGCCGTGGCCCGGGCCAGCAGGTTAAAGGTCTGGAATACGAATCCAATCTCCTTATTACGGATGCGCGCCAGTTCGTCGTCATCGAGTTCACTCACCAGCTGGCTATTCAGCCAGTACTGTCCTTTACTGGGCGTGTCCAGGCAGCCGATGAGGTTCATCAGCGTCGATTTGCCCGATCCTGACGGCCCCATGATGGCAACGTACTCGTTGCGTTGAATATTGAGATTCACGCCGCGCAGCGCGTGCACCTGCTGCTCCGACCCCATGTCGTAGGTTTTCCATAGATCAACCGTGCTGATCATGAACGATTCGGGAGCCACCGACACCACGGGTGGGGAAAAATTGATTACTTCAGCGGTTGCCATTCTCTTCTCCTGGTCCTCTTGGGACACTAACAGGCTCTCCGATCTGTCTTCGTACCCGGCCACGGCTCTCCATTGGACGAGCCACGGCCGCGAAAGTTATGTTTCTTCGTCTTCCTTCTTCGGGGCCGAGTTATCGATCTTCACGCTGCTTCCTGGACGCAGCGTCCGCAAGACCTTGTAGCTCCCCGTCACGATCTCGTCGCCGTCCTTAAGTCCTTTGAGAACTTCGATATCCGTGGTTCCGGCGATGCCTGATTCAACCGCCACGAACTCCGCCTTATGGTTGCGGAGCACGAAGACGCCCTGAATCTCGTCTTTCCCATTTCCATTAGATACGTTCTTGGATGGCGCAGCCGCCTCCACCGAGCCTTTTTCGCTTTTCGGAACAAGATCTTCCTGTCGCCGTACCGTCAAGGCCTGGATTGGTATGGTCAGCGCGTTAGCCCGCGTTGCTGTGGTGATTTTGGCGGTCGCGGAGAGGCCGGGTCTGAGGTCCTCGGGCGGGTCTTGAAGAGTCACCACGACCTTAAAGTCCTTCGCTTCCTGGCTGCTGCTGGCTTGCTGGGAGGTCGAAACTCCAGTCGAGCGCACCATGGCGTTGTCACCAATTTCTGTAACCACCGCTTTGAAAATCTTCTTGGGAATGGCGTCAATCGTCACTTGCGCGGGTTGACCCAGCTGCACGTTAACAATGTCAGTCTCATCCACTCTCACCTCGGCGGTGATGACGGACATGTCCGCCAGCGTCATCAGTGTGCTGCCCGGCGCATTCTGGATTCCCATGACTACAGTCTCGCCTTCCCGTACTGGCAAGTTGGTGATCACTCCGTCGTAGGGGGCCTGGTAGGTAGTTTTCTTCAGAACGTCGGTTGCGTGGGTAAGATTGGCGACGGCTTGGCTCACCCGGCGATCCGCGGAGTCCTTTTGTGCCTTGGCCTGTGCCAGCCGGGCTTCGGCTTGCGCCAGCCCCGCGACCGCCGTCTGGTGGGCCGCCTTCTGACTGTCGAAGTCGGACTTGGCGATCAGTGCGTCCTTGTACAGGCCCTGGGCGCGACTCCAGTCAAACTCGGAACGTTCGGCATCGGAACGGGCGCGGTTCAGGTCGGCTTGCGCAGTATTGCGCGCGGCGTCAGCGGCTAGGGCATCGGTGCGAGCAGCCTCCAGCGAGGCCTGCATCGCATCCATGTCTGCTCCGGCCTGTACGTTTTCCAGTTGCGCCAGCATTTGCCCCTGCTTTACGCGCTCGCCTTCCTTCACATACAACTTGATAATCTTTCCAAAAGCGTTGGCGCCAATGTTGACGTAGGTCTTCGGCCTGACCTCGCCCGACGCGCTTACGATCGCTGCCAGGTCTTGCCGCTGCACCTTGCCGGTTTGTACCGTCACCACGTTCTTGTGACTCTGATAAACGGTAAAGCCAACAATTGCGGCCAATACCACGACCGCACCTGCGCCAATCGCAATTTTCTTCCAGGTGCTCATCGCCTCCCCATTGGTTTCCCCTGAGCCGGCGCCCACCCAGGCGCTGACTTGCTACTATGGCTGATCCCGGCCCGCAGGGACGACGGGGTGCACACCTTCAGATACGACTATCCCCGCCCGAAAGTTCCCCGTGGTTGGAACGGCTGGAACTGCCAGAAATGCAGCGGATTACTCGCCAAATGTCGATTATAGCGTGCCCCGCAAACCAGAGAACAACCCGGCAATCGGCTGCGTTATCAAGTCTGGCTCCTGGAGATGGCGCGGATTCCTAAACCTCGTGGACTGAACAACTCCGCGCTGACCGGGCAGGCCCAACTCACCCTAGTTCGCCGGCTCTACTTTGATCTTAGCCATCATTCCCCCGTCTTCGTGATCGAGAATGTGGCAGTGATAAAGGAACGTTCCAACTGACTCCGGCCAGCGAAAATCCATCCGCACGATGATGTTGGGGTACGGTCCGCTGCCCGACCAGGGCTCAAGCATGGTCGTATCTTGCACCACCTGGTCGCTGACCGCCTGACCGTCTCTGCCCAGCAGCAAGTAGTGGATCTGATGCATGTGGAAGGCGTGGATCTCCTGCGACCGGTTCTCAATGATCCAATCTTCGACAGCGCCCTGCCTGGTGACAATCCGCGGTTTTTCGTTGGGATCGAATTGCTTGGGGACTTGGCCCTCGACGGTGATGAAGAACTTTGAATTCGGTAGATCTTCCGTGATATAGAGCTTCCTGCGGGCGGTGGGCTTGATGTTGGCCAGATCGGCGAAGCGCTTGCTCTTCTGCAATTCGCTGTCGCCAATCGACTTTGTTCCACCCCGGGCTTGGTCCTTTACCGAAATGTTGGCAATCGCGTGCGCCGGGCTGGGATCGCCGTCTGCCCCGGTATTAACTGGGGCAGTGAACATCACAGCATTCACGTCCGGAGTAGCTGGGCCTTGCATGACGAACTCCACCCGGCCCGCGGGGGGGATCAAAATCGCCGTGGTATCGAGGTCGGTGGACAGGGGAGTTCCGTCGACGGCCACCACGTGAAGATTTTGCGGCTGGTTGTCGTACAGAAGTTGTAGGTTAACGAAGCCCTCGCCTTCGGCATTGAGAACCCGCCAGAACTGTTTTTCTCCAGCGCCGATCTCGATGACGGGCAACGCAAGATGAGGAGGATTCACCGGGACGAAGTTGAGCGTCATGGTGCTGTCGTCCTGATCGCCGCCGTTCAGGATGTCGCGGAAAGTGAAAACCCGTTGGGTGAGGCCCGCCACTTCCGGCTTTATCTTTTCAATCCCTTCCACAATGAGCGCCCCGGAAGCGCCACCCATGATCTGTGCCTGCGTCATTCCGTGGGGATGCGGGTGATACCAATACAGCCCTGGAGGTTCATTTGCCGGGATCGTCATCTGATAGTGAAAAGGTGGATCCCCCGGATTGATCAGTGTGAAGATGACCTCATCCTGGTGGCACTTGGGAGGCACGTTCAGCCCGTGAAAATGCAGATTGGTGGAAGACGCCGTCATGGTACCGTCGCAGGCTACAGCATGATCGGCCTCATGCGGGTGCATCATGGGGATGGTTGGGAGCCCCTGAATTTCATTCTTAAGATTGAGCGATAACGTCTCGCCGGGCCGCACGCGGATGGTGGGCGCCTCGATGCCCTGGGCATAAGCGAGGCAATAGAACATCTGGCCGCTATGGGGATCCGGGTAGTTCGATACGGCGAGGTTCAGTTTTGCAGTCCCATTCTGGCTTCGCACGGAGACTGGATCGACAACGGTGCTACCGGGAGCAGGACGTTGCGGGCAGATTTGTGACCAGGACGTGGTCTGCCAAAACCCCAATACCAGCGTGATGCTGAGAACTACGTTGCGCATTTCGATTCCCGATGCCTGGGTGACTTGACGAAGGCATCCCCCGAGCCGAGGTTGGCAGAAGTGAAACACCGCGCCCATCCAACTTTTCGGAGGGGCGCGGTGGATAGCTAGTTAACCGTAACGCTCACGGCGACGGACGGAATTCCGTTCGCCACCACGACCAGCGAACTTGCTCCCGTCTCCATTCCCGCGGGCACATCGAAGTTGGTTGACACCGGGGTGGTACCGGTGGCTACGCCCATGGAGCTATGGTCATGGGTGTGAGCGTAGAAAACATGCCCGGTTGCGTTGTTGGTGATCCGAACCAGTGGGTAGTTGGTCGCCGTTTGGTACTCATCACCGAACGCGTTGGCCTGCGACAAACCGTTGAACTGGGTACCCGAGATTTTGTAAGTGCTTCCGCGGGTGACGGTCGCCGGAGAATTGGTAATGCTCGGCGCCCACGACGCCTGGTAGGTCCCAGGTGGGTTGTACAGTTCCGATCCGCCAATCAGGATTTGGCCAGTGGGAAGGACCATCAAGCTGCCACCAGCGAAGGGGCCGGCGGTCAAGGTGTGTCCATCAAACGTGTACAAGGTCCCTGATTCACCTTCCACCAGCACGTTGCCATTGGGCAACAAAGCTGCGAACGAATCGCCGGCGTCATCTCCGTTGGGAAACGTTGGGCCAACCGTCCAAGTACCTGGATCGGTCAAATTCGCCCCGGGAGTGTAAATTGCCGTGTGGGCCGGACTACCGTCTTGCGTGTAGGAACCAGTTGCGAACACAGTGCCATCGGGACGCAGAATCGCCGGACCCACCTCTCCAGGCGGGTAGTAGCAGTATTGACCGTTGGGGCCGAAGGGCAAGCAACCAAACGGAGATGGCGAATGCAGGTCAACGATTGTGCTGCCCGCGGTGACCCACTTTCTCATTGAAGGCAGAAACCTTTCAGAATTGGGAGCATTTTTCACATCGAAGGTCAGGACCGAGCCGTCGGGCATGAGTGTCCAGCCTTCCTCGGCGTTGAAATCGCTTTTCCCAGGAGCATTGCCCTGGATCCATTTCATGGTCTTGGGATTAAGCGCAGCGACATTCTTGACCAGCTTGTCGCCGATCAGAAAAGTGCCATTCGGCAGAACCGTTGAAGGAGAATCTCCGATAAAGGACCAGCCCGGGGGCGCCGGGAGCGGAGTCCACACATTGGTTTTAGGATCGTAGACCGCACCCAGGTTGGTCAATGAAAAGTTGCTATCGCCCGGATTGTATTCCCCTCCCTCAATCAGGAGCCGACCATCCGCCAGTACGGCGGAGGCGAAGGCATCTGGCTGGTAC
>Ga0335082_10010365_pt1 | contig 10111 bp, 8 predicted proteins | sample Lox_Sample_41_FD_206718 | JGI IMG/M metagenome (GOLD analysis project Ga0335082, IMG submission 206718) | Soil microbial communities from Loxahatchee National Wildlife Refuge, Florida, United States - Lox_Sample_4.1 | ecosystem: Environmental > Terrestrial > Soil > Wetlands | place: USA: Florida...
CAGCATCGAGGCGGCGGCGAGCACTGGCCCGGTTGCGAGGTTCCCGACGCGCTTGCCCGCATAGAGGTTCGCAGCCGCGTAGGACACCGACGAGAGCACGACGGCGAGCGTGCCTGCGACCGCCCACCAGCCTCCGGTCGGGTTGAAGCCCGCGAGCACCGCGACGCCAACGAGCCCCAGCACGATCCCGGCCGCCTGAAGGCGCGAGATCCGCTCCTCCGGCCGGTAGTGCAGCGCCAGCAGGACGACGAAGATCGGCACCGTCGCGTTCGCGATCGCCGCGATCCCCGAGTCGACGTGCTGCTCGCCCCAGGCGATCAGCGTGAACGGCACCGCCGCGTTCGCGATGCCCAGCACGACGCCGACGCGCCCGACCCGTCGCAGCTCCGAGAGCGCCCGGCGCCCGCCCACCTGAGAGGCGAGGTAACCGAGCAGCAGCGGCACCGCGAAGAGGAGCCGCAACTCGACCATGGCCGCCGGAGGCACGTCCCGCACCGCCACCTTGATGAAGAGGTAGGAACTACCCCAGATCGCGGCGAGGAGCAGGAGCAGGGGGACGTAGCCGCGCATTTCGCCAGGCTACCGGCGAGACGGCGCCCGTTCCGAGCGCGACGCCGCCGAGGATCAGCGCGAGCCCGATCAGCGCCGAGGCCGTGACCGGCTCGCCGAGGAAGACGGCGCCGTAGAAGACGGCGAACGCGGGCACGAGGTAGGTGACGAGGATCGCCCGGGACGCGCCGGCCCCGGCCATGATCCCGAAGTAGAGGAGGTAGGCGATCGCGCTGCAGACGACGCCGAGCACGAGCACCGCGAGGATTGTCTCCGCGGGGGGCACCGACCCGGGCGCCTGCGAGACCCCCGCCGGCGCCATCAGGATCGTGGCGCTCAGCAGCGTCCCCAGGGCGATCACCATCGGCTGCACGCCCCCGAGCCGCCGGCCTGCGTAGAGGATCGAGCCCGCGTAGCAGAGCGCCGTCGCGACGACGGCCAGCGCGGCCACCACGTCCCCTCCCTCCTGCACGCCGACGAGCAGCCCGACCCCGGCGAAGCCGACGAGGAGGCCGACCAGACGCCAGCCGGTCACGCGCTCGGAGGGCACGAAGCGCAGCGCGAGCAGCGCGACGAAGATCGGCGCGGCCGCCTGGATGATCGCGGCGAGCCCCGAGTCGAGCCGAGTCTCGCTCCACGAGAGCAGCCAGAACGGAACCGCCGCGTTCAGCGCGCCCACGAGGAAGAGCGGCCACCAGTGGCGCCGGAGCTCCGCGAATGCGCCGCGCGCGCCGAGCGCGAGCAGCACGACGGGGATCAGCGTGAGCATCCCGGTGCCGACGCGACCGAAGACGAGCGTCGCCGGCGAGATCTCCCGCACGCCGATCTTGATCCACATGAACGACGAGCCCCAGATCGCCGAGAGGGCGAGCAGCATCAGGAGGTAGCGGGGCCTCATGGTGGGTTCAACGACGGAGTCACCCGTCCACCTTCCCGGGTATGCTGTTTCGTCTGACGCGGGTCGCGGAACAGCCTCTTCATCGTGCTCTCGGCCTTACAAACGGCGAGTACGACCGTATCTGTGAGCTGCTCACCCGCGAGCCGAACCACTTCGAGCTCGCCGTCTTCTCGCTCCTCTGGTCGGAGCACTGCGGCTACAAGCACTCGGCGCGTCTGCTGAAGCGGCTTCCGTCCACGGGAGAGAGAGTCTTGCAGGGCCCCGGCGAGAACGCGGGGGTGATCGACCTCGGCGACGGCGAGGCGGTCGCGTTCAAGGTCGAGAGCCACAACCACCCCTCCGCGGTCGAGCCGTTCCAGGGCGCCGCGACCGGGGTCGGGGGGATCCTCCGCGACATCGTCGCGATGGGCGCGAGGCCGGTCGCCCTGCTCGACGGGCTCCGGTTCGGGGCACCCGACAACCACTTCGACCGCGCGGTCGCCGGGATCGGCGCGTACGGCAACTCCACCGGGATCCCGACCGTCGGCGGCGAGGCTGTCTTCGACGAGTCCTACGCGGACAACTGTCTGGTCAACGCGATGTGCGTCGGGCTGCTCCCGGCGGAGCGGCTCACGACCGCGAAGGCGACCGGGGTCGGCCACCTCGTCGTGCTCTACGGGGCGACCACCGGCCGCGACGGGATCGGCGGCGCGAGCGTGCTGGCGAGCCAGGAGCTCGCTGAAGACGCGGCCGACAAGCGGCCGTCGGTGCAGGTCGGCGACCCGTTCACGGGCAAGAAGCTGATCGAGGTCTCGGTCGAGCTGACCGAGCGCGGGCTCGTCGAGTCGCTGCAGGACTGCGGCGCCGCGGGCCTCGCCTCCTCGCTCGCCGAGATGGCGTCGGAGTGCGGGCTCGACATCCACCTCGACCGCGTGCCGCTGCGCGAGGAGGGGATGGAGCCGTGGGAGATCATGATCTCCGAGAGCCAGGAGCGGATGGTCGCCGTCGTCCGCCCGCAGATGCTCGAGGCGCTGACGGAGGTGTGCGAGCGCTGGGAGCTGCACTGCACCACGATCGGCGAGGTGACCGACTCCGGGCTGCTTCGCGCCTTCCACGGCGACGAGCTCGCCGGCTCGATCCCGGCGCGACTGCTCACCGACGAGTGCCCGCGTTACGACATCCCGCAGCAGCCGCGCCCGGTCGTGACCGCGCCGCCGCCGTGGGGGCCGGACAACGCGAAGGCGCTGCTCGACCTGCTCGCCTCGCCGAACATCCGCAGCCGCGCCTGGATCTACGAGCGCTATGACCACCTCGTCGGCTCGCGCACCGTGCGCAGGCCGGGCCTCGACGCCGCCGTGCTGCGCCTGCGCCCGTCGCTGCGCGGGCTCGCGGTCTCGCTCGACGGGCAGGGACGGCTCGCGTCGCTCGACCCGCGCACGGGCGGGGCGCTCGCGGCGCTCGAGGCTGCGCGGAACGTCGCCTGTGCCGGCGGGGAGCCGCTGGCGCTGACCGACTGCCTCAACTTCGGCAACCCGGAGAAGCCCGAGATCGCGTGGGAGCTCGCCGAGGCGATCGAGGGGATCGCCGTCGCGGCAGAGGCGCTCGGGACCCCCGTCGTGTCGGGCAACGTCTCCCTCTACAACGACAGCGACGGGCGCTCGATCCACCCGACGCCGGTGGTCGGTTGCGTCGGCCTCGTCGCCGATGTGCGGGGCGTCCCGGGCGCCTGGCAGGAGGGCGACGTCGTCCTCCTCGCCGGCGAGCCCGAGCTCTCCTTCGCCGGTTCCGAGTACCAGGCGCTCTACGGCGAGCTGGGCGGCGACCCGGCGCCGCTCGACCTGGCCGCCGAGGCGGCGCTCGTCCGCTTCCTCTGGAAGGCCGCCCCGCTCCTGACTCTCTCGCACGACGCCTCCGACGGCGGCCTCGCGGTCTGCCTCGCCGAGGCCGCGCTCCATTCGGGGATCGGAGCCGAGCTGGAGGTGCCGGACGGTCCGCTCTCCCTCTTCGGCGAGGGCGGCGGCTGCGCGGTGATCGCCTGCCCGGCGGAGGACGTCGAGCGGCTCGGCTCGAAGGGGTTGCGCCGGATCGGCGTGGTCGGCGGCGACAGGATCATGGGCATTCCGCTTCCGACGCTGAGGGAGGCCTACTCCTGATGTGCGGCGTGTTCGGCATCCACGCGAACGACCGGGACGTCGCCCGGCTCGCCTACTTCGGGCTCTTCGCGCTCCAGCACCGCGGCCAGGAGTCGGCGGGGATCGCGGTCTCCGACCGGGGCCGGCTCACCGCGCTGCGCGACCTCGGGCTCGTCACCCAGGTCTTCGACGAGCAGAAGCTGCGCGGCCTGCGCGGCCAGACCGCGATCGGCCACACGCGCTACTCGACCACCGGCTCGACGCACTGGTCGAACGCGCAGCCGCTCGTCCATCACGGCCGCTCGAGGACGGTCGCGCTCGGCCACAACGGCAACCTCACGAACACGGAGAAGCTGCGTCAGGAGCTGGCCGAGCGCGGGGTCAAGCTCGGCTCGACGTCGGACACCGAGGTGATCGCGGCGCTCATCTCGTCGGACGAGGCGCCGCTCGAGGAGGCGGTCGCCAACACGATGCGGAAGCTCGAGGGTGCCTACTCGGTCGTCGCTCTCTCGGAGGGGACGCTGCTCGCCTTCCGCGACCCGTTCGGCTTCCGCCCGCTCTGCCTCGGCCGCATCCACGAGGACTGGGTGGTCGCCTCGGAGACCTGCGCGCTCGACCTCGTCGCCGCCGAGCACGTGCGCGAGATCGCGCCCGGCGAGCTCGTCGCGATCGACGACGCGGGGTGCCGCACGACCCGGGCGATGCCGCTCGCGGACGGCGGCGCGCTCTGCATCTTCGAGTTCTTCTACCTCGCTCGCCCCGACTCGCAGCTCTCCGGCGTCGAGGTGCACGGCGCGCGCGTGCGCATGGGCGAGCGGCTCGCGCGCGAGGCGCCGGTGGAGGCCGACCTCGTGCTGCCGATCCCCGACTCGGGCACTCCCGCCGCGGTCGGCTTCTCGCGCGCGACCGGGATCCCGTTCAGCGAGGGCCTGATCAAGAACCGCTACGTGGGGCGCACCTTCATCCAGCCCGACCAGGAGATGCGCCAGCAGGGGATCCGGATGAAGTTCCACCCGGTCGCGGAGGTCGCCGGCAAGCGGATCGTCGTGGTCGACGACTCGATCGTGCGTGGGAACACGACGCGGGCGATCGTGCTGATGCTGTTCGACGCGGGCGCGACCGAGGTGCACGTGCGGATCTCGTCGCCGCCCGTGATCGGCCAGTGCTTCTACGGGATCGACCTCGCCGACCCGGAGGAGCTGATCGCGAACGTCAGGACGATCGAGGAGGTGAGGGAGCACATCGGCGCCACCTCGCTCGCCTACCTCTCGCTCGAGGGGCTCGAGGAGTCGACCCAGCTCCCGCCCCGGAACCTCTGCCGCGCGTGCCTGACGCGGAGCTACCCGACGACGATTCCCACCGACGCGAAGAAGCTCCGCTTCGAGCCCGTGCGCGCGTAGACGAGGCCACAACGAACAGGTCCCGGTGCCTGACCCCCGGACATGTCCCACACCAACCGAACGGACCTGTCGTTTGCTCGAAGCGCGTGCGTCGCAATCCCGCTTCACGCCTCGCGCATGGTCCACCCAGGACGCGGCCGAGTGCCTGACCCCGGGACATGTCCGGGGCGTACACTGCGGCCTCCGCGATGCAGCTCTTCCACTACCACCTCGTCACCCGCAAGGCCCGCGAGGTCGAGGCCCGCTACGTCGCGAAGCTCGGCTTCGAGCTCGTGGCCCGGCACGGCCGCGTCGGCGACGCGCCGGTCTCGTTCGAGCCGGGCGTCTCGTGGGAGGAGCTCGACGCGCGCGGGTTCCGCCTCCGGCTCTCGGAGCTCGAGCGCGGCGCCGTCAACATCGTCGTCCAGCCCGGCCAGTGGATGCTGCCCCGGGTCGACCATCTCGGCGTCGCGCTCGACGAGGACGCCTTCGCCGAGACGCTCGAGCGCGCCGCCAGGCGCGGGCTCCGCGTGCAGGAGCGCTCGGGCCGGCGTACCTTCGTCACCACCGGCGCCGGCTACCGGCTCGAGCTCCACCCGCCGCGCGACTGGATCGACGAGCTGCTCGAGCAGAACGAGGAGCTCCACCTCGCCGAGCTGCACCTGCTCGCCGACGACCCCGAGGCGAAGGCCAGGGCGCTCGCCGCCCTGCTGGACGTCGACGCGCGACGGGACAGCGTCGAGATCGGCGAGACCGCCGTCCGCTTCCTGCCGGGTGGCCCGGACGGGCGCCCGGAGCTCCACGCCGAGCTCTTCCTGTAGCCCACCGGTTTACACTCGACGGGTGAGCACCTACGACTCCGCGGGGGTCTCGCTCGAGAAAGCGGTGGCCCTCGTCGACCGGCTCCGGGCGGCGGTCGAGTCGACGCGCACGCCGGGCGCCGTCGGCGCCTTCGGCGGCTTCGCGGGGCTGTACGCGCTCGACGAGCGGCGGCTGCTCGCCGCCTCGACCGACGGGGTCGGCTCGAAGCTCGTGCTCGCGCGCCGCGCCGGCAAGCTTCGCTGGACGGGCGCCGATCTCGCCGCGCACTGCATCAACGACGTGCTCACGACCGGCGCCGAGCCGCTGTTCTTCCTCGACTACATGGCCGCGAACGCGGTCGACCTCGATCAGCTCGCCGAGCTCGTGGAGGGCGCGGCGGAGGTCTGCCGCGCCGCCGGCTGCGCGATCCTCGGCGGCGAGACCGCCGAGCTGCCCGGGATCTACCGTGAGGACGAGCTCGACTTCGCCGGCACCTGCGTCGGAATCGTCGAGCGCGAGCGCCTGATCGACGGCTCCCGCTGCGAGGCGGGAGACGTCGTGCTCGGTCTCGCGTCCGCCGGCATCCACTCGAACGGCTTCACGCTCGTGCGCGCGCTCGTCGGCGACGGCCCCTTCGACGCCGACCTCCTCCTCCCGCCGACCCGCCTCTACCTCGACGAGGTGCGGGCCTTGCGCGCGCGGGCCGACGTGCGCGCACTCGCCCATGTGACCGGGGGCGGGATCGCGGGCAACCTCGCCCGCGTCCTGCCCGCCGGGCTCGGCGCGAGGATCGACCCGCATGCCTGGGAGCGCCCGCCCGTCTTCGACTGGCTCGCCGAGCAGGGCGTGGAGGAGGACGAGCTGCTCCGCGTCTTCAACTGCGGAATCGGCTTCTGCGCGGTCGTCCCGGCCGGGGACGCGGGCGAAGGGCTCGTGATCGGAGCCGTCGAGCCCGGCGAGGGGGTGCGGTTCGGATGATCGGGGTGCTCGTCTCCGGCGCCGGAACGAACCTGCAGGCCCTGCTCGACGCGGGCCTCCCGGTCGTCGCGGTGGCCTCGAACAGGGCAGGCGTGCGGGCGCTCGACCGCGCCGAGGCGGCCGGCGTGGAGGCGGCCGTCTTCGAGCTCGGCGACTACGCCGACCGCGCCGCGCGGGACACCGCGATGGCCGACTGGCTGGAGAGCCGCGGGGTCCACCTGGTCGTGTGCGCCGGTTACATGCACCTGCTCACGGAGCCGTTCCTCGAGCGCTTCGGCGGCCGCATCGTCAACACGCACTCGGCGCGGCTGCCCGACTTCCCGGGCAAGCACCCGATCGAGGACACGCTCGCCGCCGGGGTCGGAGAGACCGCGGCGACCGTTCATTTCATCGACGAGGGCATCGACACGGGCCCGGTGATCGCGGCCGAGCCGGTGCCCGTCTACCCCGACGACACTGTCGAGACGCTGCGCGCCCGCGTGCAGGAGGTCGAGCACCGCCTGCTGCCGCGCGTCGTCGGTGAGCTGGTCGCCTCGTGATCAAACGCGCGCTGATCTCCGTCTACGACAAGACCGGCCTCGACCAGTTCGCGCTCGGCCTCGACGAGCTCGGCGTCGAGCTGATCGCGAGCGGCGGCACCGCCGCCTTCCTAGAGGAGCTCGGGCTGACGGTGAGTCACGTCGAGGCGCTGACCGAGTCGCCGGAGATGCTCGGCGGCCGGGTCAAGACGCTCCACCCGCGCATCCACGCGGGCATCCTGGCCCGCCGCGACAACGAGGAGGACCTCGCCACGCTCGCCGAGCACGGGATCGAGCCGTTCGACCTCGTCTGCGTCAACCTCTATCCGTTTACCGACGTCGCCGCGAGCTTCGGGACGACCGAGGAGGAGGCCGTCGAGATGATCGACGTCGGCGGGCCCTCGATGCTGCGCGGCGCGGCGAAGAACTTCGCCAGCGTCGTGCCGGTCTCGCGCACCGACCAGTACGGCTTCCTGCTCGACGAGCTGCAGACGCACGGCGAGGTCTCGGCCGACACGCGCCGCCAGCTCGCCGCCGAGGCGTTCGCGACGACGGCAGCCTACGAGGCGGCGATCGCCGGCTGGTTCAACGGCCGGGAGGGCTTCCCCGAGCTGCTCACCCTCTCCTTCGAGAAGATCACCGACCTCGCCTACGGCGAGAACCCGCACCAGCAGGCCGCGTACTACCGCGAGGCGGGCGCACGGCGCCACCTGCTCTCCAACATCACGCAGCTGCACGGGCGGCCGCTATCCCTGATCAACACCTACGACCTCGACCGGGCGGAGCTGCTGCTGCGCGAGTTCGAGCTGCCCGCCTGCGTGATCGTCAAGCACGCGAACCCGTGCGGAGTCGCCGTCGCCGGGAGCGCGGAGGAGGCCTACCTCAAGGCGCTCGCGTGCGATCCGGTGTCGGCGTTCGGGATGGTCTGCGCCTTCAACCGCCCCGTCGGCGCGGCGCTCGGCCAGGCGCTCTCGGAGCGGTTCATCGACGTCCTCTACGCGCCCGGCTACGACGACGAGGCACTCGAGGCGCTGAGGCAGAAGCCCGACACCCGCATCCTGATCGACCACGAGCGCCGCCGCTACGACCCGGGCGAGAAGGACTACAAGCGGGTCGTCGGCGGCCTGCTGGTCCAGGACCGCGACTGGGACCTCGAGGACCGGGAGCTGATGGAGATCGCCTGCGGCACCGTCGAGGAGAGCGCCTGGGGCGACCTCCTCTTCGCCTGGCGGGTCTGCAAGCACGTGACCTCGAACTCGATCGTGATCGCGAAGGACCTCGCCACGATCGGGATCGGCGCCGGGCAGATGAGCCGGGTCGACGCGGTGCGAATCGCGCTCGAGAAGGCGACCGAGCTCGGCCACGACCTGCGAGGTTCCGTCCTGGCGTCGGACGCGTTCTTCCCCTTCCCGGACGGCCCCCAGCTGGCTCTCGACGCGGGAGTGACGGCGATCATCCAGCCGGGCGGCTCGAAGCGCGACGACGAGGTGGCGGCGGCGGTCGAGGCTGCCCACGGCGCGATGGTGGTCACCGGCAGGCGCCACTTCCGGCACTGATCCGCGCAAACCACGATGCGCCCGAAGCCGGGATGGTGCGACGATGGTGCCGGCACGAAGGGAGGTTCGTGATGAAGACGGAGATCGTGGGCAGCGTCGGGGACGAGGTCCTGATCACCGGCCACTCGGTCGGCGAGCACGCGACCACGGGCGTGATCGAGGAGGTGCTGGGAGAGCCGGCCCGCCCGCACTACCGCGTCCGCTGGGAGGACGGGCACGAGTCGGTCTACTACCCCTCGAGCGACGCGACCATCAGGGCCAAGTAGACAGTAGGCTTCGCGCCGATGCCGCGCGAGTACCCGACCGTCCTCGACCTCGTCGGCGACACGCCGATCGTGCGCCTGCAGAAGCTCGGACTCCCCGGCGGCCCGGAGCTCCTCGCCAAGCTCGAGTACCTGAACCCCGGCGGCTCGGTGAAGGACCGCATCGGCCTCGCGCTGATCGAGGCCGCGGAGCGCGACGGAAGGCTGAAGCCCGGCGGCACGATCGTCGAGCCCACCTCCGGCAACACGGGCGTCGGGCTCGCGATCGCCGCGGCGATCAAGGGCTACCGCTGCATCTTCGTGATGCCCGACAAGATGAGCCAGGAGAAGATCTCGATGCTCCGGGCCTACGGCGCCGAGGTCGTGATCACGCCGACCGCGGTCGACCACGACTCGCCCGAGAGCTACTACTCCGTCTCCGACCGGCTCGCCGAGGAGATTCCCGGCGGCTTCAAGCCGGACCAGTACTCGAACCTCGCCAACCCGACCGCGCACTACGAGCAGACCGGGCCGGAGCTCTGGGAGCAGACCGACGGCGGCGAGCTCGACGCGATCGTGATCTCCGTCGGCACGGGCGGCACGATCACCGGCGTCGGCCGCTACTTCAAGGAGCGCAGGCCGGAGGTGCTGATCGTCGGCGCCGACCCGGAGGGCTCGGTCTTCACCGCTGACGACGAGCACCCGGAGCACCCGTACCTCGTCGAGGGGATCGGCAAGGACACCTGGCCCGCGACGCTCGACCCATCCGTGGTGGACGAGTGGATCCGCGTCTCCGACCGCGACTCGTTCCTCACCGCGCGCCGGCTCGCACGGGAGGAGGGGATCCTCTCGGGCGGCTCGGGAGGGACGACGGTGTGGGCGGCGCTCCAGCTCGCGGAGCGGTTCGGCCCCGGGGCGCGGATCCTCACGATGATCCCCGACTCCGGCCGCTCGTACCTCTCGAAGTTCTACGACGACAACTGGATGCTGGAGTACGGCTTCCTCGAGCGGCGGGCGCCCGTGCCGCCGGTCGAGGACGTCCTGCGCGACGCGAAGGAGGACGGCGTCCCCGGCCTCGT
>Ga0335082_10010366_pt1 | contig 10110 bp, 9 predicted proteins | sample Lox_Sample_41_FD_206718 | JGI IMG/M metagenome (GOLD analysis project Ga0335082, IMG submission 206718) | Soil microbial communities from Loxahatchee National Wildlife Refuge, Florida, United States - Lox_Sample_4.1 | ecosystem: Environmental > Terrestrial > Soil > Wetlands | place: USA: Florida...
CCCAGGCACCCCTGATCGACTCGCTGCTGAAGGAGCTGGGCATCGAGGGCGGCGCCTTCGGGTCCGGCATCGCAGGCATGCTCGGGCGCGGGACGGTGCCGGATCCCGAGTCCAAGAAATAGGGCGCGCGGACGGCACCGATGGTCAAGATTTACGTCTCCAGCGTCGTCGACGCGCCCGCCGACCGCGTGTGGGATCGTGTGCGCGACTTCAACGGGCTGCCGAAATGGCACCCGGTCATCGCCGACAGCCGGATCGAGGGCAACCAGCCGGCCGACAAGGTGGGCTGCATCCGCAACTTCCACACCCGCGACGGCGGCCAGATCCGCGAGCGGCTGCTGGCTCTCTCCGATTACGACTACAGCTGCACTTACGCCATCCTCGAGAGTCCGATGGGCGTTTCCAACTATCTCGCGACGATGCGCCTCGTGCCCGTCACCGACGGCAACCGCACCTTCTGCGAGTGGACGGCCGAGTTCGACTGCGAGCCGGCGCGCGAGGCCGACCTGCACGAGCTCATCGGCCAGGGCGTCTTCAAGGCCGGCTTCGATGCCCTGAAGCGCCAGTTCGCCAAGCCCTGAACGAAAGCCGCACGCCGCCACCATGGTCGCGATCACGCGCAGCGCCATCATCGATGCGCCGATCGATGCGGTCTGGCGCGTGCTGCGCGATTTCAACAGCCATCACCTCTGGCATCCGGCGGTCGCGACCAGCGAGATCGAAGGCGGCCAGCCGCCCGATCAGCCGGGCTGCGTCCGCCGCTTCCGCTTGCGCGATGGCGCCGAGCTGCGCGAGCAGCTGATCGCGCTGTCCGATCGCGACTTCAGCCTGACCTACTGCATCCTGGACTCGCCGATCCCGCTGCTCGACTACGTCGCGACCGTGCGGCTGCGGCGCGTGACCGATGGCGGTCGAACCTTCTGGGAATGGCGCTCGACCTTCCGCACGCCGCCCGGCCGCGAGGACGAGCTGGCGGGCATGGTCGCCCGCGACATCTACGAGGCTGGTTTCGCCGCGCTCGGCGCCCTCCTCGGCCGGGGCGGTGCCGTGCGCGTGCGGGGCGTGGTCGCCCCACTGGTCGCGCGCGGCGAGGCGATCGATGCCGAAGCCATCGTGGTCCGCGATCACGGCGGCCCCGAGGTGCTGGTGGCGGAGCCGGTGCGCGTGCCGCCGCCCGGGCCCGGCGAGGTCCGCCTACGGCAGACGGCCATCGGGGTCAACTACCTCGATGTCTATCTCCGCTCCGGCCCGAACGCCCTGCTGAGGCCGCCGGCGACGCCGGGCGTGGAGGGCGCCGGCGAGGTGATGGAGGTGGGTGAGGGAGTCACCCATATCCTGCCCGGCGACCGCGTCGCCTATGCCTGCCTGCCGGTCGGCAGCTATGCCGCCGTCCGGACCATGGCGGCGCAGCAGCTCGTCGTGCTGCCGGCTGGCATCGACGACGAAACGGCTGCCGGCGCCGTGCTGAAGGGACTGACGGCCGAATACCTCCTGCACCGCACCCATCGCGTCCGGCGCGGCGATGTCGTGCTCGTGCATGCCGCTGCCGGCGGCGTGGGGCTGCTGCTGTGCCAGTGGGCGAAGCATATCGGCGCGACTGTCATCGGCACGGTCGGCACGCCGGACAAGGCGCGCCTGGCCCGCGACGCCGGCTGCGACTACCCGATCGTGGCGCCGCTCGCGGACTTCGCGCCGCAAGTGAAAGACCTCACGCACGGCCATGGCGCCGACGTGGTCTATGACGGCATCGGCAAGGCGAGCTTCGCGGGATCGTTCGAGGCGCTGGCGCTGCGGGGCCACCTCGTGCTCTACGGTCAGGCCACGGGCATGCCCGATCCCATCTCCCATGCCACCCTGGCCGAGAAATCGGCGACCGTGACGCGTCCCGTGCTGTTCCACTACACCGCCGCGCCCGAGGACCTGCGCGACATGGCGCGCAACCTGTTCCAGATGATCGAGTCGGGCGCCCTGCGCGTTTCGGTCAACCAGCGCTATTCGCTGCGCCAGGCCGCCGAGGCCCATCGCGAGCTCGAGGCGCGCCGCACGACCGGCTCGACGATCCTGCTGCCGTGACCCGCCGCGCCGTCAGCCGAGCGCGCGGGTGACCTCCGCGCTTCTCACGCGCTCGGCGATGTTCTGCAGGGCGAAGTTGAGGCCGGCGTTCTGCCAGCTGTCGTCGATGGTCGAGGTGCCGTCGGTCACGACGACCACGTTGTAGCCGGCGTCGGCGCCGTGGCGGGCCGTGTGCTCGACCGAGAAATTGGTCCAGGCGCCCGTGATCACGATGGTGTCGATGCCGCAGCCGCGCAGGATGGTGTCGAGCTTGGTGTCATAGAAGGCGTTCATGCGCATCTTCTCGACCACGATGTCGCCGGCCCGCGGCTCGAGGCCGTCGACCGGAGCCGCCCCCCAGCTGCCGCGCACGACCGCCTTGGCTTCGGCGAGGCCCCGGAACAGCGGGGCGTTCAGCCTCAGCCCGGGCGCGCCGGGCTCGACGATGTAGTGGACGTGGATCACGGGCGCGCCGACCCGGCGGAAGGCATCGGCCAGCGCCCGCACGTTCTCGACGATCTTCTGCTTCTTGGCGTGGGCCGGTGCGCCCGATTGGGCGAAGGCGCCGCCCTCTGATATCACGTCGTTCTGCAGGTCCTGGATGATCAGCGCCGTCTTCGTCGGCGAGAGCTTCAGGTCGGCCATGCCGTTTCTCCGTCAGCGCATGTTCATGTAGGCGACGCGGTTGCCGCGCACCTTCAGCTTCACGCGATAGATCGAAGCGGAGCAGGCGCAGAACAGTTCGTCCCAGTCGCGCCCGCCCCAGTTCAGGTTGCCGGCGTGCTCGGGCATGCCGATCACGCCCAGATGCTGGCCCGCCGGCGAGAACACCCAGATGCCGCGCGGGCCCGTCACGTATACGTTGCCGCGCTCGTCGCACTTCATGCCGTCGACCAGGCCGCCGGCGAACTCGCCGGTGCCGATGCGGCGCGCGAACAGCCGGCTCTTGCCGAGCGTGCCGTCGCTGCCGACCGGGAACACCCGGATATGGGCGCGCGCGGAGTCGTTCACGTAGAGCAGCTTCTCGTCGGGCGAGAAGCAGAGGCCGTTGGGTGCCTCGAAGTCGTCGCTCTCGAGATGCAGCTTGCCATCGGGCGACACCCGGAACACGCCTTGGAAGTTCAGTTCCTGGCTCCGCTCGACCCCGAACACGGGCACGCGTCCGTAGATCGGATCGCTGAAATAGATCGACCTGTCCGAGCGCAGCACCACGTCGTTCGGGCTGTTCAGCTCCTTGCCCTGCCAGTGCGAGGCAAGGATGCGGCGCTCGCCGGCCGCGGTCTCCATGATCAGCTTGCTGGTGGCATGCTCGCAGACATAGAGATTGCCGGCCGCATCGTAGGTCATGCCGTTGCACTTGTTGCTGGGATTGCGGACCTCGGCCACGCCCCCCTTCTCGGTCCAGCGGCGGCGGATGTCGCTGGGCATGTCGCTGAAGTAGAGGCACTGCTCGCGGGCGTTCCAGATCGGGCCTTCCGTGAACTTGAAGCCCGTGCAGATGCGCTCGACGACCGCATTCTCGTCGATCAAGCCGCGAAGCTCCGGCGAATTGACCTCGATGGCCACGGCTGCGGTCCTCCCTGTTCTTATTGCCGCTTGGCCCGAGGATAGGCGGTGATCGCGCCTACGACAACGGATGGTGGCAGGCGGCCATCCGGCCGCCGGCGCCGGCAAGGGTCGGCCGGACGGCGGCACAGCGATCGGAGGCACGGCTGCAGCGGGTGCGGAAGGCGCAGCCGGTCGGAATGTCGAAGGGACTGGGCAATTCGCCGCTGATGGCGTCGCGCGTGCCACGGCGGCCGGGGTCCATCTCGGGCGCGGCCGCCAGCAAGGCGGCCGTGTAGGGGTGTCGCGGCCGGGCGAACAGCTGCTCGGTCTCGCCGATCTCGACGATCGATCCCAGATACATCACGGCCACCCGGTGCGAGAGGTGGCGGACCACGCGCAGGTCGTGCGCGATGAACAGGATCGTCAGGTGCAGCCGCTCCTGCAGGTCGAGCAGCAGGTTGATGATCTGTGCCTGCACGGAGACGTCGAGCGCGGAGACGATCTCGTCCGCGATCAGCAGGTCGGGCTCGACCGCGAGCGCGCGGGCGATGCCGATGCGCTGGCGCTGGCCGCCGCTGAACTCGCGCGGATAGCGCTCCGCGGCCGTCGTTGGCAGGCCCACGAGCTCGAGCAGTTCGGCCACGCGCGCCAGCGTCTGCGCGGGCGGCCGCAGGTCGTGGAACCGGATGGCCTCCGCCAGCGCGTGGCCCACGGTCATGCGCGGATTGAGCGAGCTGTAGGGATCTTGGAACGCCATCTGTACGCGGCGGTGATAGCGGCGCAGGCCGGACCCCTGCAGCGTCAGCACGTCCTGGCCGTCGAAGCGGATGCCGCCGCCGTCGGGTTCGTGCAGCCGGACCAGGCAGCGCGCCAGCGTCGACTTGCCGCAGCCGGACTCGCCGACCACGCCCAGCGTCTCGCCGCGCCGCACCGCGAAGCTCACGCTCTCGAGCGCGCGGAGGACGGCGCTCGACCGCCGCCGCGCCGCCTCGAGGAAGCGACGCCGCACTGCGAACTGCTTGCTAAGCGTGGTGACTTCCAGAAGGGGAGCGTCGGACGACAGCATCATGAGCGCACCTCCTCGGCTGCCAACCGGGCATGGTGCAGACAGGCCGACAGGTGCTCCTGCGCCACCGCGATCAGGGGCGGCGGCGTCCGCTGGCAGATCTCCGTCGCATAGCCGCAGCGGGGCGCAAAGCTGCAGCCGGCCGGACGCTCGCCGGGCGCCGGCGGTGCGCCCCCGATCGGGCGCAGCGGCCGGCGGGCATGCCCGGCGAGGGGCACGGAATCGAGCAGGCCGCGCGTATAGGCGTGACGCGGCTCGCGCAGCAGCGTGGCCACGGGGGCCTGCTCGACCACCCGTCCGGCATACATGACGGCGACCCGGTCGCAGCTCTGCGCGATCACGCCGAGATCGTGGGTGACGAGCACGACGCTCATGCCGAGCTCCGCCTTGAGGCGCAGGATGAGCTTCAGGATCTGGTCCTGGATGGTCACGTCGAGAGCAGTCGTCGGCTCGTCGGCCAGCAGGAGCTTCGGTTCTGCCGCCAGGGCGATCGCGATCATGGCGCGCTGTCGCATGCCGCCGGAGAACTGGTGCGGATAGTCGTCGACCCGCGCGCGCGCCGCGGGAATGCCGACATGGTCGAGCAGCTCGATGGCGCGCTTGCGGCAGCCAGGTCGGTCGAGCCCGCTATGGGCTCGCAGGCTCTCGCGAATCTGCTCGCCCACGGTGAGCACGGGATTGAGCGCCGTCATCGGCTCCTGGAAGATCACGGCGATTTCGCGCCCGCGGATCGCATTCAACTGCCGCTCCGGCAGCTCCAGCAGGTTCGCGCCGCGCCAGCGGACCTCGCCCGCCACTCGCAGCGGCGCGCGCACGAGGCGGACGATCGAGCGCAGGGTCAGGCTCTTGCCGGAACCGGATTCGCCGACGAGTCCCAGCACCTCGCCCGCGCCGACCTGCAGGCTCACGCCGTCGACCAGCATCCAGCTGCCGCCGCCCGCGTCGATCGAGACCCGCAGGTCCGAGACGCTGAGGAGCGGCGCGGCTGCGGCCATCGTCAGCGCCCGCGCCGCAGGCGATCGGCGATGCTGTCGCCGAGCAGGCTGAAGCCAAGCCCTGTGAGCACGATGGCGATGCCGGGGAAGAACGAGATCCACCAGCCCGTGTTGAGGAAGTTCTTGCCGTCGGCTACCAGCACGCCCCATTCGGCCGTCGGCGCCTGCGCGCCGAGCCCGAGATAGCCGAGACTCGATCCCAGGAGGATGCCGAGCGCCATGTCCGTCATCCAGTAGACGATGATGGAGCCGATGGCGTTCGGCAGCAGATGGCGGAAGATGATGCGCAGCTCGCCATAGCCGAGCACGCGGCCGGCGGAGGCGTAATCGGCCTGCTTCTGCGTCATCACCTCCGCGCGCATCAGCCGGGCGTAGAACACCCAGCCGACCGCGCTGACGGCGATGAACATGTTGAACAGGCCGGGGCCGAGCACGGAGACGATCGTGATGACGATGACCAGGAAGGGGAAGGTGACGACGAGATCGACGATGCGGCCGAACAGCGCATCGAGCCAGCCGGCATAGTATCCGACGAGCGCGCCGACGACGGTGCCGAAGATCACCGGAAAGACGGTCGTGCAGAGCGCGATCGCCAGGTCGATATGCGCCGCCCAGATGAGGCGAGACAGGATGTCGCGTCCGAAATTGTCGGTGCCGAAAGGATGCAGGCCGCTCGGCGGCTTCAAGATGGCCGTCATATCGAAGGCGAGGGGATCGTAGGGCGCCAGCCATCCCGGGGCGGCGGCAGCGAGCAGGAACAGCCCGAGCAGGAGCGTCGCGACGACGAGTGATCCTCGGAAGCGCAGCCGGGGCCGCCAAGCCGGCTTTTCCGCCAGCACGCTCATGCGCTGACCCTCGGATCGAGGGCCGCCTGCACCAGATCGGTAACGAGGAAGACCAGCGAGACCAGCAGCGCCAGCGCCATGGTCAGGCCGAGGATGACCGGGTAGTCGCGCCCGAATATGGCCTCGATCATCAGCCGTCCGGCGCCCGGCACGGCAAAGACGGTCTCGGTGATCACGGCGCCGCCCAGCAGCGTGCCGATGTTGAGGCCGAGCAGGGTCACCGTGGGAATCACGGCATTGCGCAGTACGTGCTTGCCGAGCACGATCCGGGCTTTCAGGCCCTTGGCGCGCGCGAAATCCACGTACTCGGCCTGCAGCACCTCGACGATGCTGTTGCGCAGATTGCGCATGAGCACGGCCGAGAGGCTGAGGGCGAGGGTGAGGGCCGGCAGGAACAGGTGATAGAGCTTGTCGGCCAGGGTCTCGCCGTAGCCGCCGACTGGAAACCAGCGGAGATGGGCGGCAAACAGCGTGAGCAGCAGGATGCCGAGATAGAAGACCGGCGTCGAAAGTCCGACCTGGAAGGCGCTGCGGATGATGCTGTCCGCCGCGCTGCCGTGGCGCAGCGCAGCGACGAAGGCGAGGGGCACTGCCATCGCAACCGACAGCAGCGAGGCGAGGGCGGTCAGAAAGAGCGTGACCGGCAGCCGGTTTAGGACGAGGCCGAGCACCGACGTCTTGTTGACGATGGAGTCGCCGAGATCGCCGCGAAAGAAGTTCTCGAGGAAGATGACGAACTGGACGGGGATCGGCTTATCCAGGCCGAGCTGGGCGTTGATGCGGGCGACGGCCTCGTCGGTGGCCCGCTCGCCCAGGAGCGCACTGGTGGGATCGCCTGGCAGCAGGCGCACGAGCACGAACATCACCACCATGATCAGGATGAAGGTGGGGACGATCTGCAGCAGCCTGAGGACGACGTACCTGAGACTAACCGGCATCGCCAAGGGCGGTCGTGGGCAAAAAGAGACGGGCGCGGCGTTAAGCTAGCGAACGCCGCGCCCGGGTTCAATCCGACAACCGGATCGGGGCGTCTATTTCTCGACGGACGCGCCGACGAAGATGTTGTTGCCCAGCGGGATCTGCACGAAGCCCTTCACCGACTTGCGGAACGCCACCGGATAGGGCGACTCGTAGAGCGGGATGATCGGCGGGGCCGCCATGTAGATGTCCTGGATCTCCTTGTACTGCGCCTGCCGCTTCCCGGCGTCCATCTCCTTCATGCTGGCCTCGAACAGGCCGTTGACCTTCTTGTCCTCCCAGCCCGAATGCAGGGATTCGATGTTCGGGGAGTAGGCGAAGTAGGAGACGATCTCGTTCGGATCGGCGATGTCGTCGGTCCAACCGGCGACGCGCATCTGGAAGTCGCCGGCACGGTATTTCGCCGTGCGCGTGGGGTTGTCGACCTGCTCGATCTTGAGGCGGATGCCGACCTGCGACCACATCTGCTGAACCGTGGAGAGGATGGCGGTCTCGTCGGCGCTGCCCGCGAGCGCGAGGCAGGTGACGTCGAGCCCGTCGGCAAAGCCCGCGTCGGCCAGCAGCGCCTTGGCCTTGGCCTGGTCGAACGGGAAGGCCGGGCCATTGCCGCTGACATAGGGTGTCGACGACGACATGAAGGAGGTCATCGGCTTGGCCACGTCGAAGGTCACGATCTTGATCAGCGCGTCCTTGTCGATGGCGTAGTTCATGGCCTGGCGCACGCGCCCGTCGGACATCGGGTTCTTCGAGCCGTCCTTGAAGGTCGGCCGCACGTTCAGGGTGAGGTAGTTCACCTTGGTCGAGGGCCAGAGCTGCATGTCGAGGTTCGGGTCGGCTTTCAGCTCGGCGACGCGGGCATAGGGAATGAACTCGGCGCCGTCGACCTCGCCCGCCTGCAGCTTGAGGATGCGGGTGGCGTCGTCGGGAATCGTGACGAAATCGATCTCGTCGAGATAGGGCAGTTGCTGGCCCGCCGCATCCTTGCGCCAGTAGTTCTCGTTACGCACCAGCTTCATGGTGACGTTGCGCTCCCAGCTGACGAACTTGAACGGGCCGGTGCCGATCGGATGCTCCGCGAAGGTCTTGGCCTTCTCCTCGTCGGTGGCGCCGGCTGCGGCCTCGTATGCCTTCATTGGCAGGATCGCCGCGTTGAAGGTGGCAAGCGCCTTGATCAGTACGGGATCGGGCTGCTTCAGCTTGATCGTGATCGTGTCGGGCGCGCTCACGGCGACGCTGTCGACCGAGGCCAGGAGGAAGCCCCAGATGCCGTTCTTCGGATTGGCGGCGCGGTCGAGCGACCACTTCACGTCGTCGGCCGTCATCGGCGTGCCGTCGGCGAATTTTACGCCCTGCCGCAGCGTGATCGTATAGCTCATGCCGTCGTCGGACGCCTGATAGGCCGTGGCGAGGCCCGGCTGCACGTCCTTGCCGTCGTCGGTCGGCAGGAACAGGGTGTCGTAGAGGTTGGTCAGGATCCAGATGTCGACGTTGGCGTCGTTGAAGACGGGGTCGAGCAGCAAGGAATCGGCGTAGCGGGCATAGACCAGTTTGCCGCCTTTCGTCGCGGCGGCAGCCGGCAGCGCCACGGCCAGGGCGAGTGCGATGCTGAACAGCGCTCCAATCAGCTTCTTCATGTTTGGCTCCCAGTGTCTCGTGCTTCGCGCAGCATTCGTGTGTTATAATTGACTGTAACACTACGGTCTCGCGATCGGCCTGTCAATCAGGGCCAGGAGCGAGATTCTCAACTGCGGGCGCCGTTTGTTGCCGGTTGGCAGGCGGCGTGTTATGAGACACTAGAACATCAACGCGGACGCGGTTGGATCACTATGGAGTTTGCCGTCGACCATGCTCTGCCGGTGGCGCTCGGCGTGCAGCTGCGCGGGCTCATCGAGTACGGCGTCGCCTGCGGGCAGCTGATGCCGGGAGACCGCCTGCCGTCGGTCCGCGACATGGCGGCCAAGCTCGGCATTGCGCCGATGACGGTCAGCAACGTCTACGCCGAACTGCAGGAGGCCGGCCTCATCGAGGCGCACCGCGGCCAGGGCACGTTCGTCAGCCGCGCCGCCGCCGGTTTTGCCCGGCCGCAGCTCGCGGCCCTGCAGCGGCGCGTCGATCAGCTGATCAGCGCGGCGGCGGCCGAGGGCATCGGCGCCGCCGAGCTCGCGCGCCTCTTCAACGCCCGCCTGCACCGGGCGGAGGCGACCGGGCGCGCGCTGCGTATCGTGTTCGTCGGCGTGTTCACGGAGGCCACGCGCGCCTATGTCGCGGAGATCCAGCGCCGCCTGCCCCGCGGCGACAGCCTCACGGGCATCACACTCGACGAATTCGCCCGCAGCGACATCGCCCGCCAGCGCGCGCTCAACGCCGATCTGATCGTGACCTTCCCGAACCGCAAGGCCGAGGTCGTCGACCTCGTCGGAGCAGACCGCCGGGTCGTGACCATCCGCTTCATTCCCGCCGATCAGACGCGCACCGCGCTCGCAACCATCGATCCGCGCGCCCGTCTGGCCATCGTTTCGACCTTCCCGGAGTTCCTGCCGATCATGAAGGCCGGCGTGCAGCAGTTCGCGCCGCATGTGCGCAAGCTCGAAGCCACCGTGCTGCAGAGCCCCGATCTCAAGCAGCT
>Ga0335082_10010368_pt1 | contig 10110 bp, 6 predicted proteins | sample Lox_Sample_41_FD_206718 | JGI IMG/M metagenome (GOLD analysis project Ga0335082, IMG submission 206718) | Soil microbial communities from Loxahatchee National Wildlife Refuge, Florida, United States - Lox_Sample_4.1 | ecosystem: Environmental > Terrestrial > Soil > Wetlands | place: USA: Florida...
GTGCGCGGGCCGGGAGACCGGGGGCTGGATCCCCGTCGCCATCGGGATGACGGCGCTGTCCGATGTTTCCCGCGCCGTCACTTGATGCAGACCGCCCGCACTTGCGCCATGTCCGTGACACCCTGCAGGACCTTCTCCATGCCGTCCATCTTCAGGGTGAGCATGCCCTCGGCAAGCGCCGTGGCGAGGATCTCGGCCACGCGGGCGTGCTCCTGGATCAGCTTCTTCACCGGATCCGTGCCCACCAGCAGCTCGTGGAGGCCGGCGCGCCCCTTGTAGCCGGTGCCGCTGCACGCATCGCAGCCTTTCGCCTTGTACATCTTGTAGTCGGGCTTGCCGAAGCCGTAGTCCTTCTGGAAGCGCTCGAAGACCTTCTTGTAGCTGCCGTTCAGGTCCGCCTTGAACTCGGGCGTATTCACGAGCTCGCCGCAGTACTCGGTGATGAAGTGTTTCACCTCGTCCTGGCTGGGGGTGTAGGCCTCCTTGCACTTGCACAGGCGCTTCGCGAGGCGCTGCGCGAGGATGCCCAGCAGCGCGTCGGCGAAGTTGAAGGGGTCCATGCCCATGTCGAGCAGGCGGATGATCGATTCCGGCGCCGAGTTGGTGTGCAGGGTCGCGAACACCAGGTGGCCCGTGAGCGAGGCTTCGATGCCGATGGAGGTGGTGTCCTTGTCGCGCATCTCACCCACCATGATGATGTCCGGATCCGCGCGCAGGAACGCCTTCATCGCGGTCGCGAAGGTCAACCCCGCCTTCGGGTTCATCTGGCACTGGCGAAGGCCCTTCTGCGTGATTTCGACCGGGTCTTCGGCGGTCCATATCTTGGTGTCGACGGTGTTGAGCGAACCCAGCACCGAGTGCAGCGTGGTGGTCTTGCCGGAGCCCGTCGGGCCGCAGACGAAGAAGAGCCCGTAGGGTTTCGAGATGCAGCCCTTCAGTCGCTCCATGTTGGTCGGGAGGACGCCCAGCTTGTCGAGCGGGATCGGCTCGCCGGCGGCGAGGATACGCATCACCACGTCCTCGACGCCGCCGGCGGTGGGAATTGTCGCCACGCGAAGCTCGATGTCGAGCGGGCCGAACTTGCGGAACTTGATCTTGCCGTCCTGCGGCCGGCGCTTCTCGGAGATGTCCAGGTCGCACATGATCTTCAGGCGCGTCACCAGCGGCTGTCGATAGGCGGCCGGCACCTCGATGTAGTTGATGAGCGTGCCGTCCTTGCGGAAACGGATGCCGGTCTTGGCCTTGCCGGGCAGCGGCTCCACGTGGATGTCCGAGGCGCCCTGCTGGTAGGCGTCCACGATGATCTTGTTCACGAGCTTCACCAGCTCGTTGTCGGCCGCGGCCGAGACGTCGTCGGCCCCGCCGACTTCCATGTCCTCGTCGGTCTCCAGCCCGCCCAGCAGGTCGCCGATGGACTCGCTGCCCATGGAGGCGAGGCCGGCGTCGGCGCCGAAGAAGTGGTCGAGCGTCTGGCGGAAGTCCTTCTCGGTGGTGACCTTGTAGACCACCTTGGAGCGCGGGAAGACGTTTTCCACCATGCGCGAGTTGCGCACGCGCTCGGGGTCCGTGGACATGACGATGATTCCGCCCTTGCCCTCCTCGAGCGGCACCCAGTGGTTGCCCTCGGCGTAATCGCGCTTGATGTTCTTCAGCAGGTCCGGCGGCTTGATGCGGTCGGACTTGAACGGCTCGTACTCCACGCCGAAGAACTTGGCGAGCGCCGCGCCGATCGCCGGCTGCTTCACCTGGAACTCCTCGACCAGGATGTCCTCGATGTTCTTGTTCTTGCGGCGCGCGGCCTTGGTGGCGAGGTCGAGCTCGCCCGCCGCGATCACGTTGTCGATCACGAGGTACTCGAACTTCGAGGAGATCGTCCCGGGCATCTGCTGGCGCACGCGGAACGCGATCGCCAGCGTCTTGGAAAGCTCCTGCACGCCCTCGTCGTGCAACGTCGAGAACGGCTGCCCCGCGAGGTTGTTGATGAGCTGGATCACGCCCATCAGGTCCGTGCCCGAGTCCCCGCCCAGGATCGGCGCGATCAGCATCTGCTTGGACCGGTAGCCGGTGCGCTGGTCGACCGCCTTGAGGAACGTGAGGTTGGGCGAGTACTGCTTGAGCTCCGAGTCGTCGTACACGTCCTTGATGTTCATGTGGCGCTTGTTGAGCGCGGCGTAGCCGGCGAGCGACGATTCCGAAATCGGCAGCTTGATGTCCTTGAACGAGTTCAGGCCCGTCTTCACCTTCGAGACGATGGACGATCCGTCCTCGCTCGTGGTGTACACGGTCATCCGGTCGGCCTCGAAGAGCTGGCAGATGTCCCTGGAGACGTCGAGGATGATCTCGTCGACGTTGCTCGTGGAGTGGATCCGGTTGGTCACCGCCTGCAGCTTCTTCGAGAACGCGAGCTTCACGCTCATGTCCGCGACGTTGCCGGACGACGGGGTCTTGGTATCGAGGACTGCGCTCATGGTTGCACCTGCTTTCCGTGCGCTACAGTGAGAATTCCTGGTTGTTTTCGAGCATGCGCGGCCGCCAGCGTCCCGCGGCCTCGCCCACTTCCTTCATCGTGAGTGCCCCTTCGCCGGGCTTCAGGTGCGTGATGAACACCTCGGGCCGCGCGCGCATCTTCTCCAGCTCCTCGGCAAGCATCCGGGGGCACAGGTGCTTGGAGGCCACCGCGATCTCGCGCTCCTTGTTGGAGAACGCGGTCTCGATGATGAGGTACTTGAGGTTCTCCGTGGCGTTCACCACGCTCCACAGGGCGTCGTTGGTCGAGGTATCGCCGCTGAATATGAGGGCGCCCCGCGAATTTTCCATCTTGTAGCCCACCGCCGGCACCGTGTGGTTGGCGGGGATCGGCGTGAAGCGCCGGCCGCGAATCTCGACGGTCTCGCCCACCTTGACCTCGCGATACACCATGAACGGCTTGTCGCCGTCCGGGATCTGCGTGAAGTCGGGCCAGATCTTCCAGTTGAAGAGGTGCGCCCGGAGGATGTCGAGCGTCTCCTTGATGCCGTAGACCTTGATCGGGCTGCCGCGCATCCAGCACACCGTGTCCACGAGGAAAGGGATGCTCGTCACGTGGTCCAGGTGCGAATGGCTCACGAAGATGTGGTCGATCTTGGCGAGCTGCTCGAGGGACATGTCGCCCACACCCGTGCCCGCGTCGAGCAGGATGTCCTCGTCGACCAGGAACGAGGTCGTGCGAAGGCTGCCGCCGATGCCTCCGCTGCAACCGAGCACCCTGATCTTCATCGCCGGCCCTGGGGACGCGGACACCGATTCGCTGCGGCGATCCTCGCCGGGGCCGCGATCCCGATGGAGTACGGAGCGGTCCATTATCGCAAGACGTTACCACGCCGCGAGCGGCCGATTCCATGGAATTTGCCACACTTGCCGAGTGAACTCGGCGGGGGGCCGGAAGGCCCCGCCGCCCGGTCCCCGTTCACGGCTTGTAGAAGAACTCCATCTTCACGCCGGCGATCTCGATCAGGTCGTGGTCGTTCAGCTGCCGCGCCTGCGCACCGAGCGAACCGCCGTTGAGCGTCGGGTACGTGGCGCCTTCCACGTGCGTGATGAAGTAGCCGTTGGGCCGCTTGGTGATCACCGCGACCTGCATGCCCGGCTTGCCGATCGTCGTGAGGTTCTTGGTGAGATCGAGCGTGCGACCGGCCGCGGCTCCCGAGAGCACCTGGATGGCGGCCTCGCGAAGCGATCCCTGCGCGGGCGCGGCGCCACCGGCGGCGGGCGCGGCCGGCGCGGGAGCCGCGGGGGCTGCGGCTGCCGGAGCAGGCGCGGGCGGAGGCGGCGGGGGCGGCGGGGGCGGCGGGGCCGCCGGCGCGGGAGCCGGCTCGGCCTTGGGCGCCGAAGTCGCCGTCGTGGTCGCCGACGGCGGTTTCGTGGTCTCGGCGGCGAGCGGCTTCAGGTTCGTCTGCGTATCGCCGGGGCCCTTCTCCGCCGCGGGCGGCGGCGGGGGCGGCGGCGCGGCCTTCGCCGGATTGCGGATGATCATCGTCTTCTCGAAATCGGCCGCCGTCGCCGCCGTGGGCGCGTCGTTGAAGTACTTCAGCTTGTGCTTGCCGATCTCCACCACGTCGTTGTTCTGCAGGAAGTGCTTCTTCACCGGCTTGCCGTTGACCATGGTGCCGTTGGTGCTGCCCAGGTCCTCGATGAACGAGTCGTTGAGGATCGTGATGATCGCCGCGTGCTCGCCGCTCACCGCGAGGTTGTCGATCTGGATGTCGTTGTGCGGTTTGCGGCCGATCAGGGTGCGCTCCTTGGAGAGCTGGTACTCCTTGAGCACCTGCCCGTCGACGCTGAGGATGAGCTTGGCCATAGTCGTTTTCCTTGGGTATTACCGGAAGAATGCCTTCAAGCGCGCGAGCCAGCCGCGCGGGACTCCATAGGGCTCGACGACGCGGATCAGCATCGCCGAGATGTTGTCGCGGCCGCCGTTGTCGTTCGCCGCCTGGATGAGCTGCTGCACCGTGAGACTGGGATTCTGCTTGAGCGTGAGCAGCGTGAGGCGGATCTCCTCGTCCTCGACCATGTCCGACAGGCCGTCGGAGCACAGCAGGTAGGTGTCGTCGGGCTGCGTCTCGTACACGTGCAGCTCGGGCTCGACCGTGGGATCGATTCCCAGGGCGCGCGTGACGAGGTTCTTGTTCTGCGAGAGCTTCGCTTCCTCGGGCGTGATGAGGCCGGAGTCGAGCTGCTCCTGCAGCAGCGAGTGGTCGCGCGTCACCTGCTCCATGGACTCGCCGCGCAGGCGATACAGGCGCGAGTCGCCGATGTGCGCGACGGTGAGGAAGTTGTCGTAGAAGAGGGTCACGACCAGCGTAGTGCCCATCCCGGCGCACTCGGGATTGTTCTGCGAGGTCGTGTAGATCGCGCTGTTGGCGCGCCCGATCTGCTCGGTGATGAGCCGCTCGGAAAGGCGCTTCGATTCGTCGCGGCCCATGCGGGAGACCTCGCGCGGCTGCCACGCCTCCTGCAGGCCGTCGGAGATGAGCGACGTGGCCATCCCGCTCGCGACCTCGCCGGCGTTGTACCCGCCCATGCCGTCGGCGAGCACGAACAGCCCGATGTCCGGGCGCGATTCGATGCAGTCCTCATTGTGGTCCCTGACGCGGCCCGGATCGGTGAGGCTGGCCGCGTTCAGGGCTTGCGTAAGATTCACGCGTTCGCTCCTGCGGAACGCCGCGACCAAGCCTCGCTGCTCCCCGCGCGATCTCCCTCCCGTTTCCAGTGCGCCTGTTGTCTCATCCCGATTCCGGTTTTTGTTGACGCTAATGTCCCAAAATCTCGGATTTATAATAACTTAAAAAGCTTTTTTCAGAAACAATCCCGCTTCATGGCCGATGTCCATGATTTTCCGGGAGAGTTTCCGGCGGACGGCAGGGTTCCTCCCCTTGGTTGCCAGCCATTATACGATTCGGTTTAATGACCGCATCCCCCGCGCTGAACAGCCAACTTCAGAGGCCACGAAATGGACCGCCTGCAAGACATCGATCCGCTGGAGACCCGTGAATGGGTCGATTCCCTCGAAGCCGTACTCGAGATCGAAGGACCCGGCCGCGCCCACTTCATCCTCGAGCAGCTCGTCGACAAGGCACGCAGGTCGGGTGCATATCTGCCCTACTCCGCGCAGACCGCGTATATCAACACGATTCCCACGCACCTCGAGACGCCGATGCCCGGCGACCAGGCGATCGAGTCGCGCCTGCGCTCGATGGTGCGATGGAACGCCGCGGCGATGGTGCTTCGCGCCGGCAAGAAGGACCTGGAGCTGGGCGGGCACATCGCGAGCTTCGCGTCGGCCGCGACGCTCTACGACGTGGGCTTCAACCACTTCTGGAACGCGCCCACCGACAAGCACGGCGGTGACCTGATCTACATGCAGGGCCACTCTTCGCCCGGCGTGTATGCGCGCGCGTTCCTCGAGGGACGCCTCACGGAAGCGCAGCTCGACAGCTTTCGCCAGGAGGTCGGCGGCAAGGGCATCGCGTCGTATCCACACCCGTGGCTCATGCCCGACTTCTGGCAGTTCCCGACCGTGTCGATGGGACTCGGTCCGATCCAGGCGATCTACCAGGCGCGCTTCCTGCACTACCTGCAGGACCGCGGCCTCGCGAAGACCGAAGGGCGCAAGGTGTGGGCATTCATGGGCGATGGCGAGATGGACGAGCCCGAATCGCTGGGCGCCATCGGCATGGCCGCGCGCGAGGGCCTCGACAACCTCGTCTTCGTCGTGAACTGCAACCTGCAGCGCCTCGACGGCCCGGTGCGCGGCAACGGCAAGATCATCCAGGAGCTCGAGAGCGATTTCCGCGGCGCCGGATGGAACGTGATCAAGGTGATCTGGGGCTCCTACTGGGATCCGCTCTTCGCCAAGGACAAGGACGGCATCCTCCTCAAGCGCATGGAGGAGGCGGTCGACGGCGAGTACCAGAAGATGAAGAGCCGCGACGGCGCATACGTGCGCGAGCATTTCTTCGGCAAGTACCCGGAGCTGCGTGCGATGGTGGCCAACATGTCCGACGCGGACATCTGGCGCCTGAATCGCGGCGGCCACGATCCGCACAAGGTGTACGCGGCGTACGCCTCCGCGGTGAAGCACAAGGGGCAACCCACGGTGATCCTCGCCAAGACCGTGAAGGGCTACGGCATGGGCGCGGTGGGCGAAGGCAAGAACATCGCCCACCAGCAGAAGAAGATGCCGATCGAGGCGCTGCGCCAATTCCGCGACCGGTTCAACATCCCGATCCCGGACGACAAGCTCGCGGACCTGCCCTACTACAAGCCCGCCGACGATTCGCCGGAGATGAAGTACCTGAAGGAGCTCCGTGCGCAGCGCGGGGGATCGCTGCCCCAGCGCCGCCGCAAGACGAGCAAGCTCGAGGCCCCGAAGCTCGAGTCGTTCAAGGCGCTGCTCGAAGCGACAGCCGAAGGCCGCGAGATCTCCACGACGATGGCCTTCGTGCGCATGCTCACGGCGCTGGTGAAGGACAAGGGCGTGGGCAAGAACGTGGTGCCGATCGTCCCCGACGAGTCGCGGACGTTCGGCATGGAAGGCCTCTTCCGGCAACTGGGCATCTACTCGCAGGTGGGCCAGCTCTACGAGCCGGAAGACAGCGACCAGCTGATGTTCTACAAGGAAGACAAGAACGGCCAGATCCTGCAGGAGGGCATCAACGAGGCGGGCGCGATGTGCTCGTGGATGGCGGCGGCCACCGCGTACTCCAACAGCAACGTGCCCATGATCCCCTTCTACATCTTCTATTCGATGTTCGGGCTGCAGCGCGTGGGCGACCTCGCGTGGGCCTCCGGCGACATGCGCGCGCGCGGCTTCCTCATGGGCGGCACGGCGGGGCGCACGACGTTGAACGGCGAGGGCCTGCAGCACGAGGACGGGCACAGCCACGTGCTCGCCTCGACCATCCCCAACTGCATTTCCTACGATCCCACGTTCTCGTACGAGGTGGCCGTGATCGTGCAGGACGGCCTGCGGCGCATGGTGGAGAACCAGGAGGACGTCTACTACTACATCACGCTGATGAACGAGAACTACCCGCACCCGGCGCTGCCCGAAGGCGCCCGCGAGGGAATCCTCAGGGGAATGTACAAGCTCATGGACGGCGGCAAGGCCGAAGGGCCGCGCGTGCAGCTGATGGGCAGCGGCACGATCCTTCGCGAGGTGATGGCGGCCGCGGACTTGCTGAAGAAGGACTGGGGCGTGACGGCCGACGTGTGGAGCTGCCCGAGCTTCAACGAGCTTCGCCGCGAAGGCATCGCCGCCGAGCGGTGGAACCTGCTGCACCCGGCCGAGAAGGCCAGGCTTCCGTACGTCACGCAGTGCCTCGCCGGCACCAAGGGGCCCGTCGTCGCTTCCTCCGACTACATGCGCACGTTCGCCGACCAGATCCGCGAGTTCGTTCCGCGCCGCTACAAGGTGCTCGGCGCCGACGGCTTCGGCCGCAGCGATTCGCGCGACAACCTGCGGCGCTTCTTCGAGGTGAACCGGCACTACGTCGCGATCGCGGCGCTCAAGGCCCTTTGCGATGACGGCGAGGTTCCCGCCGCGAAGGTGGCCGAAGCGATCGCGAAGTACGGCATCGACACGGAGAAGCCGGCGCCCTGGACTGTGTGACGGATCCCGGGTCACCGCCGCAATCGCGGCGCCTGGGATGACAACAAGGAAAAGAGGAGAGCAAGTTGGCCGCGATCGAAGTGAAGGTCCCCGACATCGGCGACTTCAAGGACGTGCCGGTGATCGAAGTGCTGGTGAAGCCCGGCGATGCCGTGAAGAAGGACGATTCGCTCATCACACTCGAGAGCGACAAGGCGACGATGGAAGTGCCCGCGCCCTCTTCGGGCACGGTGAAGGAAATCCGCGTGAAGGTGGGCGACAAGGTGAGCGAGGGCGTCGCGATACTCACGCTCGACGGCGCTGCCGAATCGAAGGCCGGCGCAGCGGCCAAGCCCGCGCCGCCGCCCGCTCCCGCCCAGGCCGGAGCGTCGTTGCCGACGAGAGCGCCTGCGCCCGCGCCTGCACCGGCTCCCGCGCCCGCGCCGGTCGCCGCATTGCAGGAATCGTCGAGCGAGCCGCCGCCGGCGCATGGCGTGCCGCCTCATGCGAGCCCCGGCGTGCGCCGCTTCGCGCGCGAGCTGGGCGTGGACGTGGCCAGGGTCGCCGGCTCCGGCCCCAAGGGACGCATCCTCAAGGAAGACGTGCAGGGATTCGTGAAGCAGGCTCTCGCGGGCGGAGCGCCTGCCGCGGCGCGCGCTCCGGGCGGCGGGCTCGGGGACCTGGGACTGCCCGCATGGCCGAAGGTCGACTACGCCAAGTTCGGCCCCGTCGAGGCGAAGCCGCTGTCGCGCATCCAGAAGATCTCGGGGCCCGCCCTCGCGCGCAACTGGGTGATGATCCCGCACGTCACGCAGTTCGACGAGGCCGACATCACGGAGCTCGAGGCCTTCCGCGCAAGGGTGAACGAGGAGAACGCGAAGGCCGGCGTGAAGGTGACGCCGCTCGCGTTCCTCATCAAGGCCGTGGTGGCGGCGCTCAAGAAATATCCCACGCTCAACAGCTCGCTGGACGGCGACAACCTCGTCCTCAAGCATTACTGGAACATCGGCTTCGCCGCCGACACGCCGAACGGCCTCGTCGTGCCGGTGATCAAGAACGCGGACCAGAAGGGCGTGATCCAGATCGCGCAGGAGACCTCGGAGCTCGCGGCGAAAGCGCGCGACGGCAAGCTCGGCCCCGCCGAGATGCAGGGCGGCACGTTCTCGATCTCGTCGCTGGGCGGCATCGGGGGGACTGCGTTCACGCCCATCGTGAACGCGCCCGAGGTCGCGATCCTGGGCGTGTCGAAGGCGGCGATGAAGCCCGTGTGGAACGGCAAGGAGTTCGCGCCGCGGCTCATGATGCCGCTGTCGCTCTCCTACGACCATCGCGTCGTGGACGGCGCGCTCGGCGCGCGTTTCACGACCTACCTAGCCCAGGTGCTCGCCGACCTGCGTCGCAGCACGCTCTAGAAGGACGACATGGCCACGATCGAGATCAAGGTCCCGGACCTCGGCGACTTCAAGGACGTCCCCGTCATCGAGCTGCTGGTGAAGCCGGGCGACAAGGTCGCCAAGGACGAGTCGCTCATCACGCTGGAAAGCGACAAGGCGACGATGGAGGTTCCCTCCTCGCACGCCGGCGTCGTGAAGTCGCTCTCCGTGAAGATCGGCGACAAGGTGTCGCAGGGCACGGTGATCGCGGTGCTGGATTCCGAAATGAGCGTCACCCCCGTGAAAACGGGGGCCCAGGCAGAGGCGAAAGCGGCCGTTTCCCCTCCGGAGCCTGAGCTGGCCAAGGCGATCGCCGCGTCCGGCGCCCAGGCCGTGCGCGACGTGCTCACGTCCACGCTTGCGAGCCTCGACGCGGACATGCACGCCGAGGTGCTCGTGCTGGGCGCGGGCCCCGGCGGATACACGGCGGCGTTCCGCGCCGCCGACCTGGGCAAGAAGGTGGTCCTGGTCGAGCGCTATCCCACGCTGGGCGGCGTGTGCCTCAACGTGGGCTGCATCCCGTCCAAGGCGCTGCTGCACGCCGCGCGC
>Ga0335082_10010369_pt1 | contig 10109 bp, 7 predicted proteins | sample Lox_Sample_41_FD_206718 | JGI IMG/M metagenome (GOLD analysis project Ga0335082, IMG submission 206718) | Soil microbial communities from Loxahatchee National Wildlife Refuge, Florida, United States - Lox_Sample_4.1 | ecosystem: Environmental > Terrestrial > Soil > Wetlands | place: USA: Florida...
CCGTGGACTGCACGTCATTGACCGAGACGTTGCTGGAAAGCGAGCTGTTCGGTTACGTGCGCGGCGCCTTCACCGGTGCGATCCGCGACGCCACCGGCCTGTTCGCGGAAGCCGACGGCGGCACGCTTTTCTTGGATGAGATCGGCGACGTCTCGCCAACCCTGCAGGCGAAGCTGCTGCGTGTGCTGCAGGAACATACCATCCGGCCGGTCGGCGGGACGCAGTGGCAGCCGGTCGATGTGCGGGTGTTGGCCGCCACCAACTGTGACCTCGCCGCCGCTGTGGCGAGTGGGCGTTTCCGTGAGGATTTGTACTACCGGCTCAAGGTGGTCACCATTGTCTTGCCACCGCTGCGCGAACGACGCGAAGACATTCCGTTGCTGGTCGACCATCTGGTGCAGCGCGCGGCGCGCCAATGCGGCAAACCGGTTAGCGGCGTGTCGGAAGCCGCGCTCGCGGTCTTGCAGGCACATAACTGGCCCGGCAACGTGCGCGAGATGGCGCACGTGCTGGAGCGCGGCGTCGCCCTGGCCCAGCACGAGGTCATCGGCGTCGATGACCTGCCGCCGGAGATCCGCTCACCGCTGCCCTCGGCAACCCCAGACCTGCTTGCTAGCCGGCCCACACTCGAAGAACTGAAGCAGTTGTACATCCAGCGGGTCCTTGAGGAGAGTGACGGGAACGTCAGCCGCGCCGCAACCGTCCTCGGGGTGGACCGGCGCTCCCTCTATCGAATGCTGCAGCGCTATGGCATCTCGCACCGGGGGTTCGGGGAAAGCTGACCGGAGGTTCGGGAAACCCTCACAGATGGGCTGACGGTGCGCATCGCCGAGACACTTTGTCACTGGATTCCTCGGACAATCTGCCTCTTTGGACACACCCGCGTCGCTTTGAAACAGGTGTGACGCGGTTCAAAGATACGGCACTACACTTGCTGTCTTGCCCTTCGAGGGGATGATCTGCCATGCTCGCCAGGCAACCGGAAAGACGGCCCGCATCTGACGACAGCAGCGAAGTGCCTGCCAACCGACTCAAGGTCGTCAGTGAGCGTTTTCCCTTGCCAGAGGAAGAGCCCCTGCAACGCCGACGACGCCTGGCGTTCATCAGCAACGCCCTAAGCCGCTTCCGAGAAGAGGCGCGGCTGCAACGAGCGCGCTACCCGCACCTGCTGGATGGTCTCATTCTGCTCGGCATTGCTGTCGTGCTGCTGGTTTCCGCCTACCTTTTCATCGCCGACCCAGGCTGAAGAGACTCTATGCCACGTCGCCTGGGACACTCTGCCCCAGCACGACGGCGCGATTGGCCGCTTCGACCTCTGACCGATCTCGTCGTTCACATGGTCCAGGGCTTGCTGAGAGTGGATCAACGAGGTGAAGATGGAACTTGCTCGTGGCATTGCACACGTATCGTTTCCGGGTGGTGGCATCTTCTTGCCCGCCCGCGATCTGTACGATCGAGAGACTCTCATTGAACACGTCAACCAGAGGGTTCGCGCCAAAGGACGCGTCCAGGTTCTGATCGATAGCCATCGCTGGATGGTGCAACCAAACTCCTCGCTTGCGAACCCGTGCGCAGACTGCGGTCAGACTGCGGATGCTTGTTGCTATTCGAGCGGCGGCTATGGTGCGCCGCACTGCGTGCGTTGCGCGCTGGGTGGTGCGACGCCCGTCGAGCCGATGCAACCCGAGGAATGGAGGCAAGTTGGCTGATGTCGTTCCACAGGAGAACCGCGGACTGCGCTGCCAGCCTCTCCCCCTGAGGCAGCGCTGAGGCCCCATGCCACAGCCCCCGTGGCAAAAGGCCTCATGATCCGCCCCCCCGCCCAGCTGCGCCGGAATTCATTGAGGCCGCCCCTCGACCCGGCGCAGCTGGCACTCTCCTGGCTTCGGCCTCAGAATCATCCACTCGGGTCACCGGATCTTGAATCTCGTCTTGGCAACTCACCATTTGACTTTGAATATGCCCGTCAGACGTACCGTCAGCAGAGGGACACCCACAGACGACTATATGACCGGCTGTGTCTCCTGAGCCAACCGACGGCGCGCATTCCACTGCAACTTGTGAATGACTCTTCTGCGATGACTGCTGCCCGCATCGGGCAGCGGGGTAGTGCAACCCGCCGCCTGTTCCGCTTTCAGATTGCCTCGATGGGCTTACTGACCCTTGCCGCCACGGTACAGGGCCAGCAGCAGGGTGCCCCGGTGTCCCTCGCTCCGGCGGATTATCTCGACGAAGCAAAGCTGACGGGCTTGCTGTGGGAACAGTGCCCCGAGGTGGTCGAGGCCCGCCGTTCAGCGGGCGTCGCCGCGAGCGAGGTGACCCGGGCACACAAGTACCCCAACCCGGCTTTGGACTTCACCTGGGGCACCATCCCGATCGGTTCGACCAACCCGCCGGACCTGCACGATCCGATTGGGAACGTTCCCAACTACAACGTCGGCCTGTCGGAGCTGGTGGAAATCGCCAAACGCGGTCCGCGTCAAGCGGCCACGACCGCCGAGTTCGAAGCGGCGCACGCGCAGGCGGTGGCCACGCTGGCGACACGCTTCTTCGACCTCATGGACACCGTCGGCCGCATCGCTCGCAGCCAGGTGCGCTCCGCCGTGATCAACGGACAGGTCAAGGCCAGCGAGCGGCTGTTGGAGTTGGACCGGGCGCGTGCGTCCAAGGGAGACATCGCCGGCGTCGACGTCCAACGCTCCGAGGTTGAACATGCGCGATTGGTTGCTGCGGGCGAGGCGGCGCGCACGGATCGGGAAGCGGCACAGGCCGCCTGTGCCGCCATCCTCGCCACCGCGTGCCCGCCCTTCGAATCCGGCAAAGCAGCGCGCCGTTTCCTCCGCCAAACCACGCAGGATGTCCCCACCGTCTGGTCGGACGAGTTCGAGCGCCGCCGCCCTGACATCGCGGCACTCGATGCCACTCTGCACGCCGCCGGCAACCGCGCCACGTTGGCCGAACGCCGAGTCATTCCCGATGTCACCGTGCGCATGGGATACACGTACGACACATTCGTCGCCGCCGGGAATCAACGGCAGAGCCTGGCGCTGGGCGTGCAGTTACCTTTGCCTGTGATGGATCAGGGTCAGGCAGATTTGCAGGCGGCGACGGCGACGCTTGCAGGCGCCGCGCGCGTGCGCGACTCCCTCATTGCCTCTGGGCGCCAGGTATTGAACGCCGCCACGCGGCAACGGCAGCTGGTCGCGGCGCGCATTCAACAACTCGATGCCGCGCTGGCCAAAGCGCGACAGCTGCGCGACTCAACCCTGGGGGCGGCGCGTCAAGGTGGCGCCTCGCAAGTCGATGTACTGCTCGCGGTGCGTGCGTACCAGGAGTTGCTGCTCGACCGGACGGATCTGGATGCCGATGCGTATCAGGCAGCGTTGGCAGCCCGTCAGGCTACCGCAGCCTTCCCACAACCCGTGATGAACGAGAGAGAGATGCGATGAGTGAGGAGTCCACGGCCTACGTGACGACGACGGAACCGGCGATGCCCGCGACGCCGGGCTCAGGGCGCCTCAAGTGGGGCGTCGTCGGCCTTGGAATCGTCGCCATCGCGACGGTTGTACTTGCCGTGCGCGCGCGCAGAGAAGTGGCAACGGACAACGCACCGCCCTTCACGGTCACCGGTGACACTGTGGACATTCGTGATGGCGCCGCGGCATGGAGCTACCTCGACTTTGCCCAGGCGCACGTGGGCAAGCCAATCGCGCCGGAGCCGGTGCCGGCGCGCGTCGCGTTCGATGAAGCCCGCTCGCAACCGATCTTCGCCCCGCTGCCCGGGCGCGTCGACACGGTGAGTGTGCGCTTGGGTCAACACGTCGAGACGGGTGACCGGCTGCTGGCCGTGCGCTCGACGGCGCTCGTCGATCTCTCCAAGGAGATCGATCTGCTGCGCTCAAAGGAAGGGGCGCGTGGCAAAGCCGTCGAGCGGCTGCGCGCCCTGGTTGCACTCAAGGCGGTGCCGGAGAAGGACTTGATCAGCGCGGAGCAGGACCTCAAACAGGCGCAGTTGGCGCGTGAAGCGGCGGAGCTGAAGCTGCGCAGCTTGTCCGTCGCCGAGGCGAGTGAAGGCCGCTACTGGCTGACCGCACCGCAAGCCGGCGTGGTCGTCGAGCGCAACGTGCTGATGGGCCAGGAGGTCGGCCCGGACCGCGGCGACCCGTTGCTGGTCATCGCCGAAGTGGACGAGGTGATCGTCACCGCCGACGTGCCGGAAGCGGATGTGCGCGGCCTGCAGGTCGGACAACCCGCATCGATCTCGTCGCCGGCGGCGCCCGACCAGACGATCACCGGACGTGTCGAGTACGTCGGTGAGGTCGTCGACCCGGTGCGCCGTATGGTCAACGTGCGCGTGCGTGTCCCCAACCCTGATCGGTTGCTACGCCCCAACGCCTTTGTGCAGGTGGCGTTCGCGACGGACGGGCCCGATCGCGTCCAGGTGCCGAGCGAAGCCGTTGTCACGGACGACCAGCGCTCCTTCGTCTTTGTTCGCGTTCCAAGCAAGCCGCAACGTCTGGAGCGACGCCCAGTGAGCTTGGGTCGCCACCGCCAGGGGCAGGTCGAGATCGTCGACGGCCTGTCACCGGGAGAAACGTTCGTTTCAAAGGGGGCACTGTTGCTGCTGAACGCCGTCGATCTGGCGCAGGGCTGACCGGTGTTCGATCGGATCGTGCAGTTCTCGCTGCGCAACCGCGCGGCGGTGGTCTTCTTTAGCGTGGTGGTGTGCGTCGCCGGCATCTACTCCTTCCAGGCCCTCACCATCGAGGCGTTCCCGGATCCCACCGACACACAGGTCAACGTCATCACCCTGTTTTCCGGCCAACCCACGGAGGAAGTCGAGCGCCAGATCGGCTTACCGATCGAGCGTGCCCTCAACGGCACGCCGGGCTTGATCCGGCTGCGCAACCTCTCACTGTTCGGTCTGTCGTACGTCACGCTGACGTTTGCCGACGGCGTCGACGCGCTGTTCGCGCGCCAACAGGTGCTCGAACGTTTGCGCGACGCCGACCTCCCCGACGGCGTCACGCCCGAACTGGGTCCGCTGGCCACGCCCATCGGCGAGATCTACCGCTACACGCTCAGCGGCGCGGGCAACGATCCGATGCGCCAGCGCACGCTGCAGGATTGGGTGGTGGCGCCACGGCTGACGCGTGTGCAGGGGGTTGCCGATGTGGTCAACTACGGCGGGCTGGTGCGTGAGATCCACGTGCAGCCGTCGCCTGCCAAGCTGGCGGCGTACGGGCTGACGCTGGAAGAGTTGGAAACCGCTCTGAGGAAGGCGTCGCAGAACGCCAGCGGCGGGCTGCTCGAACGCGGTTCCGAGCAGATGGTGATCCGCAGCGAAGGCTTGTTCCGGCACCTCGATGACATAGCGGTTGTGCCGATCGCCAGCCGCGACGGTACCCCCGTGCTGGTGCGCGACGTCGCCACCGTCACCGACGGTTGGGCACCCCGTCAGGGCGTGGTCAGCCGCGGCACCGAGTACGACGCCATCGAGGGCATCGTCCTCATGCGCCGCGCGGAAAACCCCACCGAGGTGTTGGCGCGCGTGCGTGCAGCCATCGACGAGCTGAACACACACATCCTCCCCAGCGGCGTCCGCGTCGTGCCGTTCTACGACCGTACCGATCTCGTCAACACCACGCTGTCCACGGTTGGCCGCAACCTCGTCGAGGGCGCGGTCCTCGTCACTCTCGTGCTGTTCATCTTTCTTCTCGACCTGCGGGCGGCGCTGATCGTTGGCGCGTTGATTCCACTGTCGCTGTTGTCGGCGTTCATCTACCTGAAGGCGCGCGGCATGAGCGCCAACCTGCTGAGCATGGGCGCCGTCGACTTCGGCATCATCGTCGACGGCGCCGTGGTGATCATCGAGAGCATCGTGCGCCAGCTGTCGCACGACTCGGGCGTTCCGGTGTCGCCGCAGCACATGCGCGAGCGCATCGAGCGCGCCGTGAATCACGTCGTCCGCCCGACGATGTTCTCGCTGCTGATCATCATCGCCGCCTACTTGCCGATCTTCCTGCTGGAGCGCGTCGAGGGGCGCATCTTCGCGCCGATGGCGAACACGGTGGTGGCCGCGCTGCTCGGTGCGCTGCTGTTCTCGCTGTCGCTGGTGCCGGTGCTGGCAACGTTCGCCTATCGGCAGCCGATCCGGCACCGCGTGTCTCCCGTGCTGGTGTGGGCGCAGGCGGCCTATGAGCCCAGCCTGCTGTGGGCGATGCGCCACGCGCGCGTTGTTCTGCTCGGCAGTCTGCTGGCCTTGGTCACCGCGGGCGTCGCGCTGAGTCGTCTGGGGTCCGAGTTCCTTCCCGAACTGAACGAGGGCTCGCTCTACCTGACGTTCACCCTGCCGGCGAACATCAGCCTGACCGAAGGCCGTCGTTTGGTTCCGCGCATCACCGACATTCTGCGCCGCTACCCGGAGGTGGAGGCCATCCTGTCGCAGCTCGGACGGCCGGAGGACGGCACCGACCCGACGCTGACGAACAACCTGGAGTTCTTCGTGCGCCTCAAGCCGCCCGAGGCTTGGCCGGCGGGCGTGCGGTCGCTCGCCGATGTCGTCGACCGGCTCAGCAGCGGTGTCGCCGAAATCCCCGGGCTGGAGGTGAATTTCTCTCAGCCGATCCGCGACAACGTCAACGAGAACATCTCGGGGCAGTTCGGGCAGATCGCCGTCAAGTTGTACGGTGATGACCTGCATGTCCTGCAAGACCTCGCCGAGCGCGTCAGAACCTCCATCGCCAAGTCGCCCGGCGCGGCCGACCTCGGCATCGTCAAGAGCAGCGAGATCCCGCAGCTGCAGATTGAGCCGGACCGCGGCGCGCTGGGCCGCTACGGGCTCGATATGGAAGACTTCCAGCACGCCCTGCAAGCGGCGCTCGGCGGGCAACCGGTCGGCGTGTTTTGGGATGGCGAGGCGCGCCACAACGTCGTCACGCGCTACCCCGCGGCCGCGCGCGATGACGTTGAGAAGATCCGCAACATCCGGCTCGCCGTGCAAGGTGGGATCACCGTCCCGCTCGAGACGCTGGCGCACGTTTCGCTCGGCAGCGGCCGCGCCGCGATCAGCCGCGAGAACGGTCACCGCTACATCGGCATCCGCATGAACGTGCGTGGCCGGGATATGGGGTCGTTCGTCAACGAGGCGCGCGCCCAGGTTGCGCGCGACGTGCCGCTACCGAACGGCATGACCATCGAGTGGGGCGGTGAGTTCGAGAGCAAGGAGCGCGCGATGAGGCGCCTCGAGCTCGTCGTACCGGTTGCGCTGTTGATCACGCTGGCCCTGCTCTTCAACGCCTTCGGCTCGTTCAGTCCGGCGGTGCTGGTGCTACTGAACGTTCCCTTCGCGCTGATCGGCGGCGTAGCGGGTCTGGCGTGGATGGGCATGCCGCTGTCAGTCTCGGCAGCCGTGGGGTTCATCGCGTTGATCGGTCAGGCGTCGCTCAACGGCGTCTTGGTGCTGTCGGCAATCATCGAGCGGCGCACCGCGGGCGACCCGCTCGACATCGCCATCGTGAACGGCGGTCGCGAACGGCTGCGCGCCGTGTTGATGACCGCCGCGCTCGCGGCACTCGGACTGGTCCCGGCAGCCATGAGCCACGCCATCGGCAGTGAGGTGCAGCGGCCGATCGCCGTGGTCATCGTCGGCGGCACGTTGAGCGCGTGCGCTCTGACGCTGATCGTTCTGCCCGTCATGTACCGCGTGTGGTCGCAAGTGTTCGAGCGCGTCAACCTGCGGCTGGTCCCCCGTGCCCGCATGACAGCGTCACTTGACGACCACGAGGCGCGTCGCGCCCGAGGTAGCCGCTGACGCGGCAACCTCGGGCTATGTTGTGCAACACCCTGGGCGTAGGAGAAAAAGCTCCCGCGCTTCACAGCCTTTTGCTCCGCCGTACCCCGAAGGGGTTGCGCACCATAGCCCAGGGTTGGCGCTCGGCGCCTCCCCTGGGCGTGGTGACTTGGATATACAGCCTTGCATGGAAAGTTTATCCAGATAAACTGCCCTCATGGGACGCATCCGCAAACGGCTGCTGGAGATTCGCTTGCCGCCGCGGCAGTCGGCGTTCTTGTGGGGCCCGCGGCGCGTCGGCAAGAGCTACTGGATCCGCCACACGTTCCCGCAGGCAACGCTGATTGATCTGCTACAGTCGGACGTCTATCGCGACTATGTCTCGCGCCCGGCGCTCTTGCGGGAACGTTACCAGCGCGGCAGCGGCCTGCTTGTCATCGACGAGGTGCAGAAGGTCCCGGCACTGCTCGATGAGGTGCACTGGCTGATCGAGCACACGCGGCTGTCCTTTCTGCTGACCGGCTCGAGCGCGCGCAAGCTGCGCCGCGGACACGCCAACCTGCTCGCCGGCCGAGCGTGGCGACGGCACATGGTGCCGCTGTGCTCGCGCGAGGTCGACCGGCTGGATCTCGAGCGCGTCATGGTCACCGGCCTGTTGCCGCCGCACTTCCTGTCTGCACACATCGAGGAAGACCTGCGCGCCTACGTTGGAGACTATCTCAAGGAGGAGATCGCAGCCGAGGCGTTGACCCGCAACATTCCGGCGTTCTCGGATTTTCTGCACGTGGCCGCATTGACCAGCAGTGAATTGCTCAACTACACGAACGTCGCACGTGAAAGCGGCGTGTCGGCGAAGGTCGTGCGCACCTATTTCGAGATCCTCGAGGACACGTATCTGGGCTTCCACGTCTCGCCGTGGAAGAAGTCGAAGCGCCGGCGCTTGATCGAGACGGAGAAGTTCTACCTCTTCGATGTCGGCGTGACCAACCATCTGGCGCGCCGGCAGCCGCGCGTCGGCAGCAGCGAGTTCGGCAAGTCGTTCGAGCAGTATGTCTTGATGGAGCTCAAGGCCTACCAGGCCTACCGCGCGCCCGACCTCGACATCCGCTTTTGGCGCACGGCCAATGGCCAGGAGGTGGATTTCATTCTCGGTGACATGCAGGTGGCGCTCGAAATCAAGGGGGGCGCGCGCGTTCACGATGGCGATCTGCGCGGGCTGCGGACGCTCGCCGAAGAAAGCCGCGTGCGAAAATCGGTGATGGTCTGCCTGGAACGCGAACCCCGCGTCGTCCCTCCGGCCATCGAGGTGCTGCCCTGGCGCCGCTTCCTCGATCAGCTGTGGGCGGGCGCCCTGGGCGTGTAGGTAGGCGCAGGGATCGAAAGAGGCAGAAGAGCGGCGTGAGGGCACGCCGGCTCCAAAAGCCGTGCTTCTGTTGGAGACGGGCTGCCCCCAGCCCGCCTCTGCTGGGCGACGTCTTCGGACACGCCGAGCGGACTAGCTCGGCGCCGGGAGATCCAGGGCGTGCGCGAGGGCGCGATTCAGATCGGCCATCTTGCTGCCCGACAGAGTGCTCACGAAGTCGGTGAGCCTCGTCTTGAACATCAGGGTAAGGAAGTCACAACGCACGGCACTGGTTCGCGGCAGGCCGTCGTCTGGCCCGAGGACCACTTCAGTCGTGAGCCCCAAGACCTCGCTGTACACCGGGGCACAGACGACCGTCGACACGTCGTCATTCTGCGCGATGAAGCTGCGCGACACGACGACGTAGAACCCTGGCTTGTCGCCGCGCTCAGGAACGCGCTCGCGGCTGCGGTAGATCTCGCCCCGCCTCACGCGCGCGCCTGCTCGGCAATCAGCGCGCGAGCCTGGCGTGACAGCCGGCGGCGGTGCTTGCGGAGAATCTCGCGCTCGCGTTCCTCGGTTTGTCGCTGGCGTTCGCGTTTTGCGAACTCCTGTACCGCTGTCCGCACCACGGCGGAGCGGTTGCGCAGATGTTCCGAGTGCGCAATCAGCTCGTCGACGCTTTTGAGCGTTCCTTCGTCAATAGTAATCGCAATAGTCTTCATATGGCGAATTATATACCGACAGGCGATGGTCACTGCAACGTTCCGCGCCTGGTCTGCATGTGAGGGACAGCCCGCCTCTAGGCGAGGAATCGCTGGAGCCGGCCTGCCCTGCGCTCAACGGTCCAGCCAGCTCACGCCAATTGCCGCCGCCCCGTGACCCCAACCCTTGCGGACGGCGTCATGTTCCGGAACGGCAAGGCAAGTAACCCTGCAGTCGTCTGCATGGCTGGGTCATCGAACCCGTCGAGTC
>Ga0335082_10010370_pt1 | contig 10109 bp, 9 predicted proteins | sample Lox_Sample_41_FD_206718 | JGI IMG/M metagenome (GOLD analysis project Ga0335082, IMG submission 206718) | Soil microbial communities from Loxahatchee National Wildlife Refuge, Florida, United States - Lox_Sample_4.1 | ecosystem: Environmental > Terrestrial > Soil > Wetlands | place: USA: Florida...
ACCGGCGGCCGCGCGTCCCGGCCCGGTTCACCCCGATCCGGCGTTTCCCGGCCCTGTGTCCCGCAGCCCTGGGCGGCTGCCCGGTCAGCGGCCGTTGAAGGCGTCCCGCAGCCTGGAGAAGAACCCGTGCTGGCCGGGCGCGAACCTGCCCGGCGGGGCCTCCTCACCCCGGAGCTTGGCCAGCTGCTTGAGCAGCGCCTCCTGCTCCTCGTCGAGCTTGGCCGGTGTCTCCACCGTCACGTGGATGACCAGGTCACCGCGCCCGGAATCGTTCAGGTGCCGCACTCCCAGCCCATACAGCGGGATGACCTGGCCGGACTGCGTGCCGGGGCGGATGTCCAGGTCCCTGGCGCCGTCCAGCGTCTCCACCGACAGCGTCGCCCCGAGGGCGGCGGACACCATCGGGATCGTGACCGTGCAGTGGAGATCGTCCCCCTGGCGCTCGAAGATCGCGTGCGGCCGCTGGACGATCTCGAGGAACAGGTCGCCGGGCGGGCCCCCGCCGGGGCCGATCTCCCCCTCGCCCGCGAGCTGGATGTGCGTCCCGTCCTCGACACCGGCCGGGATCCGGACCTTGATGGTGCGGCGGGTGCGTACCCGGCCGTCCGCGTCGCATTCCGGGCATGGCCGCCGGATGATGGTGCCGTAGCCGCCGCAGGCGGGGCAGGGCCGGGAGGTCATCACCTGGCCCAGGAAGGACCTGGCGACCTGGCTGACCTCGCCCCGGCCGGCGCACACGTCGCAGGTCTCGGGATGGGTCCCGGGCGCGGTGCCCTCGCCCGAGCACGTCGGGCAGACCACGGCGGTGTCCACCACCAGCTCCCGGGTCGCCCCGAACGCGCACTCGGCCAGGTCGAGGTCGACCCGGATGGTGGCGTTGCGGCCCCGCCGGGCGCGGCTGCGCGGCCCCCGCGGGCCCGAGCCGGTGCCGAAGAACGCGTCCATGATGTCGCTGAACGGGAACCCGGCGCCGAACCCGCCCGGCCCGGCGGCCCCCGGCCGGGCGAAGGGGTCGGCCCCGAGGTCGTACATCTGGCGCTTCTCCGGGTCGGAGAGCACCTCGTAGGCCTGGGTGATCTCCTTGAACCGCTCCTGGGTCTGCGGGTCCGGGTTCACGTCCGGGTGCAGCTCCCTGGCCAGCCGGCGGTAGGCCTTCTTGATCTCGTCGGGATTCGCGTCGCGGCGGATCCCGAGGATCCCGTAGTAGTCGTTCACGATCAGGTCCCCGCCAGGATCTGGCCCACGTACCGTGCCACCGCGCGTACCGCTCCCATCGCCGTCGGGTAGTCCATCCGGGTGGGCCCGAGCACGCCGAGCCGGGCCACCGCCTGATCGCCGCTCCCGTAGCCGGCCGCCACCAGGGAGGTGCTGCGCAGCCCGGCCACCGGGTTCTCGGCCCCGATCCGGACGGTCACCGCCGACTGGTCCACCGACTCACCCAGCAGCCGCATGAGCACCACCTGCTCCTCAAGCGATTCGAGAACCTCGTGCAGGCCCTGGGAGAAGTCGGCGGGGGTGAGGTTCGACGCCCCGCCGACCACGACCTTCTCCTCGTTCCGCTCGACCAGGCTTTCCAGGATCACCGAGAAGATGGCGGCCGCGTTCGGCCGCTCGCTGGGCTGGACCCGCTCCGGCAGGCCGGCGACCACCGAGGCTACCTCGGTCAGCATCCGCCCGTCGAGGCAGGCGTTGAGAACCGCCCGCAGCTGGGTGACGGCGTCCTCCTCGATCGGCGCGGGCAGCTCGACCATGCGCTGCTGCACCCGGCCGGTGTCCGTGATCAGCACCAGCAGCAGGCGCTTCGCCGCGAGCGGCACCAGCTCCACGTGCCGGATCGACGACCTCGTGAGGGAGGGATACTGCACCACCGCCACCTGCCGCGTCAGCTGCGCCAGCAGGCGCACGGTGCGCATGACCACGTCGTCCAGGTCGTAGGCGCCGGCCAGGAACGTCTCGATTGCCCGCCGCTCGGCGGCCGACAGCGGCTTGACCCCGGACAGCCGGTCGACGAACAGCCGGTATCCCTTGTCGGTGGGGATCCGGCCCGCGCTCGTGTGCGGCTGCGCGATGTATCCCTGCTCCTCCAGCACGGCCATGTCGTTCCGGATGGTGGCAGGTGACACATCCAGGTGATGCCGGTCGACAAGCGCCTTCGAGCCCACCGGTTCCATGGTGGATACGTAGTCCTGCACGATGGCGCGCAGCACGGCGAGCTTCCGGTCGTCGAGCACGTATCCCCTCTCTGGCACTCGCTCCTCCCGAGTGCCAAGTCTATGGCGGCCCGGCCGTCCTGGCACCGTTCCGCCCACACTGGCGGGGCGGCGGGCCGTGCTGAGCTGGGCCGCATGGTGCCACTCTGACTGAGGTGGCACAGTGGGCGGCCGCTGATCCGGTAGGTTCGTGCTCGCATGATCTGTGCCCGGGCCGGCGGAGCGCTGCCGCCGGGCTGACCGACGGTGGAGCGGGATGAGGCGGGACTACGGCCCTGACGTGCTCGCGGAAGGCGCGGGACGCCGCCGGCGCGCGGAGTTCCCGCAGGTGCCAGCCGAACGCGGGCTCGTGGTGGAGGAGGCCGGCGGAGGCTTCTGCGGGGCGGTGGTGGACTGCGAGAAGCAGGTCGTGACGCTGGAGGACCGGGCGGGCAGGCAGCGGGTGTTCCCGCTCTCGCGTGGCGCGTTCCTGCTGGAAGGCAGGCCGGTCACGCTGGTCAGGCCGGGCCAGCCCGGGCCCGCCGCGGCTGCCCGGACGGCGTCGGGGTCGGTCGCGGCGCCCCGGCCGCCCGCCGGCACCGCCGCCCGGGCCCGGGTGGCCAGGGCGAGCCGGATCTACGTGGAAGGCCGCCAGGATGCCGGCCTGGTCGAGAAGATCTGGGGAGATGACCTGCGCGAGGTGGGGGTGGTGGTGGAGTACCTGGCCGGGATCGACCACCTGCCCTCGATCGTGGCCGGTTTCGCGCCCGGCCCCGCGCGCAGGCTCGGGGTCCTCGTCGATCACCTGGTCACCGGCAGCAAGGAGAGCCGGATCGCGGCCCAGGTCAGCTCGCCGCACGTGCTGGTGGTGGGCCACCCTTTCGTCGACATCTGGCAGGCGGTCAAGCCGGCCAGCCTGGGCATCGCCGCCTGGCCCGCCGTCCCGCGGGGAACGCCCTGGAAGGAGGGCGTGATGCAGGCCCTGGGCTGGGGCGGCGAGACCGCTGCCGGGTGGCGGAGGGTGCTCGCCGCCGCGGCCAGTTACGCCGACCTGGAGCCGGCGCTGCTGGGGCGGGTGGAAGAACTGATCGACTTCGTCACCGCGCCGGGAACCGGCGGTCCCGCCGGGGCGTTTGAGGATCGAAGGCCCGCAGACAGACCATGACCAGCCAGCCACCTGAGCCGCCCGCGCCATGGCCGCCGCCTCCCCACGGGGAAAGGCCGGCCAGCCGTACGCAGCGCCCGGGAGCGCCGGAAGAACGGCCTGCCCGGCCCCGCTGGCGGCACCCGGGGGGCCAGCCGGGCAACGGCCACCGGGCCCCGGCCAGCGGGGCGCCCTGGCCGCAGGCGGACTACCCGCCGGAGGCCGGCTACCAGCAGGCGCCCGGCCATCGGGCCGGGGCCGGCGCCGGGCCGGGCGGCTACCCGGACCTCCCCGACTACCTGCCGGACACCTACTCCCCGCGGGACACCTACTTCCCGGGCTACCCGTTGATGCCCGACTACCCGCCGATGCCGGACTACCCGCCCGCGCCGGATTACCCGCCCACGCCGGACTACCCGCCCACGCCGGACTACCCGGCCGCGCCCGGCTACCGGCCGGCCGGTTACCCGGCCAACGGGTACCCGGCGGGTGGCTACCCGCCCGGGGCCTACCCGGGGGCGGACCAGGAGCCGGGTGGCTACCCGGCAGGCGGGTCCCAGGTGAAGGAGCTGTCGGCCGCGGCCGGCGGCTGGGCCTTGGCGGCCGCCCCGGCCGCCCACGAGGAGTACGCCTACCCCGGCGTGCCCACCGGTGGCGCGGCACCGCGGGCGGCGCCCGATGCGGCACCCGGCCCGCCCCCCGGGGCGGTCCCCCGGGACGCCCGCTGGGCCATGCTCGGCTATCTCACGGTGCCCGTCACCGGCTTCCTGGTGCCGCTGGCCATCTACCTGACGTCCATGCGCCGGTCACGCTGGCTCCGGGCGCACGCGGCCCAGGCGGTCAACGTCTGGCTCACCGGGATCCTGTACGACCTGTCCGCCGTGATCATCGGCGCGATGCTGACGCTCGATTCCCCGCGGGTCGCGCTGGCCGTCGTGGTGCCGCTGGCCGCCGCGCTGTGGCTGACCACGCTGGCGTTCCTGGTCCGCGCGGCGGCGGCGGCCCGCCGCGGCCAGGCGTACGCCTTCCCCCGCTGGCTGTGCACGCCGATGGTGCGCTAGCGGATCTCCCGCCCGGCGGCACCGCGGGGCCGGGCTACGGGGTGAGGCCGCGGACGACGGCGTCGGCCAGCAGGCGGCCCCGGCGGGTGAGGACGACCCGGCCCGACGCGTAGGCAGCCCCGGAGGCCAGCCCGCCGGCCACGGCCTCCGCTGCCGCCGCCCGGCCGGCCGGTTCCAGCTCCGCCAGCGGGCAGCCGGTGGCCAGCCGCGTCAGCAGCAGGATCCGCTCCAGGCGCCGCTCCCGTTCCGCCAGCACCTCCCGGGCCTGGGCCGGGCTCTGGCCGGCGGCGATGCGCGCCGCGTAGGCGGCCGGGTGCTTGACGTTCCACCACCGGGTGCCGCCGACATGGCTGTGCGCGCCTGGGCCGATCCCCCACCAGTCCCCGCCGGTCCAGTAGAGCAGGTTGTGCCGGCACCGGGCCGCGTCGCGGGCCGCCCAGTTGGAGATCTCGTACCAGGCCAGGCCGTGGGCGCCGAGCACCTCATCGGCGATCAGGTAGCGATCGGCCATCGCGTCGTCGTCGGGGGCCGCTACCTGGCCCCGCCCGATCCGCGCCGCCAGGGCGGTGCCCTCCTCCACGATCAGCGCGTAGGCGGAGAGGTGGTCGGGGCCCGCCGCCAGGGCCGCCGCCAGTGACTCCCGCCAGTCGGCGTCGCTCTCGCCCGGGGTGCCGTAGATCAGGTCCAGGCTGACATGGCCGAACCCGGCCGCATGCGCCCACCGCACGCACCGGGCGGGCCGGCCAGGCTCGTGCACCCGGTCCAGCACGGCCAGCACGTGCGAAACGGCGCTCTGCATGCCGAGCGAGATGCGGGTCATGCCGCCGGCCCGCAGCCCGGCGAGCACCCGCTCGTCCACGGTCTCCGGATTGGCCTCCACGGTCACCTCGGCGCCGGCGGCGAGCCCGAACTCGCCGTCGATGGCCCGCAGGATCCCGGCCAGCGCGGCGGGCGGCAGCAGGGTGGGGGTGCCCCCGCCGAAGAACACGCTCGTCACCGGCAGGCTGGTGGCGCCCAGCACCCGCCGGGCCAGCCGCACCTCGGCGGTCGCCAGGCCGGCGTAGGTGTCCCGGCTGGCCCCGGGGCCGAGCTCGGCTGCCGTGTACGTGTTGAAGTCGCAGTAGCCACAGCGGGCCCGGCAGAAGGGCACATGAACATAGATGCCGAACGGCCGCTGCCCCAGGCCCGCCGTCGCGCTGGCGGGCAGGGCGCCATCGGCGGGGGCCGGCTCGTCGGCCGGGAGCGTGCCGGGCACGTCAGCGCACCGGCTCAGCCACCGGGCGTACCGGTCCCGCCCGGGCCGGCGCCCGCCGCGGCGCCGGCGTCCCGGGCGAGCACCGACGCCGCGATCTCGTCCCACTTGCTGCCGCGCCCCGCCACCTGCAGCAGCCGCCGCATCAGCACCGCGTCCCCGTAGTAGGCGCGGGCCGACTCGGCGACCGTCACCCGGACGGCCGGGCGCGCCAGCACCTCGGCCGGGTCACCCGCGCTGACCTGACCCTCCTCCAGCACGCGCAGGTACGCACCGGTCCGCCCGGCGTCGGCGAACCGCCTGACCCACTGGCGCTCGTCCATCCAGCCGGCGAAGACGGCGCACGGGATCCGGGGCGAGGTGACCTGGACCACGGCCGAGCCGAGCCGCCACACCTCCCCGATCAGGGCGCCGGTGACCTCGAGCCCGCCGGTGGTGATGTTCTCGCCGAACGTCCCGCTGGGCAGCTCACGCCCCAGCCGCTCCACCCACCAGTCCAGGTCCTCCCGGGCGTAGGCGTAGAGCGCCTGGTCGTACCCGCCGTGGTCCGGCGTGTCCACCTGCTCGTCGCCGGCCAGGCCGAGCCTCCCGACCGCGACCGGGCCCGGGACGGGCCGCTTGTCGATCGCGGTCCGCCCGAGCCGGCCGGCCCAGTCCGCGTCCCGCCCGCGACCGGTATTGACTGAGATCACCTGTGCCGCTGCCACATCTGGCACGGTATCCGGCCCGCTGGCCGGCCCGCGAACCAGTTATGCCCGCCCGGCGCCGCGCTGGGCCGCCGGAGGCGGCGATGTGGCCGGCCGCGCGGTCTATCCTGGGAGCATTCGTCCGGCGGGAGGCGGCTATGACGGTGGGACCGGGGTACGGGTCAGCGGACATGGCGCGGGCGCAGATGCGTGCGTCCACGGCCGACCGCGACCGCGCGGTGGAGCTGCTCACCAGGGCGTACACCGAGGGCCGGCTGGACAAGGATGAGCATGACGCCCGGGTGGAGCGGGCCATGACGGCGACCACGTTCGCCGAGCTCGACTCGGTCGTCATCGACCTGCCCGGCGCGGGGCCGGTCGCCCCGGTGCCGCTGGCCACGCCTCAGATGGCGAAGACCAACTCGCTGGCCATCACGTCCCTGATCTGCGGGATCGCCCAGTTCATGTTCGGGCCGCTGACCACGATCCCGGCGGTCATCTGCGGCCATATGGCCCGCGGCCAGATCCGCCGGACCGGGGAGCAGGGGGCGGGCATGGCGCTGGCCGGCCTCATCCTGGGCTGGATCGGCGTTGGTTTCACGGTGCTGGTGCTGCTCATCGCCGTCCTGGCCGTCGTGGCCGTGTCGCGCGGCGGCGCGGCCGGCGGCTGAGCCGCTCCCCCGTACCGCCGGCCGGGCTGGCTAGCGCCTGTCCGGCTGGGTGGACAGGGCGGCGATGAAGGCCTCCTGCGGCACCTCCACCCGCCCGATGGTCTTCATCCGGCGCTTGCCTTCCTTCTGCTTCTCCAGCAGCTTGCGCTTGCGGGTGATGTCGCCGCCGTAGCACTTGGCGAGCACGTCCTTGCGCAGCGCCCGGATGTTCTCCCGCGCGATGATCCGCGACCCGATCGCGGCCTGGATCGGCACCTCGAACTGCTGCCGCGGGATCAGCTCCCGCAGCCTGGACGTCATCGCCAGCCCGTACTCGCGCGCCTCGTCCGCGTGCACGATCTGGCTGAACGCGTCCACCGGCTGGCCCTGCAGCAGGATGTCTACCTTCACCAGGTCCGCCTCGGCCTCGCCGGCGGGCTCGTAGTCCAGCGAGGCGTAGCCGCGGGTACGCGATTTGAGCTGGTCGAAGAAATCGAAGATGATCTCGGCCAGCGGCATCGTGTAGCGGATCTCCACCCGCTCGGTGGACAGGTAATCCATGCCGAGCAGCGCGCCCCGCCGGCTCTGGCACAACTCCATGATGGTGCCGATGTACTCCGCGGGGGCGAGCACCGTGGCCCGCACCACCGGCTCGAAGATCTGGGCCAGCTTCCCGTCGGGGAACTCGCTCGGGTTGGTCACCGTGAGCTCCTCCCCCGACTCCCTGATCACCCGGTAGACGACGTTCGGCGCGGTCGAGATCAGCGTGAGGCCGAACTCGCGCTCCAGCCGCTCGCGGACGATCTCCATGTGCAGCAGGCCGAGGAACCCGCACCGGAACCCGAACCCGAGGGCGGTGGAGGTCTCCGGCTCATACACCAGCGCGGCGTCGTTCAGCCGCAGCTTGTCCAGCGCGTCGCGCAGCTGCGGGTAGTCGTCGCCCTCCACCGGGTACAGGCCGGAGAACACCATCGGGCGCGGGTGGTCGTACCCGGCGAGCGGCTCGTCGGCGGGGCGGGCGGCGCTGGTGACCGTGTCACCGACCCGGGCCTGCCGCACGTCCTTCACGCCGGTGATCAGGTAGCCGACCTCGCCCGCGCCCAGGCGGCCGGTGGAGATGGGCTCCGGCGAGATGACGCCGACCTCCAGCGTGTCGTGCGTGGCCCCGGTCGACATCATCAGGCTCTTCTCCCGCCGGGACAGGTGGCCGTCCATGACCCGGACGTAGGTGACCACACCCCGGTAGGTGTCGTAGACGGAGTCGAAGATGAGCGCCCGGGCGGGCGCGGACGGGTCGCCGGTGGGCGGCGGGACCTGATCGACAACCGCGTTCAGCAGGTCGGCCACCCCTTCCCCGGTCTTGGCCGACACCCGCATCACCTCGCCCGGCTCGCAGCCGATGATGCCGGCCAGCTCCTCCGCGTACCTGGCCGGCTCGGCGGCGGGCAGGTCGATCTTGTTCAGCACCGGGATCAGGTGCAGATCGGCCGCGAGCGCCAGGTACAGGTTGGCGAGCGTCTGCGCCTCGATCCCCTGCGCCGCGTCGACCAGCAGGATGGCCCCCTCGCAGGCGGCCAGGGACCGCGAGACCTCGTAGGAGAAGTCCACATGGCCCGGGGTGTCGATGAGGTTCAGCACGTACCGGCCGCCGTCGGCGCCGGTCCAGGGCAGCCGCACCGCCTGGCTCTTGATGGTGATGCCGCGCTCGCGCTCGATGTCCATCCGGTCCAGGTACTGCGCCCGCATCTGCCGCTCGCCCACGACGCCGGTGAGCTGGAGCATCCGGTCCGCCAGCGTGGACTTGCCGTGGTCGATGTGCGCGATGATGCAGAAGTTCCTGATGATGCCCATAGGGGTATGCCCGTGCGGTGCCGGCCCCCGGGTGGGGGACGCGGCCCGCCCGCCGTCCGCGGGGGGCTGCTCAGGCAGTGGTGACACAGGAATCCGCCAGGGTCGAGTTCGGTTGCCGCGCCGTCCATGGTCGCAGATCGCGTGGGATGCCCGCGCCATCTGGGGTGGCCGCGCCGCTGGTTTGAGCCGGTGCCCCCCGGTGAGCTATCCTGCTTCGTCGGGATGGATGCGCGCCGCCGATGGTGCGGCGCTGCCGCGCAGGAGCGCGGACGCGTCCGCCGACCAGCCAGACCAGTACCCCAAGCGAGGCTTCCGCGTGGCGAACATCAAGTCGCAGATCAAGCGCAACAAGCAGAACGAGAAGGCCAGGCAGCGCAACAAGGCCGTCAAGTCGTCGCTGAAGACCAGCGTGCGCAAGTTCCGCGAGGCAGCCGACGCCGGTGACACCGACGCGGCGGTGCTGGCCATGCGCGATGCCAGCCGCAGCCTGGACAAGGCCGCGAGCAAGGGCGTGATCCACAAGAACCAGGCCGCGAACCGCAAGTCGGCCATGGCCAAGCGCGCCGCCGAGCTCCAGTCCTGAGCCCCGCTAGTGCCCGCCCCGGTGGCCGGGTGAGCCGGAGCGGCAGGCGACGATGGTGCGGATCGCCACCTCCAGCGCGTAGCCGGGGCTGGTTCCCTCCCCCTTGACCTGCGCATCGGCCTCGGCCACGGCACCGAGGGCACGCGCGATGCCGTCGGGTTCCCACCCGCGCAGCTGCTGCCGCACCCGGTCGATCTTCCAGGGCGGGGCGCCGACCTCGGCCGCCAGCTCGGCGCTGCCCCGGCCCCTCGGCGCGCCATTGACCCGGCCCAGCAGCCGGACCCCCTGGGCGAGCCCGCTGCTGATCAGCACCGGCGCCACCCCCACCGCGAGCGCCCAGCGGAGCAGTTCGAGCGCGTCGGAGAGGCGCCCCTCCACCGCCCGGTCGGCCACCGAGAACCCGCTGGCCTCGGCGCGCCCGCGGTAGTACCTGGCCACCTCGGGCTGGCCGATCACGCCGGTGGTGTCGGCCGCCAGCTGCGCACAGGCGGAAGCGATCTCCCGCAGGTCGGAGCCGAGCGCGTCGATCAGGGCGCGCACCCCGCCGTCGTCGACGGTGCGCCCGGCCGCGCGGAACTCCTCCCGCACGAAATCCATCCGGTCGGACACCCTGGTGATCTTGGGGTACTCGATCACCCGCGCCCCGCTCCCGGCCAGGCTGGCCAGCAGCGCCTTGCCCTTCGCCCCGCCCGC
>Ga0335082_10010371_pt1 | contig 10109 bp, 9 predicted proteins | sample Lox_Sample_41_FD_206718 | JGI IMG/M metagenome (GOLD analysis project Ga0335082, IMG submission 206718) | Soil microbial communities from Loxahatchee National Wildlife Refuge, Florida, United States - Lox_Sample_4.1 | ecosystem: Environmental > Terrestrial > Soil > Wetlands | place: USA: Florida...
ACGACGCCGCCCGCGGCGACGTGGTGTTCTTGGGGCAGTTCCAGGAAACCTGGATCTGGAACGGTACCGACTGGACGGAGTCGACGCCGGCGCACTCGCCTCCGTTCGAATCTCAAGAGGCGATGGTCTACGACGCCGCCCGCGGCGAGGTCGTGTTGTACAGCGCTTGGCCCTACTACCAAACCTGGGGCTGGAACGGTGTCGACTGGACGCAGTTCACCCCTGCGCATTCACCATCCGCCCGCGTGGAGGTGGGGATGGCCTGGGACGTCGCTGGCAGCCAGGTGGTGTTGTTCGGAGGTATGGGAACTCCGGGCGATCTCGGCGACACCTGGGGCTGGAACGGTGTCGACTGGACGCAGCGCCCGGCCGGATCCCTCGCCAAGCTCTCCCCGCCGTCCGGGCCGGGCGGCACGACCGTGTCGGTAACCGGGTGGGGGTTCCTCGTCGGTGAGCGAGTCAGGCTGAGTTTCATCGACTCCACCATGGGCCCGATCCTCCTCGACCGGGCGCGCGCCGATGTGAGCGGCGCGTTCTCCACGCAGGTCACGATCCCGGTCGGTGCGACGCCGGGGAAGCACGTCGTGAAGGCCAAGGGAATGATGAGCGGGCAGATCGCGAGGCGGACATTCACCGTCCCCTGAGAGCGGTTTCCGCTAGCCGCCCGGAGTCAACATGTCCCCGCGGTGGAGATGCACTGCCGCCCAGCAGTACCACGCCGCCACGCTCCGGTAGGGCCGGTAGGCCTCTCCGAGCGGCTGTAGTTGCCTCGCGGTCGGCATCTCCTCGAGGCCGTGGGCGATCGCGTAGCCGTTTCGCACGCCGAAGTCGTCCACCGGCCACACGTCCGGCCTCCCCAGCTGGAACATGAGGAACATCTCCGCCGTCCACCGGCCGATCCCGCGCACCCGCGTCAGCCGGGCGACGATGTCGTCGTCGCCGTGGCGCCCGAGACTCCGCAACGGAACCGTTCCGTCGAGCGACTTGGCCGCGAGGTCGCGAATGGCCGTCACCTTGGCCGTCGAAAGCCCCACCGATCGCAGGCGGCGCTCGGGAATCGCGAGGATGCTCTCCGCGTTCATCGGCCGTCCGTCGAAGAGCGCGAGGAACCGCCCGTGGATGGCCGCAGCCGCCCTGCCGGCGAGCTGCTGGTAGACGATGGCCCGCACGAGCGAGTCGAGGTGCGACGTCCGGGGCGCCTTGCCGAGCGTGCAGGGGCCGGCGGCCTTCACCAGCCGGGCGAGCGTCCGGTCGCGCCTCGCCAGGGTCCGTTGACCTCGGGCGATCGTCTCCGCGCGCGTCATGGTCGCCCACCCTAACGGGCGGCGCCTCCGTTTCGTGAAACGCGAAGCGGCCGTGCCCGAGCCGCTACACTTGTCCGGATGACCGAGCACGGTGCCCATCGCGTCGCCGTACCCGCGCCGGGAGGCGCGGGCTCGCCGAGCCCCGCCTGCCCGGCTACTTCTCCCGTCTGACCGTCCGGCGGTCCCTGCCGCCGACCGGCTTCCCCTAGACTCGCGAGAACCGTCATGACCGAGACGACCACGCCCCCTGCCGGGGCGACCGAGATGTCGACCGCGTACGACGCGGCGTCGGCGGAGCGCCGCTGGTACCCCGAGTGGGAGCGGCGCGGCTACTTCCACGCCGGGGTCGACCCCGGCCGCCGGCAGTTCTCGATCGTCCTCCCGCCGCCCAACGTCACCGGCGCCCTGCACATCGGCCACGCGTTCCAGCAGTTGCTGCAGGACATCACCATCCGCCGGCGTCGCATGCAGGGCTGGGAGGCGCTGTGGCTCCCCGGCACCGACCACGCCGGCATCGCGACGCAGGTCGTCGTCGAGCGCGAGCTGGCCAAGGAGGGAATCGACCGCCGCGAGCTCGGCCGCGACAGGTTCGTCGAGCGCGTGTGGCAGTGGAAGGAGCAGTACGGGGGGCGCATCGTCGAGCAGATGAAGACGATGGGGAACTCCTGCGACTGGGACCGCCTGCGATTCACCATGGACGAGGGCCTGGCTCGTGCCGTGCGGGTGGCGTTCGTTCGCCTGTACGAGGCGGGCCTCATCTACCGCGGCGAGCGGCTCGTCAACTGGTGCCCGAAGGACACCACCGCGCTGTCCGACTCGGAGGTGGAGCACCGGGAGGACGACGGCGAGCTGGTCACCCTTCGGTATCACCTCACCGACGGGAGCGGGCACATCGACGTCGCGACGACACGGGTCGAGACGATGCTGGGCGACACCGGCGTGGCCGTGCACCCCGACGACGAGCGGTACCGGCCGCTGGCCGGGAAGCTCGTCCGGCACCCGCTGCGCGGCGACGAGATCCCCATCGTCGCGGACGACGCCGTCGATCCCTCGTTCGGGACCGGGGCCGTCAAGGTCACGCCCGCGCACGACGTCACGGACTTCGAGATCGGGCGCCGCCACGACCTCGGGTTCATGAACATCCTGGACGAGCGCGCGCACCTGAATGACCTGGTGCCGGAGGCATTCCGGGGACTCGACCGGTACGAGGCGAGGGAGGCCGTCCGCGAAGCGTTGAGCGAGCTGGGCGCCGTCGTCGCCGAGGAGCGGCCGTACGTCCACTCGGTCGGCCACTGTTACCGCTGCGGCAGCGAGATCGAGCCGTGGATGGCCGGGCTGCAGTGGTTCGTCAGGGTCGGCCCGCTGGTCGGGCCGGCGAAAGACGCCGTTCGCGACGGCAGGATCACGTTCCATCCGCAGCGCTGGGCCGTGAACTACACGCAGTGGCTCGACGGGCTGCGCGACTGGAACATCTCGCGCCAGTTGTGGTGGGGACACCGGATCCCGGTCTGGTACTGCCCCGACGGACACGAGACCGTCGCGATCGAGGACCCCGACGCGTGCGCGACGTGCGGCCGGGCGGACATCGAACAGGACCCCGACGTGCTCGACACCTGGTTCTCGTCGCAGCTGTGGCCGTTCTCGACGCTCGGGTGGCCCGACGACACCCCCGACTTTCGCTACTTCTATCCGACGTCCGCGCTCATCACCGGCTACGAGATCCTGTACCTGTGGGTCGCCCGCATGATCATGAGCGGGCTGTTCCTGGCCGGCGACGTTCCCTTCCGCGACGTCGTGATCCACGGCCTGGTCCGCGATCCGCAGGGTCGCAAGATGTCGAAGTCGCTCGGCAACGTCATCGACCCGCTGGAGGTCGTCGAACGCGCCGGCGCCGACGCGCTGCGCTTCGGCCTGGCGTGGCAGGCGACCGACGCGCAGAACATCCCGTTCGGCGAGGAGCACATCGACGCGGGACGGCGCTTCGCGAACAAGGTCTGGAACGCGGCGCGGCTCGTGCTCTCGAAGTACGCGGGCGGGTTGCCGCAGCTGCCGCCGCTGGAGACCCTGTCGCTGCCGGAACGGTGGCTGCTCTCGCGGATGGAGGACTGCCTGGAGGAGGTCGACGGGGCGCTCGACGGCTACCGGTTCGCCGACGCCGCGCAGGCGATCCACCGGTTCGTGTGGAGCGAGCTGTGCGACTGGGGCCTGGAGATGGAGAAGGGGGCGCTGGCGGGTTCGCCCGAGGAACGCCGCCATGCGTCGTCGATCCTCGCGTGGGTCCTCGAGCGCAGCCTCCGGCTGCTCCACCCGTTCATGCCCTTCGTCACCGAGGAGATCTGGCAGCGCTTCGGCGCCGGCGAGTCGATCGTGATCGCGGCGTGGCCCGAGCGCCACGAGGAGCACGTCTTCGAGGAAGAAGCCGGGGTCGAGGGCGGGTTCCTCGTCCTGCAGGAGGTCATCACGAAGATCCGGCAGGCACGCAGCGACTACGAGCTGCCGCGGTCGACGCCGACGGCGCTGCTGGTTCCCGACGGGGCGCTTCGGGTCCTGCTCGCCGAGTACGACGAACCCGTTCGCCGGCTGGCCGAGCTCTCCGGCATCGAGGTCGCACCGGAGGGCGCCGGGCACGAGGGGGCGATCCGGCTGCTGGTGGGGACCGCCGAGATCCTGCTGGTGCCGGGCGCGGGATTCGACCCTGCGGTCGCGCGCGACCGCTTGTCCAGGAAGCTGGCGGCCGCCGAGGCCGACCGCGCCAAGGCGACCGCCAAGCTCGCCAATCCCTCATTCGCCCAGAAGGCGCCGGCGGAGGTGCGAACCAAGGTCGAGGCGCAGGTCGCGGAGCTCGACCGCCAGGCGGCGACCCTGCGCGACCAGCTGGCCGGTCTCGACTGAGGCGGGAGCGGTCCTGGACTTCGCCGACGCCGTCGCCGAGCTGCAGTCGCGGGTTCCCGAGCACATGCCGAAGCCCGACCTGGCGCGTGTCGGCGAGTTGGTAGCGCTGCTCGACCATCCCGAGCTGACGTATCCGTCGATCCAGATCACGGGAACGAACGGCAAGACCACGACCTCGCGCGCCGTCACGGCGATCGCGTGCGCCCACGGCCTGACGACGGGAACCTTCGTCTCGCCCCACGTCGTGAGCGTGACCGAGCGCCTGACCATCTGCGGCGCGCCGATCGGGGAGGAGGAGTTCGGCGAGGAGTACGAGCACGTGCTGCCCTACCTTCTGCTGGTCGACGACCGGGTCGGTCCCGTCAGCTACTTCGAGGCGCTGACCGCGCTGGCGTTCGCATGGTTCGCCGACAAGCCGGTCGGGCTCGGCGTCTTCGAGGTCGGGATGGGCGGAGCGTGGGACGCGACGAACGTCGTCCGCGGCGACGTCGCAATCCTGTGCCCGATCGGCCTCGATCACGTGGGAATCCTCGGGGACACCGTGGAGGCCATCGCGGCCGAGAAGGCCGGCATCGTCAAGGAGGGCCGCACGGCCGTCGTTCGCCGGCAACCGCCCGAAGCCATGGACGTCATCCGGGCGCGGGCCGCCGCGGTGTCGGCCACGCTGCTCGTGGAGGACGTGGACTTCTCCCTCGACGATCGGGCGAGAGCGGTTGGGGGACAGGTGATTCGCGTTCAGGGCATCCACGCCGACTACGAGGAGGTGGTGGTGCCCCTGCACGGGGAATCCGCCGCGAGGAACGCCGCCGCCGCCGTCGCGGCCTGCGAGGCGCTGCTCGGCCGCGCGCTCGACCCGAACGCCGTGCGGCAGGGCCTCGCCGGCGTCGCGGTCCCCGGCCGGCTGGAGGTGGTGGGCCGCCAACCCGTCGTGGTCCTGGACGGCGCGCACAATCCCGAGGCGGCCGCCGCCATGACGGCGACGCTGCTCGAGGCGTTCTCGTGGCGGACCCTCCACCTGGTCGTGGGGATGTTCGACGACAAGGACGTGGAGGGCGTCGCGGCCGCCATGGCCCCGCTCGCGCCGTCGGCGCGGGCGATCGCCACCACGCCCGAAGGGCCCAGAGCGGCCCCCGCCGACCGCGTCGCGGCCGCCCTCCGGACCGCCGGGTTCGTGGACGTGTCGACGGCCCCGACGGTGGCCGAGGCCGTCCTCGCCGCCCGCGACGCGGCCGGCGAGGCCGACGTCATCCTCGTGACGGGCTCTTTCTATACTGTGGCCGGCGCGCGCCCGCTCTTCGTGGGCGCGTGAGCCCGGTGTGGATCGCGCCGATCCACCCACCGACCTGACGAAAGGCGGGAGCGACCGGATGAGCGACGAGGCCACCCTGGTGATCTGCAAGCCCGATGCGGTTCGCCGCGGTCTGGTCGGCGACATCCTCTCCCGCCTCGAGCGAAAGGGCCTTCGGATCGAGGCGCTCAAGATGATGCGGATCGACCGTGACCTCGCCGGACGGCACTACGCCGAGCACACGGAGAAGCCGTTCTTCGGCGAGCTCGTCGACTTCATCACGAGCGGCGACGTCGTCGTCGCGCGCGTGAGCGGCCGCGAGGCCGTGTCGGTCGTCAGAACGCTGATGGGCGCCACCGACCCGGCGGCCTCGGCGCCCGGGACCATCCGCGGCGATCTGGCGCTCACCGTGACCGACAACCTGATCCACGGAAGCGACTCGCCCGAGTCGGCGCAGCGCGAGATGGACCTGTTCTTCGGCTAGGGAGCCGAGGACCGACGGCAGCGTGAGCGGAAACGCGCTGGGGGAGAGGCGGTTCGGCGTCAGCCGTCGAACCGGCGGAGCGCGGCGACGGCGTTCTGGCCCCCGAACCCGAACGAGTTGGAGAGCGCGAACCGCACGTCGGCGGTGCGGGCCTCGTTCGGGACGTAGTCGAGGTCGCACTCGTCGTCGGGCGTTCGGTAGTTGATCGTCGGCGGGATCACGCCGCGGTCGATGGTGAGCGCGATGACGGCCGCCTCGACGGCCCCGGCCGCGCCGAGCATGTGGCCGGTCATCGACTTGGTGGACGACACCGCGACGCGGTGCGCGTGGTCGCCCAGCGCCTTCTTGATCGCACGTGTCTCCGCGGCGTCGTTGAGCTGCGTGGAGGTGCCGTGCGCATTGATGTAGTCGACGTCGTCGGGGTTCGCGCCCGCGTCCTCCAGGCAGGCCGCGATCGCCTGGATCGCGCCGAGGCCCTCGGGCTCGGGCGCCGTGATGTGGTACGCGTCCGCCGACGCGCCGTAGCCGGCCACCTCGGCGAAGATGCGCGCGCCGCGGGCCTTCGCGTGCTCGGCCTCTTCCAGGATCAGCGAGCACGCGCCCTCGGACAGCACGAAGCCGTCGCGCTCGCGGTCGAACGGGCGTGACGCCGTCTGCGGGTCGGGGTTGCGCGTCAACGCCTGCATCTGCGAGAACGCGGCGACGGTCAGCGGCAGGATCGGCGCCTCGGTCCCGCCGGCGATGCACACGTCGGCGTAGCCCTCACGAACCCACCGCGCGCCCTCGCCGACCGCGTGGCATCCCGCCGCGCAGGCCGTCGTGATGCACGCGTTGGGACCGGTGAAGCCGAACGCCATCGCCACGTGGCCGGCCGACGCGTTCGGCATCAGCTGGGGAACCATGAACGGGCTGACGCGGTCGGGGCCCTTCTCCAGGTACACGAGGTGTTGGGCGATCAGGCTGGACAGGCCGCCGATCCCCGTGGAGAACATGACGGCCGTCCGTGCGTGGTCGACCTCGGGCTCGCCGGCGTCCTGCCAGGCGAGCTTGGCGGCGGCGACCGCGAAGTGCGACACGCGGTCGGACCGCTTCGCCTCCTTGCGGTCCATGTACGTGGTCGGGTCGAAGTCCCGGACCTGGCCCGCGATGTGCACGGGGAGCGCCTCGGTGTCGAAGCTGTCGATCGGGCTCACGCCTCCGTGCCCTGAGGTGAGCGCCGACCAGAACGCGTCCCGGCCGATGCCGACGGGTGTGACCGGGCCGATGCCCGTCACGACCACCCGGCGCGGTTCGCGGGTCTCCCCGCTCACGCGCTGGCTCCCACCTTCGACGCGACGAGATCGACCGCCTGACCGACCGTCTTGACGCTCTCCATCTCGTCCTCGGGGATGGAAACGCCGAACTCCTCCTCCAGCGCCAGCACGGCCTCGACGAGGTCGAGCGAGTCCGCGTCCAGGTCCTCCGAGAACCGCGCGTCCGGCGTGACCTTGTCGCGGTCGACCGCGAGTTGCTCCGCCAGGATCGAGCAGACCCTGTCCTGCAGTTCCGGCTTCTCCATGCCCCGTCCTCTCTCTCGTCTGTGGTTCGAACGATCCCCGGCCCGCCCCCGCTCCCCGGAAAGCCCCAGGCCGGCGCTACTCTACCCGGCGACCACGGTCTCGACCTATGCGGTCAGGCCGCCGTCGATCGGGATGACGGCGCCGTTCACGTACGAGGCCGTCGCGCCCGCCAGGAAGACGATCACGGCCGCGATCTCCTCGGGCATCCCGAACCTGCCGGCCGGCGTCATCTCGATGTAGCGTTCCTTGATCTCCTCGGGCGTCGTCTCGGTCAGCCGCGTCTCCACGAACCCCGGGCACACGACGTTGACCGTGATGCCGCGGACGCCGACCTCCCTCGCGAGCGACTTGGTGAACCCCACCAGTCCGGCCTTGGACGCGGAGTACGCGGTCTGTCCCGCGTTCCCGCGCAGCGCGGCGGCCGACGCGACGTTCACCACCCGCCCCCAGCGCGACTTCAACATCGCCGGCAGCGCGCGCCGCGAACAGAGGAACGCTCCCTTGAGGTTGGTGTCGATCGTCGTGTCCCACGTCTCGACCTGGTAGCGAACCGCCAGCCCGTCCTTGGTGAAGCCGGCGTTGTTCACCAGCACGCCCACGGGGCCGAGCTCGCGCTCGATGTGCGTGAACGCCTCGCCGACCGATGCTTCGTCGGCCACGTCGATCGTCTGCGCGAACGCGCGCCCGTCACCCGACACGATCTTCTGGGCCGTCTCCTCGGCGCCCTCGGGATCCGACCGGTAGCCGACCGCGACGGCCAGCCCCGCGCGCGCGAGCCCTTCGCTCACGGCGCGGCCGATGCCGCGCGAGGCCCCGGTGACGAACGCGACGGGCGCGTCAGCCACCCGCGCCTCCGGCCGCCTGGGCGCCTTCCGGCGTCGGCGCCGTCCAGCGCAGGAGGTTCGCTCCCCACGCGAGGCCCCCGCCGAATGCGGTCGTGAGCACGACATCGCCCGGCACCACGGCGCCCGACCGCCACGCGTGATCCATCGCGATCGGGATCGAGGCGGCCGACGTGTTCCCGACCTCCTCGATGTCGACGAACAGCTTCTCGCGGGGGATGCTCAGGCGGTCGGCGATCGCGTTCATGATGCGCGCGTTCGCCTGGTGGGGGATGACCACGGCGACGTCGTCGCCGGTCATCCCCGCCTTGTCGAGCAGCCCGGCGCAGGCCTCGGCCATCCCGGTGACCGCCCGCTTGAACACGGCCCGGCCGTCGTTCATGCGGATCACGTGCCGCCGCTGCCGCACCGATTCCTCGCTCGCGGGCTCCTCGGAGCCCCCGGCCGGGACGGTGAGCAGCTCGCCGGCGGTCCCGTCCAGCTCGAGCCGCGACGAGATGATGCCCGGATCCTCCGACGCCTCGAGCACCACCGCGCCGGCGCCGTCGCCGAACAGCACGCAGGTCGACCGGTCGCTCAAGTCGAGGAAGCGCGAGATGGTCTCCGCGCCGATCAACAGGACGCGGTCGGCGGCGCCGGCCTGCACCTGCGCCGTGGCCACGGAGAGTCCGTACACGAAGCCGGCGCACGCCGCGTTCATGTCGAAGGCCGGGCAGTGCATTCCCATCCGCGCCTGGACGTAGGCGCCCGTGGAGGGCATCGGACGGTCGGACGTGATCGTGCAGACGATCAGCAGGTCGATCGCCTCCGCCTCGAGGCCCGCGCTCTTCAGCGCGCGCGCCGCGGCGTCGGCGGCGAGCGAGGACGTCGTCTCGCCTTCGCTCGCGAAGTGCCGCGAGCGGATCCCGGTTCGCTCCCGGATCCATTCGTCGGTCGTGTCCACGAGGGACTCGAAGAACGTGTTCGGGACCACCCGGTCGGGCAGCGCGGAGCCGACCCCGGAGATCGACGCGTGACGAACGGTGCTCATGTCACTTCTCCCTTCGACCCGGGCTCCGTGGGGCGCCGGGCGGTCTCATCCAACCAGAGGAGCGGCTGTCCCTGCGCGACGGGCTCACCCTCGCGGACCATGACCCCGGCCACACGGGCGTCGTGGGGCGCGACGACCGGGTGGACCTCGGGCCCGTTCGTCACCTCGGCCACCGCCTGTCCGGCCGACACCCACTCGTGTCCGTCGTGGAACTGGGCGGCGGGAAGGAGCCGCAGCCGGCCGGGGGCCGGAGATACGACCAGCCGCATGGGCAGGCCGATCGACTCGCCGTGTGCGGCCGCGGCGTGCTCGCCGCGAACCGGGTCCTCCTCCACCCCTGCCTCCCCGATCACCAGGACCAGACCGCGATCGTCTCCCGCGCCGGAGGCGGGGGGATCGAGCGGTTGCCGCCCACGATCATTCTCTACGGGGGCGACTCGCGTGTCCGCGCGCTCAGAAGTCATCGAGCTCCCGGCGGATGTCCTCGGCCACCGACCTGGCGTCCTCGGGAGATCCCACCGTGCGGACGGTGGCGTCGGGGACCGCCCGGCGGGCGAGCCGGGCCAGCACCTCGCCGGGGCCCGCCTCGACGAACCACGTGATGCCGGCTTCGTCCATCGCCCGCATCGTCGCGTCCCACCTCACGGGCGAGACGAGATGCCGAGACAGCGAGTCGCGAAGCGCCGTCGGCTGCGTGGTCGGGATCGCGC
>Ga0335082_10010372_pt1 | contig 10109 bp, 9 predicted proteins | sample Lox_Sample_41_FD_206718 | JGI IMG/M metagenome (GOLD analysis project Ga0335082, IMG submission 206718) | Soil microbial communities from Loxahatchee National Wildlife Refuge, Florida, United States - Lox_Sample_4.1 | ecosystem: Environmental > Terrestrial > Soil > Wetlands | place: USA: Florida...
AACGCCTGAATGTTGCCGCTATCGAGGTCTTGCACGAGTTCGCCAAGCGCGGTGTGCAGCTTGCGATACCGCTCCGTCAGCGCCGCCGCGCGGGCGCTGTTTTCGTCGTTGATCTTGGGCGCGTTGCTGAACGCGTCGAAGGAATGTTCGGCTGCCGTCAGCTGTTCGCGTGCATGCTGGACGATATCGGCCGGCTCGGCGCCGCCGCGCACCATCCGCGTGCCGGCGCGCGAGAGGTTGATGCGTGCGTCCATCAGATGCTGCGTCGTTTCGCTCACTTCATTGAGCTGCTTCAGCGCGACATCCGACAGATCACCCACGTCGTCGTGCGTGCGGTTCAACGACCAGAAGCCCAGCCCGGCCGTCACCAGCTGGAACACGCAAAAAGCGACGAGAACACACAACAGGCCGGAAGCGACCTTGATCTTGCTGAACATCGAGAACACCTGAATTGCAGAGAGGGAGCACGGGAGACCTAAGGGTTAACGGCAGGTTCCTTGCACACTTGAGGTGAATTCCCCGAAAAAGCACGACATCTGCGCCTTACAGCGTCCAACCCGCAGATTGCCGCTAATTTTCACAATAATTAGAAAGCATTTTTTCCGATTCACCTTGCGCAGTGCGTGAGCGCTTCCTAGAGTGGACAGCAACTATCCTGCATGCCCTGCATGGGACCGAAGGAATCGAGATGACTGATCTACTGGATCGCGCACGTGGTGCTTTGCATGCCCAACCGTTCAGCATGCTGCTCGGCGCCGAACTCGTCAGCACGGGTCCACATGAACTGGCGCTGTGTCTGCCGATCCGGGACGAACTAAGGCAGCAGCATGGCTACGTGCACGGCGGCGTGATCAGCTATCTGGCGGACAACGCGCTGACCTTTGCGGGCGCGCTCGCACTCGGGCCGCGCGTGGTCACGGGCGAATACAAGATCAATTTTTTGCGGCCTGCAGTAAACGGCACGCTGATGGCGCGCGCGCAGGTCGTGCACGCCGGGCTCACTCAGGCGACCTGCCAGTGCAATATTTTCGTCATGGGCGACGGCAAGGAAAAACTCGTGGCCGTCGCGCAGGGCACGGTCAACCGGCTGGGAGAGAGCGCGGACGGTTCGTCGTCGCAGGCTGGGGGAAAATGATGAGGATCGCTTTGCGCGCGACATGCACGGCGGCAAAGGCCGCGCATGTCGTTGACTGCCCGAGGCGGTGTTATTCCGCCGCGTAAGTTTTTTGCTGCTGCTCGCCGAGGCCCTGGATGCCAAGGCGCATCGTCTGGCCCGGCTTGAGGAACACCGGATTCGGCTTCACGCCCATGCCGACACCCGGCGGCGTGCCGGTCGAGATCACGTCGCCCGGTTGCAGGCTCATGCACTGCGACAGATACGAAATCAGCTTCGCGACGGTAAACACCATCGTCTTCGTATTGCCGTTCTGATAGCGGTGACCGTCCACTTCGAGCCACAGGCTGAGGTTCTGCGGATCGGCGACTTCATCGCGCGTGACGAGCCACGGGCCGATCGGGCCGAACGTGTCGAAACCCTTGCCCTTGTCCCACGTGCCGCCGCGCTCGATCTGCCATTCGCGCTCGGACACGTCGTTGATGACGCAATAGCCCGCCACGTAATCGAGCGCGTTGGCTTCGTCGATGTACTTGGCCGGTTTGCCGATCACCACGCCCAGTTCGACTTCCCAGTCGCATTTCTTCGAGCCGCGCGGAATTTCGACGTCGTCATTGGGGCCGACGATGGCGCTCGTCCACTTGTTGAAGACGACCGGCTCGCTCGGCACCGGCAGGTTCGATTCCGCCGCGTGATCCGCGTAGTTGAGGCCAATACAGACGAACTTGCCAATGTTGCCCACGCACGGCCCGATCCGCGGATTGCCTTCCACCACCGGCAGCGAAGCCGGATCGACCGCACGCAGTTTCGCGAGGCCGGCGTCGGTCAGCACGTCGCCGCCGATGTCGGCGACCACGTTCGACAGATCGCGAATCTTGCCTTGTGCATCGAGCAAGCCCGGCTTTTCCTGACCTTTCGGCCCATAACGAAGCAGTTTCATCGTGGCACTTCCCAAATGTTCAGTGAAAAAAATGCGGTGATCAGTTCGACCAGCCGCCGTCGATCACATGCGCCTGCCCGGTCGTAAAGCCCGATTCGTCCGACGCCAGATACAGCGCCAGCGCGGCAATCTCTTCGGGCTTGCCGACGCGGCCCATCGGCTGGCGCGCGACAAAGGCCGCCTGCACCGCGTCGACCGTCGCCCCTTGCGCCTGCGCCTGGGCGGCGATGCGCTGCTCGAGCGACGGCGAAGCCACCGTGCCCGGACAGATCGCGTTGCAACGGACGCCGCGCGTCACGAAGTCTGCCGCAATCGCCTTCGTGAGTCCAATTACGGCCGCCTTCGAGGCACCATACACGAAGCGGTTCGGCACGCCCTTGATGCTCGACGCCGCCGACGACATGTTGATGATCGAACCGCCACCCTTCTCCAGCATGCCCGGCAAGAACGCGCGAATCGTCCGGTACATGGCCTTCGCGTTGAGGTCGAAGGCGAAGTCCCAGTCTTCCTCGCTCGCCTCCAGAATCGAGCCCGCGTGAACGTAACCGGCGCAGTTGAACAGCACGTCGATCGCGCCGAGTTCGGCTGCCAGCGCGTTGATCGCGGCAGCGTCGCGCACGTCGAGAATCCGCGCTTCGACCGGCTTGCCGGCGAGCGCTTCGATGCGGATGTCCGTCGCAATCACACGCGCGCCTTCGCGCGCGAAGAGCTCCGCGGTCGCGAGGCCGATGCCTTGTCCGGCGGCAGTAATCAGGGCCGTCTTGCCGGCCAGTCTTTGTACCATCTACGGCTCCAGTTGAAATGGCGCTTGGGTCATAACGGGTATTACAGCGCCTGTTGGGTCGGCTAATTGCATCACTGTGTCTTTCTGCGCGGCTTCGTCAAAGCCGGTAAAACGCCGCCGCATTGCCACCAAAAACCGCTGCACGCTCCGCATCGGATAGCGATGCGAGCAACGCATTCGCGACAGCATGCCAGAGCAGGTAGTCGCCATTCAGGTTGAGCACCGGCCAGTCGCTGCCCCACATCAGGCGCTGCGGGCCGAAGCACGCGAGTAGGTGATCGACGTAGGGCCGCAAGGTTGCTTCGGTCCACCCGGGCGCGGACTCGGTTGCGAGTCCGGAGAGCTTGCAATGTACCTGCGGCAAACGCGCCAGCCTCTCGATGCCGTCAGCCCAGCTTCGCCAGCCCGCCGCGCCATCGCGGATCGGCGGCTTCGCGCCGTGATCGACGACGATGCGCAATTGCGCAAAGCGTCGCGCGAAGACTTCGAGCCCGTCGACGTGGCGCGCGAAGATCAGCGCGTCGAACGCCAGGTCGTGCGCGATCAGGGCATCGATCGCGGGTCCGAGTGCGGGATTGGCGATCCAGTCATCGTCAGGCAGATCCTGCAGCATTGGGCGCACGCCCTTGAACTTCGGATCGCGGGCGAGTTCGGCGATCAGCGCGGGCGCATCCGCATCGAGCAGCGGCACCCAGCCGACGACACCCGCCACCGATGCCTCGCCATGCGCAATATCGAGCAGATAGCGGGTTTCTGCGACCGTCGGCGCGGCCTGTACGACCACCGTGCGATCGATGCCCGTGGCCGCCCGCAGCGGTGCAAGATCGCCCGGACCGAACGGATGGTAGAGCGAGGTCATCTCGGGCTTGAGCCAGCCGTAGTCGGAGCGCGCGGGATCCCAGTAGTGCTGGTGAGCATCGATGCGCTGCGTCACATCAAACCTCCTGCGGCACAGGCGCGCGCGGGTCTAGCAGACCTTCGCGCAGCGCCTTCCATAGCCCGCCAGGCAGCTTGCGTTCAAACGATGCGACGTTCTCGCGCAATTCTTCGACGCTGCGCGCGCCTGTCAACACGGTAGCGACTGCCGGATGCGCATAAGGAAACTGCAGCGCGGCAGCGGCCAGCGGCGACTCATGGACGCGGCAGATGGCTTCGAGCCGCGCCACGCGATCGATGATCTCCTGCGGCGCAGCGCCATAGTTGAACTTCAGATCGCCCTGCACGCCGCGCGCGAGAATGCCCGAATTGAACGCGCCGCCGAGCAGGATACTCACCTGACGCGCCTCGCATTCGGGCAGGAGGTCGTTCAAGGTCTGCTGCTCGAGCAGCGTATAACGGCCCGCGAGCAATGCGCAGTCGATATCGAATTCCGCCATCGCCTCGAGAATCACCGCGCTTTCGTTCACGCCGAGACCCACGGCCTTTACCGCGCCGCTCGAACGCAATTCGTCGAGCGCGCGAAACCCGCCGCCTGTGGTGAGCTGCTGCCAGTAGTGCGCGTTGCGCTCGCCATGCGTATAACGGCCGATGTCGTGCACCAGCAGGATATCGATGTCGACGATGCCAAGCCGCTGCTGGCTGTCTTCGAATGAACGCAGGATGCCGTCGTGGGTGTAGTCGTAGATGGCTTCGAATGGCAGCGGGTCTTGCCAGCCTTCACTGCCGTCGTAGGGATGCGTGCGCGGCACGAAGCGGCGACCCACCTTGGTGGACAGCACATACTCGCCGCGCGGATAGCGCCGCAGCGCATGGCCCAGCCGATGTTCGGCCTTCGTGTGACCGTAGTGCGGGGCGGTGTCGAAGTAGCGGATGCCCGCGTCCCACGCGGCGTCGATGGTTGCCTGTGCCTCTTCGTCGGACAGATCGCGATACAGGCCGCCAAGCGGCGCCGTGCCGAGACCGAGACCCGTCACCTTCAGTTCGCGACGGCCAATGCCACGCCGCTGGCTGACCTTCTGATTCACCGCTGCTGTCATGCGGTTGTCTCCGTTCCACGCAAGCTGGTTGCTTTTATCCGCGCTTCAATTGGACGCGATTTCCATTACGCGATGCGGCACCACGTTCGACGGCAGACACGCAGGCCCAACCGGCTCAAAGGTCTTATAAGTCAGGATGAACTCCTGGTGCCCCAACGCTTCCGACTTCGACGCCGCACCGCGCGCCACCGCCACCGTCTGCTCGAACACTTCGCGGCCCACTTCGTCGAGCGTGGCGCGGCCCTCCAGAATACGCCCGGCGTCGACATCCATGTCACCGGAAAGATTACGGTACGTCTGCGGATTCGCACAGATCTTGATCACCGGCGAAATCGCCGAGCCCACCACCGAGCCGCGCCCCGTGGTGAACAGGATCACATGCGCACCGCACGCGATCAGCTCGCCGATTTCGGCGTTGTCGCTGATGTTCGGAAAGCCAAAACGCGGTTCGCCGTCGGGCACGACGTCGAGCAGATACAGACCGCAGGTGGGCGGCACGTCGCCCGGCTTGATGATCCCGACGATCGGCGAAGCACCGCTCTTGGCATACGCGCCGAGCGACTTCTCCTCCTGGGTCGTCAGTCCGCCATCCGCATTGCCGACCGCAAAGCTGCCGTGTCCGAGTATCGAATAGTAGCGTGCCGCCTTCGCGACGCAAGCGACGATTTCGTCGCCGAGATCCTCGCGCGCCGCCCGGCTTTTCATATGGAATTCGCAGCCGACGAGCTCGCCGGTTTCCTCGAAGATGCAGCTTGCGCCGGCGTCGATCAGGTGATCGAACGCGCGCCCCACGGCCGGATTCGCGGTGATGCCGCTCGTGCCGTCCGAGCCGCCGCAGATCGTGCCGATCACGAGTTCATCGAGCGCCATCGGCACTTTTTGCTGCGCTGCAAGCTGGCTTCGCGCACCGCGCACCCAGTCGACACCATACTGAATCGTGCTGCGCGTGCCACCCTTTTCCTGGATGGTGAGCACTTCGACGGGACGGCCGCTCGCGCGCACGACATCGACGAGGTAGTGCTTGTTCATGCTCTCGCAACCGAGCGAGACGAACAGCACCGCGCCCACATTCGGATGCGTGGTGAGCTGCTGCATCATCTTCTCGGCGTAGCTGTTCGGGTAGCAGCCGGGAAAGCCGATCAGATGAACCGGCGGCTCGCCCCCGGCGGACGGATCATCGAACGCACGCGATGAATCGAACGGCTCGCGAAACTGCGCGACGATCTCACGCGCAACGTGATGTGCGCATTCGACGAGATAAGCCACCGCGACGACATTGCGGATACCCTTGCGCCCGTCGGCGCGCAGATAACCTTGCAACGCGGGCGCGATGGCCATGGGTTCAAGAGTTGCAACGGAAAATTCTGTCATGTTCGTGGGCTCCAGCGCGGCTCGAGCGTCGCGTCAATGGTGGACGAATGCGTGGCCGGCATCGTGCGTGTACGTCGGCAGATAATCGCTTTCGAGGTTATGCGTATGCAGGTGCGCGCCACGTGCAACGTCTTCAGTCACGTGGCCAATCACGGCGCCGTAGCGCAGCACCTTTTCTTCCTTGACGAGCGCCCGGCGCGCAACCTTGTGACCGAGATCGATCGTCTTCGCAAGGGTCACCTGCTCGCCTTCGATCGCAACCTGCGTACCCGACTCGAGCCGCGCCGCCGCGATCAGGCAGTTGTCCTCTGGACTCAGCAGGATCAGGCGCGGGTCGGTCTGAAATGGACTGCTCAAAATGGGTCTCCGTAAGGCCTTGGGTTTGTTATTTCGAACGGCCGCGATATCAGTTCTGGCCTTCGCCGCTCGCCAGCCGCGCCACCATCAGCGAACCGAGGATGATCGCGCCATAGATCGCCTGGATCCAGAACGACGGCACCTGGGCCAGCGTCAGCAGGTTTTGCACGACGCCGAGCAACAGCACGCCGGACAGCGCGCCGAGCATCGTGCCCTTGCCGCCATCGAGCGAAATGCCGCCGATCACCGCCGCCGCGAACACGGTGAAGATCATGCCGTTGCCCTGATTGGCGTTGATCGCGCCGACATAGCCGGTGACGATCAGTCCGCCTATCGATGCCAGCACACTGCCGAGCACGAACACGCCCCACGTGATGCGCTCCACGCGAATACCTGCCGCTCGCGCGGCTTCCGGATTGCCGCCGATCGCATACAGGGCCCGGCCGATGCGGTGATAACGCAGCATGAAGGCAGCCACCGCGAACGCGGCCGCCGCGAGCCACACCGAGATCGGCAAGCCAAGCACGATGGTGGTAGCCAGCGCGAAGAACGACGGCGGCATGTCGAACAGCGTACCGCCCTTGGTCGCGCCGACGAGCATGCCGCGCAGCACGATCAGCATGGCGAGCGTGACGATGAACGCATTGAGTCGCAGCCGCACCACCAGAAAGCCGTTGATGAAGCCGATCAGCGCACCCACGACGACGATCGCCAGCAAGCCGGCCGCCGTGGGCCATTGCAGCCCGAAGCCGGCAGAAGCGGCCGGCATCACGAGCATCGCACCGACCGCAGGCGCGATGCCCACGGTAGATTCGAGCGAAAGGTCGAACTTGCCCGTCAGCACGATCAGCGATTCCGCGAGCACGACCAGCGCCAGCGCTGCCGATGCGCCCAGCACGCTGATCAGGTTGGCCTTCGTCAGAAAGCTCGGGCTGACGAACGCGCCGATCACCAGCAGCAGCGCGAGCGCGGGCAACAACGCGAGATCGCGCAGGCGGGCGAATTCGATCCGCGGGCGGCCGCGTGGCGCGACAGCGGCGCCGGCCGATCCCTGGTTCGTCGCGAACGCGGGGGTGGGCGCACTATTCTTCATGGAGACTGACTCCTTCAACTGAGGCAATGAGGTCGTGGTCCTGCCAGCCCGCCGGAAACTCGGCAGCAATGCGGCCACGGAACATGACCAGTACGCGGTCACAGGTACGCAGATCGTCGAGTTCGCCTGACACGACGAGCACGGCCTTGCCGTCCTCGCGCACGCGATCCACCACCGATAGCAGCGCTTCCTTCGATTTCACGTCGACGCCTGCGGTGGGGTCGATCAGCACCAGCACGTTGGGGTCGGTGGCGAGCGCGCGCGCCATCACCACTTTCTGCTGGTTGCCGCCCGATAGCCCCGAGACGATATGTTCCGGCCCCTGGGCGACGATGCCGAGTGCCGCGATCATCTTCTGGCCGAAGGCGTTTTTCTTCGCCGGTGTCGCGATGCCGAACTTGCCGAGCATCCTCGCGATCGTCATCGACGCGTTTTCCGCGACCGATTGCGTGAGCACCAGCCCTTCGTGATGCCGATCCTTCGGTACGCAGCCGACGCCCGCTGCCAGTGCGGCGGGCACGTCGCCATGCGGCAGGCTCACGCCTTCGACGCGGATCTCGCCGCGCGTGGGCGAGCGCAGTCCTGCAATGGCCTCGGCAACGCTCGTGCGGCCGCTGCTCGTCGCGCCGGTGAGGCCGATCACTTCGCCTCGCTTCACGCTGAACGACACCGCTTCGTAGTTGGCGCCCGCGAGGTTCGCGACTTCGAGCGCGACCTTCGTATCGGCGGGCAATGCAGCGCGCGAAGCCGCGTCGGTGACATTGAGCCCGCCGCGTTCGCCGGTCATCGCTTCGATCAGCTGCTCGCGAGGCAATGCCGACACCGGCGCGCTGACGATATGCCGCGCGTCGCGCAGCACCGTCACCGCCTGGCAGATCTCGTACACCTCCTGCAGGTGATGCGAGATGAAGAGGAACGTCACGCCTTCGCGCTGCAGTTCCTGAATGCGCTTGAAGAGACGCTTGATCTCGTCGCCGTCGAGCTGCGCAGTTGGCTCGTCGAGGATGATGAAGCGCGCGCCATACGACAGCGCCCGCGCGATTTCCACCAGCTGACGCGCTTCCACGCTCAGATCGCCCGCGCGCGCATCTTCGCGCACATCGATCTTCCAGTGGTCGAGCAAGGCGCGGGCGTCGCGCCGCATCGCGCGCCAGTCGATGACGCCATGCCTGCCCGGCTGCCGGTTGATGAACAGATTTTCCGCGACGCTGAGATCGCGGATGATCGTCGAGTGCTGATAGACGCACGCGACGCGTTCACGCCACGCGTCGCGGTCCGCGATCGGCGGCGCAATCGCGCCGCCGAAGCGCACCTCGCCGAGATCCGGCTTGCGCAGGCCGGTGAGAATCGACACCAGCGTCGATTTACCGGCCCCGTTGCGGCCGACGAGCGCATGCGACTCGCCAGGCATCACGCGGATACTCACGTCTTTGAGCGCCGCGGTCGAGCCGTAGCGCTTCGTGACCGCGAGCGCTGCGACGACCGGCATGGCAGAGGACGTCACGTCGCTCATTTGACAGTGTTGCCCCAGAGGTTCTTGTCGTCGACATTGGCCTTCGTCACGAGCGGCGCGGGCAACTGGTCTTCGAGCAGGCCCGGCGACAGCTGGATGATCGTGCTGTCATGATCGGTCGGGCCCGGCTTGAAGGTCTTTCCGGCGAGCGCGGCCTTGATGTAATACAGGCCGTACTTCGCGTACAGGTCGGCGGGCTGCGAAATGGTGGCGTCGATCTCGCCCCGGCGGATTGCATCGTACTCCTGCGGAATGCCGTCATTGCTGACGATCACGACGTGCTTCGGATCGCCCGCCGGATACAGCATCTGCTTGCGGCGCAGCGTCTGCAGCGTCGGCGACAGATACACCCCGCCCGCCTGCATGTAGATGCCCTTCACGTCCGGGTTGGCCGTGAGCAGGCTGTCGAGCGCGGTGGCCGCGACATCGCCCTTCCAGCTCGCCGGAATTTCCAGCAGCGTCAGATTCGGATACTTCTTCAGACACGAGCGGAACGCTTCCGAACGATCGCGGCCATTCACCGATGCCAGATCGCCCATGATCTGCACGACCTTGCCCGACTTCACATGCTGGCCGATGTACATGCACGCCTTCTCGCCATACGCGTGGTTATCGGCGCGCACGACCATCGCGACCTTGCCCTGCGTCGGCGCGACATCGACTGCCACGACCGGTACGTTCTTCGCCGCGGCGGCGTCGAGCGCGCGGCTGATCGCCGCCGAGTCGAGCGGCCCGACGACGATGCCCTTCGAGCCGAGGTTCAGCAGGTTGTTCATGTCGGTGATCTGCTGCACGGGATCGCCGTTCGAATTGACCGGCGCGAGGATATCGATACCCATATCCTTCGCGTATTTCGGCAGGTAGTTGTTGTACGACTGCCAGAACGGCGAGGTCAGCAGCGGCAAGCCCAGACCGACCTTGCCGCTGTCCGCGGCCTGGGCCGCGCCCGATAGCCCCGCGC
>Ga0335082_10010373_pt1 | contig 10108 bp, 8 predicted proteins | sample Lox_Sample_41_FD_206718 | JGI IMG/M metagenome (GOLD analysis project Ga0335082, IMG submission 206718) | Soil microbial communities from Loxahatchee National Wildlife Refuge, Florida, United States - Lox_Sample_4.1 | ecosystem: Environmental > Terrestrial > Soil > Wetlands | place: USA: Florida...
TTCCGCCGCTGCGGGAGCGGCGACCGTCGGAGCGGCGACGGCGGCCATCGCGGCCGGGAGCGCCGGCGGTTGCACGACGATCGGGACGGCCTGGGTCAGGTCGACGGCGCGCCGCGGCGGCTCCTTCCCCGGGAGCACGCGATCGGCGTGAACGGCCTTCGCACTCTCCTCGTCCTTCGCGAAGTGCGGGGCGTACCGCATGTACGCGACCACGAATCCGACGACGACCAGGAGCGCGAGCGCGCCGAGCACCCACGAAAGCCAGTACACCCAGCCCCCGGTGTTCCGCACGGGGGTGACCGAGTTGTCGATGTGCGTTTGGGCGAGCGCCGACGCCGCGGTCACGACGAGGATGGCCCCGGCTCCCACCATCGCGACGAGGAGTTGCCGGACGGGCTTCATCGCGCGGATTCTCGCAACCCCGGGAGGCTCCGGCAACCGCCCGCCGGGTGCCGCGGCGGCGGGGCGCTCGGAGCCGGAGGGGGGATTCGAACCCCCGACCTACCACTTACGAGGCGGTTGCTCTACCCCTGAGCTACTCCGGCGGAGGAGGGCCGAGTCTAGCGGACAGGTGCTGGCACCACCGCGACCCGAGGGTCGTCCACCCTGGTCGCCGCGGCGCTCACGCGGCATCATGCGCCCATGAACGACAGCCCGATGGGTCCGGTCGGCCGCGTGATGGTGGGTACCGATCGATCCCAGACCGCCTCGAAGGCCGTCGACTGGGCGGCCGCCTTCGCCGAGCGGTACGACGCCGAGCTGCACCTGGTGCAGATCGTCCTGCCATCGAACCCGAGCGACACCGAATTCGGCGCGGCCGAGCGGACGCGCGCGGCGGCGGCGGGCGAGGAGCTCCAGCGCGAGGCCCAGCGGATCGCCGGCGAGCGAGGCAGATCCCACATCGTGGTGGACGACGATCCCGCGATGGCGATCGTCCACGCCGCCGAGGCGGCCGAGATCGACGTCCTTGTCGTTGGGAACGCGGGGATGGCGGGCCGCAAGGAGTTCCTGCTGGGCAACGTGCCGAACCGCATCAGCCACAACGCGCGCTGCACCGTGATCATCGTGAACACCACCGACGGGGTCGGGCATGCGGTGCACACCCCGACGAGCCCCACCGTGATCCGCTCGGGGGCGCCCGAGGTCGAGACGCAGCCGCACCTGATGGCGCGCGGCACCAAGATCGCCACCGTCTTCGCCAAGCACGGCTTGAAGGAGCTCTTCGGCCGGCCCGATCAGGAAGGCGCGATCGGCCGCCAGCGACAGGCGAAGCGCATGCGCGAGGCGTTCGAGGAGCTCGGCCCGACGTTCTGCAAGCTCGGGCAGATCCTGTCGACGCGTCCCGACCTCCTCGGACCGGAGTTCATCGCGGAGCTCTCGCAGCTGCAGGACAACGTGCCGCCGCTGTCCGAGGAGCAGGTCGTGAAGGTGATGGAGCAGGAGCTCGGCGTGCCGTGGGAGGACGTGTTCGATCACATCGAGCCGGCGCCGCTGGCCGCCGGCACCATCGCGCAGGTGCACCGCGCCGTGATGGCGAACGCCGAGCCGGTCGTCGTCAAGGTCCAGCGGCCCGACGCGAAGGAGCAGATCGAGCAGGACCTGGCGCTGCTCGAGGTGTTCGCGGAAAAGGTGGGCAACCGCGATCAGCTCAAGCAGGTGATCGACATGGAGGCCGTGTTCGAGCACCTGTCGACCTCGCTGCATCGCGAGCTCGACTTCCGGCAGGAGGCCCGGAACATGGAGCGGCTGCGCGACATCGTCGCGCCCTTCTCGCGACTGGCCGTGCCGGTGCTGTATCCGGACTACTCCACGTCGCGGCTCCTCGTGATGCGGGACGTGGGCGGCGGGCCGATCTCCCTCGCCCCTGAGGGGCCGATCCGCCACGAAACCGCCGTGCAACTGCTGGAGTCCTTCTACAAGCAGGTGATGGTGGACGGGTTCTTCCACGCGGACCCGCATCCGGGGAACCTGATGTGGCAGCCGGAGGAGGATCGCCTCTACTTCCTGGATCTCGGCATGGCGGGCGAGGTCGACGCCGAGATGCGCGAGCACATGATGCTGCTGCTGATGGCCTTCTGGCAGGAGGACGTCGGGTTCCTCGCCGACATCTCGCTGATGCTGTCGGGCGCGATCGACCGCAGCGACCTCGACGTCGACGCGTTCCAGGCCGAGATCGGCGCCATCATGGCGAAGTACCGCGGCGCGTCGCTCCAGGACATCCAGCTCGGCCCGGCGTTGCAGGAGATGACCGAGATCTCCCTGCGGCACGGGGTCCCCCTGCCGTCGTCGCTGGCGCTGACCGCGAAGGCGCTGGCGCAGATGCAGCTGGCGGCCACGCAGTTGGATCCCGAGGTCGATCCGTTCGACGTCGCCGGCCGGTTCCTGATGCGCAGCGTCATGCGGGGCATGGGCGCGAAGGCCGATCCGAAGGTGCTCTTCTATCAAGCGCAGCGGCTGAAGGTTCGGTTCCAGCGGCTCGTCGAGGCGCTCGAGCGGCTGGTCGGAGCCCGGCCGGGACAGAAGCTCGAGGTCAACTTCCGTGCGGTGACACTCGAGCAGACGGTCCGCCGCGCCGGGCGGCGGCTGGCGCTCGGCCTTGTCGCCGCCGCGTCGCTGCTGGGCACGGCGATCGTCACCACGTCGGACCGGGTGGCTGCGTGGGTCCCGTGGGTCCTCGGCGGGATCGGCGTGGTCTTCACGATCGGCCTGGTCGCCGATCTGGTCCGCGACCGCCGGGACCGCGTCTAGCCGAGGTCCACGTCACCGCCGCGCGCGGTGACCGTCGTCGGCGGCGGTTGCGTCATCACCGTCTCGCCCTTGCGCACCGAGCGCATCACGACCTTCTCCAGGACGAGCGCGACGACGGCCATCGCGAGACCCACCAACCAGCGCTCGACCCGGCGCAGACCCTTCGGCTTCGGGGTCGAACGGCCGCTCACGCCTGCGCCTCCACCGTCGCGACGGGGATCGAGCCGAGGACCGTCGCCCCCTCGCCGGGCGCGCTGCGCACCTGCACGGTGCCGTCCAACGTCGCGAGCCGGTCGGCGATGCCCTGCAACCCCGTGCCGTAGCCGGTGCGCGCCGGATCGAACCCCTTCCCGTCGTCGCGGACCTCGAACCGGAGCTCGCCGTCTCCGTTCGCCACGAGGACCTGCGCCGACGTCGCGGCCGCGTACTTCGCCACGTTCTGCAGCGCCTCGAGGACCGAGAAGTAGACGGCGGCCTCGACGCTCGGGCTGAACCGGCCGATGCCCGCGGCCTCGACCGCCACCGGCAGCGACGCCTTCCGCGCCTGCGCGGTGAGTGCCGCCGCGAGCCCTTCGTCGGCCAGCAGCGGCGGATAGATCCCGCGTGCCAGATCCCGCAGGTCCTGCAGGGCGGATCCGGTATCGGTCTGGAGCTGTGCGACGATCTCCTTCGCCTTCGCGGGATCGCGATCGATCAGCTGCTCCACCAGGCGCTGCCGGACCTGGAGCGCGACGAGCTGCTGCTGCGCGCCGTCGTGGATGTTCCGCTCGAGCCTGCGACGTTCCTCGTCCTGCGCCGAGACCAGCCGCTTCTGCGCCGCCTTCAGGTCCAGCAGCCGGAGCTTCAGTTCCTCGGTGAGGCGTACGTTGCGGAGCACGAGCCCGGCCTGGCCGGCGAGGTCGCTCATCAGCTTCTCGTCCGACGGTGTGACCGGATCGCTCGCCGGCTTGCGAACGGCGAGCGCGCCGAGCAGCTCGCCGGCGTGCTGTACCGGGAAGACACGGTCCACGCCATCGATCGACGGCACCGAGCCGTTCGGCAGCGGGATCTGCGCCGCGTCGACCACAGCGGTCGGCCACGCCGCAACATCGCGGAGCTCGTGGTCGACCGCGAGCCAGACGTCGGCCCGCTCGGCCCCGATCCCCTCGCCGAGGACACGGGCCATCCTCGGCAGGACGTCCTCGTCGGCGTACGCATCGCCGACGCGCTCGGAGAACTCCGTGAGGACCTCGTAGGGCGTCGCGCGCTTCCCGTAGACGATCCGGTTCGCGAACCGGGTCAGGCGCGTACGGACCGGCTGGAACGTCACGGCGACGATCACCGCGGCCACCATCGTGAGGAACGAGCTGTCCCGCCCGAGCACCGCACCCAGGCCCACGACGAGCCCGAGGTACACGATCGTCGCGAAGACCGCGAGCGCGGCGTAGAGAAGGGTCTTCTTCACCACGACGTCGAGGTCGTAGAGGTGGAACCGCAGCACCGCGATCCCGATCGACAGCGGGAACGCCGCGAACGCGATCGCGGACAGAGCGTTGTTCGCGAAGCCGTCGGGCAGCCAGCCGGCCACGATGATCCCGAGCACCGCGAACGCGAACCCGAAGAACACCCACTTGATCTGCTGACGTTCCACCCCGTGCGCGCGCCGGAACCGCAGGAACAAGGAGACGATCGCGCAGATCGCGAAGATCGGGAACAGCACGCCGATCGCCGGATCGAACGTCGGGAGGCGCCCGATCGCCGGCACGTACAAGGGGTTCGTCACCCCGATATCGGGGTTGGAGCCCGTGAACGTCCGCTGCGCGAGGAGCAGATCGAAGAACATCACGACCAGGGAGACCGCGACGAGCCATAGGAGGATCCGCCAGCGGCGCGACGGGAGCTTCCCGTCGGGGAACAGCAGCGGCAGGAGCAGGATCGTGGGGAGGATCGAGCAGACCCACCCGACGTTGTTCATGAAGCCGCAGAACACGGTGAAGGGCCCGACGCGACCGTGGACCACCAGCCACGTGGTCAGCTCGCTGCATAGGGCACTGAACACGATCACGAGCGCGCACCACAGCAGGAGCCCACCGATCACGTTGCGCCGGTCGCGGCTCGAGATCAGGGCGCCGACGACCGCGAACATCCCGAACGCGACGACGAGCAGGATCTGCCCCGCGAGCTCCTCGCCGTTCAGTGAGACGACCCACATCCCGGTCGTGCCGATCGCCGCGTAGAGGACGACCAGCAGCCACGGCCAACGAGCAGGCCGGACCCCGGATGCGTCAGTCGTCGCCGAGGACACGGAACACCTCCACCGGCTCCTCACGTCCCTTCACCTGCCGGGGCCCGATCAGCACGCACGGCACGCCCGGCGCCGCCGCGACCGTCGCTGCCGCCGCGACGATCTCCCCAGCCTCGGCCTCGGACTGCAACCGCTGCGCGACGTTCACCGCGTCACCCACCACCGTGTACTCCAGCCGGCCGCCGCCCCCGACCGTGCCGGCGATCACCTGGCCGGTGTTCACGCCGATGCCCACGCCGAGCTCCGGCACGTCGGCGTCCCAGCCGACGGCGTTCAGCTCCGTCTGCCGTCGCTGCATCGAGCGCGCGCACCCGAGCGCGCGGGCCGCGTGATCGGCCATGGGTTCGGGTGCGCCGAAGATCGCCATCACGGCGTCGCCCTGGAACTTGTCGATCGTGCCCCCGTGCTCGACGACGACCTCGGCCATCGCGGACAGGTGCTTGCCGACGACGGCCGCGACGTCGCGCGCCGGCAGCCGTTCGGCCAGCGTCGAGAACCCGCGGATGTCGGAGAACAGCACCGAGACCTCGAGCTCCTGCGGTTCGATCGCGGACTCCGGATGCGCGGCCAGCCGGTCCACGATCTGTTGCGGCACGAACGATGCGAGCGTCTGCTTCGACGCGGCCTGTTCGACGACCGCCGAGTGCAGGCGTTTGAACTCGTCGACCAGACCGGCGCTGCCGTCGCCGCCGGCCATCCGCCGGAACAGCTCCGTCACCTGTCGGTCGACCGCTTCTTGCGTGGTGCCCAGCTCGGACGCCATCTGCTCGTACCCGAGGCCGCGGCGCATCATGTCGAGGATCCGCCGGTCGTCCTCGTCGGCGTGCTCGCGACCGGAGAGGCGCTCGGCGATCGTGGGATCCACGACGCTGCCGCCCGCGTGGACCTCGCGGATCGCCCGGACCAGCTCGTCCCCCTGCGCGATCCGGTCTTTCAACAGGTAGGCCAGGCCCGAATGCCCGCCGCCGAGCAGCGCGAGCGCGTACTCCTCGTCGTCGTGCGCGGAGAGCACCACGACGCCGGTGTCGGGGTGGTCGTGGCGGATCGCGTGGGCGCAGTCGATCCCCTCCAGCTGGAACGAGGGCGGCATCTTGATGTCGGTTACGACCACGTCGGGGACGTGCTCGCCGGCGGCGATCAAGAGCGATGGGGCGTCCTCGGCGACCCCCACGACCTCGATCCCGTCGTAGGACTCGAGGAGGGCGCGAACACCCTCGCGGACCAGCACGTTGTCCTCGCCCAGCACCACCCGGATCGTCATCCGCCCTGGGACCCCCCGTGTACGATGCGCGCGTGCTGCGCGTGGTCTTCGCGGAGGATAACTACCTCGTGCGCGAGGGGACCGTCGCCCTGCTCCAGGAGGTGGGCAACGTCGACGTCGTGGCGACCGCCGAGTCCTTCGACGAGCTGCTGAGTGCGGTGGTTTCGCAGGCTCCGGACGCGGTCCTCACGGACATCCGGATGCCGCCGACCGGCACCGACGAGGGGATCCGCGCCGCGAAGACGATCCGTCACGACCACCCCTCGATCGGCGTGGTCGTGCTGTCCCAGTTCGCGGACGAGGACTACGCCTACGAGCTCCTGAAAGACGGGGCCGCCGGGCTCGGGTACCTCCTGAAGGAGCGGGTCGCGAACGTCGAGGAGGTCGTCCGGGCGCTCGAGGAGGTGTCCCGCGGCGGCAGCGTCCTTGACCCGAAGGTCGTCGAGGCGCTCGTGGCGGCGAAGGACCGGATGGCCCATTCGCCGCTCGGCCTGCTCACCGACCGCGAACGCGAGGTCCTTTCGCTGATGGCGCAGGGCATGAACAACGCGGCGATCGCGAAGACCCTGTTCCTCACCGAACGCGCCGTCGAGAAGCACATCAACTCGATGTTCCACAAGCTGGATCTCACGGAGGAGCACGACGTCCACCGCCGGGTGATGGCGGTCCTCGCCTTCCTCCGCGAGACCGACCAGGCCTGAGGCCGGCCGCTGCCTCACTGCGCGCGCCTCGTGTCCACGATGAACACGCTGCACGGCGAATGCCGCAGGACCAGGTTCGGGACGCTGTCCTTCACGCGCCACCACGGACCGTGCACGCCCCGGTTCCCCAGCACGATCGCCTCGGCCTTGAGCTCGGCCGCCACCGCCACGATCCGGTCGGCCGCGTCGCCCGACTCCACCCGAGCGCTCGTCGTGACGTCGGGGAACCGCTCCTTCATCCGCGCCAGGTAGCCTCGGGGATCCGCCGCCTTCGCCGGATCCACGACCGCCCGGAGCTCACCGTCCTTCTCCACGTAGAGCACCACGAGCTCGGCGCCTCGGTCGCGGGCCAGCCGGGCGGCATCGTCCACCGCGAGGTCGGCCGAGGCCGAGGTGTCCGTTCCCACCAGGATCGTCGTCATGTCCTTCCGCCTCCTTCATCGGCTCCACCGTAGGGCTTCCGGGGCGGCGTGGCGACGGCGCGGCCACCACGGTCGCGCGGGGGTGCCACCACCCCGCCGACGGTGGCGCCCTCCCCCTTGGTCGTGCGCACGAGACGCGCGAGGATTGGCTCCGTGGACGGATCGACGCTCGAGCCCGCGCTGGCGCATCGGGTCAGCGACCAGACGCTTCGGGCGATGGCCTGGGCCCTCAGCGTCCTGATCGTCTTGCTCTTCGTGGCCCAGGGCACCTTCGCCGTCGCGAACCGCAACGCGACGACGGCGCAGTCGAGCTGGTCATCCAGCGGGCTGCTCGGCTTCCTGTCGGCGGTAGGGCTGCTGCTGTTCCCGATCGTGGGGTTCATCCTGGCCCGCAAGGTTCCGCGGAACTGGATCGGCTGGATCATGTTGCTGATCGGCGTGTCGATCGCGGTGCCGCTCGATGGCTACGCGCAGTACGCCTTGCTGACGCGACACGGGGCGCTGCCGTTCGGCAGGATCGCGGAGGCGATCTCCGGGCCCTTCTGGGTCCCGCTGATCATGCTTGCAGGCGTCTTCCTCGTGCTGCTGTTCCCCGACGGGCACGTGCCGCCGGGCTGGCGCTGGTTCGCGTGGTCGGCCGGCGCCGTGATGGCCTTCGCGATGTTCGTCGTCCTGACGTCGCCGGGGCCGTTCGAGACGCTCCCGACGTTCACGAACCCGTTCGGGCTCTCTTGGGTCGAGCCCTTCCAGCTCTTGATCCTTCTGATCCCCCTGTCGATCGTGGGCGCCGCGATCAGCATGATCCAGCGGTACCGGCGCTCGACCGGGATCGAGCGGCTGCAACTGAGGTGGCTGGCAGCCGCCGTGTCGATCGTGGCCGTGACCTACCTGATCGTCGAGCCGCTCTCGGCGATCGTCGGCTTCAACACCCAGACGGCCTGGCTGTCGGCCCTCCAGGCGGTCGCGCTGTTCACGTTCGGGTTGATCCCGGTCGCGATCGGGGTCGCGATCCTGCGCTACCGGCTCTACGACATCGACGTCGTGATCAACCGCGCGGTGCTGTTCGGGTCGATGGCCGTGTTCATCACGGCGGTCTACGTCGCGATCGTGGTCGGCGTCGGCGCGCTGGTCGGCAGCGCCTCCTCGCCCTTGCTGTCGGCCGCGGCCGCGGCCGTCGTGGCGATCGCGTTCCAGCCCGTGCGGCGCCGGGCGCAGCGATTCGCCGACCGGCTGGTCTACGGGAAGCGGGCCACGCCGTACGAGGTGCTCTCGGCGTTCTCCGAACGCCTGGCCAGCGCGTACGGCGACGAGGATCTGCTGCCCCGCATGGCCCGGATCCTCGGTGAGGGGACCGCCGCCGAGCGCGCGGACGTGTGGCTGAAGGAGGGTGACCGCCTCCGCCCGGTCGCCGGCTGGCCGGCCGACGCGCCTGCGTTGCCGGCGGCGCCCGTCGACGACGCGCCCGGCCTGGTCCCCGTGCGCCATCAGGGCGAGCTGCTCGGAGCGCTGTCGATCACGAAACGGACCGGCGAGCAGATCTCCCCCACCGAGGAACGGCTGATCTCCGACCTCGCCTCACAAGCGGGCCTCGTCCTGCGCAACGCGGCGCTGATCGCCGACCTGCGGAGCTCGCGCCAGCGCCTCGTGGCCGCCCAGGACGAGGAGCGCCGCAAGATCGAGCGGAACCTGCACGACGGCGCGCAGCAGCAGCTGGTCGCGTTGGCCGTGCAGCTCAAGCTCGCACGCACGCTCGTCGAGCGGGACCCGGCGCGAGCCGAGCAGATGCTCGACGGACTGCAGGGGTCGGCCACGAGCGCGCTGGAGGACCTGCGCGACCTCGCGCGCGGGATCTATCCGCCGCTGCTCGCCGACAAAGGTCTGGCCGCCGCCCTGGACGCCCAGGCGCGCAAGGCCGCGGTGCCGATCAGGGTGGACTCCGAGTCGCTCGGCAGATATCCGCGCGAGGTCGAGTCCACGCTCTACTTCTGCGCGCTCGAGGCGCTCAACAACGTGGCGAAGTACGCCGAGGCCTCGGCGGCGACGGTGCGCCTCGAGCAGACGGACGGGCACGTCTCGTTCGAGGTTTCCGACGACGGACGCGGCTTCGATCCGGCGGCGACCGGGTACGGGACCGGCCTGCAGGGCATGGCCGACCGCCTCGCCGCCCTCGGTGGGACGCTCGAGCTGCGATCGACGCCCGGCGACGGCACGACCGTCGCGGGCACGCTGCCGGTGGGTCCGGCGCCGCCGTGACGGACGTCAGGGGCCGGAGCGCCCTCGCATGGGTCCTCGCGATCGTCGCCATCGTCATGGTGGCGATCGGCGCCGTGTTCGCGGTCGCGTCGCGTCACGTTCCCCTCCCGGGGCAGAGCTTCGAGCCGCGGGGGTTCGCGACGGTACTCGCGATCGAACTGGCGATCCGGCTGTCCCAGACGAAGGGGGATCTCGGCTTCGAGGTCGCCGACGACGGGAGGGGCTTCGACCAGGGCGCCACCGGCTACGGCACCGGTCTGCAGGGGATGGCCGACCGGCTCGCCGCGCTCGGCGGATCGATCGATGTGCGCTCCGCCCCCGGTGTGGGCACGACGGTCGCCGGGACGCTTCCTGTCGGAGCGGGGCCATGACCGAACGAACGGCTCACCGGCTCGCGTGGACGATCTGGATCGTCGGGGTGGTGGCGTCCGTCGGCGCG
>Ga0335082_10010374_pt1 | contig 10108 bp, 6 predicted proteins | sample Lox_Sample_41_FD_206718 | JGI IMG/M metagenome (GOLD analysis project Ga0335082, IMG submission 206718) | Soil microbial communities from Loxahatchee National Wildlife Refuge, Florida, United States - Lox_Sample_4.1 | ecosystem: Environmental > Terrestrial > Soil > Wetlands | place: USA: Florida...
CAAGCTGATCATGGAACTGGAAGGCGATCTGGACCGGTACCGCGCCGCCCTCGCCGAGATGACCGCCGAGATGGCGCAGCTCCGGACCGAGCTCGAGTCGACCAGGGCGGTGGCCGCCCGGCTCGCCGGGCTGCTGCGCAGCCGCGGGACGGGCGGCACGCTGGTCCCGGTGCGGGACGCGCGGGCTGGCGGGCCGGCCCCGGCCGGCCGCGAGCCCACAGCGCCCACCCGCGAGTCCGGGCCGGCCCCGGCCGCCCGCGAGCCCACAGCGCCCACCCGCGAGTCCGGGCCGGCCGCCCGCGAGTCCGGGACGGACCTCCCGGCCGCCCGCGAGACAGGCCAGAACCTCCCGGCCGCGCGCGACACAGGCCAGGACCTGCCGACCGCGCGCGAGAGGGGCCAGGACCTGCCGGCCGCCGGAACGGCCGGCGATCCGCCGGCGGAGTCCGGCTGATGGGCGCGGCGGCCTCCTCCACCCACGTAGCAACTCACCCCACTCAACTTCGAATTACCGGAAAGCAACCTGATGGCTGACAAGTTCACCCGCAAGAGCCAGGAGGCGCTGGCCGACGCGGTCCGCCGCGCCACCGCCGAGGGCAACCCGAACGTTGACCCCCTGCACCTCCTGGTGGCCCTGATCGAGCTGAGCGGCGGGACGGCCGCCCCGCTGCTGCGGGCGATCGGCGCCGACCCCGACGCGGTGCTCGCCGACGCCCGCGGCCGGCTGGCCAAGCTGCCCAGCGCAGCCGGCGCGACGCTGAGCGCGCCCGACATGTCGCGGCCGGTGCTGGCGTCGCTCACCACCGCCGGCAAGCGGGCGCAGGAACTGGGCGACGAGTACGTCTCGACCGAGCACCTGCTGGTCGGCCTGGCCTCCGACGGCGGCCAGGCGGCGGAGGTGCTGCGCAAGGCGGGCGCCGGGCCGGGCGTCCTGCTGGAGGCGTTCGAGAAGATCCGGGGGCATGCCCGGGTCACCTCCGAAGACCCGGAAGGCAGCTACCAGGCGCTGGAGAAGTACGGCGTTGATTTCACCCAGCGCGCCCGCGACGGCGATCTCGACCCGGTGATCGGCCGGGACGCCGAGATCCGGCGGGTGATCCAGGTACTGTCCCGCCGGACCAAGAACAACCCGGTCCTGATCGGCGAGCCCGGGGTCGGCAAGACCGCGGTGGTCGAGGGCCTGGCCCAGCGGATCGTCGCCGGGGACGTGCCGGAGTCGCTGCGCGGCAAGCGGCTGGTCGCGCTCGACCTGGGGGCGATGGTCGCGGGCTCGAAGTACCGCGGCGAGTTCGAGGAGCGCCTCAAGGCGGTGCTGAACGAGATCAAGGAGAGCGACGGCCAGATCATCACCTTCATCGACGAACTGCACACGGTCGTGGGTGCGGGCGCGGCCGAGGGCGCCATGGACGCCGGCAACATGCTCAAGCCGATGCTGGCCCGCGGCGAGCTGCGGATGGTGGGCGCGACCACCCTGGATGAGTACCGCGAGCGGATCGAGAAGGACGCCGCGCTGGAGCGGCGCTTCCAGCAGGTCTTCGTGGGCGAGCCCTCGGCCGAGGACACGATCGCCATCCTGCGCGGCCTCAAGGGCCGGTACGAGGCGCATCACAAGGTGCAGATCTCGGACGCCGCGCTGGTCGCGGCGGCCACCCTGTCCGATCGCTACATCACCGGGCGCTTCCTCCCGGACAAGGCCATCGACCTGGTCGATGAGGCCGCGTCCCGGCTCCGGATGGAGATCGACTCACGCCCGGTGGAGATCGACGAGCTGCAGCGCAGCGTCGACCGGATGAAGATGGAGGAAATGGCGCTGGAGCGGGAGAACGACCCGGCCAGCAAGGAGCGCCTGGAGCGGCTGCGCGCCGACCTGGCCGACCGCCAGGAGCAGCTCACCGCGCTGATCGCCCGCTGGGAGCGGGAGAAGGCCGGCCTGAACAAGGTCGGCGAGCTCAAGCAGCGTCTCGACGACCTGCGCGGGCAGGCCGAGCGGGCGCAGCGCGACGCTGACTTCGAGACCGCCTCCCGGCTCATGTATGGGCAGATCCCCGCGCTGGAGGCCGAGCTCGCCGAGGCCTCGGCCCTGGCGGCCGAGGAAGGGTCCGACGGCGAGCCTGCGGGGGATGGCCAGCGGCTGGCCCCCGACAGCGCGCCGATGGTCAAGGAGGAGGTCGGGCCGGACGACGTCGCGGACGTGGTCTCGTCCTGGACCGGCATCCCGGCGGGCCGGCTGCTCGAGGGCGAGACCGGCAAGCTGCTGCGGATGGAGGCCGAGATCGGCAGGCGGCTCGTCGGGCAGTCCCGGGCGGTCGCCGCGGTGTCGGACGCTGTGCGCCGGACCCGGGCCGGGGTCGCCGACCCGGACCGGCCGACCGGATCGTTCCTCTTCCTTGGGCCCACGGGCGTGGGCAAGACCGAGCTGGCGAAGGCGCTCGCCGAGTTCCTCTTCGACGACGAGCGGGCCATGATCCGCATCGACATGAGCGAGTACAGCGAGAAGCACACGGTCGCCCGGCTGGTGGGCGCCCCGCCCGGCTACATCGGGTACGAGGAGGGCGGCCAGCTGACCGAGGCCGTCCGGCGGCGGCCCTACTGCGTCATCCTCCTCGACGAGGTGGAGAAGGCGCACCAGGAGGTCTTCGACGTCCTGCTCCAGGTGCTCGACGACGGCCGGCTCACCGACGGGCAGGGCCGAACCGTGGACTTCCGCAACACGATCCTGATCCTCACCTCGAACCTCGGCTCGGTGTACATCGCCGACCCGGCGCTCGACGACAACGCCAAGCGGGAGGCCGTGCTGGGCGTGGTCCGGGCGACCTTCAAGCCGGAGTTCCTCAACCGGCTCGACGACATCATCGTCTTCGACGCCCTGACCACCGAGGAACTGAGCCAGATCGTCGACCTGCAGGTGTCCCGGCTGGCGCGGCGGCTCGCCGACCGCAGGCTCACGCTCACGGTCACCCCCGCGGCCCGCGAGTGGCTGGCCGTGACCGGGTTCGACCCGGTGTACGGGGCACGGCCGCTGCGCCGGCTGGTCCAGTCGGCCATCGGCGATCAGCTGGCCAGGGAACTGCTGTCCGGGGAGATCGCCGACGGGGACACGGTGCTGGTGGATCTGGACGAGGCGGCCGATGCGCTCGCCGTCTCGTCCTCCCGGGCGCCCTACAGGGAGCCGGAGATGGCGCCCGGCTCGGACGGCAGCTCGTCCAGCAGCCGGTCGTAAGCGTCCTCGGGCAGCCCGAGGTCGTTGCGGATCCGGAACCGCAGGGTCAGCAGCAGCCTCAGCTCGGCCTGGCCGCCGGGCGGCAGCGCCGCGGCGGTGCTGCCCGCCTGGCCCGCGTCCGGCTCCTCGGTTTCCGCGTCGCCGGCCGTGGCGACCGGGCCGGGCGACCGGCCCAGGCACAGCTCGACGCCCGCGCCCGCCCAGGCCAGCGCGCCGATCAGGTCAGAGCGTTCGGCCAGCAGCTCGGCCATCAGGTCACAGGTCCGCGGCTCCAGCGGCGGCTCGGCGGCCAGCCGGTCGATCACCGCCTGGGCCTCTTCGGCGCGGTCCATCATGAACAGCGCCCGCGCCAGCGGCGCCCGTGGATCGATGTCGGAAGGGCCGCCGTCCTCCAGCGCGCGCCTGAACCGGTTGGCCGCCGCGGCGGGCTCGTCGGCGAGCAGCCACTGTTCCCCCGCCCGCGTGTAGGCCTCGGCGCGCGGCATCGCCGTGGTCTGGGTCCCGGTATCGGCGAGCAGGGTCATCTGCTGCGCCGCCGCCCGGTGGTCGCCGGTGCATGCAGCGTCGAATTCGATCGCGTCAAATGCCTCGCGGCTAAGCAGTCCCACGTCAGACAACGTACCCACCAGGGCGGGGGCCCAACGCGGCGAGAAGGGTTCGGCTAACGGACGTATGCGCTGGCATGTGACTCCCCGGGGGACGGAGGTGCCGCCGGATGGCGGGACGATCGTGGCGGCGCTGGCCCCCTGCGGTCGCGTGCCGCAGTCAATGACGGGCTCTCTCCAGGGCATCCCAGAAGCCCCGCCGCAGCGCGTGGCGGACCTCGTCATGCAGCAGGGAATCGATCGGCAGCGCCGAATCCTGCAGCAGCCTGGCTTCCAGGTCGGAGGGCATGCGCGGCTTGCGCGCGAGAACGGCCTCCAGCCAGAGCGCGGGCGCGTCCCGGGCGACTGACTGCCCGAAGTTGAAGCCCTCACCGTGAGCCGCCTGCACCGCGTCAGCCAGGGAGACCGATGTCTGCTGCGGCACCAGATGGGACGCGGTGGCCTGCGGCCCCCCGTACATGCCCTGCTGCTGGGGCAGGTACGGCGTCCCGGCGGCGATCTCAGGCTGGTCGGCCGGCGGGCCGGGGAACTGCTGGGCCGGGGCGGCGTGCTGGTTCTGCGGCCCGCGCGCGAACCGCCCAGTGGCGGCGGCGTGGGCTCGCGTCCCGCCGCGTCCTTGGGGCGCGGCCGGGCCGGCTGGCCCGCCCGGTCCCGGTGGGCCGCCCGGCCCTGGCTGCATCGGGACAGGCCCGCCCGGCCCGGCCGGGCCGGGCGGCAGCCCAGCCAGCGCGGGTGCGGCCTGCGGGCCCGGTGCGCCCTGGTGCGGACCTGCCTGCCCGGGTCCGCCTGGCCCGGCCATGGCTTCCGGCCCGGGACCCTGATAGGCGGGTGGTGCCGGGTAGATCGGCTGCTCTGCCTGCATGCCCGGGGGGGCCTGGGGGACCGGAGGGGCTTGCGGGACCTGGGCGCCCGCAGGCCCGCCCTGGTGCGGTGGCATGCCCGGCTGGCCTTGCCGGACCTGAGGTGCCTGCATCCCGGGCTGCGGCATCGGCTGCTGCCCGGGCATGGGCTGCTGGCCCGGTGCCATCTGCTGGCCCTGGACCTGCTGGCCCGGTGCCATCTGCTGGCCTGGTACCTGCTGGCCCGGTGCCATCTGCTGGCCCGGTGCCATCTGCTGACCCTGGACCTGCTGACCCTGGACCTGCTGACCCTGGACCTGCTGGGCCGGTACCACCTGGCCCTGGACCTGCTGGGCCGACGCCATCTGCTGGCCCGGTACCTGCTGGCCGGGCACGACCTGCTGGCTCATGGGCACCGCCTGCTGCCCGGGCACCGCCTGCTGGCCCATGGGGGCCGGCTGGGCGGGCTGCTGCCCGGGGTGGGGTCCGGCGGCACCCTGCCCGGCGCCGGCGTTGCGGTTCCTGCGCTGGCGTGGGGCCGGCGCCGGCTGCTGCGCGGCTTGCGGCTGGGGCGCTGGCTGGCCGCCCATCCCGGGTGCGGCAGGCTGCGCCATGTCCGGCTGCACCGGGATCGGGCCAGAGGTCTGGGCCGCCTGGCCCTGCGCAGGTGCGGGCTGGCCGGCCGGGATAGCGGGCGGGGCGGTGGGGGCGGCCTGCTGGGCCGCCATGCCCGCGGGCTGCTGCATGCCCGGCATGACCGCCCCGCCCGGCTGCGTGTCCGCGGCCGGGGCCGGCTGGGCGTTGCGGGACCGCCTCGGCTGCCGTGGCTGCTGTTCCGGTGGCGCCATGCCGACCAGGCCGGAAGGGCTGGCCGGCTGCTGGGCACCGGGCTGGCCGTTGATGGCCGGCTGCGCCGTGCGCTGGTACTCGGCGATGACGGGCGCGGTGTAGATCTCGGGCGGGGCGGGATTGGACCCGGCGGGCAGCGCCTGCTGGTGGCCCAGCGGGCCGACCGGCCCGTGACCGTTGGTCAGGGCCCGGCCCGGGTAGGCGCCGACGCCGTGGCGCTCGTCATCCCGGAGCGGCTCCGCGCCCACCACCAGTTCCACGTAAGGCCGCAGGTGTGCCTCACCGATCTCGACGATGTCGTCGCATTCCTGGCGGAGGGCACGGGAGATGGTCCAGTTGCCGTCCACCGTGATGTGGACGAGGGTGACCCGGAGGCCAAGATCCTGGACATCGGCGATGACCTGCGCCAGATCCTCCTCGGCGCTGACCACGAGCGCGTCCTGCAGGGCGCCGTTCCGCGCCAGGGTGGTCAGGTCACGGTGGATCTCGCTCTCCACCCCCTCGCGGCGGCCCGGCCTCATCCGGCCCAGCCGCAGCTTCACCCCGGGCAGGTCGGCGAGCGCGTCATGCTCGGCTGACCGGCGGCCCTCCACGGTCGCCTCATACCAGTAGCAGCGCAGCAGCGGCAGCCCCGTCCGGTCACTGGCCACGCTCCCCAGGAACTGGAGCAGGCCCGCGTAGTTCCAGGAAACGGACTCCCGGTGACGAGTTCCGTGGACGGCCATCGCCCCATCGGCCAGCACATAGCCCGCGTCCACGAACAGTGCGCACCGATCCACGCGGCACCGTCCTTCCTCGACGCGAGATGTTGGGGTCGACGCGAGACGTTACCAGCGCGCAGCCGCCGCCGTGCCGGACTGGCGCAGATCGGGGGCAACCCGGACCGGCGCGAAAGTCCGCTCTCGGCGGAAGGTATCGTCACTGTGACTGGCTGCCCGGCAGGATACCCAGATATGCGACTTCTTGTTCTCGGGGGCACCCGCTTCCTCGGGCGCGCCATCGTGGACGACGCGATCAGCCGTGGCTATGACGTCACGACCTTCTCACGGGGGCTGAGCGGCCATCCCCGTCCGGGTGCCGAGACGCTGCACGGGGACCGCACCAGCGCCGGGGATCTGCGCCAGCTGGCCGGGCGGGACTGGGACGCGGTCATCGACACCTCCACCATCGCTCCCGTGCACGTCGCCGCCTCCGCCCAGTTGCTGGCCGGCCACATAGGCCACTACACCTACGTCTCCACCATCTCGGTTTACCAAGACCGGCCGGGCGAGCCGATCACCGAGGAATCACTGGTGGTTGACGGCTCTCCGGACGCATCGGGCACCGCCGAGACACTCGACTACCCGGAACTCAAGGCCGGCAGCGAACGGGCGGTCCAGGAGGCCATGCCCGGCCGGAACCTGATCGCCCGGCCCGGGCTGATCATCGGGCCGCACGAGAACGTGGGCAGGCTCCCGTGGTGGCTGACGAGGATCGCGCGCGGCGGGCCGGTGCTGGCCCCTCCGCTGGACAGCACACTGCGGATGACCGACGCGCGCGACCTGGCGGCCTGGCTGACCGACAACACCCGGCGGCGCATACCCGGCGTGATGAACGTGCCCGGGCCGGAGGGAACGACCTTCGGCGACCTGCTTACCGCATGTGCCCAGGTCACAGCGCCCCAGCGCGGCAACGGCCTGGACCTGCGGCCGACGGCCGACCCCGTCTTGCTCGGGGCTGGGGTGGGGCCCTGGATGGAGCTTCCCATGTGGGCGCCGGACACCCCCGAGTTCGCCGGCATCTGGCAGGTCTCGGGAGACCGGGCGCTGCGGACCGGGATGCGTTACCGCCCGCTCATCGACACCGTCCGCGACACCTGGCACTGGCTGACGCAGGAGGCGGCCAGCCTGGACCGCCCGGTCACGGACTTCGATCGGAGGCCAGAAATCGGCCTCGATCCGGGCCGCGAACAGGAGATCCTGGCCACGCTCTGACCGCCACTCTTCCCAGGCCCCTCCCGCCCGCCGACTGCGCCCGGCCGGAGCGCCTGCCCCGCCCCGGCCAGCCTTCGTCCGCCCGCCAGCCTTCGTCCGCGCCGCCAGCCTTCGTCCGCGCCGCCAGCATTCGTCCCCCCTCGCCTATGGCCTGACGCGCCGCCTCCACTGCGGCCTGGCGTTTTCTCCCCTCCAGCCCGGCACGTATTCCCCCGCCCCGGCGCGGTGTGCCTCACCTGCCCGGGCGTGCCGTGTCTTCGCCCGCCTGCGGCTGGCGGGCCTTACTCCCCCGGGCCCAGCGCCCCTCTCCGACCTCGGCCAGCCTTCGCCCGCTTGCGCCCGCGGCCGGTGGCCTGACTCCACCCGAGGGCCGACACGGCCTGCGGCCCACCCCATGGCCGGGCGCTGGGTAGGCTCACCAACCGTGAGCGACCGCGACGACCTCCTGCGCGTGATCAAGGAAAAGGCCGTGGTACACGGCGACTTCGTGCTGTCGTCCGGGCAGCACGCAAGCTGGTACATCGACCTGCGGCGGGTGCTGCTCAGCGGGCAGGCCGCGCCGCTGGCGGGTCGGGTCATGCTGGCGGCCACCGCGGACCTCGGCTACGACGCGGTCGGCGGGCTCACGCTGGGGGCCGACCCGGTCGCCGCCGCGATGCTGCACGCGGCCGCCAGCCAGGGCCGGATGCTGGACGCGTTCGTCGTCCGCAAGGCCGAGAAGACCCACGGGCTCCAGCGCCGGATCGAAGGGCCCGGGGTGGCCGGGCGCCGGGTGCTGGCGGTGGAGGACACCTCGACCACCGGCGCTTCCGTTCTCACCGCCGTCGACGCGCTGCAGGAGGCGGGCGCAGAGGTGGTCGGTGTCGCGGTGATCGTGGAACGGGGCGCGCGGGACCGCGTGACCCAGCGCGGGCTGCCCTTCCGCGCCGCCTACGACATGGGCGACCTGGGCCTGGGCTGAGCTTCGCGCTCCCCGGTGCCGTGGTCCCCGCGCCCTTCGGCGGGGTAGTCCTCCTGCTCCCAGGGAGGCCGGGCCTCATGCTTGCCGGCGGTGCGGCCCTCGGGATGACTGCCGGCGGTGCGGCCCTCGGGCCCGCCTCCGGCCTCGTCCTCCTGCTCCCAGGGGGGCCGGGCCTCGTGCTTCCCGGCGGCGTCGTCTTGGCGCCCCTCGGCCGGCCGAGCCGCGTGCTGCTGCTCCCGGCGGACCTCACGGACCCGGTAAGCGATGAAGGCGGCGATCCCGATGACCGCCACCGCGAAGATGACGTATCCGGCGACGGCGAGCCCGTGCGCGACGCTCTGCCATGCGCTGCCCACTCCGTAGCCGACCAGGGAGATGGCGGTGACCCAGACCGCCGTGCCGATGAGGCTGAGCACCCCGAACAGGAGCGGCGGCACTTGGCTGAAGCCGGCCACGATGGACACGAAGGTCCGCACCACCGGCAGCGCACGGCCGACCGGGATCGCCCATATGCCCCGCCCGGCGAGGAAACGCTCCGCCCGGTCGATGTCCGCCTGGGTGATCAGCAGGTAACGGCCGAACCTGTGCACGAGCGGCCGCTCGCCCACCCGCCCTATGCCATAGGCAACAAACGAGCCGATCAGCTCGGCGATCGTCCCCAGCACGATGACCCAGACGATGTTGAGGTGCCCCTCCGAGGCAAGCACCCCCGCGAAACCGAAAGTGATCTCGGAAGGAATCGGGACACAGCACGCCTCGAGGAACCCGAACAGAAAGACCGCGGCGTAGCCCCAGTGGATGAGAAAACTCTCCATAGGTCACTGTTGTACAGCATGACCGTGGGTGCCCTGGCCGCTGACCGCCCAGGTTAGGAACACTTTTACCCCCACGCCCGGCATTTCCGGCATGGCCCGCCGCTCCTGCATCACCCGGCGCCGGAGCCACTGCCGGGGGGAGAACGCGGGCGCCCCTGCCCCAGCCGCCACTTCCTGCGCGCCCCCTGGCCCTGCCCGGCCGGCCAGGAGCGCCGTCGCAGATACTGAGTCCACGCACCAGCAGACAGGGAGCCGACCGTCATGCCTATCGCGACGCCAGAGGCCTACGCGCAGATGCTCGACCGGGCCAAGGAGCATGGCTTCGCCTATCCGGCGATCAACGTGACCTCAAGCCAGACGCTGAACGCCGCGCTGCAGGGGTTCGCCGACGCCGGGAGCGACGGGATCGTCCAGATCTCCACCGGCGGCGCCGAGTACCTGTCCGGCCAGGCCGTCAAGGACATGGTCACCGGGGCGGTCGCGCTCGCGCACTTCGCCCGCAGCGTGGCCGTCAGGTACCCCGTGCATATCGCCCTGCACACCGACCACTGCCCCAAGAACAAGCTGGACGGCTACATGCGCCCGCTGGTCGCCCTCTCCCAGGAGCGGGTGGCCCGCGGCGAGGATCCGCTGTTCCAGTCGCACATGTGGGACGGCTCCGCCGTGCCGCTGGCCGAGAACCTGTCGATCGCGTCCGAGCTCCTCGACGCGTGCGCGCAGGCCCATGTGATCATGGAAATGGAGATCGGCGTGGTCGGCGGCGAGGAAGACGGCATCGTCGGCGAGATCAACGAGAAGCTGTACACCACCACCGAGGATGCGCTCGCCACTGCCGAGGCGCTCGGG
>Ga0335082_10010375_pt1 | contig 10107 bp, 5 predicted proteins | sample Lox_Sample_41_FD_206718 | JGI IMG/M metagenome (GOLD analysis project Ga0335082, IMG submission 206718) | Soil microbial communities from Loxahatchee National Wildlife Refuge, Florida, United States - Lox_Sample_4.1 | ecosystem: Environmental > Terrestrial > Soil > Wetlands | place: USA: Florida...
TGGTTCAATGCCTGACGGTTCTTACGAGAGCTCTAAGGTTGTTGGTATCGGGCAGCGTGGCATGCAAAGAAACCGCGACGCTCGCCACACGATCACTTGCGATATGGCCAATTATCATCAACTGAGACATGCTACCGATGAAGCGCCTAATGTTGTCCCTGGTTCTCTCGGCAGGTTTTCTGCTCCGAGCGAACGCTCAGCATCCAGCACCAGCTCAAGAATCCAACTCCGCCACCACGCCGCGGATTTCCGAGGTGGTGGTGCTTGGCTCCGGCACCCCGAACGCCGATCCCGACCGCTCCGGGCCCGCCGTAGCCGTCATCGTCAATGGACATAGCTATCTCGTGGATTGCGGCCCCGGAATCGTGCGCCGTGCCGCAGCCGCTAGGCGCGACGGTGTGCCCGGTCTGGCGATGAAAGACTTGACCACCCTTTTCATCACCCATCTGCACTCTGACCACACGCTCGGCTATCCCGACCTCATCTTCACGCCGTGGGTCCTTGGCCGCACGGGACACCTCACGGTTTACGGTCCGGGCGGCACTGCCGACATGACGAAGAACATCCTGGCGGCTTGGAAAAAAGATATCTCGGTCCGTACTCAGGGACTGGAGCACGCGAACACCACCGGCTACCTGGTGGACACGCATGAAATCGAGCCGGGCGTGGTGTACAAAGACGAAAACGTAACCGTGACTGCATTTCCGGTGAAACATGGTTCCTGGGACCAGGCCTTCGGCTATCGCTTTCAGACCCCGGATCGAGTCATCGTCATCTCGGGCGACACTTCGCCGGTGGATGTGATCGTGAAGGCCTGCAACGGCTGCGATGTCCTGCTGCACGAGGTTTACGCCTCCGGGCCACACAGCGAGATGGATTCACCGCAATGGGAGGCCTACTTCAAGGCGTTTCACACTTCAACAACCGAACTGGCCGCCATCGCTACCCAGGCCAAACCGAAGCTGCTGGTGCTGTATCACCAGGTGTTTCATGGCGTCTCGGAAGGCGAAATGTTGCAGGAGATACGCAATCACTATCCGGGAGCGGTAGTCTCGGCGCATGACCTGGACGTGTACTGAGGACCGATGGCTACGAAATTAGTCCTGCTTCATCTAGTCACAGCCGGATATCGCCCAGCAATTGCTCTACTTCGAGCTTCTTGTCGGCGGTGAGCGCCAGCAGCGGCAGCCGCGGTGGGCCGCCGTAGAAACCGTTGTAATCCATGGCGTACTTCACGCCGGGAATGCTCAGCCCGCCGACGATGCGCTCGGCAGCCTTGGCGATCCTCTCCTGCTTTTCGCCCGCGAGCGTCGAGTCGCCGTCCTTCCATGCCGCGTAGATCTCGCAGCAGGCAGTCGGAGCGCAATCGGCAAAAGCCAGAATCGCGCCGACCGCTCCGACCTCGAGCGAAGGATGGAGTTTGTGCGCGGCGCCAACCAGCACCTGAAAGCCAACCTCTTTCTCGCGCGTCTTGAGTCCGCCGACGACCTTAACAGCCGCAGAAGATGGCTTCCGCGGAAAAGGTGTTCCAGCCAGCGCACCAACCGGAACCAGCGCACCGCCATCGGCGTCAGCGGTGGAGGAGATTGCGGCCTTCATCATGCGGCCTGTCACCGCAGAGAAAGTCTCGGTGACAGTTGCCGTGCGCTTAATGTGGCGCGTGCCTTCCACCATCCTCTGTACCTTCTCGATCGAACCCGACGATTCCTTGATGCCGATCATGTTCGGATGCTCGGCCAATTCGATAACAACTTCTGCGGGAATGTCGTAGCCAGTGGCTTGCGGGAAGTTGTAGATGATGACGGGAAGCGGCGAGCGGTCGCATACAAAGCGATAGAACGCCAGCATGTTCGCCGGATTCGCCATCTGCCCTTTGTAGTAGTGCGGTGTGCGTACCATGGCGATGTCATAGCCGATTTCGTACGCGTATTCGGTCAGGCGCAGTGTCTCGATGGCTGACTCGATTCCTGTGCCGGCGATCAGGACCTTCTCGTTGGAAGCCGCACTGCGGGCAGACTTGAACACTTCGCGGCGTTCTTGATCGCTGAGCAGAATGGCCTCTCCGGTCGAGCCTTGCACGACGATGCCGGCGATGGGCGCGCGCGAGTATTGCTCGACGTTCTGTTCCAGCTTGCGAAAATAAACTTTTGCGTCGGGATAAAACGGGGTTGCGATGGGAGGAAAGATTCCGTGCAGAAGCATGTTGGCCTCGAAAGTTATGAGCTCAATCCAGATTATAGGCCGCGACGGAAAGGGCCGGTAGCGGCGAGACTCGGCTGAACCTGCCATCCAGTGGTCGCAATCTAACGTATCCTGAATCGACAGTTCCTTAGCCTTTCTATGCTGCGGGCACTTCAGTCACGCCGATCGTTGGGAATGGTTGGGGTCTGGGCCGTGCTTCTCTGGCTTGGCTCGTGTGCCTGGGCCGATACGGGGAGCATTACCGGGAGCGTTGTTGATCCTCAGGGCGCGACGGTCGCCGGGGCCAAGGTTAGGCTGCTGAATGCCGCGGGCAGCAAGATCGCCGAGGTCGAGAGTGGCAGCGACGGCAAGTTTCGTTTTGCCGGTGTCGAGCCCGGACGTTATCAGATCACTGCCGAGTCGCCGGCGTTCGTTAGCGTCGTGAACAACGTCTCTGTCGCCTACGGCCAGCAACAGCAGATCACAGTTCAGTTTGAACAAATCGTCTCCGCCCAGCAGCAGGTGACGGTCGTCGCCTCTGCGCCTTCCATCCTCACGCCTGATCCGGCGCGAAGCATCTTCATCCACAATCAGGTGCTCGACGCAAATCCTGGACGGCCGGGCGCCCCGATTTCGATTCCGGGCCTTCCCATCGAAACCGCCTCGGGCGGCATCAAAGCGCCACAGTACTTTGCGCCGGGTGTGGCCGGAGATCACGGCGAGCCCATCGCGCAGTACTTCCAGATTGGAACGTTTCTCTTCCCCAACAACCTTCCCGCCAACGCACACGGCAACGGCTATGCCGACCCCAACTTCCTCATCCCACCGGTGATCGAACAGGTGACGGTGGATGGCGGCGCCTTTAACGTACGTCAAGGCAATAATGCCGTGGACGTGTCCGCCGACTACGTCCCGCGCAGGCAGCTCGCCAGCTTTGTGCAACTCACCGGGGACTATCGCGACGCTGACCTGATGGCTGGCTGGGGCTCGGCCGATCCACACACGGACGAGTGGATCGCTATGGAAGCGGCCTTCGGTAACGGCTTCCTCGATCGACTGGAGCACCGCCAGCAATACAAGCTGAACGGGCTCCGCCGCTTCGACGTCGGTCGGCATCAGTTGACATTGTTCGGCGTTGGCTACTATGGATCGTCTTACGTTCCCGGCCTGATTCCCATCGCCGTCCCGGTGCCTGGTGACACCATCGACGACCGGCAACTGGACTACACGCACAATTTTCTTGCCGTGGCCAGTGACGCCTGGAGGCTGGATCAGCAGCGGCAGTTCTCCTTTTCCGGATTCTTTCGCAACTACGCGCTCACTTTGCGGTCGAATTTTGGCGATGGGCTCATTCAGCAGAGCGAAACCCGCGACGTCTTTGGGGGAGAAGCTGTGTACACGCAAAGCGTGCGGCCGTGGCTGGCAGTGCTGACGGGCGTGGACCTTCGCCGCGATGCACTGCGCAATCTGGACCTCTACCACATCAACGAAGAAAACGAACCCTCATTAACGACAAGCAACAACCTTACGCTCTCGTTCGTTGAGCCATTTGTTGCCGTGGACGGGCCGATCGGCAGGTACTTTCACTACGACCTTGGGGTGCGACAGGAAGAAGTCTGGATGGACAATCAAGACCTCATCAATCCGCAGAATTCCTTTGACAAGTTGGCAACGCTGACGTTGCCCAAGGGTACGGTCACGCTGCTTCCGCCCGACCGTTGGTACCTGCCGATTGTCGCCTTCAGTTACGGCATCGGTTTCCACACCGAGGATCCGCGCATTGGAAACGGCACGGGAGTGCCGACGCTACTAGCGCCCTCGCGTGCTTATCAACTGGTGCTCTCGAAGGTCTTGAAAGAAACGCAGTTCTACCTCACCTTGCGCCGCACCTCAAACTCCCAGGAGTTGGCCAAGATTGACCCCGATACCGGACTGCAGGAAATCATAGGACCTTCGCTGAACAAAGTAATTTCTGTCTCTGCGCAAAGGAACTTCTCGTTTGGCGCAATCTATATTTCTTATGCGCAGGCGGACCCGCGTGATGCGCAGACGGGCGAGCCGATTCCCGAAGCGCCACGTTTCATCTGGGACATGGTCGGATCCATAACCAGATTGCCGCTGCGATTGCAGTTTCGCGGCGAATACGAATACGTCCGGGCCAAGCCTCTGGGGGATGGATTTATCGGTGTGCCGGTGCACGAATTTCGTGGGGCGGTTTTGCGGCCATTTCTCGAAGATCGAATGTCGCTGGCCGCCAATTTCCTGATCGCCAACGGTTATACCGGGCAGACAACGGAAGTTCTCTCCTATCCTCCCGGCACACCTCCCGTCGAGCAGGTGGTCGGCGTGCCGCTGAAGTCGTACATCAGCGCCAGTTGGACCTACTACTTCAAGAAGTGAGCGCTGCAGCTGCAATCCGAGGCGTGCCACTGCGAAGCCTCAGGGAATGCTCAGGCGGCCGCCCTCAGGAACAGTCACGTTGTTCGTCCGACCTTGGAACTGGTAGACGACCATCAGCTTTTTTGAAGTTCCGAGTGCCGGGTCGCCACCCATGTTCTTATTGTTTACGTCGACATTCAGGCGGTTGTTGCGGATCATGCCCTGCAACCTGTCGGTCACATCCCTGCCGCCAGAACCCTGAACCGGAACGTAGTTGGCGTTCAGGATGCGCAGGCCGCTACCATTCCAGTTGCCTCCACCTGACCCGCCGCCACCCCAGCCTGCGCCACCTCCTCCGGCGAACATCTGGGCATTGACCGTGGATCCTTCTCTGTAGTTGAAAGTCTGAATGTTTCCACTCTGGTTGCGCCCCGTAATGCGCAGGGTTTTGTCCGCACCGACGACGGGGTCGCCTCCCATCGTTTGATTGTTCACCCTGAAATTGGGACCGTTCGCGAGATTGCGGACGGTTGCGGTCACATCGTTCCACTGGCTACCGGAGCCGTAGCTGGCGCTTTGCACCCACCAGGTTTGTTCCGAAGGGTTCCAGGATCCTCCGCCTCCGCCCCCGTATCCGGAAAACATCTGCGCGGGCACGATCGCGCCTTCGTTGTAGGTGAAGGTCATGGTTCGGCCATTCTGCATGCGTCCTACGATGCGCAGGTTCTTGTCCCTGCCGATGGCAGGGTCGGCGCCCAGGTTGTTGTTGTTCACCCTGAAGTCAGGACCGTTCACCAGTCGGCGAACGGTATTGGTCACGTCAACGCGCTGGTTGCCCCAACCGTAGTCAGCGGATTGTACGTAGTACGTTTGCGCAACGGCATGGGCGGCGCAAAGCGTACAGCAAACCGCAACAACGAACGTGCACAATAGGCTTGGCTTGGAATGCATCCCGTTAGGGCCTCCCTGAGAATTTCTGGAAAGGAAATGTAGCATGGACAGAGCGTCGCCACAATGTGCAGCTCGCAGAGCACTCAAGCGCGATGACATGGGCAACATAAGGCTTACGGCGAGCGGGTGACGGTAGCGATGGGCATCAGCCGAGCGGGCAGGTGGTGATTCCGAGCATCAAATCGAATATTTGGCCGTCGCGGCTCGTTCTGCGTGGAGCTGTTGCAACGCATACACGTGAGCTTCGCCCCGCTGCAGGGCGGCAATGCCTTCGCAGGCGGCGCGAGCAGCCGACAAGGTCGTAATGGTAGGAATATGGGCAATGACGGCGGCGCGGCGAATCGCCTTCTCGTCGAACCAGGGCTCGACGCCGTGCGGGGTGTTGATAATCAGCTGAATGCGCTCGCCCTTGATAAGGTCAACCACGTTGGGACGGCCTTCCTTTACCTTATATACGCGCTCCACACGCACCCCGGCACCTTCCAAAACACGTGCCGTGCCATGCGTGGCGACGACGCTGAAGCCGAGGTCGACAAAGCGGTGCGCGATCTCAGGCATGAAGGGCTTGTCGCGATCGTTGGCGCTGAAAAAGGCTGTGCCTGATGTCGGCAGCATTTGTCCGGCAGCCATCTGCGCCTTGGCGAAGGCCTCGCCGAAGTTATCTGCCACACCCATGACTTCACCGGTGGACTTCATCTCGGGCCCGAGCACAGTATCAACGCCGGGGAACTTACTCCAGGGAAAGACCGGCGACTTCACGAAGTAGTGGTTGCCGGTGTCAAGGTCAGCGCGGTGTTTGATGTTTTCGGGGAAGAAGTCGCGCAGCTTGCGGCCGGTCATCAGGCGGGCGGCTATCTTGGCCAGAGGGACGCCCGTGGCTTTTGAGACATACGGCACGGTGCGTGAGGCACGCGGGTTTACCTCCAATACGTAAACCCGGTTGCGCTGAATGGCGAACTGTATATTCATCAGTCCGACGACCTTCAGGGCGCGCGCCAGTTGAAAGGTGTAGTCGCGGACGGTGTTTAGCAGGTGGCGGGGAATGTCCACCGCGGGCAGCACGCATGACGAATCGCCGGAGTGAATGCCGGCCTCTTCGATGTGCTGCATGATGCCGCCTATGACGACGTCTTCCCCGTCGGAGAGTGCATCCACGTCAAGCTCCGTCGCCGCTTCGAGGAAGTGGTCGATGAGCACGGGACGCTCCTGCGAGTACTCGACCGCCTCCTTCATGTAGCGGACGACCGAATCGTCATCGTAGGCGATGACCATGGCGCGCCCCCCGAGCACGTAGGAGGGTCGCACCACCACCGGATAGAGAATACGATTGGCCTTGACGACCGCCTCCTCGACGCTGGCGGCGGTGGCACCGCGCGGCTGCGGGATGGAGAGCTCTTCCATCAGCTTGCCGAAGCGCTTGCGATCCTCGGCCAGGTCAATGCTTTCGGGCGATGTACCGATGATCGGCACGCCCGCGGCTTTCAACGGCAGCGCGAGGTTGAGCGGTGTCTGGCCGCCGAACTGGACGATCACGCCGATCGGCGCACCACTCTTGGCTTCGTGCTCATACACCGCCATCACGTCTTCGTAGGTCAGCGGCTCAAAGTAGAGGCGGTCGCTGGTGTCGTAGTCGGTAGAGACGGTTTCCGGATTGCAGTTGATCATGATCGTTTCGTAACCGTCTTCGCGCAGCGCAAACGCCGCATGGCAACAGCAGTAGTCGAACTCAATTCCCTGCCCGATGCGATTGGGCCCACTGCCCAGGATGATGACCTTCTTGCGATTAGTCGGCGTCGCCTCGTCCTCTTCCTCATAGGTTGAGTAGAGGTACGGCGTGTAGCTCTCGAACTCGGCGGCGCACGTGTCCACGCGCTTGTACACCGGCTGCACTCCGTGCTGGCCGCGAAGCTGGTGGACCTTCTCCGCCGAACCCTTGTCACCGTTCAACCAGGCTGAGGCCAGCCGCGTATCGGAGAAGCCCATTCGCTTCAGTTCGCGCAGACGTTCTTTGTCCACTTCGCCGGTACCCAGCTTTACCTGCTCGTCGGAAATCTCCTTGAGCTGATGCAGGAACCAGGGATCGATGTTGGTCATCAGCGTGATCTCGCGCACGCTCATGCCTTGCCCAAGCGCGTAGCGGATGTACGACAGCCGGTCAGGATTCGGCGTCACCAGTTGCTTGGTGATGATGCGCGGCTCGATGTTCTCCACGCCGGCGCGCCTTCCGGTTTCCAGCGAACGGACTCCTTTCAGCAGCGCCTGCTTGAAGGTGCGGCCGATGGACATGACCTCGCCCACTGACTTCATCTGCGGGCCGAGCGCATCGTCCACACCGGGAAATTTTTCGAACTGCCATTTGGGGATCTTGACGACGACGTAGTCGAGTGTGGGCTCGAAGCAGGCGGGCGTCTTCCGCGTGATGTCGTTGGTAATCTCGTCCAGCGTGTAGCCGACTGCCAACTTCGCAGCAATCTTTGCAATCGGAAATCCCGTTGCTTTCGACGCCAGCGCCGAAGAGCGCGAGACGCGAGGGTTCATCTCAATGACGACCATGCGGCCGTTGTGAGGATGAACGGCGAACTGGATGTTAGAGCCGCCCGTCTCCACGCCAATCTCGCGAATTACTTTGATGGCGGCGTCGCGCATTGACTGGTATTCGCGGTCGGTTAGTGTTTGCGCGGGTGCCACAGTGATCGAGTCACCGGTGTGCACCCCCATGGGATCGAAGTTCTCGATGGAGCAGATGATGATGACGTTGTCGGCCAGATCGCGCATCACCTCCAGCTCGAATTCCTTCCAGCCCAGTACCGACTCTTCCAGCAGAACTTCGTGCACCGGCGAGAGATCGAGGCCGCGCGCCAGAAGCTCCAGCAGCTCTTCGCGGTTGTAGGCGATGCCGCCGCCGGTGCCCCCGAGGGTAAAGGACGGGCGCAGGATCACTGGAAAGCCGATTTTGCTGCTGAAGTCTAGGCCGTCCTTCAGATTGTTTACCAGCATGGATTTCGGCACGTCCAGACCGATGGCGGTCATGGAGTCTTTGAAGAGGAGCCGGTCTTCGGCTTTCTTGATGGCTCCAAGTTGCGCGCCGATTAGCTGCACGTTGTACTTCTCAAGCACGCCGCCATCGGACAACTCGACCGCGAGGTTCAGCGCCGTTTGCCCGCCGACCGTTGGCAACAAGGCGAAAACGCCCGGCGTGGCGCTCGCGGTCAGCAGCTCGGCTTCTACGCGGATAATCTCTTCCAGGTAGGTGCGGGTGAGCGGCTCGATGTAGGTGCGGTCGGCCATCTCCGGATCGGTCATGATGGTGGCCGGATTGGAGTTGGCCAGCACCACCTCGTAGCCTTCGGACTTCAGCGCCTTACAGGCCTGCGCGCCGGAGTAGTCAAACTCCGCCGACTGGCCGATGACGATCGGCCCGGAGCCGATGATCAGAACCTTTGCAATGTCGTTGCGGCGCGGCATCTCTCAGCCCTTTGAGGCTTTCCACTCCTCCATCATCTTCACAAAATCCTTGAAGAGGTAGCGCGAGTCGTGAGGGCCAGGCGAGGCTTCGGGGTGATACTGCACACTGAACAGCGGTAGCGAGCGGTGGCGCAGACCCTCCAGCGTGTTGTCGTTCAGGTCAATGTGCGTCAGTTCGACCTCGCTCTGGTTCAGAGATTGGGGATCGACGGCGAAGTTGTGATTGTGCGCTGTAATTTCCACCTTGCCCGTGGCCATCCGCTTCACCGGATGATTGCCGCCGTGATGTCCGAACTTCAGCTTATAGGTCTTGCCGCCCAGCGCGAGGCCGACCAGTTGATGCCCGAGACAGATGCCGAAGATGGGCAAGCGCCCCATCATCCTACGGATGTTCTCCCGCGCATATGTCACAGGTTCCGGGTCGCCCGGCCCGTTCGAGAGAAAGACGCCGTCAGGTTTAAGGGCGAGCACGTCTTCTGCGCTGGTCATTGCGGGCACGACGGTCACACGGCAGCGCTCTCCGACCAGCCGGCGCAGGATGTTGTGCTTGATGCCATAGTCATAGGCAACGACGTGAAACTCCGGTGGCCCGTCTTTCACGCCAACCACTTCGGTCGGCTCGTGCGAGCGCACGCCTTCGTCCCACTCGTACACACTGCGGGTCGTGACTTCCTTCGCCAGGTCGGTGCCGTCCATCTTGGGGATGGAGCGCGCCTTGGCGATGAGCTTGTCGGCATCGGTTTCGAGCGCCGAAATCACGCCGCGCATGACACCGTGATCGCGCAGGTGGCGCACCAGGGCGCGGGTGTCGATTTCGGCGAGCACGGGAATCTTGTAGCGCTCCAGGTACTCCTCGGCCACCTCTTGCGAGCGCCAGTTGGAGCTGACGCGCGAGAACTCGCGCACAATCAGCCCTTCGATGTAGGGCCGCGTGGCTTCGTTATCGTCGGAGTTGGTGCCGTAATTGCCGATTTCGGGATTGGTAAGAACTACGATCTGCCCGGCGTAGGAGGGATCGGTGAAGATTTCCTGATAGCCGGTGATGGAGGTGTTAAAAACAACTTCCCCGTAGCATTCACCTTTCGCACCGTAACCTTTGCCGCTGAAGATCCTTCCATCTTCCAGCGCAAG
>Ga0335082_10010377_pt1 | contig 10105 bp, 9 predicted proteins | sample Lox_Sample_41_FD_206718 | JGI IMG/M metagenome (GOLD analysis project Ga0335082, IMG submission 206718) | Soil microbial communities from Loxahatchee National Wildlife Refuge, Florida, United States - Lox_Sample_4.1 | ecosystem: Environmental > Terrestrial > Soil > Wetlands | place: USA: Florida...
GTACGCTTTCTTCAAGTAGCGGGCCTCGGCGGCGACCGGTGTGGTGACCGGGGCCAGGTAGGGAACCAGCTCGGGGAACTTCTCGCGCACCGTCTCGACCAGGATCGGGCAGGTGCTGCGGATCATCGTGCCCCACCCCGAATCTTCCCACAGCTTCAGGTACTCGGCGGCGACCAGCTCGTCACCCAGCACGGCGCGGTGCACGGTGTGGAATCCCGCCGCGTAGCAGGCGTTCACCACCTGGGGCGGCGTGGCGGGATAGAAGTACGCCGCCGACTCGACTCCCAGGATCAGGATCGCCTTGCCCGCAAGCGCCAGCTCGGCGGCCCGCACGGCATCGCCCACCGCGTGGATCGCCTCGTGGGGACACGCCGGGAGACAGGCGCCGCACCGCGTGCACGCCTCGTCGACGATCCACACCTTCTCGTTTTCGACCGCGACCGCGTCCACCGGGCACACGCGCACGCATGCCAGACACGCGACGCAGAGATCTGGGTTGATCCTAAAGTCCACGCACTATCCGCTAGACGCTGGAGGTCCAAGGAAGGGCGTCCAAAAAATGCAGGCGCCAGGTTGAACCGTCAATAGTCGCGCGATTGCAACGCTGTGGCGTCGCGCAAGTTAGGCGATGGCGTATTCCTTCAGCTTGCGGTAGAGGGTACGCTCCCCGATCCCCAGCACTTCGGCCGCCTTGCGACGGTTCCCCTGGGTGTTCCTGAGCGCCGCTTCGATCGCGGCCCGCTCCACCTCCGCCATCGACATCCCCGACCGGTAGACGACGGCGTCCGCAACGGCCGGAATGGTCTCCGCCTCGATGAGGCCTCCGCCCTCCCCCAAAGCCTGGGGGGGCGCGACCTCGATCGCTTCGACGATGCGGGAGGGCCGCTCGTCGAGCCGCCGGCGCAGCTCCTCGACCTGCAGCTTCAGCTCCACCAGGCTCCGCAGGATGAACTCCAGCTCCTGCCCCCCCCCCGTCACGTCGCGCAACGTCGCCCCGCCGGGGATCCGCATCGGCAGCGTACGGCCGCCCACCTGCCAGCCGCGCTCGCGGATGTCGCGTGGGATGTCCGATGCGCGGATCTCGCCCTCGGGAGCGAGCACGACCATCGATTCGATCAGGTTGCGGAGCTGGCGCACGTTGCCGGGCCAGTCCGCATCCACCAGGATCTCCATCGCCTCGGGGGTGATCCCGCGGAACTTGCGGTCGTGCAGCTTGGCGAACTCGGCGATGAAGCGCCGCACCAGGATCGGGATGTCGCCGCGGCGCTCACGCAGCGGCGAGAGGTAGATCGAGAGGACGTTCAGCCGGTAGAACAGGTCGTCGCGGAACAGGCCGGCGGCGACGGCGTCCTTGAGCGACCGGTTGGTCGCGGCGACGACGCGCACATCCACCTTGATGGGAGAGACCCCGCCGACCCGGAAGAACGACCGGTCCTCGAGCACGCGCAGCAATTTCACCTGCGTGGCCGAGGCCATCTCCCCCACTTCGTCGAGAAAGATGGTCCCGCCATCGGCCAGCTCGAAGCGCCCGAGCCGCCGCTCGGCTGCGCCGGTGAACGCCCCCTTCTCATGCCCGAACAGCTCGCTCTCGAGCAGGGTCTCGGGGAGCGCGGCGCAGTTCACCGCGACGAACGCTTTCCCCCGCCGCGGGGAGAGGTCGTGGATCGCGCGCGCCACCAGCTCCTTGCCGGTTCCCGATTCCCCCTCGACCAGCACCGTCGAGGAGACCGGGGCCATCTGCTCGATCTTGACCAGCACTTCCTGAATCGCCGGCGCCTCCCCCACGATCCCGGTGCGCTCCTGCAGACGACGGCGGTCCACCAGGTGCCGCACGGTGAGGACCGCGAGAGCGGGATCGGTGGGCTTCTCGAGAAACGCGGTGAGTCCCAGGCGCAGGGCCAGCGCCCGCGCGTCGGGCTCGGTCGATTCGACGAGCCCCAGGGTCGAGACCGCGCGCTCGCGGGCCAGGGCCAGGAGCCGCGCCGTCGCGGGCTCGTGCAGCGCTCCCGTCACGATCAGGCAGTCCGGCTCGCGGCGCCCTGCTCGCAGAGCCTGCCCCGCGTCGTCGAACGAGGTGACCATCGCCGTCTCGAATCCGGCGCGCTCGAGGGCGGCGTTCAGGGGAACGGCCTGCTCGAGATCGGCGGTGGTGATGAGGACGCGGTCGGCCATCAGATGGGGTCAGGGGTCAGGGGTCAGGGACATCAGTGGGAGGTCTGAACCCCGCTGACGAGATCCACCGCATGCTCCAACAGGTCGTCTAATACGGCGAGCCCGTCCTTCACCCCACCGGTGGAGCCCGGGAGGTTGACGATCAAGGTCCGGCCGCGGGTGCCGGCGAGCCCTCGCGACAGCCAGGCGCGGGGGAACTTCGGGCCCGAGCGGGCGCGCAACGCTTCGGCGATCCCCGGGGCCGAGCGCTCGAGCACCACGGCCGTCGCTTCGGGAGTGACGTCGCGCGCGGCGAGACCGGTGCCCCCGGTCGTCAGCACGACGTCCACCTCGCCGGAATCGGCCCAGCGGGCCAGCTTCCCGGCGATCACGCCCGTCTCATCGGGAACGACGCTGCGGACTACGACCTCGTAGCCGTGGCGCGCGGCCCACTCGAGGATCGCGTCACCGGAGGTATCCGCGCGGCGTCCCTCGGCGCCCAGATCCGATACCGTCAGTATTCCGATCCGCATGTCCCTCGCTGATAGCTGCAGCTATTTCTTGGTTCTGTGCGGCACGAACGGCAGTTTCACCACTTCGGCCACCGCCCGCTTACCCCGCACGTCGATGTCGAACTGCGTCCCAGGGTTGGCCCGTTCTTTGGGCAAATAGGTGGTGCCGATCGCAGCTCCGACCGTGGGGGTGACGGTGCCGCTGCGCACGATGTCGGTCTTCTTGCCCTGGAAGTACACGTCCATCCCGTGCCGGCCGACCATCCTCTGTTCCAGGACCTTGAATCCCACGAGGCGCCGGGTGATGCCCTCGAGCTTCTGGCGCTTCAGCGCCGCTTCGCCGGTGAAGGTGGCGCCCTTGTCGAGCTTGACGATGAAGTTGAGACCCGCCTCGTAGGGGGTGACGGTGTCGTCGATGTCGTTGCCGTAGAGCGGCAGCCCCGCTTCGAGGCGCAGCGTGTCGCGCGCGCCCAGGCCGCACGGCTCGGCGCGGCCCGCGCCGGCGAGTGCGTGCCACAGCTTCTCGGTGTCGGCCGCCCGCACGTACAGCTCGAAGCCGTCCTCGCCGGTGTAGCCGGTGCGGGAGATGAAGCACTGCGCCCCCGCCACCTTGCCCGTCGCGAAGTGGTAGTAGGGGATGGCGCCGACCGGGATCGACGCGAGCGGCGCCAGCAGCGCTTCGGCCTTGGGCCCCTGCAGGGCGAGCAACCCGGTTTCATCGGAGATGTCGCGCAGCCGCACGTTCGCCCCGCCCTTCTGGTCCACGATCGCGGCCCAGTCCTTTTCCGCATTCGAGGCGTTGACGACGAGCATGATCTTGTCGTCGAAGCGATACACGAGGCAGTCGTCGACGAAGGTGCCCTGCTCGGTGAGGATGGCGGAGTACTGTGCCTGACCCGTCTTCAGGGCGCCGACGTCGTTGCAGGTGACGCGCTGCACGAAGGCGTTGCGGTCGGGGCCGGTGACCTCGAACTCCCCCATGTGCGAGACGTCGAAGATCCCCACCGCCTCGCGCACCGCCTTGTGCTCGGCGGTGATCCCGGCGGGATAGGTGACCGGCATCTCGAAGCCCGCGTACTCGACGATCTTCGCGCCGAGGGCCTTGTGGACGTCGTAGAGGGGTGTGCGCTTCAGCGGCTGGTCGGCCATGATCAACTCATCAGGGTGGCGAGGAGGGCCTTCTGCACGTGCAGGCGGTTCTCGGCTTCGTCCCACACCCGCGACTGCTTGCCTTCGATGACCTCGTCGGCGACTTCTTCGCCGCGGTGGGCGGGGAGGCAGTGCAGGAAGATCGCGTTCGGCGCGGCGAGCTTCATGAGGTCGGTGTCCACGCAATAGCCCTTGAAGGCGTTGCGGCGCGCTTCCGCTTCGGCTTCCTGTCCCATCGAGGCCCACACGTCGGTGTTCACCACGTGCGCCCCTTCGACCGCTTCCTCGGGCACCTCGGTCACCACGACCTTGGCCCGTTTGGCGGCGCGCTGGAACTTCTCGCGGTTCGGCTCGTAGCCCTCGGGACAGGCGAGCCGCAGCTCGAACCCCAGCACTTCGGCGGCCTCGAGCCAGCTGTTCGCCATGTTGTTGCCGTCGCCGACCCAGGCGATCCGTTTCCCTTCCCAGCCACCCAACGCTTCGCGCACCGTGAAGAGATCGGCGAGCACCTGGCAGGGGTGGCAGAGATCGGTGAGCCCGTTGATCACGGGGATCGTGGCGTAGCGGGCCAGCTCCTCCACCTCACTGTGATCGAAGGTGCGGATCATGATCCCGTCCACGTAGCGCGACAGCACCCGGGCGGTGTCCGGGATCGGCTCCCCGCGCCCGATCTGGATGTCGCGGGAGGAGAGGAACAGCGCCTGGCCGCCGAGCTGGTAGGCGCCGACCTCGAAGGAGACCCGGGTCCGGGTGCTCGACTTGGCGAACACCATCGCCAGGGTCTTCCCGGCGAGGGGGGTCTCGCGGTACTGCCGGCCCTTCATCCTCGCGGCCAAGTCGAAGAGCCGACTGATTTCGTCCTTGGTGAAGTCGTTGACGGCCAGAAAGTCACGTTTCGCCATGGGTTTCCCGTGGTAGGTCAAAATGACAGCCCGTGGCAGGGTACTCTACCTAGGGGGGAAAGGGGGGTCAAGGCGGGATCCAACGGAGCTCTTGGGTCGTTGAGGAATTAAACCATGCCGCGACCTCACACCGCGCTGGCCTTCGCCCTCGTCTTGCCGCTTGCCCGTCTGTGCGCTCAGGGAGCCCCGTCCCTGGCCCCAGGGATTCGGGTGCGTGTTGCGAGGCAGGTCGGTACGCTGACCTCGATCGACAGTCAGACCATCGTATTGCGCGACGAAAAGGGCGCGGTACTGAGTGTCACGCGAAAGCCCGATACACCGCTCGAGGTCAGCGCCGGCCGAGAAGCGTGTGGCGGCCGTTGCATCCTCATCGGAGCCGCCGGCGGGGCCGCCGTGGGAGCCCTGGTCGGCGTCGGCGTGAATCAATCCCTTGGACCAACGGCTTGCGAAGAAGGATGTGGAGGGATCGTCCTTCAGTCGGCGGCCGTCGGTGCGGCAGTCGGCGCCATCATTGGCGCCGTGATGCGTCATGAGCGCTGGACGCCGGTGGATATCCCTCCCCAGGTCGGCGTGTCGCCGGCCGGGCTGAGGCGGATTGGCTTGTCGCTGTCGTTCCAATTCTGACCCGCCCCCCGACGCCCCGTAACTCAGCAGTCGCCCCAAGCTCGCTGCCCGGGCCGCGAGCACGACCTGAGATCTTGACGCATCAAAAGATATTGATATATAATTCGGCCGTGACGACCGCTACCATGCCGCATCATACGACCGCCGCGCGCTGGTTTCACGCGCTGTCGGACGAAACCCGAATCCAGATTGTCGAGCTCCTGTCGCACGGCGAGCGCTGCGTCTGCGAGCTGCAGGACACCCTGGATGCCGCGCAGTCGCGGCTGTCCTTCCACCTGAGGACGCTCAAGGATGCCGGGCTGGTAACGGACCGGCGCGAGGGACGATGGATCTACTACGCGCTGGACCGCGATGCGCTGGACCGGATCGGCGCCTTTGCGCACGCGGTGCAGCCGGGCAAGCACGCCGGGAGCTGCGCCCGTGCCTGCTGTGACTGATTTTCTCGGCTCCCATACATCAACATTCATTGATAGACTGAGGATTGCATGAGCGACGCAACCGTCAAGAAGATCGTGAAGGAGAAGTACGCCGAGGCCGCGCTCCAGGTGCTGGGCGGCGGGCGGGGGAGCTGCGGGCCGACCGGGGCATGCGGCTGCGACCCGGTCACCGAGAACCTCTACGACGCCACGGAGACGGCCGGGCTGCCCGAGGGGGCGGTGCTGGCTTCGCTGGGCTGCGGCAATCCCACCGCGCTGGCGGAGCTCCGGGCAGGAGAAGTCGTCCTGGACCTGGGCTCGGGGGGTGGCATCGACGTCCTTCTCTCGGCGAAACGGGTCGGTCCGACGGGAAAGGCCTATGGCCTCGACATGACCGACGAGATGCTCGCGCTGGCGCACGCCAACCAGGCGAAGGCCGGGGCGACGAACGTCGAGTTCCTGAAGGGCGAAATCGAGCACATCCCGCTGCCGGCCGCGACCGTGGACGTGATCATCTCCAACTGCGTCATCAACCTGTCGGCGGACAAGCCCCGCGTCCTGCGGGAAGCCTTCCGCGTCCTGAAGCCGGGCGGCCGCTTCGCGGTGTCCGACGTAGTGTGTCGCGGCGAGGTCCCCGCGGCCGTGCGGCGCAGCATGGCGCTCTGGGTGGGTTGCATCGCCGGCGCCCTGGAGGAGCAGGTGTACCGCCGCCTCCTGAAGGACGCGGGGTTCGTGGACATCGAGGTCGAGCCGACCCGGATCTACGAATTCGAGGACGCGCGCGAGGTGCTGTCGGGAGCGGGCCTAGACGCCGATGTACTGGCGCGGGAAGTCGGCGGTCGCATCATGGGAGCGTTCATCCGCGCCCGGAAGCCATCGTGAGGCATATGACTACCGCGCCGCAAGCCAAACTCCGCGTGCTGTTCCTGTGCACCGGGAATTCGGCCCGCAGCCAAATGGCGGAAGCCATTCTGAACGCCAAGGGGAAGGGTCGCTTTCATGCGGAGAGCGCCGGGTCCCAGCCCGCCGCGCGGGTCAATCCTCTTACTATCGAGACGATGCAGAGCTTCCGAAGCGGCTGGACCGGGCGCCCGCCGCGCGGCCTCGAGGGTCTCGACCGGCAGCACTGGGATTTCGTGATTACGGTGTGCGACAAGGCAAGGGAGGCTTGCCCCATCTTCCCGGGTCAGCCGGTCATCGCCCACTGGGGGATGGTCGATCCGGCGGCCGCCACCGGGGACGCCGAAGCCCAGCGGGCGGCGTTCCGAGACGCGTTCTATCTGCTCAACCGCCGCATCGAGCTCCTGGTTTCCCTGCCCATCGGGGCGCTGGAGCGCTTGGCACTCGAGGCCCGCGTTCGTGCCATCGGCGCGACCGAGCCCAGTCCCTCCCCCCACAGGATGTAGCGCCGCAAATCCTCGTCGTCGACGATCTTCTCGACTGGTCGTTCAAGAACCCAGCAATAGGCGACGCCGGCCGTCCGCTCCCCTCACGTCTGTCCGTAACCACTACTGACGGAGTGGAATGTCCGCCCTCCGGAAACCGCCAAAGCAGTGGGGCTCGGCGCCGCAGAGGTGTCACCCGTGCCGAGCTGGCCAGGGGAGTTCGATCCCCAGCAATTACGCCTGGCCAGCAGGAGTTAGGCGGCACGAATGGTACAAGCGTACGACGGCTCATACGATCCTCGGTTGTTGTGCCTCATTGCTTCGGCTGTTACGAAGGACCTCGAGAATTGCGTCGGTTGTTCTTCCTAGCTGGACCAGCTCCCATCTGATTTCGTCCACTGCTCCGGCAATGTCCTCACCCACCTTTGCCACGCTTTCGGTGATATCGGAGGCCGCTTGCGCCACGGCAGACTGGAGAGTGCGACACTGCAAGTCCATGCTCGCCACAATCACATCAGCGGCAGCAAGTTGACTGCCTACCACATCCCGCCGCGTGAGCTCAATGGCCTCTAGCTGGCGCTTTGCGATTAACTCGAGCCGCCTCTGGCGATCGGGCAACTCATACACAAGGACACCTTCAGGGGTGAATGGAGCTGGCCACTCGGAGGTGCCGAACGTAAAGGTGTGCCAAAGACTGTTCGCCACTTGACCTCCCCACCTGGGTCGCAAAAGCACACCCATTCCCCCTCCCGCGGCCGCCGGCGGAGGAAAACGGATGTCGAGTCCTCGCCCGCCCGAACTCATCTCCTGATCGCTGCTGCGGTCGTGGGCACCACCGTTGTTGGGCCTCTCACGGGGATGCTCATCGTTCAATCGGATTCGTCTCATGCTGTACCCGGCAAGCGACGTAGCCTTATGATTGTCGAGGCCAGCCTGTTCAAAGCAAGTTCGGATCGGGGGGCGACCGCCCAGCTGCCTCACCAGATCTCGATCTTCTGGACCCACCGGTTGTTCGCTTCATCTTCCTCCCTCGTCGAGTTATCTGCATCAACCACCATGATTAGGTAGTACCATCCCGACGGCGTATTGCCGAGCAGAAGGTCCGCGAAGGGGTCGAAGCTAGTCCAGTGAAGGGGATCTCCTTGCGGGTACAGCGGAGGCGCGATGACCTCGCCCAAAAGCTTCGGGTGAGCAAAGACAAACGGCCACGTGTATGCAAGCGCAGAATCAGCCGACAGGTAGTACCGGATCTTGGCAGGCCGACTTATGATCACACCTTGGTTGAGGATCTTGAAGTAGTTGATTCTCAGCACTCGGCCCGAGGGATTGCCCAGGCCGCCGATGTTGGCTTCCAGCGCCTCCTCGACCTGTCCTGGTTGGATGGCCAAATCGGGAAGCCCTATGCTAAAGGGGACGAGGGGACCCGCGTTGTTAGTTTCGTTGTACTCGGGAACATTTTGCTCGTCGTCCGCCACGCTATAGAGTTGGTAATCTCCTAACGGTAACGGGCGTAGCGTCACATCGAAACGTGGCGCCACGAGCTTATCCGTGATCCAGTCGGTCGAGTCACAGCTCGCGAGCCCAGGGACTTGGTGCGAAACCAGGCGAATCTTGCTGCCCGTAGGGGACACGAGGTAGAGGCTGGTCTTGGAGGGCTTAGCGGACGCATTCCCTTGATTCACCACTCGCCACGGTAAGCTGCTAAACGATCCTCCGGGTAGAGCCGAGTATGGGGTAGGCGGCGGCCCTCCTTGCCGAAGCACCAAGTCGGGCCCGTTGGGTGGCATACTAAACCAAATCTGGCCGGATGGAACGACTTTGATGGTGGGGCAGTAAGTACCAGGGAAGGCCACACTCGTGGTCATGTCTTTCATGCCATTGGCGATTTCGTCCTCCACCTGCGCACGGAAGAAAGTGTTGATGACCCATGAGTCGGTGTCGAACGACACAGTAGAGCTAGGGAACTGCAGTAGGCCGCAGCTGCACCGTACTCCCACATTGAAGTCCATCGTGGCTGTGGCATCTGGCCAGTTGCTGACAACGATCTTCAGTTTCGCTTTGACGTGGAGAGTCAATGGGTTCTGATAGGTCACGCTGACCGGATTGGGCGATCCCCATTCCACATGCGCGTGAAAAATAAGCTCATCATAGGAGGAGGACCGGTCGATGGCATCTCCAATCATTGATTCGAAGCGACTTACGAGCTCATCGTTGTAAACGGTACCGGAGTACTCCGGAGGAGGCCAGTTCAGGTCATTCCGGTCGTCCGCATTCTGCCACGAGGCATCCTTGCGTAAATCGCCGTACGGGATTGAGATGCTGGCTGATGAGGGGTAAGCGGACGACAACCACTGACACGAATTAGCGAACTTCCGGTCAAAGACGTGAAGGCTATTGTTGACAATCAGGGCGACCTCGTTCAGACACCAATTGCCTCTCGGAAAACCAAAGGGGGGTGAGCCAGCCTTGGTGATTTGCAGCGTCTGGATGTCACCCAGCGTAACGATGTTACCTTGGGAGAAGCCTAGGTCGTACTTGTGGCTGTCCCCACGCTCGAAGTCGTTGCGACCGTAGTCCAGAAAGAAAGAATCTTGCGAGGAAGTGAGTCTTACACTCACGTTATCGTCAGTTCCAGCACCGCTCACATCCCCGGTTACGAGCAGCACTTGGAGTCGCCATACTCCGTCCCGATCGCTGGGTCCGCCTAACACCTGGATCGGTGCGGGTACGTAGTTGTCGGTCTCATCCGACTCAGGCGTGGTGTTGTCTGGGTCAATCAGCACACCCAAATAGTAGAGGCCTGGAGCAATGGAGGCCTTCCCATTAGCGAGTTCCAAGGGAGTTGGACCAGGAATAGTGTCCATCAAGGGAGGCACTGCGATCGAGGCCCCAGAGGCAATCGGCCCGATGTCGTATTTTGTCAGAAGAAGATCGTTAAGATCGATGACCGGATCAGTGGAAAAGAA
>Ga0335082_10010378_pt1 | contig 10105 bp, 6 predicted proteins | sample Lox_Sample_41_FD_206718 | JGI IMG/M metagenome (GOLD analysis project Ga0335082, IMG submission 206718) | Soil microbial communities from Loxahatchee National Wildlife Refuge, Florida, United States - Lox_Sample_4.1 | ecosystem: Environmental > Terrestrial > Soil > Wetlands | place: USA: Florida...
GCCGTCAGGAAACCCCGGCAGCGTGCCGGCGGGTAGCCAGCAGAGACCCAGCGATGCAGTGTGTCCACCCAGTGCGTAGTCAGGGGTGAGGGCCTCGGCGACCATCGTCGGGTCTTGCAGCACGCGATCGTCCACCGTCTGGCCCCAGTAGCAATACGGCCAGCCGTAAAAGCCGCCGTCGCGCACTGAGGTCAGGTAGTCCGGCGGCGTTTCGTCGCCCAGACCGTCGCGCTCGTTGACCACCGTCCACAGCGCACCTGTGTGGGGCTCCCACGCTAGCCCTACCGGATTGCGCAGGCCCGACGCGTAGACGCGGCTGCTGGTACTGGCGAGGTCCACCTCATAGATGCACGCACGGCCTTCTTCCACCTCGAAACCCAAGTCGCCGATATTGGTCAGCGACCCCACGCCGACGTAGAGCTTGCGCTCATCGGGGCTGAGCAGCAGGCTCCGCGTCCAATGTCCGCCGGGTTTGAATGACGTGAGCTTGCGCCCCGGTGCGGTGATGCGCGTGGTGCCGGTGGTGTACGGAAAGGCCACCACACCGTCGGTGTTGCCCACGTAAAACGTCTCGCCCAGCAGCGCCATCCCAAACGGCTGGGTCAAGCCTTCGAGGAAAGCCTCGCGGGTTTCGGCGATACCGTCACGATCGGCGTCGCGCAGCAGCGTGATGCGATTCGGGCTCGGGCCGATGGCCGCGGCGCGCTTCATAGTGGCGACCATCGCATGGTCGAACACCGAGCGCCGCGGCCCCGGCATGAAAAGCGCCTCGGCGACGGCAACGTCGCCATTGGGCAGCACGCAGATCCAGCGCGGATGCTTCAGGCCGCTGGCGAACGCGTTCACCTTCAAGCCCGGCGCGGCCACCGGCCGCTGCCCTTGCCCCCAGCCGTGCGCGGTGGGCATCTTGAGCGTCGGGATGAGCCCCTGCGGTTTGCCCGCGGGGATGGTGGGCGTGGTACCCACCGCCTGCTCGGGCATGGGGCCTTGCATCCGCCGCCACGCGATCGCCGCATCGCCCACCAGCGCGACCATGCGCGCCAACATGCTTATCTGGGCCATTCACCCTCCTTCGCGTCGTTGGCGCAAATGATAAACAGGATCGAGTGACGGCATGCGCGGCCTCAGGTATTGGGTAGCCCTGCGAGCAGCTCCTGCCACTGCGCCAGGAGCGCCAGATGTTCACGAGGGCCTGGTTTGTGTCGGTCGCCCACGTTTTAGATGGCAAGGTTTTCTGAGATGGACTTTGGCTGGATCTATGTCGCTATGGCAAGCACTCTTGGTTTGGCGGCTGACAGAGCATAACTCGTAGCACGAAGTGACATCGCGAAAGGAACCGGCTATGACCATCGGGAGAGCTACGAGTGGCAACGGATTAAATCAAACGGGCGGCAATGCCGCATCGCCGCCCGCTGTCATAGCTGCTGTACGCTGATCAATAAATCGCGATTGGATTTCCGGGTGAGCCCGTGCCGCCGATGATCTTGAGCGGTGACCAGATGAATGCGAATTCGTAGACTTTCGCGTCGACCAGCGGCTTCAGATCCAGGTTCTCGATGTTCCATATTCCACGCCGGGTCTGCATCTCGGTGTGGCAGTGCACCACGTAGGCCGTACCCTTCTCGCCGGATGGCTGAGCATCGTTGGACGAAGTGTCGCCGCCCATCAGAGCGATATCGCGCGCAGCCAATATACTCGCAGCCACTGATGCCGAAACCCGGCTCGCCTGCCCCGAATTCGACGCGCGCTCTGGCGTGCTCCTCAGAGGTCATTTTCTTGTAAATGCTGTTGCCCCATATGTTGCCGTGACCGGTGTGCAGAAAGACGCAATCCCCAGGTTGCGGCTCGGCGATCCCTTGCTTCTTGATGATCGCCTTGATGTCCTCGCCTGTGACGATCCCCGGATCCCCCGGCTTCTTCGGAATAGGCAGGCGCTCCACGCCCCGGTAGGCGGCCGCATCCAGCACGATGCCCCGGCAGATGAAGCCAACCTCGCCCACATACTCGACACCGTTGGGCCCCATTCCCTCTGCGCGCCCGGCGGGGCCGCGCTCATAGGACTCGGGATACATGCGGCCGTTGTATAGGAACATACCCTTCGAGGTGTTTACGCCGATGTGACCTGGCCCATCGAACTGCGTTCCGATCTGACCGATCTCGGTTGAGACGAACTCGTCGTGATAGACCATCGCGTTCTCGCCGAAGGGTCCCGCGTTTGGCGTGCCGGTCAGCACGAAATTCCAGTGGCGCGTGCCAACCGCCGGAATTTCCCGGTGGTAGTACTTGCCCAAGGTCACGGATTTGTACTGCTTGATCATACTGATGGCGCGCTTGATGTTCGCCGAGTTCTTGGTGTGATTGGCCGAGCCGGCCGCGTCGTCCTTGCCCCATTTGCTGGGTGCCCAGTTTTCTTGAAAGGGCTTGTCGCTGACTTGCGCGAAGGTGGCGGTAGCAGAGAGTGCGAAGACCGCAGCAGCGGCCCCCGAGATGATGGACGCATTCATGCTGATGTTCTCCTTCCCATGGCTGATTGTTGGGGCGCATGTGTACCCTCGTGTTGCGAGCACGCCCGCGTGAACGCCGCAGCGAACTTATGTAAAACCCGCTTCGAATGGCGGTCCGCTCAAAGCAGCGGTCAGATCACACCATATCTGTAAGGTTGACGCAAGGTGTACCTCGAGTGGCTTCGGAGGCGCCACAGCTTTTCTCGGTGCGCCGAGAGCTAGCGATGGAGTAGCATGTATGTCACGCCCTGAGCCGTAATGGTGTGTTGCTGTTCGTCCGGGGAGCTCAGCAATTACGCTGCCCCGCAGTCGCGGTGAACACTTTTCGAAGGTAGTGTCTGTAATCTGAATCTCTGCCGCGGGAACTCACACCGATCAACCGAGGAGAACACGATGAAGCCGAGGACACAGGAGGAGTATGTTCAGATGGATGCGATCAAGTGGAAACCGTTTCCGGACGCATTTTCCAAGGGGGGCATACGATGGAAACTCCTGCACGTCGCTCCTGAGGTGGGAGCATGGACAGCGATCTTTGACTGTCCGGCTGGTTCGTCTTTCGCCCCGCACATCCACATGGGACCCGGCGAGTACTTCCTAACGAAGGGCAAGATGGACGTACGCGGCGGGAAAGCTGCTGGGGGTGACACGGCAATCGCGCCCGGATATGGATACGAGTCCTGCAATGCCCGGCACGATCAGACGTACTTTCCGGAAGCAAGCGAGTTCTACATGACATTTCTCGGACCACTGCAGTTTATTCATCCGGACGGAACTCCAATTGCAGTAATCAGTTGGGAGCAGGCGCAGGGCGCCTGGAATGCTACAGCTTGAATGACTAGGTGGCGAATCACGCGGGCCGTATTCGATTTGCTGGTAAGGCGGCCCATCATCGAATCACCTCGTCGGCGCGCTGCAAAATCGACTCGGGGATCGTGAACCGGAGCGCATTGGCCGCTCTGAGATTGACGACGAGGACGTACTGCGTAGCCTGCTCGATGGGCAAGTCGGCAGGATTAGCGCCTCTGAGAATCTTGTCTACGTATTCTGCTGCGCGGCGAGCCAAGACGGCTTGATTGGGGCCGTATGCCATTAAGCCGCCTGCGTCCACGTACTCGGGCAGGCCATACATGACCGGGAGGTGATCTCTCGCGGCCTGCGCCGCGACTTGGCGCTGATAGTAGAACGTCAGGGGATCTGGGATCACGAGGGCCGCCTGCGCGGCTCTGCGGGCCTGCCCGAAGGCGGTTTCAAGGACCTCTGGCGCGCGCATGTCGATGAATCGCAGCTTCAGTCTTCGTGCCGACGCTGCAGCTTCGAGCGGGCCGCGCAGTAGTCCGAACAGGGGGGTGTCGGGATTGCCGATCACGGCAACGGTAGCAAGCCGGGGCACCGTCTCTTGAAGGAGCTCCAGCCACTTGCCGGGGATGCCCTCAGTCATCTGCAGAGACAGGCCGGTCAAGTTAGCGCCGGGATGCGCAAGGCTTGCCGCCACGCCTGCGCCGACCGGATCGCCCATCGACTCGACGACAATCGGGATCGTGTTGGTCGCACACTTGGCTGCAACCGCAGCAGGTGTGCTATAGGTGACGATCACGTCGACTTTGCGCTCGACCATATCGGCCATCAGCGCGGGCAGGCGTTCGATGTGGCCTTCCGCCCACCGTTCCTCGCTGACCAGGTTGCGACCTTGGACCCAACCCAGTTCCGCAAGCCGTTCCCAGAATGCGGACAAACCGCGATTCGCGGTGGAGGGTGATTGGGAGTGGACGAAGCCCAATCGCACGACCTTCTGCACCGGCTCGGCGGCGCGCCCGAATGAGGACCCAAGAAGGGCCGCCGCCATGACCAGTGCGAGGAGGTTCGAGCCTGTGCTGCGCAACCGACACCCGCGCATGCGCGCCTCCGGCGGTGGAGCGGTTTGTGAGATAAGGCAGTGAGACTATGGATCCCAAGCCGGCGAGGAGTCAAGGACCTGCACTGCGCCCCCGCATTGCTGGTCCGAGAAAACCGATTCTCTGCAACGCGTCGAACGACGATATTCGTGTTCGAACAGGTCGTGCACCGAATTGTGCACTTCAAGCGAGAGCAATCGAGAAGGCCGCCCTCGCGGGGGCGTTCTTGAGGTGGTCAATCGAGAATTGCCTACAGCGCCTTAAGCGCGGATTCCAGCCAGAACTGCATCCCCATCTCGCGGAACATCGACACCGCCGTATTGAACTGCTCTTGCGCGCCGCGTTTTTCGCCTGCTTTCTTGGCCAGCTCCCCGAGCGCAAAATGACATTGCGCTCCCAGCGGCCGCATGGTCAGTTCGTGCGCGAGCACCAAGGCCTGTCGATAGTTCTCCCGAGCCTGGGTCGCATTCGCGGACGCGCCGTAGCCGTAAATGTTCCCCAGCAGATATAGCGTCTGAGCTTCCACGCCCCGCTGCCCTAGTTGACGAGCCAGGTGCAGCGCCCGCTGCCCGGTCGTCGCTGCTTGGTCGTCCCGCCCCGCCCGGCCGTACGCGTCGGCCAGCAATGCAAGGACAGGCTGCCCCCATCCAAGCAGGCTTTTTGACTCGGCGAACTGCCAGGCTTGCTCAAACAGCGCGAGTGCATCGTCCAGTTGGCCAGACACGTTGAATACTTCACCGAGGGTCGCCGCCATGACTAGTTGGGGGAAGGGCACGTCAGCTGCGGCGTAGGTCTGCAACCAGCGGTGTGCAAGATGAAGCGCTTTTTGCAGATCGCCCTTGCGGAAATGGGTAAAGCCCAGGCAGCCATCTGCAATCGCACGCACATAGAGATTGTCGAGCGTCTGCGCGAACTTCACGCCCCGCTCTGCCTGCAGCAGGGCCTGGTCGAACTCTCCGAGTTCGGCAAAGCAAAGCGCCGACATGCTCTGAGAGATGGAATAGCTGAGTCTGGTAAAGGCTTCCTGAAAAACCCCGCCCCCCCACGACTCGAGGAGCCGTTCGGCGATCTGCTCGGATTTGAGCCCAACATCGCGCTCGTATAAGGCGATGGCTGTGCGAAAGGCACCAACTAGCGTATGCGGAAGTCCCAGAGAATATCTGGCGATGATGCGAAGTGTCGGCTCTGACAGGGTCTCCGCGATCGCTAGGGCACGCTCGCCATGCTCGATTGCCTCCGCGCTACGGCCCAGTACACTCAACGCACTAGTCATCGAACAATGGACCAGAGCTTCGCGGCGGGGATCATCCAGCGCTTTGGCCAGCGGCTCCGCTTCGCGGGCAAGCTCGAGCCAGTGCGCATATTCTCCGAGCGGAGCCAGGCACGGGCGTGATGCTAGGCGCAGATCTACGGCCTGCTCCAACGTGGCTCTGGTCTGGGGCAGATGCGGCAGCACTGCGATGGCCTGCTCCAGCAGTGATCCGGCCTGCCGGTTCGCAGAGCGGCCGATAGCCTTTTCAGCAGCCTGGCGCGAGTAAATGAGCGCCTTATCCCACACCTCGCCGCGCAGCGCGTGATGGGCCAGCCGCTCGATTTGCTCAGGCAGCCTATCGTGGTAAAGCCGCTCGATCGACTCCATGATGCGGGTATGCAGGGTCTTGCGTCGTTCCTGCAGCACGCTACCGTAGGCTACTTCGTGGGTCAGCGCGTGCTTGAAAGTGTATTCGAGATCGGGGAATAAGCTCTTCTCGTACAAGAACTCCCCGGTCTGCAGCGTCGCAAGACGCTGGCGCAGCGCCTCCTCGGGTTGCTCGACGATCGCCTGCAGCAACGTGTAGGGCACATCCTTGCCGATCACGGCAGCGGCCTGCAGCAGATGTTTGTCATCCGGAGTCAGCCGGTCGATACGCGCGGCGAGAATCGCCTGGACGGTGGCCGGCACTTGGATGCGGGTGATCGGCGCCACAAGACGATAGGCGCCGCGGCTGCCTTGCAACGCTCCCGTTTCCACCAGGGCGCGCACGCTCTCTTCGAGGTACAACGGGTTGCCCTGGGTGCGCTCGATCAGCAAGCTGGCCAGCGGCTGTACGGACGGATCAGAACCAAGCAGCGTTCGCAGCAGTTCCTCGGCGCTCTCCTCGGTCAACGGATCGATGCGAAGCTGGGTGTAGTACGTCTTGCTGCCCCAGCGTGGCGGGTACTCGGGGCGAAAGTTGACCAGCAGCAATAGCTGGGCGGTAGGAATGCTTTCCACCAGCGTGTCGAGCAAGGCCTGGCTTTCGCTGTCGATCCAGTGCAGGTCCTCGAACACGAGCACCAGCGGTTGCAACTGCGCTTCGCGCAGCAGAAGCCGCTTGCACGCGTCCAGAGTACGCAGACGCTTCTGCACCGGATCGAGCGACTTAGAGCTCTCGTCGTCTACCGCAACATCCAACAGGGCAAGCAATGGGACCAACAGCGGCTTGAGCGCTTCATCCAGGGTCAGCAGCTTGCCGGTCGCTTTCTCCTGGATGCGCCGCGCGTCATCGCGATCTTCGATCTGGAAATAGGACTTAAGCAGATCGATCACCGGACGGTAGGCAGTGGCCTTGCCGTAGGACACCGAACCGCTTTCGAGCACAAGCCAGCCTTGCGTGCGATGCGAGCGGGTGAATTCCCACACTAGGCGCGATTTGCCCACTCCGGGCTCGCCCACCAGGGCGACAATCTGCCCATGCCCCGCGTGCGAATGCTCCAGTGCGGAGAACATCTGCGCAAGCTCAGCGCTGCGTCCGACGAACCGGGTCAGCCCGCGTGCCGCGGCCGCCTGCAGACGCGTACGGGCCAAGCCCGCACCGGTGAGCTCGAAGACCTCCACGGGCTCGCTCAAGCCCTTCACCGGGACCGGACCTTGGGCCGTGACTTGAACAAAGCCCTCGGTCAGATGCAGCGTCCCGGCGGTGATCAGCGTGCTGCCAGGATCTGCCAGCTGTTCCATGCGGGCGGCAAGGTGCGTGGTTTGCCCCACCGCCGTGTAGTCCATGCGCAGGTCGTTGCCAATGGACCTCACCACGACTTCGCCAGAATTGATTCCTACCCGGATGCGCAGCGTCAGACCCTGGGTGCGGAACACCTCTGAGGCATAGCGTTTCACCGATTCCTGCATGCGAAGTGCGGCGTAACAGGCGCGCACGGCATCGTCCTCCAGCGCGAGCGGCGCGCCGAACAGCGCCATGATCCCGTCGCCCATCACTTGATTGACGGTACCCTCGTAGCGGTGCACTGCTTCGATCATACGTTCGAGCACGGGGTCGAGCAGCCCGCGGGCCTCCTCCGGGTCGCGGTCGGCGAGCAGCTCCATCGAGCCCTTGAGGTCGGCGAAGAGCACTGTTACTTGCTTGCGCTCGCCCTCGAGCGTGTGTTTCGACAGCAGGATGCGCTCGGCTAGGTGCTTGGGCGTGTAGCTCTCGGGCGAGCTGAAACGCGCGGGGGCGCTTGCTGATTTCGAAACGGGTTGGGCACACTCAGGACAATACTTTGCCGTCCCGGGCAGGGGACTACCGCAGTGTGAGCAGCTGCGTGTCAGCGGCGCAGCGCACTCCTCACAGAACTTCGCGCCGGTGCGGTTCTCATGCTGGCAGTGCGGACACTTCATGCCGATGTCTAGGCCCATCGATGAACTCGCAATCTCGCTCGGTCTCGCTCACCTCACCACTCACTTCGGGAAGAATGCGGCTATCGATCGTCGCTTGCATGGCCGAGAAGCGCCTGACAGCTCGAAGGTCGGCGTTCCTTGTGCGATTGACTTACTTTATGAAGAGTGCGCAGACCCAGCACGGTAACCGGCGTAGTGTAAGCTTTATGCAAGGTATGCGCTGTCAGACAGATGCTTTTGCCAGCAGGAATCCACCTCTCTTACCCGTTCACCTTTTCACCTGTTCACCTGTTCCTTCACGCCTCCCCCCACACCTCCCGTGCTGTCTCCACCACCAGCCGCAGCTTTGCTGCTTGCGTCTGTTCCGTGATGGCGTTGCCGTCCACGGTGCTGGAGAACCCGCACTGCGGCGACAGGCATAGCTGTTCCATCGGCACATAGCGGGCCGCTTCGTCGATGCGGCGCTTGAGCTCATCTTTGGATTCGAGCGTATCCACTTTGGTGCTGACCAGCCCCAGCACCACGGTCTTGCCTTTCGGCACGAACTTGAGCGGCGCGAATCCGCCCGAGCGTGCATCGTCGTACTCGAGAAAATAGCCGTCGACTGCGAGCTCGTTGAACAACACTTCGGCCACCGGATCGTATCCGCCTTCGGCGACCCACGCGCTCTTGAAGTTGCCGCGGCACAGGTGCGTGCAAACGGTCATGCCTGCGGGCCGCTGTGCAATGGCGTCGTTTATGAGTCGCGCGTAACGGCGCGGCAACTCATCAGGGTCGTCGCCGCGACTGCGCGCGCCCTCGCGCATTTTCGGATCGCACAGATACGCGAGATTGGTGTCATCGAGCTGCACGTACGTACAGCCGGCCGCAGCCAGAGCCTGCAGCTCCGCGCGATAGCATGCGGCCACGTCTGCGTAGAACGCTTCCAGATCCGGATAAGCTTCCTTGCTGATTGCCGCGCGCCCGCCGCGGAAATGCAGCATCGTCGGAGAGGGAATGGTGACCTTCGGCGTGCCGGTGGTGAGCGAGCGCAGGAATTTGAAGTCCTCCACCTGGATGGGACCCCGATGCGCGAGCTTGCCGGTGACGTGCAGCACGGGCGGCGCAAAATCGATCTTGCCGGTGGCGCTGCGAAAACTCACCGCGATCCCGCCGCGCGTCTCCACGCCCTCGAGCTGCTCCAGGAAATCGATGTGGAAGAACGTACGCCGGAACTCGCCATCGGTAATGCCGTGCAGGCCGAGCTCCTCCTGAAAGCGCACGACCTCGCGAATGGCCCGGTCTTCCATCCAGCGCAGCTGCTGCTTGGAAATGGTGCCGTTGCGAAATTGCTCGCGCGCTTCCAGCAGAGAGCGAGGGCGCAGAAAGCTGCCGACATGGTCGGCGCGAAACGGCGGTTGAGTGCGTTGCATGGCGGTCGGTCCTGTCGGCTATGGATGTGGAAGCGTCGTTGCACCGCAGGCAAATGATCCGATAGTTGCTGCGAAAACGCCAGTGCGATCCGTCGCTCTGTGCTGCGCCTGGGCTAGAACCAGGCCGGTCGATTTGCTGATACGCTGTAACGATGCCTGCGATTCATACCAATGCCCGGCTGTTTCGCCCGGAAGTGTCGTTTTCCGCGCTGCCCCCGCTGTCCTTATACGTGCACATCCCGTGGTGCGTGCGCAAGTGCCCGTATTGCGATTTCAACTCGCACGAGATGCGCAAGCCGGACGGAAGTGCAACGCAGGTGCACGCCCTCGAGCCCGAGCTGGAAACGCGGTACGGCGAGGCGCTGATGGTCGATCTGGAGCATGCGCTGCCGCAGATCTGGGGCCGACGCGTGTCGAGCGTATTCTTCGGGGGCGGCACCCCGAGCTTGCTTTCTCCGGCAGCCCTCGACCGGATCCTTAGCGGCATCCGCGCCCGGGTGCCGCTCGATCCGGGAGCGGAGGTGACGCTGGAAGCCAATCCCGGTACGTTTGAGGCGGAGAAGTTCGCGCAGTTTCGTGCACTGGGCATCAACCGCCTGTCGATCGGCATCCAGAGCTTCAATCCGCAGCATCTGCATGCGCTGGGTCGCATTCATGACGATG
>Ga0335082_10010379_pt1 | contig 10105 bp, 9 predicted proteins | sample Lox_Sample_41_FD_206718 | JGI IMG/M metagenome (GOLD analysis project Ga0335082, IMG submission 206718) | Soil microbial communities from Loxahatchee National Wildlife Refuge, Florida, United States - Lox_Sample_4.1 | ecosystem: Environmental > Terrestrial > Soil > Wetlands | place: USA: Florida...
GTAATTTACATTTTGGCAAGTCCGCCCACTCGGAGGAATCCATGGCAGAGCAGAGTGAAATTGAGGTTGGAAGGCGTTTTCGAGTGCGTCGCGCTTTCTCCGACATTTGGCTGCATGACGTCATCAGTTTCGATGATGGGCATCACCACCCGATCAAAGTTCCGGAAGGCGCTGAGGGAGTCGTTCATTCCCTCCGATCACATGACGGTGCCGGCCACTTCGACGCTCGCTATCCTGATGTCCACGGCTGGCCCGAGGCTGAAGACGGCGGCGTGCGCGTCCAGACTCACGTCTCTGATATGGTCATGCTTTAAACAATATTCGAACGCGGCCTCAGAGCGCTCAATTGAGCGCTCTTTTTATTTTCTATAAGAATTTGTGCGCCGGGTAGGATTCGAACCTACGTAGCCACAAGGGCGACTGGTTTACAGCCAGTTGCGATTGACCACTCCGCCACCGACGCATGTATGAGCTTCAGAGCGACAGACCGCCGCCGCCGACGCATTGTTGCCGAACCTCTCTAAAATAGCGCGATTTGGGCTTTTTTGCTATAGTGGCGGCAGACGCAGCAAGTATTGTAACGCGTAACAGGGAGTACTTGCATGTTATCAAAAACACACATAGGACTGGAGGAATGCCAAACACGCAGCGAGTTCGTCCGCTTCTTAGGCACAACCAATGAGACCCTTGAGAGCGTGCTGCTTAAAGACATCATTGAGGCGGCGGCGCGCTTCGGCGTTGAACTTGAGCGATGGGCCGACGCTATCGTCACCCCCGACGGCAGCAAAGGCATAGGCGTGGGTGTCCTTAAACGTTGGCGCCAAGGCACTGTGCCGAGCGACGCGATGCGCGAAAGCACGCTCACCGCTCTGCGGAGCATACTCTAAAAACCCCGGGCCATGTAGCCCGGGGTTCTGCTTTTTTATGCGCCCTTGGGCTTCTTTCACTACCTTCGGACAAGTCGCTTAAGGTAGACCCGCTTTTTCTTCGACAACCACGGCTGAGGGCACCTTTTGAGCCTTGCCCTTTTTCTTCACTTCAAATTTAAACTCCCCTTTCACGAAGTCGACGACGACGCTGCCGCCTGAGAGCACGCCGCGTGAGACCATCAAGCCCGCCACCTTGGTGAGGATTTTGTCCTGGATGAGCCGGCGCAGCGGCCGGGCGCCGTAGCGCGGGTTGTAGCCTTCTTTGGCGAGAAAATCGTAGACGGCGGGAGTCACCGTGAGTGCGATGTCTTTGGCGGAGAGCCGCTTCACCACCTCCTCGACCTGGATACTGACGATGTCCTTGACCGCCTCCGGCGAGAGAATATTGAAGATGATGATTTCGTCGATGCGGTTGAGGAACTCGGGGCGGAAGTAGTCGCGCAAGCTCTGCTCGACCTTTTCCTTTGCCACCTGATAGTTGGCGGCCTCGGTAGTATTGATGGAAAAGCCGATCTGCTCCATGCGGTCGATGTGCTGCGCGCCGATGTTGCTCGTCATGATGATGACCGTGTTGCGGAAGTTGACCTTGCGGCCCTTGGAATCGGTAAGGTAGCCGTTGTCGAGGACCTGCAGGAGAATGTTGAAGACCTCCGGATGCGCCTTTTCTATCTCGTCGAAAAGCACCACCGCGTACGGCCGGTGCCGCACGAGCTCGGTAAGCGCCCCGCCCTCTTCGTGTCCCACATAGCCCGGCGGCGCGCCGATTATTTTTGAGACGGAGTGCTTTTCCATATACTCCGACATGTCCACGCGGATGAGCGCTTTTTCGTCGTCGAACATAAATTCGGCGAGTGCGCGCGTGAGTTCTGTCTTCCCCACGCCCGTAGGGCCGAGAAACATGAAGCTCGCGATGGGCCGGTTGGGATCGGCGATGCCGGCGCGGGAACGCTTCACGGCGTCGGATACCTTTTGCACGGCGTCATCCTGCCCCACCACGCGCTCACGAAGCTCCGCTTCGATGCGCATAAGCTTCTGCGCCTCTTCCTCAAGCATGCGGGAAACGGGGATGCCCGTCCACTTCGCGACGATGGCCGCGATATCGGCATCGGTTATCTCTTCTTTGAGAATGCGGCGGGTCGATTGGAGCTTCTTGAGGCGCTTCTGTTTTTGCTCAAGCTCGCGCTCGAGCGAAGGAATCTCGCCGTAACGGATTTCGGCCGCGCGGGAGAGGTCGACGTTCATTTCGGCCGAGTCGGCCTCGAGCCGCAGGACCTCGAGTTCTTTTTTAATGCTCTTAATGTCGGTGAGGATCTGCTTCTCGTTCTTCCAGCGCAGTTCAAGCTCGTGCGTCTCTTCTTTGAGTTCGGCTATCGCTTTTTCTATTTCCTTCACGCGGGTTTTGGCCGCGCGGTTTTCGCCTTCCTCGGCGTCCTTTTTGAGCGCCTCCTTTTCCACCTCGAGCCGCATAATCTTGCGGTGCGCGTCCTCAAGCGCCTGCGGTTTGTTTTCAAGGCTGATGCGCAGGCTCGAGGCGGCCTCGTCGATAAGATCAATGGCCTTGTCGGGCAAAAAGCGGTCGGGTATATAGCGCGCGGAAAGTTCTACCGCGCTCGTGATGGCGGGATCCGTGATGTGCACGCCATGAAAGAGCTCGTATTTCTCTTTGAGGCCTCGCAAAATGGCCACCGCGTCTTCGGTCGTGGGCTCCATGATGTAAACGGGCTGAAAACGCCGTTGAAACGCCGGATCGCGTTCGATGTGCTTTTGGTACTCGCGCAGGGTCGTGGCGCCGATGACGTGCAAATCGCCGCGCGCGAGCGCGGGCTTGAGCATGTTGGAGGCGTCCATGGCGCCTTCGGCGGCGCCGGCGCCTATCATGGTGTGTATTTCATCTATAAAGAGGAGTACCTTGCCCTCCGAGCGCTCGATCTCTTTCATTATGGCCTTGAGGCGCTCCTCGAACTCGCCGCGGTATTTGGTACCGGCAATGAGGGCGCCGAGGTCGAGCGAGACGAGTTCTTTGTCTTTGAGGCTCTCGGGGCAGTCACCCTGTGCGATGCGCGCGGCCAGGCCCTCGGCGATGGCGGTTTTGCCCACACCCGCCTCGCCGATGAGGATGGGGTTGTTTTTGGTGCGGCGGGAAAGGATCTGGATGACGCGCTTAATCTCTTCATCGCGGCCGATGACCGGGTCGAGCTTGTTTTCGGCGGCCATTTTGGTGAGCGAGCGGGTGTATTTGGGAAGCGCGCGGTATTTCTTGCCGCCTTCCTGCGCGGCGCTCTGTTTGGTGGTGCGCAAATCCGAAAGGGCGCGCAGTACCGCCTCGCGCGTGATGCGGAAGCGGCTCAAAAGATCGCGCGCGGCGCCGGGCACGTCAAGGATCGCGACGAAAAGATGCTCGGTCGAAACGAACTCGTCGTGAAGTTCGGTGGCGACCTTGGCCGAGCGCTCAAGCGCCTGCACCAATTCGGGCGTCAAATAGAGCTGGTAGCTGGGACTCAACACCGAGCCGCCCGAAACGCCCTCAAGCGCTTCAAGCGTGGTGTCGGTGAGAAGCACGGTGTCTATGTCGAGCTTCTCTAAGACCGAAGTGATGATGCTTTCCTCCTGGAGGAGGAGCGCGCCCAAAAGGTGCGTCGGGCTGACCTGGTTTTGGCCGCGCTCGACGGCAAGCTCGTGCGCGCGGCGCACGGCCTCTTTTGCTTTAGTCGTGAAGTGGTTGAAGGGTGGCATAGCAATTATACGTTTTTGGAGCGCCTTAGGTTGCGGGAGTGCTCGTCGGGGCCGGCGCGGGCGCGGGTGCGAGCGTATAGAAATCGGAGCCGAGATTCTGCGAATCGGTCGTCGAGAGGCCTATAATTTCACCGAAGAGCGAAATGAGCACCGAGCCGGGGGTTGCGGCGCTGACGCTCGTTTGAAGAGCGTTGCTGCCCGTGTCCGGAAGCATGGCGATGACGCCTTCGCCCACCGTATCCTGACCCACTCCACCGATGCGGATGACGCTTTCTCCCAAGGCGAGCGTCGACGGGTCGGCGAGCGGCGCGGGTTGCCAGCCGGTCGTCGTGCCCACGGCGAGACTCAAGAGCGCAAAGGGCGTGGTGGTGGCCGGCTTCATCACGGTAAGCGGCACGCGCACGCCGCCCGGCAGGAGCGCGTCGAAGTCTGAAGCGCCCGAGGCCGCGAGCGCGGCCGCATCGGTGAGCGCGGTACCGTCTTTGCCGATGATGACGCCGCGCGCAACGAGCTCATTGCCGCCGCGCGCCGTGATGCGGATAATGCTCTTTTGCACCGCGGCGATGGACTGCGCGACAAGGTCGTCGTTTTTGACGACAACCGTCTTCTGGGTGACGGTCGCGGGCGCTTGCGTAACGGGCGAGGCGACCGTCTCGACGGTGCGTTCGACTATCTGGTTTATGGTGCGACTGACGGACGGCGGGGCCTGATTCATGAGGCTCACCGTAACAATACCCGTGGCGATGGAGGTCACGAAGCTGACCAACAGCGTGAGCAGTATGATTTGGTGCTTGGTCAGCTGCTCGAGATCCATACGTCACGGCGATTATAGCACATTTTCACCCCTGACGGTAGCGCGCCGCGACTTCGGCGAGCGCCTCTGCGATGCGCCGTGCCTGCGCGCGCGTCACCTCAGGCAGGAGCGTGATGCGCACGGCGGTGCCGGCCAATGCTTTAGGTACGCCGATGGCGGTAATGACATGACTGGGCTCTTCGGAACCGATATTGCAGGCGCTGCGGGTTGAGGCGGCCACACCCAGCACATCGAGCGCGACTACGGCCATTTGCGCCTCGAGTCCGGGCACCGAGACGTTAATGTTGTTTGCCGCGCGATGCTCCCCCTTCGGACCGTTGATGATGCAATCGGGTATGAGCCGCTTCATTTCAGCTATGCAAAAGTCCCTCACCGCACAGACGCGCGCCGCGCGCGCCTCAACTCCCGCTTGCGCCTCCGCAAGCGCCACGGCGAAGGCGCCCGCCATAGGCGCGTTCTCGGTGCCGCCGCGCAGGTTAAACTCCTGCTTGCCGCCCCAGAGCACGGGCTCGATATGCACACCGTGCCGCACATAGAGGCACCCCACTCCCTTGGGGCCGAGCACTTTTTGCGCGTCGAGCGTCATGAGATCAACGCCCAGCTGCTCGACCCCTACCTTAAGCCACAGCGGCGCCTGCGCCGCATCGCAGTGAAAATAAAGCGGCAACGGCTCCGCCGTGCCGGACTCACGCCGCTTGCGCGCATGCCTGATTTTCTTTGCGATTTCACGCACCGGTTCGATGGTGCCTATTTCACTGTTGACGAGCTGCACGGAGACGAGCACGGTTTCGTCGTTAATTTCTTCGTTCAGCTGCGCCGGATTAATCAAGCCCTCTTCATCAACCGGCAGCTCGCTCGTGTAGAGCCCTTCCCTCTCCAAAATTGAAAGCGGCGCCAAAACCGACTGGTGCTCAACGGCGCAGGTAATGGCCTTAAGCTCGCCGTGCTTGAGCAAAAGCGGGCGCAGAGCGCCGTGGAGCGCCAGGTTGTTGCCTTCGGTTCCGCTCGCGGTAAAAATTATCTCATCGGGATGCGCGCCGATGGCCCCGGCGATGCCCGCCCGGGCCCTTTCGAGCTCCTCTTTTGCCTCCACCCCTTCGCGGTGGAGCGCTCCCGGATTGCCATAAAGAGGCAAAAGCCGCTCGAGCTCACGCCGCACGCTGGGCGAGAGCGGCGTGGCTGCGGCGGCGTCGGCATAGACGCGTTTTTTCCGCGCGCTCCAAAAATTCATAATAAAGAGTATACTACCGTTTATGTCGTTTGTGACGCTACAAAACGCTCTTTCCCATTGGACGCCGTTCTTCGCGGCGAGCGCTTTCGTATTGTCGCTCGTCCTGCTGGGCGTTTTCGCCTACCTCGAGCGGCGTATCACGCGGCTCACCGGCGGGCGCAACTCCTCTCTTGAAGAAACGCTCGCCGTCCTCAACCGCGACATGAAAGAGGTGCATACATTCCGCGCGGAGCTTGAGAGCTATCTGAAGCTCGCCGAAAGCCGCCTGCGCGGCGCCGTCTCCGGCGTGGGCATCGTGCGCTTCAACCCTTTCCGCGAAGGCAACGGCGGCAACCAGAGCTTTTCGCTGGCGCTTATAGACGAGCACGGCAGCGGCGCGGTCATCTCGACGCTCTATAGCCGCGACCGTGTCGGCGTCTATGCGAAGCCCGTCGACAAGGGGCGCTCGAACTTTGAGCTTTCGGACGAGGAACGCGAGGCCATAGCCAAAGCCGCCGCCGCGATAGCCGGACATAAAAAAGTATAACGACCATGGCACCAAAAGAACTCATACCGCGGGAACGCCCCGCCTTGCCGTCGGGCAGGCCGCCCATCGTGGCCGTGGTCGGGCATATCGATCATGGCAAATCGACGCTCCTCGATTTCATCCGCAAAACCAACGTGGTCGAAGGCGAAGCGGGGGGCATCACCCAACACCTGAGCGCCTATGAGGCCGAACATACGACCAAAGAGGGCGGGAAGCATATCATCACCTTCCTCGACACCCCAGGTCATGAAGCCTTCAAGGCGATGCGCTCGCGCGGACTTGAGGTGGCCGATGTCGCCGTCCTCGTCGTCTCCGCCGAAGAGGGCGTGAAGCCCCAGACGCTTGAAGCGCTCAAGCTCATCGCCGAAGCAAAGCTCCCCTACATAGTCGCCTTTACTAAAATAGACAAACCGGGCGCCAACCTCGAACGCGCCAAAATGTCGATGCTTGAGCACCAGGTGTTTCTCGAAGGCATGGGCGGCGAGGTGCCGTGGGTCGCCGTCTCCGGAAAAAGCGGCGAAGGCGTGCCGGAACTGCTCGACCTCATCGTGCTCGCGGGCGAGCTCGAAGGTTTGAGCGCCGATCCGGAGCTCGCGGGCGAAGGCGTCATCATCGAAGCCCACGTGGACCCGCGCCGCGGCAACAGCGCCACACTCATCGTTGAGAACGGCTCGCTTGAGCAGGGCGAATACGTCGTTTCAGGAGCGGCGTTCGCCCCCGTGCGCATCATGGAGAATTTTTTGGGCAAAAAAATAACCGAGGCGCTGCCCGGGAGCCCCGTACAACTCGTGGGCTTCTCGGCTCCCCCCCGTGTGGGCGATGCCTGGCACGCCGTCGAAAGCAAGAAAGAGGCCGAGGAAGATACCGCCGAGTTTCGCAACCGCGCCTCTGCGCCCGGACACTCCGGGCCGCCAGGCCACACCCAACCCCCGCTCCAAGGCACGGCCGCTTCACCAGATAAAACGACGGAGGAATCAACCGGCACCGAAGAAGCGGTTCAAAAACTCATCCTGCCGCTCGTCATCAAGACCGATGTGGCCGGCGTTGCCGACGCGGTGACGCATGAACTTGAGAAGTTGCCCGGGGATCCGCGCCTTGAGGTGCGCGTCGTGGCGCGTACGGTGGGCACCATTACCGAAGGCGATGTGCGGCACGCGGGCGCGGGCACCGTGCCCGGACTTATTGCCGGATTTAACGTGAAGATAGAGCGCGAGGCGCGGGAGCTTGCCGAGCGTCTCGGGGTCGAGGTGGGCATGTTCGACGTCATTTATAAGTTGACGCAATGGCTCACCGAAAAAATCGACGCGCGCCGCCCGCGGCAGCGCCTTGAGGAAACGCGCGGTTCTGCCAAGGTGCTCAAGGTCTTCAGTTCACAGAAGAACCGCGTGGTGTTGGGCGGGCGCGTCGAGCGCGGCGCCCTGGCGCTCGGCAAGGAGGTGAAGATTCTGCGGCGCGATATAGAACTCGGGCGCGGCACCATCACTTCGCTCCAATCAAATAAAAAGGACGTAAAAGAAGTCGATGAAGGCGCGGAGTTTGGCGCGATGCTTAAAACTCCGGCCGAGCCCGCGGCAGGCGACATGCTTGAAGCGTTCGAAATAGTCATAAAATAAATGAACCAGAACCGCTCTGAAAAATTACGCGAAGCGTTGCTGCACGCGGCGGCGGAGTATCTTTCCCGCGAGGCCAACCGCGACAGTCTCATTACGGTAACTAACGCCGTTCTTTCGGAGGACGGCCGCCGCGGCACCGTGTTCGTCACCGTCCTGCCGGACGATGCCGAAGAGCGCGCCGTTAAATTCGCCAACCGGCACCGCACCGAATTCGCCGCGTTCTTTAAAACGCGGGTGCGCGGCGCCCAGGCGCCGCATGTCGAATTCGCCGTCGACCGCGGCGAAAAGAACCGCCAGCGTCTCGACGGATTGGGCGGTTGACGATACAGTGGATGAACGCCTGCCGCAGGCAGGGCCATGTCGCCAAGTAGTAAGGCAAGAGTCTGCAAAACTCTTATACGCGGGTGCGATTCCCGCCATGGCCTCCCGATGCCGGGGTGATGGAATGGTAGACATAGGGGACTTAAAATCCCCAGGGCCTTTAAACGCCCGTGAGCGTTCGAGTCGCTCCCCCGGCACAAAAAAGTATGCTATAAAAACTAAATCCGCCAATAGCTCAATTTGGTAGAGCAGCTGCCTCTTAAGCAGTTGGTTGTAGGTTCGAGTCCTACTTGGCGGACTGGTGTAGAGTGAATGGGCGCCCTCGTGGCGGAATTGGTATACGCGCGTGGCTTAGGACCACGTCCCGCAAGGGTTGGAGGTTCGAGTCCTCCCGGGGGCACAGCAGAGCCTTGTATTTAAAGGTTTTAATGGCTTGACATTAAGCTATTTTTTTGGTATTCTCTTGCGCGGAAACTGGTCTTCACAATACGGAGTAGACAGATGCTCTATCTAATCTTAACCCCGGTGGTTCTGGTGGCCTTGTTCTTCACGACCGCTTACGTGCTCTCCCACATGAACTTCTGCTTCACGCGGATCCAGGAAGGGACGGCCAAGGCAATCATGAAGGGCGAAGCACTCGATTACTTCATGATGCGGTGGCGCGGTCATTATCTCAATGATCCGCGCCGTTCATACTACGATCCGCGCATTCACCCGTGGGAGGTGCTCAAGTTGCACAACCCCAACGGCTACGAATCGGCGTACAAACATTGGCAGTGGCACTGGCGGGCGCTCGAACGTGTGGGCATTTTCTGGTTCGGTCTCTCACCGTTTAAAGAACGGTGGGTCTACCGTTTCAAATGGCAGGAAATGCTGAACACCGCGGACGGAGCGAAACCGTGGTTCAGGGATGAATACACGGATTTCATCTTCGTCAAAGGCTTCACGTACTGGATCAAGCTCCAGGCCGCCGAAGACAAAGACAACGAGCCGCTCGATCTCGATTACCTGCTCACCACCCGCACCAACAACCCGAAGAAGGCGTTGTTTGATATCGACGACTGGCTGGGCCGCATGACCGCCGACGCCAACAACGCCGGCAAGATCTATGTCGGGTTCCGTCCGTTCAATGATATCAAGCGGGAGGTCACCTCGCAGGGGGCGACCACGAGCGAGTTCGCCAAGTGCATGCTCGCTCTCACCCACAACGTGGTGACCCAACCCGACGGGCGCGGCACGAGCGAGTGCTACGGCATCACCGTCGATGCGGCGTCGCTCGTCGATGCAAATCCCGCAGGCGTATCGAGGAAAGAAATCATTGATTCCTTCAGCGCCCGCATCATCGCCGAAAGAAATGCCCAGGCGGCGGTCGCCACAGCCAAAGGCACCGCCCGCTCGGAAATCGAGACGGCCAAAGGCACCGCCCAGGCGGCGCGTATCGTCGCCAAAGGCAACGCCGACGCCATCGAAACCGTCTACCGCAAGGTGGACGAGTTCGGTGAAATGGGTTTGGTCTTGCAGCAGCTCGATGCCCTCAAGACCGCCGAAAAGTCGCCCGCGACGAACATAATCTGGGCGAACGATCCGCTGGGCGGTTTGGCGGCTGCACTGCGCGGCTTCATACCGAAGAGCACGCAGTCCCAGACGCCGCCCGCCCCCGGCACAACCACCCCATAAGGAGTTCCCATGGATATAGATATAGGAAAAGCATCCTTCTTGATCACATGCGGCTGCTTGGCGGTGGTGACGCTTATCGCACTGCGGAAGTACAAGGCGCGCAACAAGCAGCTCGGCCCCGTGGCCGGCCAGCAAACGACGCCGCCGCCGCAAGCGGCGGCGGCGAACACCCAAAATGCGGCTGCGGGCCAGCCGTGGTACCACCCGGAAAAGTGGTTCGACAAGGAGGACATTCCCGTCATCCTGGCGTACGTCTTCCTC
>Ga0335082_10010380_pt1 | contig 10105 bp, 9 predicted proteins | sample Lox_Sample_41_FD_206718 | JGI IMG/M metagenome (GOLD analysis project Ga0335082, IMG submission 206718) | Soil microbial communities from Loxahatchee National Wildlife Refuge, Florida, United States - Lox_Sample_4.1 | ecosystem: Environmental > Terrestrial > Soil > Wetlands | place: USA: Florida...
GTACTGCAGTGGCAGCGCCACCTGGGCCAGTTGAAAAATTAGGATCACCACGCCAATGGCTAGCCCGTGGCCCAGGGCGATTGGCGGCAGCGACCACGCAACCGCGCGCGTGCGATGCTCTTGCATGCCGCGAGCCACGGCGAACAACCATCCCATTCCAGGATTTATGCCGTGATAAGCCCCCAACAAAAAGAGCGTCGACCAAACTCCAATTTGTTCGCTCATGCGTAGCAGTATGAGTCTGAAGAAGCGTCGCCGCCTTCCAGACGGACTTGGTGACCGCGCAGTTCACCGAAATCGACGAAGAACTTGGGATCGATCTCCATGCCGCCTTCCGGTTTGGCGTCGAGCTTCACCATCCAGCTTTTGATTCCTTCCGGATAAAATTGAGCGTCCCACGGAGAATATAGAGAGTTGGTGAAGTAGATGCGCTTGCCGTCGCGGCTGAGCTCGACCATTTGCGGGGCGCCGTTCAACGGAGTCTTGGGCTGCTTGGGATGCGCAGCCTTGCGCACGATTCCACCCAGGTGCACCGATCCGGTTTTTCGCGGGTGGAAAGGATCGGTGACATCAAACTGCAAAAACTCGCCGGTGCCAAAGCAGGAAACGTACAGGAAACGGTCGTCGAGAGAGAGATTGATGTCCGTGATCAGCGGCGGAACCGCCTTGAACCCTTGCAGCAGTGGTGGTAGGTTTGCCGGATCGGCAGGCTCGGCAGGAATTTCGATCACTTTCTTGATTCCCCATTTGCCGTTGTCGCGATGCCAGAGCCAGATCGACGCGGAAAGATCTTTCAGCGACACCACCACTCCCAGAAAACCGTACGCGCGGGTGGGGTCATGCGCCGGACGCAGCTCCAGCGCCATCTGTTGCTCGGAACCTAAATCGAGTTCCTGCAGATGACGCCTCTTGGTCAGATCCCAGACGTGCATCTTGTGCCCGTAGCCGCCACTCAGCAGAATTTCGGGATTTACTCCCTTGTTCACCATGTTGGGCGTTCCCCATTCGCTGGTGATGAGAGTGTCGAATCCCAGGTGCCACCAGAAATCATAAGCGAGCTTCTGAGGGCCTCGATCCAGCTCCCATTTGCCGAGGACGTCGAAGCTCTCGTGATCCATCACAAAAATTCCGCCCGGACCGCCGCCGTCCGGCGCTCCCAGCGCGCTCATCAGGATTCCGTCGGGACCGCAATGAACCGTGTGCGGGGATGCGTATCCCGTGCGCGCCGCCAACGTCTCCGGCTCAATCACCTTCACGATCTGCGGTTTGCGCGGATCAGGCTTGGTGTCGATGATATGGATGCGCGACGAATTGATGCCCGGTACGACCAGGTAGCGCCGTTCCACATGGGGATGCGGAGCGTGCGGGCATAGGCAGGCGCTGCATGCATTCCAGCCGAAGTGATGCAACTCATCGCCTGCATTAGGCATGTCTACCTGGCCGACGATATTGCCGTAACCCGAGGATGCGGGATCGACGTCCACCACGCCGATTGCGTCGTGCCGGCCGTTATCTTTTCCGTTGAGCATAGCGACGAACGCCATTTTTTCCGCTGGTGCATCCATGGCCATCTTGGGCGAAGGGTAGAACGTAGGATCGGGCCGCCAAATTGACATTTGATTTCTCCTTCAGAGTGAAACCGTTACTCGCATGAAGGTAGCAGGAATAAAAGTTCCGGCGTCCTTGCTCTTGTTCTGCGAGTTCGCCAGTTCCACAAGTTGGTTGTGGAGTTCTACTTCCTTGCCGCTTCTCCGGGCTGCTTCAACGGCGTTCATGGTGGGTCCATAGAATTTTTCGAATAGTTCGATGAACTCGGTTGGGCTTTTTTCGGAAGAGGCAAAATAGTACGTGTCCTTGACCATCGAGATTTTCTCCTTGGGCACTCCTGCCTCGGCGAAGCGCTCAATGATGTGACTCTCCACACCCCACGTCATGGGGCTGACGAAGCCTTCCGGCGGTGGGGGCGTAAACGCTGAGCTGATCTTCAATATCTGCGATACGAACGTCGGATCGTTCGGAATCCAGTTGCCCATGACGATGCGGCCGCCGCGCTTCGTAACGCGCGTCATTTCCTTGGCAACATCGAAGGGCTTGGGCGCGAACATGGCGCCAAACACCGAAAGGGTCATATCAAACGAATAGTTGTCGACGCCTTCCAAGTTGCACGCGTCTCCTTCCAGAAACTTTAGCCGGCGAAGACCGGCTTGTGCAGCTCGCTTGTTCCCGGCTTCCACGAGATTCTTTGCTATGTCGATTCCAACCACTTCCGCTCCCGCTCGGGCTAACGGAATCGCGGTGGTACCGTCTCCACAGCCGAGGTCCAGAACCCGCATCGGCTGCTTGAACTCGATAGACCGAACGACCGCCTCGCCAGAATGACGCATGAAAGCGGCGATCTCAGTGAAGTCACCCTTTTCCCACAGTGCCTTGTTCGGATTCATTGAAAGCTCCTTTTTTCTGGAATCGCCCGTCACCTTACGCGCGAGCGGTCCTCTTCAGAGCTACAATTGTGCAATACTTCTGCCGATACAACCATGCCCGAGCGTCGCCATGATTTGCTCGGAAGGCTTGCGGAAGCAGATCCCTTTGCGCGGAGACCAGAGAACTTTGCAGACAGTCCAAAGGATCGAATGGATGCATTCTCCGAGATTCTGAGCGGGGTCAAGCTGAACGGCGCTGTGTTCTTCAGGGCTGAATTTTCGGCTCCCTGGGGCCTCTCGGTGCCCGCGTCAAATATGACCGCGGCTACGCTGTCCCTGAGGGCCGAACACCTGGTGCTTTACCATTTCGTCATCGACGGCGGAGCAAACGTCGAGCTCGAAGATGGACCATCCATCGAGCTTGAACCTGGAGATGTCGTCATCTTTCCTCATGGGGATCCTCACCACATGAGCAGTGGAAAAGGGGCGAGAGGGCCGTTCCCTAACTACGGGATTCATGCCAAGATCAAATCGCGCGACTTGAGTCCTTTGCAGGCCGGCGGTGGCGGTGATATTTCGCGGTTCGTGTGCGGTTACATGGCTTGCGACCCCTACCTCAGCCGGCCGATACTGAGCGGACTTCCACCCGTCTTTAAGGTCAACATCCGGACGGATCGTTCGGGGCAATGGCTGGAGAGTTCCATCCTGCACCTGGTCGAAGAAGCCGCATCGGGACGGGTCGGCAGCGAAGCCATGCTTGCCAAACTCTCGGAGGCCTTGTTCGTTGACACCTTGCGCCGTTACGTTGGAGGATTGCCCGAACAGCAAATGGGGTGGCTGACGGGAGTGCGCGATCCCATCGTGGGGAAAAGCCTCGGCTTGCTGCATAGCCGCATTGCCCATCCGTGGACGATCGCGAATCTCGCGGACGAGGTGGGCATCTCGCGGTCCGCACTGGTGGAGCGCTTTACGCGCTATCTCTCCGAACCACCCATGACGTACTTGACTCGCTGGAGACTCCAATTAGCCGCTCGATCGCTCGAACGGACCTCGCGAGGCGTCGCGGACATCGCCGCCGACGTGGGATACGAATCAGAAGCAGCTTTCAATCGCGCATTCAAGCGTGAGTTCGGACAGCCCCCAGGCCGATACCGTAGCAATCACAAGAGTGTGCCCCTTCAAGAACTCCAGCGAACACCTTGAGCCTCGTTCCAAAACTTGACGGGGAAAACGGTGCAGAAGATGGAGCGGGAGACGGGGTTCGAACCCGCGACGTCCAGCTTGGGAAGCTGGCATTCTACCACTGAATTACTCCCGCTCTGCCAGCTTCATCTTAGCCCACGCTGCTCGGCGAAGCAACACCACAATCGCCGCTCGTATCGCTGCGCTAGAACCGGGATATCTCTTCTGTAAACAATGGAATAAGGCTGTTTTTCGTTAAAGGTCTTCGGCCACACTCCGATGGAAGTGTGACGGGACGTTGACCCAATTATGACACCTAGAGTTTTGTGGATCACCGAACGCGCTGCCGAGATAGTCGATCCTGAACGCATTTCGCTTACGGTCGTTTCGGATGTGCTCGACGGCCTTCGCTCGTTTCGCAACGACGATTTCGATGTAGTGTTGGCCAGCTTTCCGTTGCCAGAGTGGAGCTCGCCGGCCAGTTTGCTGGAGGAATTCCAGCGAATTCGGCCGGGAACTCCCATAGTGATTCATGCTCCAGAGGCAACGCCCACGGAAGTAGTGCATCTAACGCGCGCCGGCGCTTTTCACGTCCTGCATTCGGAAGACGCTACCAGCCTGCTCTACCTGGCGGCGAATTCGAAGTGGGCCCAGGAGTCGAAATCTCATGCGCATGCGACAGAGCCGCTGGAGCCGTGGACCCGCTCGCTGATCGGCGAGGGTTTGCCGATGCAACGCATCCTGCAAACCATAAGATTGGTTGCTCCGCGCCGGTCGACCATCTTGATCACGGGTGAAACGGGCACGGGTAAAGAAGTGGTCGCACGGTCCATCCATGCGGCCAGTAACCGCTCTCATCTTCCCATGGTGTGCGTCAATTGCAGCGCACTCCCGGAAACCTTGCTGGAAGCCGAGCTGTTCGGGCATGTCAAAGGAGCCTTCACGGGCGCCACAAACCATCGCGTCGGGCGGTTCGAGCAAGCCAACCACAGCACTCTGTTCCTCGATGAAATCGGCGACCTGCCGCTCAGTCTGCAAGCGAAGCTGCTGCGCGTTCTGCAGGAGCGCGAATTTCAGCGTCTCGGAAGTTCGGAAACAGTGCGTGTCGACGTGCGGGTCATTGCTGCGACTCACACAGATCTTAGCGAAATGATCCGCCAAGGCAAATTCCGGGAGGATCTGTACTACCGGCTCAACGTTGTTCCCATCGTAGTGCCTACTTTGCGCGAACGCGGAGCCGATGTTCATATCCTCGTGCGGCACTTCATCGAAAAAGTCTGCCGCGATGAAATGATACCTGCCAAAGAAATTTCTTGCGAAACACTCAACCGGCTTGCCGCTCATGACTGGCCAGGTAACGTTCGTCAACTCGAGAATGCGGTCGAAAAAGCGATCGTCATGAGCGGTGATCGCTCGACTCTGTTCGCTGGCGATTTCCCGTTGCCGCCGAGGCAACACCCGATCGCATTCGAGGCGGGTTCACGCCCCTTCGTTGCGGTGCCCGATCAAGGACTGGACTTCGAGCGGACCGTGGGCAACATCGAGTTGAACATTCTGGAGCAGGCGCTTAGAAAAACTCGCGGAAACAAGAAGCTCGCAGCCGAAATGCTGGGCTTGAAGCGTACCACCCTGTCAGCGAAGCTTAAGAGCCTTGCCGCCGTCGGCGCTGCTTAGATAACTCTGCCGGAGTGACGTGTCCAACCAAGGACGCCGGGACGGCCGACTGCACGGCACGAACAACAAATCGCTTCGGCGCCGACCCGATGTAATAGAACGGGTAGCAAGTCACTAGCGTCAGTGTCTTCTGGTTCTCGGCCGCGGCCAGGACACTTACATCCCGGGGGCCCACGATCTCGGTGGACTCAACCACATAACGATAAGTCCCGTTTGCAGTTTCGAGTTCGATCGTGTCGTTTTTCCGAATGTTGCGCAGCGGCCGAAAGAAGGTATCCCGATGTCCGGCCAGTGCGACGTTGCCGGTCGCGCCGGGCAAAGCCGTTCCGGGAATGTGACCAACTGCTCGCTCCAGCGTGCTCCCGTCAGCGCCCTCGCGAACCATGGCCATAACACTCAATCGCGGGATGCGCATCCGTCCGATCAACATCGCCGGCATGAGTGGCCTCTGCGCAGGCGAACGTTGCGGCGACAAATCCTCAGCGGGCGCAACGGACTTCCCCTTGGATCCACCGAACAACCAGTAGATTTCATCTGCGACGAATCCGCGGACGGAAGGCTTCAACCCGCGCATCGTCTCGTCGAACGTCCAGTCTTGATAGGCTTGGTAGGCCACACTGCTGGCGTTGATCCAGATATAGACATCCAGCGCAATTAGCCCACCGAGAAGAAACAACCATTCGATCGGCAGCAGCCAAGCGCGTCTCATTCCAAACCCGCCGACTCGGTTCCGCTTGGAAACCGGTAATCCGTGCGCGTTCGGACCATCAGCTTGCCATGCTCCGCCGACGTCGCTACAACTTTTATATGCCGCGTCGGCTTACCGTTCTGTGTGGAAGGTATGTACCCAATCGTGTATCGGGTGCGGATGTCCTTCGCGATCTGCCGGCAGATGGGCACGATTTCCTCTAATTTGTTCGGAAAATAAGCGATTCCGCCGCTCGTGCGAGCAAGGCGCGACAATACTCTCGGGTTTCGTTCCGGATCGTCCTCATCGAAAATACCGATCGTATAGACTGTCGCCGCGGACAGCAACAGGTCATCCATTACTTGCGGCAGTCTATGCTCGCTGACATTGTCGCCACCGTCACTGATTACTACGAGCGTCTTCTTGTCGCGGCGGCCCTGCTCCAACTGATGCATGGCTGTCTCAATAGCGTCGTAAAGCGCCGTCCGACCCTCCGGGATACCTTGCCACAATGCAGCCCTCAGTTGTTGGATATCATCAGAAAACAGCACGCCTTCAGGAAGACCCCGTCTGACTGTTTCGTTGAAGTTAACTACAAAAATCTCATCGTTCGGGTTGCTGGCCTGAACCAGGATCAAAGAGGCGGTGATTACCTCGGCCCGCTTTGACCGCATGCTGCCGCTCTCATCGACAACCAAGCCAATCGTGACAGGAATGTCGGCGTCGGCAAAATGGGTGATTGTCTGCAGCTTGTCGTTTTCATAGACACGGAAATCATCTTTGGTGAGACCAGAGACGAATCCGCCGGCTGCATCCTTCACACTCACGTCCAACAGAACGAGTCGTGAGGTTACGCTGAGCCGATAATCCTTCTCGTCCTGTGGAGCCGGAAGCTTCGGCGTTTCCGGCAGTTGATCTTGAGAACGGCCGGAAGCGCCGAGGATGAGTGGGACTCCAAGCAGTCCCAGTATGTCGCGGCGTCGGGTCATAACCCCCCCGCTATTAATGTAACGCTCCCCGCCTGTGTATTAGGCAGTTCGGATTGCGCGGATGATACCGAACACTCCCAGGAAGAACAGTCCAGCCAACCCAATCAGCGGATAGGGACTCGCCGTCTTCGGAAGCTCTGTCGGTGTCGGCGCAGGTTCAGGAGCCGGAGGAGCCGGGGCCTGCTGAGCCTGAGGCTCAGGTGCGGGCGGAGGCGGTGTACTCTGCGCTACTTCTTGCTGCGGTTGCTCCGGGGGTTGTGTGGTTTCAACCGGAGCAGTGGACAATTCTGACGGCTGTTGCGCCTCCGTGGTCGGTACCGGTGCGTGAGCTGTCGACGCTAGCTGAGTCGCGACCTGCTTCGGGTAAGCGAATTCCTGACCGAAATTGTCGCCAGGATAGAACCATGCTCGCAACGCCTTCGGCTGTCCCGGAGGCGTTTCCCAGAAAGAGAACACCGTCTTGCCGGTTGGCTCCAACCGATAGTTGGGGATGGCGAGTATCGTGGTTTCCAAATGGGTTTCATCCGCATTGAAAATTTGTACGATGTGCCGGTCCGATGGAGAATCCATCAATTTCATGACGTACTTGCCAGGCGGCAGCACCTTGTTAGGTACCTGGATCGTCTCGTTGACGGTGAGGACCGTTTTCTTGTTCCATTCATCCGCCCGAGCGGTGGGCGTCATCGCGAGCCCTAGCAAACCGGCGGAGACAGCCGCGAATACCGAAACCTTCATGTTATGAAACCTCCTCGATTCAAACTCTCGTTCCGTGATTCGCAGATCGTCTGCCAAACTGAAAGGTTTTCAATTTCAGACTGTTGCGCGATTCGTGTTCGACTCACGGGAAAGTTTTACGGGCAGGAAGGTTGAATTCCCTGAAAAAAAGCGAGTATCACGGACAGATCAGGCGCCATGGCGGATCGGTTTCTCCGCTAACCTTCGGTTAACGCTGGAGTGGATCCTCTACCCAAGGCGGCGTCGCTTCCATCAGCCGGCCAAGCTCGGGTTCAAGTGCCGCCATCTTTTCCTTCATCTCCCAAGCGATCCGCCGGTAACTGAAGTGACCTTTCACCCCGGATCGCAGGCGCGAAATGTACTCTGCTTCGGAAAAATCCATCTTGAACAGGAAGCGCGAGCGCGTTGCGAAGGGCAGTAAATAGTCGGACCCTGGCCTCGGTAGTTCAGCGACAACATGACTCACATCGCTCAACAACGAAGCGTACAGCTCACCCAGACCCGCGCTGCCGATCACCTCCGGCGTTTCGAAACCGAACTGGGTTGTGAACGTTTGGCGGAACTGCTGGCAGCGGCGGTGCCGGTGGAGATCGCGATAGGCGCCGATGTCCATCACGATGTCGTAAGCATATGGAGAGCTGCGGAAGTTTCGCAACAACTCGTCCCTGCTGGTGCGCGAGCGCAACGCAACATCGATCACTTCGTTTTTCAACGCTGCGCTCCAGGACCGCGCCAGTTCGTATAAATCGCGATACGCGCGGTCGGTGGCGGGATAAAGCAATGTCGCCACGATATCAGCCAAAGTTTCAGCCGGCTTGGTCAATTCCACCACTTCCGGACATCTCTTCACGGCCGCGGGAAGATTCTGGGTGGCCCATTGCTTCAAGTCTTCGCGGCTTTTCGAAAGGTGTTCGTCGCCATCCAGGTGTCGCGCTAATGTTGGAGCTACGGGGTCGGTAGATGCGGCGCCATCCCACTGGCAGCTCGGCTCGGCAGCGCAGGCATCGGCGATCTCGCCGGCAAGGTCGAGCACTTCCAGATAATTCGATGTCTTCAACCGCCGCACTTGACGTTCCAGCGTCCGAATGCTGGTTACTTGTCCGACACCTGTTGGAATGCCTAGCCAAAGTAAATAACGGGCCACGTCGTATGCGCGCGCGGTGATGTTGCGTTTGTAGACTTCCGGCTTCATCGTTTCCGGACGCGGCAGCCGGTCGGAGAGATATTCAAACACCTGCGCATGAACCTTGTGATAGCCGGCGAGCAGCTTCGCGGCGGTCTGCTGGTAGATGGCCGCCTGCGCCGCATCGAATTCCGGCGGTGTCACAAAGCCGGACTTTGAAAAATCCTGATAGCGCGACGATCGCGCTTGTCCATCCCACAACTGCTCGTCCTCCACTTCGATGGCGGCGAGTTCCGAGATGCCTTCAAAGCACATCACTACGTGACCGAGATCGGCGATAGACGCATGCCCGTATTGAAAATAGAAGCTCTCCAGAAACTTCGACGAGTCGTGCGTGCGCACCCATTCTATAGAGTCGCGAATGGAATCCGGCGAGCGGCTATATCGCGCCAGCGCAAATGCGCACTTCTCTGGCGGCATCGGCGAAACGGTGAGTACATGCTTGGGCATGAAACGATATGATAACGAATTCGATGAGAATTCAATTGAAGAAATTATCTTCCGATGCGATGCTTCCTGAATACGCGCACGGGCCGGAGGAAGATGCGGGGATGGATTTGCGTTCCATCGCTCCGGTTGTCTTGGCGCCCGGAGTCCCGCAGGCGGTTCCGACCGGTATTGCCATCGCGTTGCCTCCCGGCTACGAAGCGCAAGTGCGGCCACGCAGTGGCTTGGCGCTGAAGCATGCAATCACGGTGCCCAACAGTCCCGCGACTATCGATCCAGGCTATCGCGGCGAGATTCGTGTGATCCTGCTCAATCTGGGTGCGGCCGACTACAAGATCGAAAAGGGCGACCGTATCGCGCAACTGGTGATCGCCAGGTATGAAGCCGTGGAGTGGGAGGAAGGCGAACTGAATGAAACCGCCCGCGGCGCCGGTGGCTTCGGCTCATCCGGCCGCTAGCGTTAACCCTTGAACTCGCCTGCGAGCCGGCTTGCTAACGGCCGCGTCTGCCCGGCGTACTTATTGCCAACTTTCTTGCGGTACGGCATCGACGATGGCGACGTAAGTTGTTCGAAGGTGAACGAGCAGATTCGCATGCCTGGATATAACGCGACTGGCATCCGGCTCAAATTGCTCAGCTCGAGCGTTGCCTTACCGGCCCATCCAGGATCGAACAGGCCAGCCGTGCCGTGCACAATGATACCGATGCGCCCCAGGCTCGACCGTCCCTCGAGGCGCCCCAGCACATCGTCGTCGAGTTCAAGGTGTTCTTCGGTGATCGCCAGCAC
>Ga0335082_10010381_pt1 | contig 10105 bp, 11 predicted proteins | sample Lox_Sample_41_FD_206718 | JGI IMG/M metagenome (GOLD analysis project Ga0335082, IMG submission 206718) | Soil microbial communities from Loxahatchee National Wildlife Refuge, Florida, United States - Lox_Sample_4.1 | ecosystem: Environmental > Terrestrial > Soil > Wetlands | place: USA...
ACATGCCGGTGGCGGCCACCACGTACTCGGCCTCAATCTCGCCGTCCCCGGTGGTGACGCCGGCGACCCGGCCGTCGCGGCGGGTGACCCCGGTCACCAGCGTGTTCTCCAGGATCCGTACGCCCTGCTGGCGGGCGCCCCCGGCCAGGGCCATGGTGGTGTCGGTGGCGTTGCCCCGCCCGTCGTCCGGATAGTACACCGCGCCGGCCAGATCCCCGGCGTACAGCGGCGGGAACAGCTCGCCCGCCTGCTCCGGGGAGACCGGCTCGGCGGTGATCCCGTTGGAGCGCGCGGCCGAGGCCTGGCGGAGCAGTTCCTCCAGGCGTTCGGCCCCGTCGGCCAGGTGCAGGGTGCCCGTCTGCTCGAACCCGGTCTCGAAGCCGGTCTCCTCCGGCAGGGTCTGGAAGACCCGCAGGCTCCGGCGGACGATCTCCCGGGTGCCGTAGGTCGGCCTGGCCTGGGTGATCAGCCCGGCCGCGTGCCAGGTAGTGCCGGAGGTCAGCCGCTTGCGCTCCAGCAGCACCACGTCGGTCCAGCCTCGTTTGGCCAGGTGGTACGCGGTACTGCAGCCGACGACGCCGCCTCCGACGACGACGACCCGGGCCCGGCGCGGCAGGTCATGCTCATGGTTCACTCGGGCAGCGTAAGGTGGCCCGTTCTGGCCGGTCAATCGGCAGCTGACCGAGGAAGATGAGTCCATGATGCTGCTATCAGAGGCCGAACGGGACCGGCTGCTCGTCTTCCTGACCGCCGAACTCGCCCGGGCGAGGCGGCGCCGGGGCCTGCGGCTGAACGTCGTGGAGGCCACGGCGCTGGTGAGCGGCTGGGAGGCCGCGGTCTTGCAGCAGGCGGGCCAGGTCGGGGAGCTGGTCATAGCTGGTCAGGACCGGGCGGTAGTTGCCGTCCAGGTCGGTGCCGAGGGCCACGTGGTCCGGGCCGGATGCCTCGGCGAGCCGGATGATCCCGGTGCCGAGGGCCACGTGGTCCGGGCCGGATGCCTCGGCGATCCGGATGATCTCGGTGCCGAAGTCGGCGAGGGAGGCGCTGGTGATGCCGCACGGCCAGGCACCGACCAGGCCGCCGGCCTCGCGCCAGAGCCGGTAGACGCCGACGGCGCGGGCGCACCAGGCCGGGTGGGCGACGTCGCCGACGGCGGCGAGCAGGGTGGGGTACACCAGCGCGGTGCCGGCGCCGAGCAGGATCTGAGCCGCGGCTCAGACGCCGAAGCTGGTTCCGGCGGCGACCAGGGCGATGGCCGCGGCCTGGATCAGCAGGCCGGCCACGATGAGGCGCTTGCGGCCGATCCGGTCCGACCACCAGCCGGTGAGCAGCTGCCCGAAGCCCCACACCGCGGGGTGGAGCGCGGCGAGGGAGGCGTAGCCGGAGGCCTCGTTGAAGCCCATGGCCAGCCCGCGGCGGGCGGGGCCGACCAGGTCGATCTTCATGATGACGGTGGTGGACCAGGTTAGGCCCTGGTTGACGCCGAGCAGGACGTTGGCGAAGACGATCCAGCCCCAGGCCGGCCCCCAGATCAGCAGCGCTGGTACCGGCAGCGCGACCAGCCAGCCAGCCAGCCACCAGCACCGGCTTGCGCCCGTACCGGGTCGGAGAGGGTGCCGGCGAAGAAGTTGGTAATCGCCTTCGTGGCGCCGAAAGCCAGGATGTAGGTCAGCGCCGCGATCGAGGCGTTCAGGTGGAAGACGTCCCGGGCGAGCAGCGGCAGCACCGTACGCTCCTGGCCGAGCGTGCCGCCGACCAGGGCGTTGACCGCGACCAGGAGGGTGAACTGGGCGAGGTTGGCGCGCAGGCCGAGCCGGAGGCTCGTGGACATAGCGTTTATATTATTCCATGGAATAGTGGTGGATGCTATGGGAGATGCGGCGCGCAAGGCCGTCCTGTTCGAGGCCATCGCGGTCACCGGCAAGGCGCTCTCGAACGGCAAGCGCCTGGAGCTGCTGGACCTGCTGGCCCAGGGCGAACGCAGCGTCGACGCGCTGGCCCGGGCGGCCGGGCTGGGCCTGAGCACAGCCTCGGCCCGCCTGCAGACCCTCAAGCAGGCCGGCCTGGTGGCCACCCGGCGCGAGGGAACCCGCATCCACCACCGGCTGGCCGGCCGGGACGTGGCCGCCCTGTACGCGCTGCTGCTGCAGGTCGCCCGGACCCACCAGGCCGCGGCCGAGCAGGCGCGCACCGCCTACCTCGGCCCGCCCCGCCCGGCGGCTGGCCGACGGCATGCTGGAGTGGTACCTGGCCAGCCTCCCGGTGGCCACCGACGTTACTGCGTTACTGTATTACTGCATTACGGCGCTACCGCCTGGACCAGCCACACCGCGGCGTCCAGGTGCACGCCGTCCGCGTCGGCGTACGGGGTGAGCGCGGCCCGCAGCGACGCGAGCGCGCGGTCCGCCGTAGCGGCGTCCGCTCCGGCCAGCATGGTCCGGCCCATCGTCGCGGTGCGCAGGAACTCGACGGCATCATCGACGCTCCCGCCGCCGCCGACCAGGATCGACGCGTGCTCCGAGCTGATCTCGATGTCCCGCCAGCCGGCCGCGGCCAGGATCGGGCGGAGCCGGTCCGGGTCGGCGAACGCGAACATGCCGGGGCCGTCGGCGGGGCCGGGGTCGGGGAGCGGCAGGTGCTCGGCCAGCGCGGCCGCGGGGACCAGCATCCACGGGTTGGCGGCCATCGGCTGCCAGCACGCGAAAACCAGCCGCCCGCCGGGCCGGGTCGCGGACCTGATGTTGGCGAAGGCGGCGACCGGGTCGGCGAAGAACATCACGCCGAAGCGGGAAATCACGGTGCCGAACGTGCCCGGCTCGAGCTCGTGCACCTGCGCGTCGCCCTGCTGGAACACCGCGTTGGCCAGGTCGGCCGCCGCGGCGTCGGCCCGGGCCCGGGCGAGCATCGGACCGGACAGGTCGAGGCCGGCCGCCTGCCCCGGCGCGACGAGCCGGGCGGCGGCGAGCGTGGTGCCGCCGCAGCCGCAGCCCACGTCGAGCACGTTCCCGCCGGGCCGCAGGGCGGCGGCATCGAGGATCAGGGCCGTGAACGGCGCGTGCATGCGGTCGTAGCGGGCCTGGTTGGTGATCCAGTGGGCGACGCCGTCACCGGTGTTCCAGTGCTCGGCCTGGGCCGTGTTGGCGATGCTCATCCAGTGTCTCCTCGCCGGTGGATCCGGCCCGCGGAGTCCGCGACCGCGCCCACCCTTATCTCGTCGAGCATGGCCAGCAGCCGGCCGCCGTCGGTGGCGGTGGCGGCGCGCTCGGCCAGCGCCGCGCCGATCCGGTCGGCCAGGGTGCTGGCCGCGCCCTGGAGCAGCAGGGGCCGGCCGCGCCGGAGCAGGTCGGGCAGTTCCCCGGCGCGGCCCGCGGCCGTGGCCGGCTCCCAGATGCGCTCGATGACCAGGCTGGCCAGCTTGCCTGCCAGCGTATCGAGATCGCCGGCCAGCACCTCGATCAGGTCGAGCGCCTCGTCGAGCGGGACGCCGAGCCGGCCCCAGTCGGCCACCAGGCCGAGCAGGGCCGGGCTGCGCACGCCGAAGTGGTCCTCGCCGTGCGGGCGGACCAGCCCGATCCGGCTGGCCCGGCCGAGCGTGGCTTCCTCCAGCGCCGGCAGGCGCTGGAACAGCTCCGCCCGGGTCAGGACCAGCGGCGTCTCATCCAGCGCGGCCTGGCTCTCGTCGACACCGAGCAGGGTCACCAGGTCCGTTCCGCTCTCCCACGCCCCGAGCAGGTCGCGGATCCCGGCCAGCGAGTACCCGCGGCGCTGCAGCCGGGTGATCAGCCGCAGGCGCTGGACGTGCTGGTCGCCGTACAGGCCCAGGCGTCCGCGCCGCTCGGGCGGCGGCAGCAGGCGCATGGTGTGGTACTCGCGGATCGTGCGCACCGGAAGCTGGACCTGCCGGGCCAGGTCGTCGATGGTCAGCGATTCGCTGGTCTCAGCCACGGAAGTCATGGCTAGACAGTACCAGAGAACACTGTTACGGTAAATACCGTGACGGTCGATACTGACATAGCTGGTCGGCTGATCCGGGTGCTGCGGAGCGCCACCGGCACGCCGGAGCTGGAATACGAGCGCCGGCCCGAGCCGATGCGGGGCGGGTTCTGGGCCGAGCTCTTCGCGTTCTCGCTGGCGCACCCGCCGGCCGGCTGGCCCGCCGGGCTGGTCGCCCGGCTGATGCCCGACCCGGGCAAGCAGAAGAAGGGCAACAGCTACGCCCGCGCCGCGGCCGGTCAGTCGTCGTGGTGGCGAGCTCTGCGGCAGATAGGCTGTAAGCGGCGCGCCGGGAAGCCTGGTCGGCACCCTTCAGACGGGATCGAGAGGGGAGGTCGGCGGCGTGCGTGGCGTGGAGACCATCCTGTTCCTGGTTGTGCTGGGCACGGTGGTCGCGGCGTTCGCTGGCCGGCTAAGCGTTCCGGCCCCTTCCTTGCTGGTGATCGCCGGGCTGGTCGTCGGCCTGCTGCCCGGGGTTCCGCCGGTCCGGGTGAGTCCGGATGTGGTCAGCCTGGTGGTGCTGCCGCCGCTGCTGTACGCGGCCAGTGAGGAACTGCCGTGGCGTGACCTGGTGGCGGTGTGGCGGCCGGTAGTCGTCCTGGCGGTCGGCCTGGTGCTGGCGTCGGCGGCCGCGGTCGCGGCCGTGGCGGGAGCCGTGGCGGGGATCCCGGCGAGCATGGCGTTCGTGCTCGGCGCGGTGCTGGCCAGCACGGATCCTGTGGCGGTCAGCGCGCTGGGGCGGCGGCTGTCGCTGCCGCCGAAGGTACAGGCACTGGTGCAGGCGGAGAGCCTGTTCAACGACGCGACCAGCCTGGTGCTGTTCCAGATCGCGGTCTCCTTCGCCGTTGCGGGAACCGCCAGCCAGACCACGGTCGGCGGGGTGCTGCTGCACGGCGCCGGGCAGTTCGTGGTCCTGGCGGCCGGCGGGGCGGCGGTGGGCGGCGTGCTCGCGGCCGGGGTTCTCCGGATGCGCAGGCGGGTCACTGATCCGGTGCTGGAAACCGTGGTCGCGCTCGTCACGCCGTATGCGGCGTACGTGCTGGGCCAGGCGCTGCACGTGTCACCAGTGATGGCGGTCATCGTCACCGGGCTGGTCATCGGCGGGCGACGGGAGCGGATCACCACCGCGCAGACCCGGCTGCAGCTGCATTCGGTCTACGGCACGGTCATCTTCCTGCTGGAGAGCGTCGTGTTCAGCCTGATCGGCCTGGAACTGCCGGCTCTGATCCGCGCCCTGTCTGGCAGCGAGGCGTGGCCGGCCGATGCGCTGGCGGTGACCGGAACGCTGATCCTGACCCGGATGCTGTGGGTGTTCCCGCTGTCCGCCGTCGCCCAGCGGCGCGGCGGCGCCCGGCGCCCGTCATGGCCGGCGCCTGCCGTGGTGTCCTGGGCGGGCACCCGCGGGGTGGTCCCGCTGACCGCGGCGCTGTCCATCCCGCTGACCGCGGACAGCGGGGCCCCGCTGCCGCAGCGTGACCTGATCCTGGTGCTCGCCACCGCGGTGATCGTGATCTCGCTCATCGTGCAAGGGCTCACCCTGGAACCGCTGGTCCGGCTGGCCGGGATCGCCCGGCCGGGTGACGCGCGCCACGAGGAGACCGTAGCCCGGCTGCGCCTGGCCGAGGCGGCGCTGGCCCGGCTGGACGAACTCGCCGAGGGTGACTGCGCCGCCGATGACGCGATCGACCGGGCTCGGGCCGGCCTGGAGGCCCGGATCGGGCGCACCCGGGCCCGGATCGACGGGAACCAGGCACCGGAGCCGGACGGCATGACCGACCGGGAGCTGCGCCGCACCCTCAACGCCGCCGAGAACGCCGAACTCGCCCGCCTGTACGACGACGGCACCATCAGCCAGCCCACCCGCCAGCGGCTGCAGCGCGGCCTGGACCTGGAGGCCGCCCGGCTCAGCGACGACCAGCACTGACACCAACCGGGATCGGTGCCAGGCTGTGGCTAGTGCTGGCCGGCGTTTCCGCGGAAACGGACCAGAGCCTGATCGTGGAGGTGGGCGTGGTGAGTCGTGATGCGCTGCGGGAATATCTGCGAGGGGCGCTGTGGGTCCTGCCCACACTGTCGGTAGCGGCAGCATTGGCCGTTGGGGCGGTGTTGTCGTCGGTCAACGTCGGACCGCGGTCACCGCTGGCGTTCCAGGGCACCCCCGATGACGCCCGGACGCTGCTGTTCGGGATCACCGGGACGATGATCACGATCATCGCGCTGCTGCTGGGCCTGGCCGTGGTGGCGCTGCAGCTGTCCTCCACCCAGTTCTCGCCGCGGCTGCTGCGGAACTTCCTGCGGGACCGGCCGAACCAGGTCGTGCTCAGCGCGTTCGTCGCGACCTTCGCATACAGTGCGGCCGGGTTGTACACGGTCGGCGTCTCCGGCGGCAGCCGGACCTCCGCATTTCCCCGCTCTCAGCAGGCCCGATTCCGGCGAGCACTCCGGCGCGCCGCCGACCGGGTGAGTCAGCGACCCGCTGAACGGGATGGCCCGGAGCGGTCGCGGACGTCACCGACCGGCATGGCCCGGTTGGTGCCGGGTTGCAGGTGACTGGGCATGAGGGCGCCGACCTGCTGAGTGGCCGCCGGGCGGTGGTGGCACAGGCCGGACGGCCTGGTCAGCGGAGATACTTCACCAGGTGGATGTCGTCGTGGCCGTGCGGATAGCCCGGCGTGCGGCCGCATTCGGTGTAGCCGAACCGGGCGTAGAAACCCGGCGCCTGGAAGGAGTGGGTGCTCAAGGCGACCCGGTCGCAGCCGCGGCGCCGGATCTCGGCTTCGGCTTCGGCCAGGAGCCTGGCTCCCAGGCCCTGACCGCGCTGGTCGTCTCGGACCCAGAGCAGGTCGATGTAGCCGCACCCGCCCCACGTCCACCCGTAGAGCCCGGCCTGCAGGTCGCCGTCATCCTCGCGGACGGCCACGCTCAGCAAGCGGCCGCCATGGTGGCCGGTGGCGGCGGCGTTGAAGGCGCTGATCTCCTCATCGAGGCGTTCCCTGAGGCCAGGGTCGGTGTCGCCGACGGCGAACCGGACCTCACTCATGATCGGTCTTCTTCCCCAGGACGGCCATTCAGGGGCTGCTTGACCAGAACGGCACGGGTATAGAGCAGATCGAAGCCCTGACGCTGCGCGTTCTGCTGGGACTTCGACCCTGGCTGGGTGATGATGACGGCGACGTCACAGCCTGCCGCGGTCGCGTCGGCGAGCCGAGCGGACAGCAGCGCGGTCTGCACCCCCCGGCGGCGATGGGCGGGCACGGTCGCCGCGCCGGTCAGCTGCGCGACGCCCTCGGCCATGCGCATGGTGGCGCCGCCGACGATCACCCCGTCGCGCAACGCGGCGTAGCGCACGTCGCCGGCCGCGGCCGAATCGCGCTCGGCCCCGATGATCGCCTCGCGCGAGAACTCCTCGTGCCAGGGCACCCCTTGCGTGTCGGGGTGCACGGAGCCCTCGGCCACGACATCCAGCCAGGTCTCGAACTCATCCTCACCGCTCAGCCGGACCTCGACCCCCGGTGGCATCACCCGCTCGGGTTCACCCGCGAGGGCGCGGCCGAGCACGTTCTCGAACGATTCGGGCCGGTAACCCCGCCCGGCCAGCACGGCCCCGATCGCGGGATCGGCCAGATGGGCGAGCTCGATCTGCACGGGGGAACGGTAGTCGGCGAAGGCCTTCTCGATTTCATCGAGAGCGGCCGGATCCGGCACGCCGCCGAAGCCGAGTCCCGCGACCTTGTTGTACGGCGAACCCTGCCCGGCGAAGCTCGCCACACCGCCCGCGATCGGGATCACAAAGCCCGCCGTGCCTGCCCGGCGCCGAGCGGCCTCATTGCATAGCGCGATGAGCTGCGTCTCCACTCGCTCGATGCGCCCGGCCAGGGCGGTATCGCAGAACAGCGGCACCCGCCCGGCGCTCATTCGCGGAGCGTGCATGGGTGTTCCTTGCGCCGACATTAGGCGCCACCGGCCGTTCTCATGCGCATGGACATGGGTGTACCGGCTGTCGACGGTCACCTCATCTCCCTGGTAGCACAGCACCATCCGGGTCCGCCCGGTCACCACCGCGGCCGGGGCACGCAGGCGGACCGAACGGTCTTGGGCATACCGCGTCACCTCGGCGAACCGCAGCTGCCCGGAGCTGATCGCGCTGAGCAGTTCCTCCCGGCGTGCGACCTGCCCGCTCAGCACGTCGATGATGACGAAGTCGTCGGCCAGTATTGTGCCGAGCCGATCATGATCGGCGGCGAGCAAGGCGGCGAAGAACGATTCATCGCACGCGAGGACGTCGCGGGTGTCGGTGTCTTGTGCAGGCTCCACGGTACGTCTCCTGGTGATCAGCCGGTTGATGCGGGTGCGTCAGCCGCGCGGCCGCAGCGGCCCACGCGGGTTTGTTCACTGTGGTTAGCGCCGGTGGCGGCGGGAGGTCTTACCCCATGCCGACGAGAAGGTGAAAGCGCGGGGCCTGTGCCACCTGGCAGCGGCCAGTCCAGGGGCTGGGTGCCGGGTTGAGTGGCCGGAGCCGAGACGGCGCCGTCTTCGCGCCCGACTACTCCGGGCCGGCAGCAGCGGGCGGTCAGCTGGCCTCGTCGCGCAGCGCGACTAGTAGTCCCTCAAAATCTTCGCCGCACGGGCCGCACGCGCGCAAGTGAGCCGCCAGGCCCGGATACCGCTGTTCGGCTGGGGCGCCGGCAACTGTCAGCTCCGCGTATATGTGCAGTATCTGCATCGCCTGGGCGCATCCCACGTCGCGCGGATCGGTCCGCAAGAAGTCATCCAGCGCTGACCAGACGTTCATGAGTTCCCCGAACAGTCATCGTCGATATATCCGTTGGCGGCAAGAGCTGCCCGCAGCTTCCGCCGGGCGTCGAACAGCGTCTTGTAGATCGCATTACGATTGGAGGACAGCTCAATGACCAGGGTATCCAGCGGAACCTGGTTGAGCACGATCGCGACGAAGACCGCGCGCTGTCGCGCGGTGAGCACCTCATCCACTGCCCGCCGCAGCGCGCCGAGCAGATCGCGCCACTCGGCCTCCCGGGCGGGGTCGAAACCAAAGTTGCCTGGTAGCCGGTCCCAGTCCTCAGCGTCCAGTGGCACATTCGGATGACGCCAGAAGTGGCGCCCTACTTTGGCCGACACCTCGAACATGACAAACTTATACGCCCAGGTAGTGAACCGGCTCTCACCGCGGAACTGCCCGAGCTTGCCCGTGACGGCCACCAGCGCGTCGGCAGCGGCCTGATGAGCCATGTCATCCAGCTCAGGACCGGTGATCCGCAGCCTCGGCCCGCGCCGCCGGACCTCCCCCTGCGCGATGCGTACTAGCAGCCCGTGCAGGCGTGCCAGCGCTGCCTCGCGCTGCTCGCCGGTAGCGGTGAGCGCCCGCAGCCACTCGGCTGACTGAGGATCAAGCCGGGCAGCTGCGGCGCGGGTCTCCCCTACCCCGGGATCCGCCGAAACCATAGCCACGATGCTACCCATGCGACCCACCCAGCTTCGCTGAACAGGCGTTAGCCGGGATCCTTCCCATCCGGCGCTCGCGCCGGACAAGGGCCAGACCCAGCTCTCGCCGTCACTGGCGAGACGCCGGGCTGCGCTGACACCCTCCAGGGCACGATGGGACCGTCGCACCGAACCACCGGTCCCCTGTGCGCCGAGGAGGGTAAGACCTCCAGCCAGGCCGACGCCCATTAGGGAGTAAACGAAACGGCGCCAGGGTTCGCCGCCATCCAGGTTCCGGCCGCGCCGGAGGAGAAGGACAGCATATGAAGATCTTGAGACCCCCGCGGTGGCAGGTCGGCGCTGCCGCCGTGCCGCGTCCAGCCGGCCTACCCGGGTCCGTTCGGAGTTACCCCTACCTCAACGATGGTGCGCGTCACCGCCGGAACCCAGCTCAGCACCCAGGGGCGCCCGATGGCACTGCTAACAAATGACGAGGACATCGCCAGCTGGCTGCAGCTGCTCGGTGCTATCGAAGACGCCGAAGCCGGACGCGGAACGGCCCGCCTGACCGAGATTTGCCTGTCGGTCTACGGCGCGCTTGCCGCTGCGCAGTTCCAGATCACCCAGCTCCGGGCGAGGGTTCATGTGCTAACGCGCGCTTCGTGGCGGGGAT
>Ga0335082_10010385_pt1 | contig 10104 bp, 11 predicted proteins | sample Lox_Sample_41_FD_206718 | JGI IMG/M metagenome (GOLD analysis project Ga0335082, IMG submission 206718) | Soil microbial communities from Loxahatchee National Wildlife Refuge, Florida, United States - Lox_Sample_4.1 | ecosystem: Environmental > Terrestrial > Soil > Wetlands | place: USA...
ATGTTTCTTCGCTGCCCCCGAAACCCTGGGCGTTGTCGGTCTTGACGGTGTACATGTCGCTGCTGATTCCGCTGATCAGAATCACTTTTCCTTTTATGATCGTGTCGGCCAGCCCCACGCCCGAGAACGACACGAAAGCCACGAACGACATCGCCATCATCACACTTCTCTTCATCCCATACCTCCTTCTTTAATAGTTGTTCTCCCGGCCCTTTGCCGGCCGCTCCCCCCGCGCGCGAATCCAACCTTCATGATGAATGAAGCGCGACGCGGACCCTCCCCTTAATACTGCCTCCAGCTCATCGGCACCGAATTTTCCCTTGCATAACGGTCGAGCTTATCCAAAAGTTTATCGGCCTCTCGAACTTGAAAATCAATCAGGAACCGGATGTTCTCGGTATCCTCTCCGTTGGAGTGCCCGGGTTTTTTAACATATTCCTCAAACTTCTCCCGATCGTCCTTCCATTCAGAACGCCAAAAGGCAAACTCTTTAAAAAGACCGGTCCACCATTCCTGATCGTGGCCGCCGGGATGCTCCGCGTCGAGCGGGAGCTCTTCGAAAATAACCTTATTCCGTTTTGTATCGATGGTCACGGCGAAGTTCGAAACAAAATCCAGTCCAAGAAGCCCTTCGAAGGATTTGGAGATCGATTTGGAAACCATGACCGGGACAAAACGGTTGACCGCTCCCCCGACCTCGATCGTGTCGACAATGGATCGTATCGCTGTCGTGGAGCCACCGATCCCGCCCACGGGAACGAGCAGTCTTCCCTGATCCTTTTCGAAAAGCCCGAGCTTTTCTGCAAGGGAAGGGGAAATAAACGTGTCCGGTGCCCCCGTGTCGATCGCCAGCGGGGCGGTCACGGATCCATTGAATACGGCCGTAACAATGATCCGCTTTTCCGATTCTCCGTGAGGCGTGTAGGACACCTCGTACCGCTTGGCCGGTTTTACCCCTGATTCCCCTTCGGCGGAGGGTTCTTGGGAAGGGACGACAGCGGGCGGTTTCTTGGGAGAGGGTTGGTCGTTTTCAAACGTGTTGCTTTGAATCTGGTTTCGGTATTTCTCGGGGACGCTCTCCAGCGAGTCCGAAAAATGAAGATTGCCGCTTTCATCCGTCCATTTGTAGAATTCGTCGGAATGCACAAGAGTGCTAATTGAAACCGTCAAGGCAACAGCGAGTAAGAAGGAACTGCGCCATCGGCAACGGCGGGCGATCCGCCGAATACGGAAATCAAGCAGGATATCCCCGAAAGGGTTCACGGCTTCGCCTCCACGGCCAATGTGGCCAGCGCCGCCTCATACTTGGCCATCCGCCGCCGATCTTTGGCGGTGGGTTCGGGGCCGCGGCACTGTTCGAGATTGTCCCGCAAATCGGCCAGCTTCACCCGACGGGCCAGCGGATGGGGTCGAATTCGCCCGATGAAGGCGTCATACGGCTCGCCCTCACGCCGGGTCAAATGATCGACCGCCTGAATCACCGCCCGGCTGAACCCCTCGTCCCGCAGATCCTTCAACGACCACGCGGTGCGCTCCACCACATCATGCAGCACGGCCACCATCCGCTCCGCGTCCGTCCGCATCCGAAACATCACTCGAAGCGGATGGAGCACATACGGCTCCCCGGGCGCGTACTCCTGCCCGCGATGCGCCTTGACGGCGATCTGTATCGCCCGATCCAGCGTGCTCATCTCTCCATCCGCTCTTCGCCCTTCATCCTCCATGGTCCTCATTCGAAAATCGAAGATTCACAATAGGACGACATCCGCACCGAGGGCTTGAGCCCCAGCTTCGCATAAAACCGCACCGCCCTCGGAATATTTTTCGATGGCGCCGCCACCCAGGAATCCGCGACTCTTCTGGCCATCTGATTCTTCTTCTCCGTTAAGGTGTGTAGTCTGCCCGTTTTTCCCTCAAAAAGTCAAAATTTAAAAATCAATCCGGCGGTCAATTCCCCTTGGAGAATGCCGCTCCCTTGTACCCGGATGGCGCAGCCGCTGTTGGCGCAAAAAACCGTGCTGTTGTTGGTCACCAACGTAAAGATGCCGCGCGCATCAAACCGAAGGCCGAGACGATCCGTCAGAGGGATCTTGGCGCCCCCGCCCAGGGCGATCGAAGGATAATATTCCGTGGTTCGATCCGTCCCCTGCGGATCCATGCGGGTGAGACCGAACGTCCCCGAAATAAACGGCCGGGTGCGTTCCCCATCGAGCATTAAGAGGCCGCCGATGTGGTAGTAATCGACGGTGAGGTCGAACTTCGGGTTTCCGGTGACCGCTCCTCCTGATGAAAGTTTTGTGCTCTGGCGACTCAGGTAGATCTCGATTTGCTTGGAAGGCTCGGTGTCGAAATCGAGCATCAGGCCGTAGCTCCCGGCTTCATCCATCGCGATCGAATCGCCGGTATTGGCGTCCTGGAACGAACCGCCGAAACGAAATCCGCCGAACGGAGTGATTTCGATCCCCGAGGCCGCTACGGCCGTGCCGGGGAGCATCCCGAGAAAGATTAAAATGATGAGGAATACCTTTTTAATGATCTGCATCCGTTTTCCCTCGCATTATGAACCCTGCGCGCGCAAAGCAGCCTGTCCTCTTCTTTTACTTTCACGGAAGGTAGATCCCTTCCAGGCGGTCGAGCAGCGCGTTCAGCTTTTCATGCGTGCCCGCGCCAATCTTCTCCACCTCCATCGCTTCGAACCGTTCGGCCAGCTCTCGTTCCTCCTCCGGCGACAGATGCATCTCGGCCATTTTAAACAGCACCTGGTTTTCCTTCTCGATATGCCTCCGCAGCGTAGCCGCATAGTCCGAGGCGTACAAGACAACCCCTTGGCCGGCCTGTCCCTCCCCCGCGCGATAACGGTCCACCACCTCGGCCAGGCCGTGCATCAGCCCGCGCATTCGGTCGTGCTCGCCGAGCATCACGCCGATCGGCCCGCCCTCCCTGGGGATCCCGGCCATCTCCAGCGCGGGGAAGAAGATCTCTTCTTCCTTCCCGTGATGGCACCGGTCGGCGAACCCCCGGAAAAAATCGACGATCTGGACAAGATGCGCCGGGTCGACCGTCTTTCCGGCCTTGATCCGTCCGCAAACCGCGTCGAGGACCTTGAGCATCGTCTCGATCGCCTCATGCTCCCTCTTCAACTGCTCCGTCGCCATTCCCATTTCTTGCCTCCTGATTTACGATGGACCTTCCCACTCCCCCCGCGCAAGACCGGAGAGGAGCCGGGAATAAAGTCGGGCGCCCCCGGAAGGCCAGCCCGCCCTCAAGGATTAAACACATTCTCGGTGACGGGCTTTCCGCACGGCGGGCGGAAGGACGAGAGGTTCATCGATCCGCTGTTGAGGACCCAGGCCTCGTCACCGCCGGGCGAGAAGACGATCCGGACCGGATCCAACCCCTCCGGCGCCAGCGACAGCTCGCACGTAATGGACATCGATTCAACCGAGATCACGGTCAGTGAGCTGTTCGCGCAGCAATGCGCCACGTAGACATACTTTCCGTCCGGCCCCGCCGCCACGGCCGAGCCGCCGGCCGCATTGACCTTGATGCGCTTTGCGATATGATACGGAACCGTCGTCAGGTCGATCACCTCGACCGTGGCTTCGGTGTCATGCGAAACGTAGGCCTGCGATCCGTCCGGCGTCACGGCCACGCCGACCGGGTTACGCCCGACATCGACCGCACGAATCTCGCCCGAGGCCAAGTCAACCGTCAACAACTGGTTCGAGTCGCGGCTCGTGACCAAAAGGGTCCCGCCGGGCCCGATCGCGATATCGCCCGGATAACCGGGCATCCGGATCACGCGTTGCTTTTTCTCCTTGAGGTCGAAGATCGTCAGCGCCTTCGCCTGGTAATGCGGAATGTAGAGCGTCCGTCCGTCCCGGGCCATCGTGACGTTCCCGGGTCCCTTCTCCTTCATGGGAATCCGCCCCACCACCCGATAATTCGTCGTGTCGATCACGGAAAGATCGTTGCCGTCATGGCGAATCCAGTACACGTACCGTCTTTCCAATGCGGCGGGCTTTTCCCGGGCGCCTTCCTCTGGAGGCAGCGGCTCCGACCCGAGATCGATCCGCCGGATGACCCGGCGGGTGTTGAAATCGAACACGGCGATGGAATCGGTATGGGGAATTTCGAGAAAGACCGTCGTCGGGGGTGGCGGAGACGACGCGGTCTCGGCGCCGGAGGGATGGGGCCAGATCGCCGACGAAAGAATGACGAGGGCAATGCCCACCGGGATGCCGTTTGTCCAAAAGCACGAGAGAAGGCGTCGAATCATGAATGGACTAAGCTCCATTATTTCCAACTCTCCCCCGCGCGCGGGCCGGCGGGGTGATCCCGTCACGTCATTTGGCCAGCTGCGCGCGGAGGGCCCGCAATTCCTTCCGGCGCGCCGGGCTGGTCTTGGGATAATGCAGCTTGAGCCCCCGCAGCGTGTCGAGAATGATTTGCGAAATGACCAGGTGCGCGTTCTCCTTGTCGTCGGCCGGCACGACGTGCCACGGCGCGCGCGGGGTGCTGGTCGCGCTCAGACAATCTTCATACGCCTTCCTGTACGCCTCCCATCGCCCTCGCTCGGCCAGATCGGCGCGGCTGAACTTCCAGTTCTTGTCGGGGTTGTCGATGCGGGCCAGGAGACGGCGGCGCTGCTCCTCCTTGGAAACGTGGAGGAAAAATTTCACGATCCGGGTGCCGTTGCGGTGCAAGTGCTTTTCCAGATCGAGAATCGACCGGTACCGGTGCGTCCAGATCTTCCCGTTGTCCAACGCCTCATCCGGCAGCGACTCGCTACGCAGGACCTCGGGATGCACGCGCACGATCAGGACCTCCTCATAGTAGGAGCGGTTGAAGATGCCGATGCGGCCCCGTTCAGGGAGGCAGCGGGTCGTGCGCCAGAGAAAGTCGTGCTCCAGCTCCTGCGCGCTCGGATGCGAAAAACTGAAGACCTGGCAACCCTGCGGGTTAACCCCGGACATAACGTGTTTGATCGCGCCGTCCTTTCCGGCGGCGTCCATGGCCTGAAAGATCAACAACAGCGCGTACCGATTGTGGGCGTACAGCATGTTTTGCAGCCGGCTGAGCCGCTCGATGTGGTCGGCCAGCAGCCGCTCGTAGTGCGCCTTCGACGCGTAGAAGGGTTTCACGCGCGTCGGCCACTTCTTGAGACGCACCCTCTCCCCCTCACGAACCCGGAATGGCTTGACCTTGATTCTCATGCCTGCCTATTCGACCATCGTCAATCGAAAATGCACTTTACCGCCCCCCATCCCATTCCCGCCCCCCGGCGCGGGAGGCCGGAGGGGATCCGACCGGGAACTAGGCATCGTGCCCCGGAATATATAGGTCAAGAGATCAATCACAGCAAGGCCGTAATTTTGCGGCAGACGATGTCCGGATCCTTCACACCGGCCAGCCGCTCATGGGTTCCATCCTTAAGCTGCAATATCACATCGCCGCATTTCAGGAACCGGTCAAGGGGGCTCTGCTGCTCCCGGACCGAATCGATCGCCGAAATCGGGAACGACCGTTCGGCCTTACCGAAAATGCCTTCCGACCGGGAAACGGCCCGGCGCGTGACACGGTAGCGGGTTGTCCGACGGAGGAAAAGGGCCAGGACCACCAACATCGCAATTCCAGCCAGATGGATCATCACACTGCGCGGGTATCCCATCCATAGCGAGACCATTCCGCGAACCCCCAGAATGGCGACAAAGAACCAGAGGAAGAAGTAGTAGCCCAAGGCGGGCCGTCCCTCCCAGACCGACGGCTCACTGCGAACGGACGCATTCATGGGTTGGACACTATACCCTCCCATAGGCCGTGTCAAGCAACCCCCCGATACAAGATTTGAACGCTTTATTCCACCCCCCCGATTTGAACGAACCATTCCGTCCTTGCTTAAGCCCGCGGCGCGGTTCATACTGGGTTCAGCCACAAAAAAAACCGGAGGAACCCCTTATGATGCTTTATATCCACAAGGACTGCGGTGAGACCGCGGTAGAGCGCCCGGACGCCGTCATGCCGGAACTTCCCACCGGATTCCCCTTCACCTGCATAAGCTGCCTCGGGGACATCGAGGATGAATCGGATCTTACTTCGATCGAGTTGATGAGTCAATAGGGGTTTTTTCGACCGCTTACCCCGTTCACCCATAAAAAAAACGGCGCATCCCGGGAACAACCCGGGAAGCGCCGTCATTAAGAACCGACGACGAAAAACCGCTTACATCTTCGGAGCCGCTGGAGCAGGCGCTGCCGGGGCCATCGGGGCCGCCGGAGCTTCCGCACCGCCGGAGACCTTGATTTCTTCCGCCGAACTACCCTTCGAGGTCACATCCACCTTCGCACCCACCTTCAGGTCGCCTTCGACCTTGGTCTTCTTGGAGATGCTGAACTTGTGGGTCTTCCCCTTCTCGTCCTTCACGGAGACGCTCTTTCCCGGCGTCACGGCCGTCACTTCACCCATGGTCATCATGGGCTCAGCCGCTTTCTTGGCATGCGCATCCGTTGCCACGCCGAAACCGGCCAAAGCCGCCACGGTCAGGACCGATATGGCCAACATCAAAAGTCTCTTCATGTGTCTAACCTCCCTTATGGTTGTTGTGGACAAAAACCTCCGCCAATGCAATGTGCATGAAGTATGCCATTTTTTGAATCGAACACCGGATGGGCCATTATACTGAATGTTTATAATACAATAATGATGTTTGGTTCGGTCGATCGATCAGGACGAATGGACAGATAATCGGGGCAAAGATCACTCTTTTGGGGCGATCGGTGCCTCATTTGAGGCGGCAGTTGCATGCGGTTTGATTTGGAATTTTCCCAAGCGGAGCCGAAATTTCTCCCGGTCCGGCACGGCTCGTGAAACTTATATCTCAAGACCTGACTCTCATCGCGCTTCCGTCAGCGCAAAATTCCAGATCCAATAAAACCGGACAATGGTCTGAACCCATGACCTTATTTAAGATATCGACATTTTTGATCTGTCCGACCAGGCTCGGCGAAACCAGGACGTAATCGATCCTCCATCCGACATTTCTTTTCCGGGCGCCGGCTCGTAAACTCCACCAGCTGTATTTGATTTCATCCGGTTTCATGTGCCGGAAGCTGTCGATGAGATTGGCCCGGGCGATGTTGTTCATCCCGTCGATCTCTTCCTGCATATATCCCGCGTTCTTATTGTAGTTTTCCCGGGGTCTCGCCAAATCAATTTCTTTATGAGCCACATTGAAGTCGCCGCAGACGATGAGAGGCTTCTTCTTTTCCAAAACCTTTAAGAACGACAGAAAATCCGCATCCCATCTTTGGCGGTATTCGAGCCGTTTTAATTCACTGCCTGAATTGGGCGTATAGACATTAATCAGAAAATAATCCTCAAATTCCAGGGTGATCACGCGACCTTCCCGGTCATGCTCTTCCCTATCGATGTCCTTGCGCGCGGACAGGGGTTTCCTTTTGGTCAGAATGGCGGTTCCTGAATACCCCTTTTTCACCGCGGAATTGGTGTAAATGTGATAGTCCTCGATGCCCGATAATGCCGCAAGGACCTGTTCGTCCTGAGCCTTGGTCTCCTGAAGGCAGAAGATATCCGCGCCCATGGCCTCGATGGAAGCCGGAAAATTCTTTTTGATGACGGCACGAATGCCGTTTACATTCCAGGAAACAACACGCATCGATCGGACTCCGATTCAATCGTTCGTCACATCAAGCCCCAAACGGATCACCGCCCCCTTTCGCGAGGCCGGAGGGGAGCCGGGAATCAAGAAGAGGCCAGGTATTTCTCGACCGCCAGCTCAAGACTGAAGAACATCCTATCCCGTCCCAGGATCTGGCCCAGCGGCGACCGCTGGATCACCGACAGCACCTCCGGGTTGAGCCCGACCAGCCAGATCGACACCCCGAGCTCGCGCTGCCTCTTCTCGGCTTCGATCAGCACCTTGAGCGCGGTGTATTCGAAGTCAAACACGCCGCTGAGATCGAGCGCCACGACCTTCGGATTGGCCTCTTTGACCAGCGCCCTCATCTTCTCCGCAATTCGCTCCACATTGAAGAAGAATATCCGCCCCTCCAGCCGAATCATCAAGAGTCCGGGGAAGGTCTCATCCTCGGGATGCTCCGGCGAGCGCGGGCGAAAGACGTTCGTGCCCGGCTTGCGCCCCAGCACGCGGACCGGAGGATCGGCCGTCTGCTGCGCCAGGGCCACCAGGGAGACCACGATGGCCACGACGATTCCTTTCAGTGTCCCCAGCAGCACGACGCCGGCAAGCGCGGCCAGCGCCCAGATAAATTCCGTCCGCCGGATTTTGACGATCGCGCGAAAATCCGCCGGCTGGATCAACCCGATCGAGTAGACGATCACCACCGCCGCCAGCGTCGCCTGCGGCATCAACCCGATGAGCGGAGCGAGGAACAGCATCGTCAGAAGCGTCGCCCCCGCCGTGACGAGTTCCGCCCACTGCGTGCGCGCCCCCGCAAGACGATTGACCGCCGTCTGCGACGTGCCGCCGCCCGCCGGCATCGCTCCGAAGACGGCGCCGCACGCATTGGCCATTCCCGTCGCGAGCAGCTCCTGATTCGGCCGGATCGGCGGTTCTTCGCTCCGAGCGAAGGCTCGTGCGGCGGCAATCGTCTCGGTAAAGCTCATCAGCGCGATGCCCAGGGCTCCGGGCCAAAGCGACTCGACCAGCGAGAAGTCCGGCAGGGAGAAGGAGGGCAGCCCCTGAGGAATGTGTCCGACCGTTTCCACCCCCTGCGGCTGCAACCCCAGCAGACTTACGCCGGCGATCCCGACCGCCACCACGATCAGCGGCGCCGGCGCCCGCGGGAGAAAGTGCTCGACCTCCACCAGCAGTACGATCATCACGATCGCGACCGCCAGCGTCGGCAACGACGTGTCGGAAACGCCCTGCCCAATGGCCCAGAGATTGTGGACGAAGGTGCCCTTGACGATGTGAATGCCCAGCAGCTTCGGGATCTGGTCCAGCACAATCACAAGCGCGATCCCGGCCTTGAATCCGATCAGCACCGGTTCCGAAATGAAGTTGGCGATGAAGCCCAACCGCAAGAGCGAGGCCAGCAAAAGAACGGCTCCCACCAGGAACGTCAGCGTGGTCGATGCCTTCATCATGGACGCCAAATCGCCGTCCGGGACGACCAGAGCGAATTGGGTTGCCGTCAGGATGGCCAGCGTCGTGGTGGTGCTCACGCTAAGCGGCCGGGACGTCCCGAGCACCGCGTAGATCACCATCGGCGCCAGCGCCGTGTAGAGTCCCACCTGCACCGGCAGGCCGGCGATCGTGGCGTACGCCATCGCCTTTGGAACGACGACCGCGGCTGTGATCAAGCCGGCCATCACATCGTACCGAAGCCAGCCCTTCGGGGTTCCGATTAACCCATTCAGCATGTCGTCCTTCAATCCTCCGCGCGCGAGGACCGAAACCCCTATTCCAGTATCGTTACCGCTCCACTGCCGATGTCGTAATAGGCTGCGGCAACCTTCAGCTTGTTTTCTTTCACCAAGCCGGAGATGACGGTCGATGCTTCGCGCAGAAGGGCCGCCTGGATCTTGGCATTGGCCTTGATCGTTGAATCGAGGTTGGGTCCCGCCTGATCAACCGCAGGCTGGATATGCGGATACAGCGCGCTGATCTGCCCCGGAACTTCTTTCGCTTGGATCGTCGCCTTGACCGCTCCGCAACTGCCGTGTCCCATGACAAGAATCACCTTTGTGCCCAACACGGCCGCTCCGTACTCGAGACTCGCGATGATCTCGGGTGTGACAACATTACCGGCGACCCGTGCAACAAAGACATGGCCGATGCTTTGATCGAAAAGAAACTCGACAGGGACGCGGGAATCGGCGCAAGACAGCACCGCCGCAAACGGTTCCTGTTTTTCGAGGGTGTGTTGTTTGAGGATCGCAAGGTCCTGCTCGTGCGCGGTGAGACGGCCCGACGTGAAGCGTCGATTTCCATCTATCAGTTCCTGCAGCGCGGCCCCGGGGCTGAGCGGGCTCTGCGCCAGGGCCGGACCCGGGCTGGCGAACTCCATTCCCGCTGCCGTACCCAAACCGGCCAGGGTCCCGACCATGGCCATCTGTAGG
>Ga0335082_10010386_pt1 | contig 10104 bp, 8 predicted proteins | sample Lox_Sample_41_FD_206718 | JGI IMG/M metagenome (GOLD analysis project Ga0335082, IMG submission 206718) | Soil microbial communities from Loxahatchee National Wildlife Refuge, Florida, United States - Lox_Sample_4.1 | ecosystem: Environmental > Terrestrial > Soil > Wetlands | place: USA: Florida...
CAGCAGCTGCCAGAACATTCGCGGAGCGAAGGCGAACCAAAAACTGTATCACACGACCCGTCCGCACAGAAATGCAGTGGGTCATTGCAGGCGGCAATCGCGGTTGTCGAGCGGGTGGAGGCGCGAGTCGAGGTATACTGCCTGCCCAACGGTTAACCTGAATGGAGGAACACAGTGCTCTTCGATTGGAACGCGTACCAAGCTGAACTGAAGAAGTCCATACCGGAATTCGCGAAGCTCACGCCGGATTCCCTAAAGGGCTACCAGACCCTTTCGAATGCCAATTCCGGCAACTCGTTGCTTGGGGAAAAGGTGCGCCAGTTGATCTCAGTGGCGGTTGCGGTGACCACGCGCTGCGACGGCTGCATCACCTTTCACACCGATGCGGCGCTGAAAGCTGGTGCTACGAAGCAGGAAATCGCCGAAGCGTTGGGGGTGGCGATGGCAATGAACGCCGGGGCGGCGCTGATCTACTCTCTCCGCGCGCTCGATTCGGTGGACGCACACTCGCAGAAGTAGCGACGCGGGTTGTGTGGGGCTTGTTCCGATTTGGAATGAGACCAGGCAGGCAGGGAAGTATTGGGTGCTCAGGACCGCTCGCGGCGATTTTCCAAGATGGAACTGGTCAACGAGATGACAAAGAGCGTAACGACGGCAAACCCAAGGAATACGACAATCACGTGTCTGGCCCTCCTGGCGCGGATATAAGTGCAACAGGAGGTCCAATTGGATTTTCTACTCTTTTCAATAAGTTACGGTGGGTCCTACCAAAAACACTGCAGTGAAAGGGAAACACAGTGTCTCCCTTTTCCTGCAAAAGTTTCTCCTAAGTGATGTTCCGCGGCTGGGTAAGGTCCTTGCTCTACAGCAAGATACGAGGGTTAACCCTTGTTGAGGTGAATCGATCCATCGCCTGTGCGGATCGTGAGGGACTGTCCGCCGCCGTTGAGCTTTCCGGTGATCTTGGATGAGCTGAAACTGCCCTCTACTGTGATGGGCAGGCCGAGGCTGATGCGGCCGTCGTTGGTGCTGGCGTCGATGTTTGCCTGGAGGTCGCCCGGAATGACCAAGTCCACGCTGCCATCCCCGGTATAAATATTCCAGGGCGCACCCATCTTCGAGCCCTGGTTTGCCTTGGCGGTGACGCTGCCGTCGCCCGTCTTAATCCGGAGGTTGTCGAACCGGCCTTCCACGTTGATGTGGCCATCGCCGCTGGAGGCGTCCACCGAGCCGTCCAACCCGCGGGCTTCAATGTGGCCGTCGCCGGTATGGAACCGAATATTGCCTTTAGCGCCCTGCACGGTGATGCTTCCGTCGCCCGTGCTCACGTCGACATTTCCATTCACGGAGTCGGCTTCCACGGAGCCGTCACCGGTGCGTGCGTACAGGTCTGCGTCCTTCGGCATATGAACTTCGACGCGCAGATTGGTGTGATTCACTCCCCAATGGAAGCCCCAATTACCCGTGGTTTTCGCGATTACTTCCACGGAGTCGCCGTTCTGCTGGGTGCTGATGCGCAGATCCTTATCCAGCTTGTACCCGCTGTAGACCACGCGGATCTCGACCTGCTTGATGTCGCCAGTCGATACGCGTACGGCGCCATCATCGGTCTCGACTCTTACCTTGGCATGCCCGGTTACCGGGTACGTCTTCAAGACTTCTTCCGCGCGACCCGCCGCCGCGCCGGCCAGCATGGCTGCGCCAGCCAGAATTCCGGCCACAATCCTGGGCCAAGGCAGCGGAGCGCTCGCACTCGTCGTGTTCATTCCAGTTCTCCTCGGAACCACGTCCGTCCTATTACCAGTAACGAAGCTACGTCCCAAAATGTTCCGTTTGTGGTGCCGTTTTTCGCTCAGGAATGGGAGGCACTCGTCAGGGCGCAGGGGACGAGATCGTTCGCTTCGCTCGGATGACAGGGAGCAGGCCGGGGCTTCCCAGCCGGAGCCGATTTGCATCCTTGGCTCCCGGTTGGTCACTTCCGTGCCGCCTTCTTTTTCTGGCCGGGCTTGGCGCGCAGAGCCGTCAGGAACTCATCGACGGGCAGGGTGTTCAGCACATCGTGCTTCTCCAGCCAGCCACGCCGCGCCATGGTCACGCCGTAGCGGATGAAGCTCAGATTTCCGGTGTTGTGCGAGTCCGTGGAGATGACCACCTTGACGCCGCGCTCTTTGCACATCCGCAAATACACGTCCTTCAAGTCCAGGCGGTCGGGATAGGAGTTGCACTCCATGGCCACGCCGTGCTTCGCGCAGGCGTCCAGCACCTTCTCCATGTCGTAATCGAAAGCGTCGCGCCGCAGCAACAGCCGACCGGTGGGGTGGGCGATGATCTGGGTATAGGGGTTCTGGATGGCAGTCAACAGCCGCTCGGTCATCGCTTCCCGATCCAGGTTCATGTAGGAGTGGACCGAGCAGACCACCACATCGATTTGCGCCAGGATGTCATCGGGATAATCGAGCGAGCCGTCTTTCAGAATGTCGACTTCCGACCCGACCAGCACGCGGATTCCCAGACCCTTGTTGTCCGCGGCACGCAAGGCGCGGGCGTGTTCTTCCATGCGCTTTTCATTCAACCCGTTGGCTACGGTCACCGCTTTCGAGTGGTCCGTGATCGCGATGTATTCGTGGCCAAGTTTTTTTGCCGCGGCAGCCATTTCCTCGATGGTGTTCTTGCCATCGCTCGCGGTCGTGTGCATCTGCAGGTCGCCCTTCATGTCGTGCAATTCGATGAGCTTCGGCAGTTTGTGTTTTTCAGCAGCTTCGATTTCGCCGGTGTTCTCTCGCAACTCCGGCGGAATGAAATCGAGTTTGAGTTTTTTGTAGATTTCTTCTTCTGTCCGTCCGGCGACGCGCCGGCCCGCTTTTGCTCCCTTGTCGTCGCGCTTGGCGACCTTCGCGTCACCCGCGGGCTCTTTCAACTCCGCCAATTCGTATTCATTGAGGGTGTAGCCCATATCATTGGCACGTCCGCGGAGCCGGACGTTGTGCTCTTTCGATCCGGTGAAGTAGAGCAGTGCCGCGCCGAAGTTGTCTTTCTCGAGCAAGCGCACGTCGACCTGGAGGCCGTTTGCCAGCGTGAAGCTGACTTTGTTTTCGCCGTGGGCGAGAGTCTGGTCGATGCCCTCATACTTGAGAATGTGCTCGGCCACCGCATCCACATCCTTCTGCCGGGTGTGGCCTTCCGCCATGGTCAGCAGCAGGTCCAGATCGCCCACGGTTTCTTTGCCGCGCCGGAGGGAGCCCGCCGGAGTCACGCTCTCTACCGCTTTGCCGAACTTCTTGACGTGATCCGCGATTTCTTTCGCCGCCGACTCCGCCACATCAATGTGGAACCTGCCGGTGGATTTCTTGAATACTTCGACCGCTTTCAGAATGTTCTGCTCGCTCTTCTCGCCAAAGCCCGCCAGGTCCCGGAGCTTTCCTTCTTGGGCGAGCTTGGCGACCGCTTCCACCGTGCTGGCCTTGAAGGTCTTGAACAGGAAGGCGACTTTTTTCGGGCCGAGGGATTGCAGCTTGAGAATGTCCAAGATGGTTTCGGGATACTTCCTGAGAAGCTTTTTGCGCAGGGCATAGTCGCCGGTCTTCACGACCTCTGTGATATGGTCGACCATGCCTTGGCCGATACCCGGCAACTCCAGCAAGTCTTTGGGGGTCTCGACCATTTTCTCGACCGGCTGCGTCAGGCTCTCGATGAGCTCGGCGGCCTTCTCGTAACTGCGGTAGCGCCCGATGATGGCGCCATCAATTTCCAGAAGCTGAGCGGTCTCCCGCAGGATCCGCGCGATCTGCTTGTTGTCCATGCGGGAAATTATACTCTCGTAGGGGGCGAGCGCCGACGGGGCCGACCGGGGAATAAAAAACCGGCGAGGAGCTTGCACTCCCCGCCGGTCATGATTTCAACTCGATCTACGTTCAGGCCGGCTTGGTCACGTTCGAAGCTTGGGGGCCTTTCGGTCCTTGCACGATCTCGAATTCGACCGGGTCTCCTTCCTGCAACGTTCGGTATCCATCCCCAACGATCGCAGAATAATGAACGAACACATCGGGGCCATCTTCTCTCCCGATGAATCCGTATCCCTTGGAATTGTTGAACCACTTCACAGTTCCTTGCACTTCGTGTCTCCTTGGTGACAAGTGTTTCTTACTCTTGGGGGCGGAAAGCTAACCAAGCGCCGCCATGAGCACGAATTGCGCGGAGTGTATGCAAAACTTTTTTTAGAGTCAATACTTAGCTGTCATAAATAATTCCTATTGTGCGTTTTTATGCACAAAAACGATTCAAACCGCTCTCCGGCCCCGTTTCAGAAAAGTGAGGTAGTAAAGAATGCCGGCGATCGATTTCCCGTCCCGAAGCTTGCCGGTCTTCATCATCTGTTTCAGCTGGGTTAGCGTGTAGAGGCGGGAAACTATCTTCTCGTCCTCCTCGGGCGTGGCTTGTCCCTCCGTCAGGCCCTCCGCGAGGAGGATATGCATCCGCTCTTCCAGGAATCCCGGGGTGGGCCACACATCCAGGAACTCGGTAAATCGTTTTGCCGCGTACCCGGTTTCCTCTTTCAACTCGCGGGCGGCCGCCTCCTTTACCGTCTCACCGGCATCAATACGGCCGGCAACCAGCTCCCACAAGTATTGGCGAGTTGCGTGTCGGTATTGTTCGATCATCAGGACCCGTCCATCGTTCAGCACGGGGAGCACGACGACCGACCCCGGATGGGTAATCACGACCCGCGTGGCTCTGACACCGTTCGGCTCTTTCACGTCGTCTTGGCGGACCCCGAACACCTTTCCCTCATAAATCATCCTGCTCTTGAGGATCTTTCCCGTGTTTCTGGCCATGGCTCTCCTATGGTGCCGGGCGTTCAAGCCGGCATCCTTGGCTAGATTTTACCCTTCACCTGACAGTTTTCACGTTATACAGCGGCTTCCTGGCCATCTTGCGGCCGTCCCTCGCCACTTTGTCCGGCTAACGCTATACTCAAGCTGTTGCCATGCCCATCAGCACCATCATCGTTGACGACGAAAAGCCGGCGCGCGACGAACTGGCGTTCCTGCTGAAAGGATTTCCCGAGATTCACCTGCTGGCGCAGGGCAAGAACGGTCTCGATGCGGTCAACCTGATCAAGGAACACAATCCCGATCTTGTGTTTCTGGACGTGCAGATGCCGGGCCTCGACGGCTTCGGCGTACTTCAGAAACTGGTTGAACGCCACCTGAAGGTTCCGCACGTCGTGTTTGCCACGGCCTTCGACCATTACGCCGTGCAGGCCTTCGACGTGAACGCGGTCGACTACGTGTTGAAACCTTTCGACAAGGGCCGCATCTCCAAAGCGATTCAGCGCGTCAAACGGGAAATCGAAGCTCAGGCCAATCCCACGGAACGGCTTGAGCAGCTTGTCTCTCAACTGGCGGCACCCAAGGCCGCGACATCGCAGCCGTCCAAAGTGTTGATCCGTGCCCAGCAGCGCATGCTTCTGGTCGATTCGGCAGACTTGATCTTTGCGTCGATCGAGGGCGGCCTGATTTCCGTCACCGCGAAAGACGTGGAAGGCACTTCCAACTACCGTACCCTCGACGAACTGCTGGCTGCTCTGGATTCCGATTCGTTCTGGCGGCCGCACCGCTCGTATCTGGTCAACATCCATCACATCAAGGAAGTGGTGCCCTGGTTCAAATCCAGCTTCATGATCAAGATGAACGACAAGAAAAACTCGGAGATCCCCGTCTCGCGACAGCAGACCAAACGCCTCCGCGAACTCTTCAACCTGTAGTTCGGATTAGACAGATTGCCATATTCGGAGTTTCCGCCGTCACCGTCTCATCACCCGCAAAACTGCTCCCATGCTAAACTCGTTTCCCGCCATGGATTTTTCTCTCGCCGACCACCACCTCCTCATCCGCGACACCGTCCGCGAATTCATGCAGACTGAAGTCCGCCCGCACGTCAAAGACTGGGAACGCACGGATCACTTTCCCCTCGACGCCATCAAGAACCTGGGCGGCCTTGGCTGTTGCGGAATGCTGCTTCCGGAAGAATGGGGCGGGCCCGGCCTCGACACGATCTCGTATGTGCTCATGCTGGAAGAAGTGGCGAAAGTTCACGCCGCGATGGCCACGGCGATTTCCGTGACCAATTCCGCGGTGCAAACGCCGCTGCTCGGCTTCGGCAGCGAGGAGCAAAAGACGCGGTATCTTCGCCGGCTCGCGTCGGGTGAAATTCTGGGGGCGTTCTGCCTCACTGAGCCGGCCGCCGGATCTGACGCCGCGGGGATTCAGACTGTCGCTGTGGGGTCTGGAGAGCGATATACGCTCAACGGTACAAAGACATGGGTGACCAACGGCTCCGCCGCCGGCCTTTTCCTCGTATTCGCCAAAACCGACGCCGCCGCGGCCGGGAAGGGAATCACCGCGTTCCTGGTCGAGCCCGGCACGGCCGGCCTCAAAGCCGGGCGGCACGAAGACAAAATGGGCCAGCGCAGCTCTCCCTCGGTGGAAATCCTTCTCGACAATTGCGTTGTCCCCGCTTCTGCCCGCCTCGGTGAAGAAGGCCAGGGCCTCAAGATTGCGCTGTCCGCGCTCGACAACGGCCGCATTGGCATCGCCTCGCTTGCGGTGGGGCTCGCCCAGGGCGCTCTGGAGGAGTCCGTCAAATACGCGCGGGCGCGCCGAGCGTTCGGCAAATCCATCGGGGAGTTTCAGGCTATTCAGTGGATGCTGGCCGACATGCACACGGAAATTGAAGCCGCCCGCGTTTTGGTCTATCAGGCCGCCTGTCTCAAGGATTCCGGAGGCAAGATGGGATCCGCAGCGTCGCGCGCGAAACTCTACGCAAGCGAAATGGCGAATCGTGTGGTCTACAAGGCCGTGCAGATTCACGGGTCCCTGGGCTATTCCCGCGAATCGGAAGTCGAACGAATGTACCGCGACGCCCGCGTGCTCACCATTTACGAAGGCACGTCCGAAATCCAGCGCACGATCATCGCCCGCGACCTGCTGCGCGGCTCCTGACTCTATCGCTCTCTGAAGGCGGATTTTACTCCGGTCATCCTGAGCAAAGTGACGGACGTGGCTCTGCGTCCCAGCGGCGCGCCGCCCTGGAGTCATGGATTTAGGTTATCTGCTATTCTTTCTATTTCGCGCACCACCATCTTCATGACAGAGGACTGCAGCTCTTGACGACAGCCACGAAGCGAGTGTTATCCGGGATGCGCCCCACCGGCCGCCTGCACATCGGCCACTACTTCGGGGCGCTCGAAAATTGGGTGAATCTTCAAAGGAATCCCGACTACGACTGCTTTTATTTTGTGGCTGACTGGCACGCGCTGACGTCCGACTATGCGGACACCTCGGCGGTGGCGGAGAATACGGTGCAGATCGTCATCGACTATCTGGCCGCAGGCCTCGACCCTGCGAAGTCGGTGATTTTCGCGCAGTCGTTTGTGCCGGAACATGCCGAGTTGCACCTGCTGCTCTCGATGGTTACGCCGCTCGGGTGGCTGGAGCGTATTCCGACCTATAAGGAAGCGCTCGACAACATCACCAACAAGGACCTGCACACTTACGGGTTCCTGGGTTACCCGACGTTGCAGACGGCTGACATCGTTATGTACTCCGATCCGGGGAAGCCGCTATTCGTTCCCGTGGGCGAGGACCAGGTCTCTCACGTCGAATTTTCGCGGGAAATCGTCCGCCGCTTCAATCTCTACTACGGATTCAGCATCGATTCCGCGGTCTTCTCCAAGGAAAATCGCAAGAGCGTTCGCGGGGCGCTCCTGAAGGCCCTTGGCGTCGCTTCCAACGAGCCTCTTCTCCCCGAGTCCGCGGAAGTCACCACGGAACAGATCACTGTCGCCACCGGCTTCCTGCGCCAGCGGATCCTCGACATCGGTGTGGCCAACTTTTTCGAAAAGGTTCCGCAGAACCTCCACAGATTCTTCGCGTTCTCCAGCGTTCTGGAGGAACCCGCCGCGCTCCTGACGCAAACTCCGCGCATCCCCGGCCTGGACGGCCGGAAAATGTCCAAGTCCTATGGGAATGCCATCTCGCTCTCCGAGTCTGATGCGGATATCCGCTCCAAGACCAAGGTGATGGTGACCGACCCGGCCCGCAAGCGCCGCACCGATCCCGGCAATCCGGACGTGTGTCCGGTCTTCGACTGGCACAAGCTTTTTTCCACGCCCGAGCGCGACCCGGGCCGGCTCGATTGGGTCCGGCAGGGCTGTACCACGGCCGGCATCGGCTGTATTGAGTGCAAGTCCGCCATGGCCGACAACCTAATCAAGTGGATTGAGCCGGTTCGTGCGCGGCGTCTGGACTACGAGCAGCATCCAAGAAAGGCTCTACAGGTCCTCGACGAGGGAAGCGCGAAGGCCCGCGAACACGCGAAAGTCACGATGGAACGGGTGCGCGACTCCGTGTTCCACTGGCCCGCCAAGCGCGCTTCTCTCTAGCTTTTCCACCGTTCCGCTCTTGCAGTTCTTCCCTCTTCTGTCTGTTGACTGTAAACTGTCGACTGTTGACCAACATGGCCTCTCCCTACCGCATTCAGATCCCCATCTTCGAAGGCCCGCTGGACCTCCTGCTCGACCTGATCAAGAAGCAGGAGATGAATATTCACGACATCCAGATCTCGAAAATCACGTCGCAATACCTCGACTACCTGCACCAGCTCGAAACGTTGAACGTCGACGTCTCCGCGGAATTCATCTACATGGCCGCCACGCTGATCCTCATCAAGTCGAAGATGCTGCTCCCGCCGGACCCGCTGGCGTCGGCGGAAGAGCAGGTCACCGACCCGCGGGAAGAGCTGGTCCAGCGGCTTCTGGAGCACGAGAAATTCAAGAACGCGGCGCAACTTCTGTACCAGAAGCAGCAGATCGAAGAGAACGTGTGGTCCAAGCCGGACAAGTCGCTGTACAACGACGAAGGAACGGAAGGCGAGCTGGTCGTCTCGCTGGTCGATCTTGTCCGCGTGTTCCAGCAGGTGCTTGAGCGGAAGAAGGAAGTGGCGCGGATCGAGCTGCAGCACGAACAATTCACCGTGGCGCAGATGATCGCGCAACTCCGCGGGCAGATTCTCGCGAGCGATAGCAACAGCGTGAGCCTGATTCAGTTCTTTGAGGCTTGCCCCTCGCGCCACGCGATGATTGTGGCGTTTCTGGCCGTCCTCGAAATGGTCAAGCTCCAGGCCGTGGCTCTTGCCCAGGAAAAGCAGTTCGGCGACATTCTGGTGAAGAAAGCCAAGTCGTTCGACGTCGCCTTCGATGAATCCGGGGCGCTACGCATCGACGCCGAATACCAGTAGCTTGCCGATTGTCCTTCTTACGCGCCCCATCCCGGCACGGACCGCACCATCTGCCAAATCAAATTGTCCAACGCCGTATCCATCTCATCGTGCGGCTCGGTTCGCGTATTCGTCAGCGCCGCCCAGCACAACCCGGACGCCGTTCTCACCATGATCGTTGTCGTCCCCGGCAAACTTCCCCCGTGCCACCAATTTCCTTTTCCCTCGTTCCGCACCATCCATCCCCGCGCATACCTTGCCGCTGAGTTTTGTGGATACGCCGGTGCCGGCGTGGTCATCATTCGTACCGTCTCGGCTTTCAGGAGCGGCTTCTGATTGCCGAACCCCGCGACGTGGTCCAGAAATTGCACTAGGTCCGATGCCGTCGCAATCCATCCCCCGTGGGAATCCATTCTCGTCACGTTCATGTCGTAGGGATTCTCGCTGTACTGCCCGTAATACTCCACTTCGTTCGGATACGCCTGGTTCTCTTTGTTTTTTGCGATGTTCATGTCGCTGACCCCGCACGGCCCCAAAATCGTGCTCTTCACATAGTCGTCGTACGCCTGCCCGCTCACCTGCTCGATCACCCGGCCCAGCACGCAATATCCGAAATTCGAATAGGCCCAATGTTGCCCCGGGGGGTAGCTCAGCGGCAGATTCTCCACTGCCCACGAAATCAACTTCTGGTGGTCCCAGCTGTCGTGCTGAAACATCGGGTCGGTGTTGTCGTTCGGCCAGCCCCCGCTTGTGTGCGTCAGTAGATTGTCCACCGTCACGTCCGTCACGTACTGTTTGAACGGCGCCTTCGCGTATTTCGGCCCAAGA
>Ga0335082_10010390_pt1 | contig 10103 bp, 8 predicted proteins | sample Lox_Sample_41_FD_206718 | JGI IMG/M metagenome (GOLD analysis project Ga0335082, IMG submission 206718) | Soil microbial communities from Loxahatchee National Wildlife Refuge, Florida, United States - Lox_Sample_4.1 | ecosystem: Environmental > Terrestrial > Soil > Wetlands | place: USA: Florida...
GTCCGACGGTCTCACCCATCGGCGCGCGCTTGCCGGGATCGCGATCGCCCCCGCAGCCGAACACGACGACCAGGCGGCGGTCGCCGACCTCGCGGAGAGCGCGGAGCACCTGCTCGAGGCCGTCGGGGGTGTGCGCGTAGTCCACGAAGACGGGGTACGCCGTCCCGGCCGCAACCGGCTCGAGACGCCCCGGCAGCGGCCGCGCCTCCGCGAGCCCGCGGACCACGGCCTCCTCGGGCCAGGAGAGCGCCACGGCCGCGGCGGCGGCGGCGAGCGCATTGCGCACGTTGTGTCGGCCGACGAGGGGGAGGCGGACGCCGCGCTGCCACGAGGGCGTGCGGAGCAGGAACGAGGAGCCCTCGAAATCGGGAGCCACCTCGAGCGCGGTCACCGCGCAACCCGCACCGAATCCGAAGCTCAGGTCGCCGGCGCTCGGCGACGCGGCGAGGCGGGCCATGAACGGGTCATCCGTGCCGATGACGCGGCGCCCCGGTGGGTCGCGCCGCAGCAGCGCGCCGAGGCTCGCCTTCACAGCGAAGTACGCCTCGAGGTCCGCGTGGAAGTCGAGGTGGTCGCGCGTGAGGTTGGTCCAGACGGCGACGTCGAACTCCAGGCCGGCCACGCGGTCGAGCGCGAGACCGTGCGAGGACACCTCGATCGCCGCGAGCGTCCCTCCGCCGTCGGCGAGCTCCCGGAGCAGCGGCGCGAGGTCGGTGGCCTCCGGGGTCGTACGGGCCGCGCGCTCGCTGCGGCCGGGGAGGGAGTAGGCAAGGGTCCCGAACACGCCGGCGCGTTCCCCCGCGTGCTCGGCGATCCGGCCGACCAGATCCACCACCGTGCTCTTGCCGTTCGTGCCGGTGACCCCGACCAGCCGCAGGCGGCGCTCGGGGTGCCCGACGAGCGCCCACGATGCGAGCGCGGTGGCGCGCCGGGCCTGGGGCGCGCACAGCCACGGGACCCCCCGGCCCGGCTCCCTGTCGGAGAGCACCGCTACGGCGCCGAGCTCCAGGGCCCGGTCGACGAACTCGATCCCGTGCCTCCGCGCGCCCGGGAGCGCGGCGAACACCCATCCCGGCCGGACCTGTTGCGCGACGTGCGTGATCCCGGTCGCATCGGCGTCTGCGCCGCGCAGCGTGGCACCGCAGGCCGCGGCGAGCGTCTCGAGCATCATGCGGAGGCTCCGGCGACGGGCTGGAGACCGAGCAGCGTCGCGACGCGCGCCGCGATCCGACCGAAGGCGGGAGCCGCGACGTCGGCCGCCCAGTAGTTGCTGGTCGGCTCGTCGACGCACACGACGATCACCACACTCGGCGAGGGCATCGACAGGAAGCCGGCGAACCACGCCACGTGTCGTCCCCCGGTGTAGCCTCCCGAGTGGGCGCGCTGCGCGGTCCCGGTCTTGCCGGCGACGCGGTACCCCGGGACCGCGGCCAGCCTCCCGGTCCCCTCCTCGACCACGGCCTCGAGCATCGCCGCGAGATGCGCCGCCACCTCGGCCGAGAGGACGTGCGCGCCCGGCTGCGGCTTGTACGGGGTCACCGGTCTCCCCGACCGGTCCTGGGTCTCGAGGACGAGGCGCGGGTGAACGACCCTGCCGCCGTTCGCAATCGCCGCGTACGCCTGGGCGACCTGCAGCGGGGTCGTGCTGATCTCCTCGCCGAGCGCGAGCCCGGCGCGCGAGAGAGCGGACCACGACTGCGGGCCGCGGTAGATCCCCCTTGCCTCGCCGGGGAGCTCGACGTTGGTCTGCTGGCCGAACCCGAAGGCGCGGATCGTCTCGTCGAGCTGGCCGGGCGCGAGCCGATACGCGATCCGGATGGCCCCGACATTGGACGACTTCGCGAGCACCTCGCGGACTGGGAGGAGGCCGTAGCGCGCGTGATCGTGGATGAACGCGTTGGCGATCTGGACGCCGCCCCCCGAGCAGTCGACCATCTCGGAGGCGTCGAGGACGCCGAAGCTCATCGCCGCGGCGACCACGATCGGCTTGAACGCGGAGCCCGGCTCGAGTGCGTCCTCCGCGGCGCGGTTGCGGCGGTCCTCCGGCGCCGACTGCCCCAGGTGGCCGGGGTCGTAGGACGGCAGCGACCCGACCGCGAGCAGCTCGCCGTCGGCGGGGTCCATCACCACCGCCGACGCGGCCTTTGCGCCGGTCTCGGCGATGGTCCTCGCGAGCTCCTCCTCAACCACGTGCTGAATCCGGCAGTCGAGGCTGAGGACGAGCGACTGGCCGGGACGCCCCTCGGTCTCCAGGCGCAGGTCGAGGAACGTCGGCGACGTCTTGCCGTCGCGGAGAACGCGGTAGACGCTCGGCACCCCGCGCAGCGTCCGGTCGTACGACGCCTCGAGCCCCGCCTGCCCGGCGCCGTCGCCGTTGACGTACCCGACGACCGCGCCCGCGAGGGCGCCGTGCGGGTAGACCCTGCGCTCGGTGCGGAGCGTTCCGACGCCGCGCTGCCGCAGCTTCGCGACCTCGTCGGAGACCTGCGGGTCGAGGTCCTTGGCGAGGTAGAAGAAGCCGTCGTGCTCGCGGAGCTGGTCGAGGACGCCGGCCGCCGTCTGGGAGACCAGCGGTGCCAGCCGGGACGCCACCGAGTTCCACGCCTCGCGCGGGATCTTGCGGGGGTTGGCGTACACCGTGACGCGCTCGAGGCTGCCCGCGAGCAATCGCCGGTCGCGGCTCACGATGTCCCCGCGGGGCTCCTCCACCTCGAGGACGTGTTCCCGCTGGCGTGCCGACTCGGACTCCCAGGTGCGGTGCCCGACGAGCTGGATCTGGACGAGCCGGACGACGACGACCGCCGCCCAGGCGAACGCTACCAGCACGATCCAGCGCATCCGCGAGACGTTGAACATCAGCGTCCCCTCCGGGACGCCCGCGGGCGCGCCGGCTGCGGCGTCGGGGTCGGCGCCGGGAAGACGAGGTCGCCGGACTGCGAGAGAAACGCCACGCTCCCGGGCTCGATCGGCGCCAGGCCGAGTGTGCCGAGGTCAGCGGTGAGGACGTTCGGCGAGGAGAGACTCTCCCGCTCGAGGAGGAGGCGGCGCTGCTCGCGCTCGAGCCGGTCGACGGAGTGGGTGGTTTGCGCGATCTCGTAGCGCATGCGGAGCGTCGCCTGGCGGGGCGCGATGAACGCCGTCATCAGGACACTCACCACCACCGCCCCGGCGAAGCACACGACAAGCCAACGCCGCCAGCGCGTATCGAGCTGTCGGCGCAGCCAGCTGTTGGCCGGGCGGTAGCCGCCGACCTTCACCCTGCCCTCCGGGCGGCGCGCAGACGCGCGGAACGGGCGCGGGGGTTGTCGGCGACCTCGGCGTCTCCTGGGGTCACCGGACGGGGCGTGAGGATCTCGAGCAGTCGCTCGGGCTGGCAGGCGCACGCGAAGCTGCCCGGCGGGCACACGCATCGCCCCGAGAGCCGGCGGAGGGCGCGCTTGACGATGCGGTCCTCGAGCGAGTGGAACGCGATGACCGCGAGGCGCCCGCCGGGCCGGAGCAGCCGGGCCGCCTGCTCGATCGCGGGCGCGATCCCCTCCAGTTCGCGGTTGGTCGCGATCCGGAGGGCCTGGAACGTCCGCGTCGCGGGGTCGATTCGCCCGCGCGACGGCCCGAGAGCGGAGAGTACGACCTGCCGCAACTCCCCGGTGGTGCGGATCGGCTGCTTCGTACGCGCGCGGACGATCGCCCGCGCGACGCGCCTGGCGCGGGGCTCCTCACCGAGGTCGCGCAAGATCTGCACCAACTCCTCCTCCTCGGCCTCGGCCAGAAGCTCCGCCGCGGTCGCCCCTTCCGGGCCAAAGCGCATGTCGAGGGGTGCGTCGTGGCGGAAGGAGAAGCCCCGAGCCGGCGTGTCGAGCTGCAGCGACGAGACTCCGAGGTCGAACAGGACGCCGTCGACGGCACTGGCGCCGTGCGAGTGGGCGACCTCCGAGATCCGCCAATACGAGGCGTTGACGAGCGAGACCCGGTCCCCGAACGCCTCCAGACGGCAGCGGGCGGCGGCCAGCGCCTCGGGGTCGACGTCGATCCCCACGATCCGCAGCGACGGGAAGCGACTGAGCAGCGCGTGTGCGTGCCCGCCCAGGCCGACGGTGGCGTCCACGACCACGCCGCCCTCGGGTGGCTCCAGCGCCGCGAGGACCTGTGCGCACAGGACAGGTTTGTGTTCGGCCGGGCGCATGGTGCATCACTGCTCCAGCGCCGCGAGCGCCGCGAGTTCCTCCTGGCTGAACGCCGTCAGGAGCTCGGCCTGCGCGCGCTCGCGCGACACGACCGCCAGGAACCTGCCGCGTCCGGACACGACGACCTCGCCGTTGCCCCCCAGGACGTCGCGGAGCAGTGAGGGCACGAGCACGCGCCCCTGGGCGTCGACCTCGTCCTCCTGGCCGTAGTTCGCGTGCTCGAGCAGGCGCTGCACCAGCGGCTCCATGGAGGGGCGGGCGAGGAAGCGCCGCTCGAGCTCCTCCCACACGGCGAGGGGGTACACGCGGAGTTCGAGGGGGCTGAGCGAGGTCACGAACACCCGGGAGCCGAACCACTCCTCGAGCTGACCTTTGAGACGCGCGGGGAGCTTCAGTCGGCCCTTGTCGTCGACGGAGGCCTGATAGCTCCCACGAAAAATTTCCATCCTCCCCCTCCGGAAAGCCCGCAGGAACGGGGCGTGGGCCACGTTGGTCCACTTCGCTCCACTTTTGTCCACCCCAATGATGGAGGCGTCCACACGCCCTGTCAAGGTGGTGGGCGCTCGGAGCGCGTTCGGAATTGGTCTGGAGGCCCGCCTCCGGGAGGCGCGGGGCGGGGACCGGCTACCTTTGAGCCCTCATCAGCTCCGGGTGAACCTCGACGACGTAGCGCTTCTTGACCTCGGCGACAACCGTCTCGAACCTCTTCTGCGAACGTTCGTTGAACTCGCGCTCGCGCAGCTCCTTCTCGACGTCCTCGAACGGCCTCACGGTCGGCGGGATGCGCTCCACCAGGCGGACGACGTGCACGCCGACCGGGCTCACGAACGGGTCGGAAACCTCTCCGGACTTGAGCTTTGCGACGGCGTCGCGGACCTCCGCCCGCATATCGGCCGTGAACACGGTGCCGAGGTCGCCGCCCGTGCCGTTCCCGGCCGCGACCTGGTCCCGGACCAGCGACGCGAAGCTCGCACCCGAGCGCGCGGCCGCGGCGAGCCGGCGCGCCGCCGCGACCTGGGCCGCCTCGTCGCTCTTCTCGGGCCCGACGGAGAAGACGATGTGCTCGAGGTGCACCCTCTCGCCGAGGGTGTACTGGGACTTCTCGCGCTCGAACCTCTGGCGCAGCTCCTCTTCGGTGATCGGGAGGTCGCCGAGCTCACGCCGGAGCAGGCGGTTCACCAGGATGCTGTCGTGGATCTGCGCCCGTAGCTGCTCTTGCGTCATTCCCATGCTGCGCAGCTGCGCCTCGAACGCAGCATCGTCGGGGACGTGGTTCTGGTCCCGGAGGTCCTTGATCGCGGCGTTCAGCTCGTCACTGGAGACCTCGAGCTTGAGCTCTTCGGCCCGCTCGAGCATGCACAGCTCGTCGACGGCGCGGAGGATCACGTTGTCGTACATCTCGGCCGTGACCGGCTTGCCGGACTCCGTCGCGGCCTCGTTGGCGCGCTGCCGGATGTTGTCGGTCGTGAGGATCCGGTCGTTCACCCGGACGACGATCCCTTCGACGAGACGGCGCTCGCCTGCGGTCGCGGACATCGCGGTCAGGACGGCGAGCAGCGCTGGGACGAGAGTTCTCTTCATCGTGTCACCTCGAACGGATTCCGGCAGGGGAAGCTCGCGCCGTCGCAGGGAACCCGGACGCCGACCTTCTGTGCAAGAGAGAGCAGGCACGCACGCTGGGCCGTTCCGGCCGCCTCGGCGGCCAGCTGAGCCCGCACGCGATCGCGGAGTGCGGCGTCGGGTCCGGAGCCCGCGGTGCGGCGCTCGACGACCTGGAACACATGCCACCCCGCGTTGCTCGGCACCGGCTCGCTCACCTCGCCGGTGGCCAAGCCGAACACCGCTGCCTCGAACTCGGGGGGGAGCTGACCGCGCTCGATCCAACCGAGCGCCCCGCCGTCCGCGGCGTTCGGCGCGCGCGACAGCGCCCTTGACAGCGCCGCGAAGTCCTCGCCGGAGCGCGCGCGGTCACGAGCGGTGCGCGCGGCGGTCGGGTCTGGGAGGACGAGCTGCCGGAGTCGGACCCGCTCACCGCCGCCGACCAGCTGGGGGTTGGCCTTCAGGTACGCGTCCACCTGTGCGTTGGACGGCTGCGGCGGAGGCGGGCAGAGCGAGGCCGCGAGTTCCCGGACGCGGGCACTGCGGGCGGTGGCCGTCAGCTCGTGGTCTCCGGGGGCCGGAGCCGCGGCGAGGATGACCTCCTCCTCGAGATACCTCTCGAAGAGCGCGCCCGCGAGTTCGGGCGTCACCTCGGCGAGGGACCGGCCCGTCTGGGCGATCACAAAGCCGCCGAGGCCCTCGATCGTCACGGTGTGGCTCCCGACGACCGCGAGCCGCCCGGCCGTTCCATGGCACCCGACGGACACCGACGCCGCCAGACCGGCACACGCACAGCGGATGAGCGCCGCCACGGGCCGGAGTCTAACATGCGCCGAGGTTTACGCCGCTCCTCACGGCTCGGAGGCGGCGAGACGGCGGCGTCCGCCGTCGCCGTCACGGCAGCCGGTGGGGCGGCGACAGGTGACGTCCGAGGAACTCGTAGATCTCCCGGCGCGCTGCCCTCGCGAGCGCCGTGTCGAGGCGGTCGAAGCTGTGGCCGCCGGCAGCGTCCTGATAGACCTTGGACTCGAACTTCTTCCCCGCGGCCTTCAACGCCTGGATCAGGTGCTCCACCTCGATGACGTTGACATCCTCGTCGTTCGTGTTGGTGTGGATGAGCAGCGGCACGTCGAGCTTCTCGACGTTCCACACGGGAGAACGGCGCTTGTACTCCGCGATGTCCTCCCGGACGGTCTTCCCGATGTGGTACTTGGCCGAAAACTCCTCCTCGTACTCCGGCCCCTGGTACCCCATCCGCTGGACGAGGTCAGACACCGGGACGCCTGCGAACACGCACGCGTAGTCCTTCGGGTGGGCGAACGCCTCCATGAGGACGATGAGCCCGCCGTGGCTCCAGCCGATCAGCCCCACGCGGCGCGGGTCGACGAAGTCGAAGTTCTCGACGGCCCACTGGCGGCTCGCGTGGATGTCGTCGACCTCGCGGCCGCCGTAGTCGATGAGCTCGTAGAAGTCGCGTCCGTAGCCGGTCGAGCCCCGGAAGTCGGGGGCGACCACGACGTACCCCAGGGCCATCAGCTCCCGGATGATGTGCGCGTGGTACGTCGTGAAGTCCGCGTGCACGCCGCCGTGCGGCAGGATCAGCATCGGGAGCTTCTCGCCCGGTGTGCGGTCCTTCGGCACGAACGTGTAGGTGTAGAACTTCACGGGGTTGCCCGCGCCGAGACCCGTCGGGTTCTCGGGCTTCGCCGGCGGCGTGCTCGCGATCCGCCACTTGTCGACGACTGCCACGTCACCGACGCGCTGGACCCAGGCGACGTCGTCGATCGCCTTCGCGAGCTCGTCCAGGCGCTGCTCGAGCCCGCGCTGGGCGCCGCGCAGCTCTTGGAGCTGCCTGGCGATCTGCTCGGGCGACGCGCTCGGGGGTTCTTCTCCGTTCGCGGCGATCCCGGTCAGGAGCGTCGCGACGATCAACGCGAAGCAAAGTCGAGGTGAGAGCACGTGTGCCTCCATCGGTCCGGAACGCTGTGTCAGTGTACGCCGTTGCCGCGCACAGCGAGTCTCCCGCAGTCGCTCCGCCGCCCTCGGGCCGCCCGCTCTCCCGCCCGCATCAGCCGCCGCTGGGGGGCCGCGGAAGATTCGGCGGTGCTTGCAGCGCCTTCGGCGGCTTCGGTCGCTGCTCCGGCGGGATCGGGTTCGCGAACAGCTTCGCGGCATCGGCTGCCGGGAGGAGGCGGTACTGCATGTGGTCGAGGCGGTTGTGGACCTTCTCCTGTCCCACTTCGTCGAGCCCCGTGAGCTTCTGCTCCTTGTAGAGCGTCACCCCTCCGACCTTGACCGGCTCCCTCCAGGTGAACCGCATGCCGTCGGCGGTGACGCCCTTGCCGAGATCCGTGAACGGGCTGTCCGCCCGCACGACGGCTCCCGTGCTCCGGTCGATCGACACCGTCCACGACGTGGAGATCTGCGGGTTCTCGAAGAAGTTCCGCGGCAACTCGACGGCGAGCTGCCAGACCGGACGGCCGTTGATCACCGCGGGCTTCACGTCGCCCTGGTAGCCGACGCCCTTCCAGGTCAGCGAGAACGGCAGGAGAACCGGGAAGAGCGTCGTGGCCAGGGAGCGCTGAACCTTGAACGTGGTCGCGAACCGCGGGTCGGGCTTCTGGTCGAGGATCGCCCAGCCCCCGGAGCCGTCGTCGCCCGCCACGACCTTCTTCTCGGGGAACTCGAACCGGCCGGGTACGGGCCCGGGAGCGAGAAAGAAGGTGGTTCTCAGGATGGAAGTGACCTCGCCCTCCTGTGTGACCTCCTCGCTCTTGGCGGCGACCGCGAGGATGCCGAGGTCGTTGAACGCCTTCATCCCACCAGCGGCGTCGCACGCCCGCTTCAGCAGCGCTTCCGGCGTCGGGGGCGTCGCCTGCTTCTGAGCTGCCGCCGATGCCGCGACCAGAACCCCGCAGCCGAGCACCGTCAAGGGTCTCACCAGGGAACGCATCGCCACTCTCCTCTCCGTCCTGCCGGACAGCCCGTCCGGCTCCCACGCCGATCCAGCACCGGCCGTGCCTTCCTGGCCTGCCAAGCCGGCATCAGCCGGGCAGCGCCCGCCGCCCTCCGCACCCGACGGCCGCCTCCACCCCGATCACCCCGCGCCCGGGATCGCATTGGCCCGGCGAGTCTTGTCGCCGGCGGTCGGTCGCCTGCGAACGATCGACTGCGACAGGCAACGCCGTGAATCGTGCGAGAAACGTGCCAATGGACCGACCGTGGGCCAGCCGGCGGGACGCCGGCAGGAGACGCGCCAACCGGAAGCGTGACCGCGACCGCCGGTCCATGCGGAGAGAGGATGAGGTTGGTCGGGGCGAGAGGATTTGAACCTCCGACCACACGGTCCCGAACCGTGTGCTCTACCAGGCTGAGCTACGCCCCGACCCGGCGAAGGGAGAGCTTACACTACGGCCCGGGCACCCGCAACCCGCTCAGTGCGACAGCGTGTCCGTCGCGCCCTTGATGTCGAGGAACGTCCCCAGCCCCGTGAGGTCGATCGAGACCCTGAAGTCGCGCGACTGGTTCGGGTAGATCCGATAGTCGCGCATCTCCACGCGGACGTTCCAGCAGCTGCCGCGCCACCGGAAGATGTACCGCTGGTCGAGGAGCGTCCTCGAGTGGATGTCATAGGCGAGCAGGCTCTCGAGGTGCCAGTGGGCGGAAGGCGGCCCAGCGGAGAGGAACACGCGGGTCTGGGACGACAACACCTCCCCGGTCGGTGAGTACCCGGAGTACCAGGTGAGGTTCACGTTGGTGCCCCCCCCCGCGTAGCCACCGGTGAGCGAGGTGGTGGAGAGCCTGTGGGTGACGGGATCGAAGTCGAACCGGGAGTCGATCGTCGCCGTCGGCAACGGGAGGACCCGGAACCAGACGTCGAGGGGCAGCTTCTGGCTGGCCCGAAGCGTCGTGCTCGTGCCGGAGGACGGGTCGTAGATCGGGCGCGCGGCGGTCAGCGGGTCGGAGAGCGAGTACGTCTGGCTGATCTCCAGGCTCGCGACCTCGCGGCTCCCCGCCTGACCGCTCTTCATGAGCAGGTGGTTGCCGAGCGTCCACTTGAGCTGGTTGGTCACGAGGACCGAGTCGCGCTCGTCGAACACGGGGATCGGGGACTGCGCGGGGTTGTCGAGGCTGCCGCCCGGGTTCGACACGTAGGTGTACTCGAGGCGGGGCTCGATCAGGTGCTTCAACTTGTCGCCGTTCTCCTTGATCCAGACGCGGGAGAACGAGGGCCCGACGAGGTCGAGCCCGGCGGTGCCGTAGTGTCGCGAGATCGGGGTGTCGATCAACTCGGTCTTGTCGGGGGAGTACTGCGACGTG
>Ga0335082_10010391_pt1 | contig 10102 bp, 11 predicted proteins | sample Lox_Sample_41_FD_206718 | JGI IMG/M metagenome (GOLD analysis project Ga0335082, IMG submission 206718) | Soil microbial communities from Loxahatchee National Wildlife Refuge, Florida, United States - Lox_Sample_4.1 | ecosystem: Environmental > Terrestrial > Soil > Wetlands | place: USA...
CCGACCGGCAATGCCGGCGCGCGCATCGCCTGCGGCGTGATCCGCCTCGAATAGGCGCGGGTTGCGCCGCGCCGGGGGACCCGCTATAGTGCTCCCGTGAACACCGCCGTCGCCCTTCTCATTGCGACCGCCACCAGCCTGCTTCTCCTGGCTGGCCTGCTGCTGCGCCCCGCGCGCACAAAATAACTTTCCCAATTCGGCAGTACCCCTGACCCGCCCCACCAAGGCGGCCAAGGACTTTTCGCACCCCACCCGAGGAGCGGCTATGAGCACGGAAAAATTGATCATTTTCGACACCACCATGCGTGACGGCGAGCAGTCGCCCGGCGCCTCCATGACCAAGGAGGAGAAGCTGCGCATCGCGCGGCAGCTCGAGCGCATGAAGGTCGACGTGATCGAGGCCGGCTTCCCCGCGTCCTCCAACGGCGACTTCGAGGCGGTGCGAGCGGTCGCCGGCGTGATCCACGACTCGATCGTCGCGGGCCTGTGCCGCGCCAACGACCGCGACATCCAGCGCGGCATCGACGCGCTGAAGGACGCCAAGGGCCCCTGGCGCATCCACACTTTCCTCGCCACCAGCCCGCTGCACATGGAGAAAAAGCTGCGCATGACGCCCGAGCAGGTGTTCGAGCAGGCGAAGCTTGCCGTGCGCTACGCGAAGAAGGCCTGCCCGGACGTGGAGTTCTCGCCGGAGGACGCGAGCCGCTCGGAGCCGGACTTCCTCTGCCGCGTGCTGGAGGCCGTGATCAAGGAGGGCGCGACCACGATCAACATCCCCGACACCGTGGGCTACGCGGTGCCCGAGCAATTCGGCGAAATGATCCTGAACCTGCGCAAGAGGATTCCGAATTCGGACAAGGCGGTGTGGAGCGTGCACTGCCACAACGACCTCGGCATGGCGGTGGCCAACTCGCTCGCCGCGGTGCGCATCGGCGGCGCGCGCCAGATCGAGTGCACGGTGAACGGCCTCGGCGAGCGCGCGGGCAACACCTCGCTGGAAGAGGTGGTGATGGCGATCCGCACGCGCAAGGATTTTTTCAATTTGACCACGAGAATAAATGCAAAGGAAATCGTGCCGGCCTCACGCCTGGTGTCGCAGATCACGGGCTTCGTGGTGCAGCCGAACAAGGCGGTGGTGGGCGCGAACGCGTTCGCGCACGCCTCCGGCATCCACCAGGACGGCGTGCTGAAGGCGCGCGAGACCTACGAGATCATGACCGCCGAGGACGTGGGCTGGAGCGCGAACAAGATCGTGCTCGGCAAGCTTTCCGGCCGCACCGCGTTCCGGCAGCGCCTGAAGGAGCTCGGCGTCGAGCTCGACAACGAGGACGGCTGGAACAAGGCCTTCCAGCGCTTCAAGGACCTCGCCGACAAGAAAGCCGAGATCTTCGACGAGGACCTGCTCGCGCTGGTGGCGCAGGAGGCGGGCGCCTCGGGCGAGGAGGAATGGGCGCTCGCGTCGATGAGCCAGGGCAGCAGCACCTCCGACAAGCCGCACGCTTCGATCGTCCTGCTGCACAAGAAGAAGAAGGTGAGCTCGGAAGCCAAGGGCGACGGCCCGGTCGACGCCACCTTCAAGGCGATCGAGGGCGTGGCCAGGAGCGGCGCGGAGCTGCTGCTGTACTCGGTGAACGCGGTCACGCAGGGCACCGAGAGCCAGGGCGAGGTCACCGTGCGCCTCGCCAAGGGCGGTCGCATCGTCAACGGCGTCGGCGCCGACACCGACATCATCGTCGCCTCGGCGAAGGCCTACATCAGCGCGCTCAACAAGCTCGCGAGCAAGATGGAGCGGGTCAACCCGCAGCACCAGCTTTGAGCGCGCCGGCCGGCCTCAGGCCGGCAGGCCGGCCTTCTGCAGCGCCTCGACGTGATGCGCGAGGTCGGCTTCGCGCCGGTAGTGGAGCATCGGCAGGCAGTGCGCGCGCACGCGGAAGTTCGGCTCGCGCTTGAGGACCTCCGCGACGTGCGCGGCGGCGCTCGCCGCGTCGCCGAGCTGCGCGTGGCACGCGGCGAACAGCGCGTGGTGCATGGCGTCCGGGGAGCCGATGCGCCGCAGCGAGTCGACGGCGTCGGCGTAGCGCTTGGCGACGAACTGCGCGCGCGCGAGATGGAACCAGAAGCGCTCGGGATGGTAGGGATTGAGCTTCATCGCCCGGCGGATCCAATCGATGCCTTCCTCGCCCTGCCCGATCCAGGTGAGGACCTCGCCCTGCTGCACCACGATGAGATCGTCGTTCGGGTTCAGCGCCAGCGCGCGCTGCTGGTGGAACACGGCCTTGTCGAGATCGTTGCGCACCACGCCCAGCGCGGCGGCGAGGCGGTGCACGTCGCTGTCGTTCTCGTCGAGGCCGCGCGCGACCTCGGTTTCGCGCGCGATGATTTCCTCGGTCGCGCGCCGGTCCTCGCACCAGCCGTAGCCCCATTGCTGGCCGAGGATGCAGGCGTGCCAGGCGTGCGCGTGCGCGTACTTGGGGTCGAGCTCGATCGCGCGCCGGATCAGGCCGAGCGCGCGCGAGTTGTCCTCGCGGTTGGAGCGGTGGTGCAGCAGCTTCGCCTCGAGCACGCACTCGTAGGCGGCCATGCTCGCGGGCGGCTTGCGCTCGGCGCGGTCGCGCGCCGCCGCCTCGATGCGGCCGGGCAGCACCGCGACGATCGCGCGCGTGATCTCGTCCTGCAGCGCGAAGATGTCCTCCAGGTCGCGGTCGTAGCGCTCGGCCCAGACGTGGCGGTCGGCTTCCCCCTCGATGAGCTGCACGGTCACGCGCACGCGGTTGCCGGCGCGGCGCACGCTGCCCTCGACGACGAACTGCACGCCCATCTCCCGGGCGACCTTCTTCACGTCTACGGCCTGGCCCTTGAACTTGAACGAGGTGTTGCGCGAGATCACGACCAGCTCGCGGAAGCGCGACAGGTCGGTGAGGATGTCCTCGGTGAGCCCGTCGGCGAAGAATTCCTGGTCCGGCGCGCCGCTCATGTTGGTGAACGGCAGCACGATGATCGAGGGCTTGGCCCGGCCGGCCGGCGCGGCGGCGCGCGCGTCCGCGGCCGCGCCCGCGCCCGCGAGGCGCCAGACGCGCACCGGCGCCGGAATGTTCTTCAGCGCGTGCTCGCCGAGGTCCTCGAAGTCGGCGTCCAGCTTGCGGCGCACTTCCTCGTGGACCTTGCCCGAGACGCAGACGCCGCCCGGCGGCGCGAGCGCCTCGATGCGCGCGGCGATGTTGACGCCGTCGCCGTAGATGCGCCCGCCCTCGGTGGTGATCTCCCCCAGGTTGACGCCGACGCGGAAGACCAGGCGCCGGTTCTCAGGCAGCCCGGCGTTGCGCGCGCCGAGGTCGCGCTGCATCGCCTGCGCCGCCTCCACGGCGTCGAGCGCGCTGCCGAACTCGGCCAGCACGTTGTCGCCCGGCATGTCGACGATGCGGCCGCGGCGCGCGGCGACCACGGCCGCGATCGCGTCGCGGTACTCCGAGAGCCGGCGCACCGTGCCGACCTCGTCCTCGCTGATGAGCCGGCTGTAGCCCGCCACGTCGGCGCTGAGCACCGCGGACAGGCGTCGTTGCAGCGGCTCGCTTCCCGTTTGCGTCATGTCTCGCCTATTATGACGCCATGCGGCCGGCCTGGTTTCTTCTCGCGTTCCTGGTCAGTGCGCTGCCCGCGCAGGCGCAGATGTACAAGTGCAAGGATGCGCGCGGCGTGACGCAATACACGGACAAGCCCTGCGCCGGCGGCAAGGGCGGGGAGGTGGACATCCGCGGCCAGCCGCCGATCTCGGGCAAGCTGCAGGGTCCCGCCGATCCGGGCGCGGCCGAGCGCGAATTCCAGGGGCGCCGGATCGAGCGAGCCCGCGAGGAGGATGCCGCCGCGGCCCGGGCGGAGCAGCAGAAGCGGAACTGCGCGGCGATGCACTCGCGGCTCGATTTCCTCACGCGCTTCAACACCATCTCGAAGACGAACGAGAAGGGCGAGCGCGTCTACATGGACGACGCCACGCGCAACGCGCAAGTCGAGCAGCTGAGAACCGCGATCGCGCGCGACTGTCGCTAGGCGCGCGTGGCGCGCACGTAGGCGACGACCGCGCCGAAGAACGCGAGGCTGAGCCCGATCTCGGCGATGGCGAGCCCCTGCGAGGCGCCGCGCTCGGTCGCCGCGCGCAGCGCGCCCTCGCCGAGATAGGCCAGGATCAGCATCGAGGACCACTGGTAAGTGCGCCGCTTGCCTTGAAGAATTCCCGTCAAAGGAAGCACCAAGGGCAAGCTCTTCAAGGCAAGGTAAGAGCCCCCGGGCCTGAGCGGCGCGAGCCAGAGCTCCCAGGCGAGGCAAAGCGCGATCAAGGCCGCCAGCGTCGCCGAGGCGGCGAGGCGCAACAACCTAGTACTTGCCACGGCCCTCGGGGTAGTGCAGCTCCCAGTTCCGGCCGTCGATCTTGCGCGTGCCGACGATGCGGAAGGTGCCCTCGTCGAGGCAGCGCGCGTTGACGCTCACGCCGTCCGGGTGCGAGCGCGGGATGTAGAAGGACTTGATGCCGCAGACCTTGCAGAACAGGTGCCGCGCCTTGCCGGTGTTGAAGCGGTACTCGGTGAGCGCGTCCTCGCCCGAGACGAGGCGGAACTGCTCCTTCTTCACCAGCAGGTGCTGCTGCGCGGTCTTCGCGCACATCGAGCAGTTGCACTCGCCGACCTCGATCTCGGCCGGCGCCTCGACCTCGAAGCGCACGCGCCCGCAGTGGCAGCCGCCCTTATGGGTGATGTTGTCCTGCATGCTTTTCCGGATGATCTTCCAGAGAAAGAGCTCAAGCCAATTTCATTGCGATCTCTGCCAGCCGCCGGCCCTGCGCCACGCACAGCGCGCGCTCGTGCTCGCCGATGGGCTGGTCGTCCGCGAGCGAGGCGAAATGGCTCGCGCCGTAGGGCGTGCCGCCGGTGCGGGTCGCGTTGAGCTCGGGATTGGAGTAGGGGATGCCGACCAGCAGCATGCCGTGGTGCAGGAGCGGCAGCATCATCGACAGCAGCGTCGTCTCCTGGCCGCCGTGCAGCGTGCCGGTGGAGGTGAACACGCAAGCCGGCTTGCCCGCGAGCGTGCCCTTCATCCACAGCGGGCCCGTAGAGTCTACGAACGCCTTCATCGGCGCCGCCATGTTGCCGAAGCGCGTAGGGCTGCCGAGCGCGAGGCCGGCGCAATCCTCGAGGTCGCCCAGCTCGCAATACGGTGGGCCGCTCCCGGGGATGGAAGGACTTTCCTTTTCGAAGCCTGCAGACACCTTGGGGACCGTGCGGATGCGCGCCTGCGCGCCCGGCACGCGCTCGACGCCCTCGGCGATGAGCTCGGCCATGCGCCGCACCGAGCCGCCCGCGCTGTAGTAGAGGACGAGGATGAAAGGCGCGGCCATGGCGGTATCATAGCGCCCCGATATGAAGGAAAACCCGGGCGCCGGTCCTCGCGCGATTCCGCGGCATGAGCGCCTGATCGCCGCGCTCGACGTGCCGACCGCCGCGGACGCGCGGCGGCTGGTCGAGAAGATGGGCGGCGCCGTCGCCTTCTACAAGATCGGCCTCGAGCTCGCCACCTCCGGCGAGTACTTCACGCTGCTCGATTGGCTGGTGAAGCGCGGCCACCGCGTGTTCTGCGACCTGAAGCTGCACGACATCCCGGAGACCGTGCGCCGCGCGGTCGCCAACCTGCGCGGCCGCGGCGTCACGTTCCTCACGGCGCACGCCGACCGGGGCGTTCTCGGCGCCGCCGCGCGGGAGAAGGGCGAGATCAAGATCCTCGGCGTCACCGTGCTCACGAGCACGAGCCAGGCGGACCTCGACGAGCAGGGCTATCCGCTGTCGATGGACGAGCTGGTGCTGAAGCGCGCGGGCCTGGTGGCGGAATGCGGATGCGACGGCGTCATCGCCTCGGGGCTGGAGGTCGGGAAGATCAAGTCCGCCTACGGGACGAAGCTGATCGCTGTGACGCCCGGCATCCGTCCGGCGGGCGGCGACGCGGGCGACCAGAAGCGCGTCGTGGACGTCGCGCAGGCGTTCGGGAACGGCGCCGACTACATCGTCGTCGGGCGGCCGATCCGCGACGCGAAGGACCCGGCCGCCGCGGCGCAGGCCATCCAGGCGACCATCGCCTCGATCTTCAAGACATAGACCATGCAATCCGTGCTGGGCATCGCGGGCCTGCTGCTCATCGCCTGGCTCCTGAGCGAGAAGCGAAGGGCGGTGCCCTGGCGGGCGATCTGGGCGGGCCTCGCGCTGCAGCTCGCGCTCGCGCTGCTGTTCCTCAAGGTGCCCGTCATCAACCGTCTGTTCTTTTCCCTGAATGAACTGCTGGGCTTCCTGGAAAAAGCAACCCAGGCCGGCACGGCGCTGGTCTTCGGCTACCTGGGCGGCGGGCCGGCGCCGTTCGCCGTCACGCAGGCGAATGCGGAGTTCATCCTCGCGTTCCGCGCGCTGCCGATCGTGCTCGTGATGAGCGCGCTCTCGGCGCTGCTGTTCTACTGGGGCGTGCTGCAATGGCTGGTGCGCGGCATCTCCTGGCTGCTCGAGCGCGCGATGCGCGTGGGCGGCGTGGTGGGGCTGTCTACGGCGGCGAACGTGTTCGTCGGCATGGTGGAGGCGCCGCTGTTCGTGCGGCCCTGGCTCGCGCGCGTGTCGCGCGGCGAGCTGTTCGCCATCATGGCCTGCGGCATGGCCTCGATCGCGGGCACGGTGCTGTTCCTCTACGCGAGCATCCTCGGCAAGGTGCTGCCCGACGCGGTGGCGCACCTGCTCATCGCCTCGATCGTCTCGGCGCCCGCGGCGCTCGTGGTCTCCTTCCTCATGGTGCCGCCGGAGGGCGCGGCGACGGGCGGCCAGCTGGAGCTCAAGTCCGACGCGGCGAGCAGCATGGACGCGCTCACCAAGGGCGTGCTCGACGGCGCGCAGCTGCTCGTCAACATCATCGCGATGCTCGTCGTGTTCGTCGCGCTCGTGACGCTCGTCAATCTGGTGATCGCACCCCATACGCTGCAGGGCGCGCTCGGCTGGGCGCTCGCGCCGCTCGCCTGGCTGGCGGGCGTGCCCTGGAGCGAGGCGCAAGCGGCCGGAAATCTGCTCGGCACGAAGACCGTGCTGAACGAGCTCATCGCCTACCTCGACCTCGTCAAGGAGCCGGGCCTCTCGGACCGCAGCCGCCTGCTGATGACCTACGCGCTCTGCGGCTTCGCCAACTTCGGCTCGCTCGGCATCATGATCGGCGGCATGAGCACCATGTGCCCCGAGCGCCGCACCGAGATCGTCTCGCTCGGCCTGAAGTCCATCGTCGCCGGCACGCTCGCCACCTGCCTCACCGCCGCGACGGTGGGCCTCATCGTCTAGGATCGCGATGGCGGCCGAGTTCCACGGCGTCTTTCCCTACCTCGTCTCGCCGATCCGGCCCTCGGGCGAGGTCGATGCGGTGGTGCTGGAGCGGCTGTGCGAAGACCTGATCGCGGCGGGCGTGCACGGGCTCACGCCGCTCGGCTCCACCGGCGAGTTCGCCTACCTCTCGCTCGCGCAACGCAAGCGCATCGTGGAAGTCGTGGTCGGCGCCGCGCGCGGTCGCGTGCCGGTGGTCGCGGGCGTCGCCTCGACCACCACCGCGGACGCGGTGGCGCAGGCGCGCGAGTTCGAGCGCCTCGGCTGCAGCGGCATCCTCGCCATTCTCGAGGCCTACTTCCCGGTGGCGGACGAGGGCGTCTACGGCTATTTCGCCGCGATCGCGCAGGCCGTCTCGGTGCCGGTGGTGCTCTACACGAATCCCAACTTCCAGCGCTCGGACCTGAGCCTGCCCGTGATCGAGCGCCTGAGCCGCCTGCCCAACGTCCGGTACATCAAGGACGCGTCGCACAACACGGGCCGGCTGCTGTCGATCCTCAACCGCGTTGAGGGGCGCATGAAGGTGTTCGCCGCCTCCTCGCACATCCCGGCCTGCGTGATGATGATCGGCGGCGTGGGCTGGATGGCGGGGCCGGCCTGCGTGGCGCCGCGCCAGAGCGTCGAGCTCTACGAGCTGTGCCGGCGCGGCGACTGGGCGGCGGCGATGGAGCGCCAGAGGCCGCTCTGGGCGCTCAACCAGGCCTTCGCCAGGCACAACCTCGCGGCCTGCATCAAGGGCGGGCTCGCGCTGCAAGGCTACGCCGTAGGCGATCCTCTGCCGCCGCAGGCGCCGCTTTCCGCCGAGGGCACCGAGGACGTGCGCCGCGCGCTCGCCGCGATCGGCGCGCTCTGATTCGCGGCGCCGGCCTAGAATAACGGGACTCGCGGGCGCCGGGAGGGCGCCCGGCTCGAGCATACGTGCTCATCAACCGCAAGAAGGGGGAACCATGAAAGCAAGGATCTTCGCTGTGACGGCAACGCTCGCGGCGGCAACCGCGCTCGCTGCCTGCGCGCACATGGAGGGCGACGGCTGGGTGACGCTGATCGAGGGCGGACAGGGAATCGACAACTTCAACCGCACGGGCGACGCGAACTGGCACGTCGCGGACGGCGCGCTCGTGGCGGACGCCGGCAAGACGGGCTATCTCGTTTCCAAGAACGTCTACCGGGACTTTGAAATCCGCGCCGAGTTCTGGGCGGCGACCGACACGAACAGCGGCGTCTTCCTGCGCTGCGCGGATCCCGCCAAGCCGGGCTCCGCCGTCTGCTACGAGGTGAACATCTGGGACATTCGTCCCGAGCCCAAGTACGCGACCGGCGCGATCGTCGATGTCGCCACCGTGCCGGTGCCGCTCGTGCACAAGGCGGGCGGCCGCTGGAACACGTACGAGATCACGGCCAGGGGCACCGAGCTGACGGTCAAGCTGAACGGCGTCGTCACCGCCAGCGTCAAGGACGGCAAGCACGCCTCGGGGCCGTTCGCGCTGCAATTCGGACCCGGCGTCAAGGGCGCGATCAGCGGCCCGATCAAGTGGCGCAAAGTCCAGATCCGGGCGCTTTGATTCGAGGCGCGCGGCATCTATACTGAACTCGGAGAGCGCCCCTCATGAACGGCAATGAAGCCCGCACCAAGGTCACGATCTTCACCAACGCCTACCGCATCAAGGGCTACATCGACCTGTTGCCGGGCTCGCGCATGACCGACTTCATGGCCTCGGCGCGCGAGTTCATCGCGGTCACCGAGGCGGAGGTGTGGGAGCTCGAGATCGGCGGGCGGCAGCTGATCGCGGCGCCTTTCCTCGACGTGAGCCGCGAGCACATCCAGATCATCGCGCCGGGCTGATCGCGGCCGCGGCGCGGCGTGCGATCCAGAAGAAAGATAGATCAGGCGAATCAGCCGGCTGCGGCGCGTGCCGCCGCGGCGTGCATTTTTGCGTTGCAGTGGCTCCGTCATTCGGATTACCGTGGCTCCCCGATTTCGCGAGGAGCTTCCGATGCGCAGCGCACCGATCCAGAGTCCGAAGGGCCTCACCGTCCGCGGCATTGCGGGCACGTACGTTGTGCTCCTGGCGTTCGATTGCGCAAAGACCTACTGCGACGGGCTGCTCGGCTTCGGCATCGAGCGCCACGACCATGAGAACGGCGAGACGACCTGGCTGCGCGGCTTGAAGAAGTTCGACCTGCCGGCTTCGGACGACGGCGCCGACGTGAGCACCCGGCACCACCCGGTGCAGAAGTTTCACTGGGGCGACTACACCACCAAGCCAGGGCGCACCTACACGTACACGGTCCACGCCTTCAAGGGGAAGCCGGCCAGTCTCCAGGAGTTCGACTCGGTCGGCGTGGAGGTCACGTGCGAGAAACCCGAGCAGGTGGGCAAGAACGGCCATGCCGTCCACTTCAACCGGAGCGCCGCGGCGAGCCAGGCGTTCGCCAACCGGTTTCCGCACTTGCCGAAGGGCGATGTCGAAGATGCCGCCGCCCGCACCTGGCTGTCGCGCGGCCTGGCCGAAGCGCTGATCGCCTTCATCGACGGCACGAACAAGGGCGAAGGCTTGCGTCTCTTTCTCTACGAATTCGACAAGGACGACTATGCGGAGGCGCTGCGGCGGGCCAAGGCGCGCGGTGTGAAGCTGCAGATCCTTTACGACGCGATCGTCAAGATCAAGAAAAGCAAGGGAAAGAAGGATCAGAAGACCGGGCCGAGCGTAGCAAGC